>Ga0070735_10005731_pt1 | contig 10226 bp, 7 predicted proteins | sample Coa_R1_FD_66443 | JGI IMG/M metagenome (GOLD analysis project Ga0070735, IMG submission 66443) | Surface soil microbial communities from Centralia Pennsylvania, which are recovering from an underground coalmine fire - Coalmine... | ecosystem: Environmental > Terrestrial > Soil > Unclassified ... | reverse complement strand
CAAGAGCCAGGTACGCATCCCCCAGAGCCATAAAAGAACACCGTAGCAGTCGACGGAGAACAGGGCGGATACGCCCCGGGGCCGGCCATGGAAAGACGATCGCGCGACGGGAATCTTTCACACCGCCACGACGTGGGCCATCGCGAGCGCCACGCTTGCGAGCGGATCCGGTTCGAGCCGAGATCGCCGATGACGCTCCCCGGATGCTGACTAGATGGTGGGCGGCAAGGTCGGACTCGCCGTCGGCTCGACCGGCTGGAAGGCCAGCGCCGCCCGGGCGGCTTTGATCATCCGCACTGATTCGCGCTCTTCTTCCGTCTCGGCAACTTCCGGGTCCAGGACAAGTACCCGGCATCGCAGGCATTCCGCTGCGGGAACCGAGAGTGTCGCGGTCCGGTACTCGCACCTGCGGAACCGATCGTCCCCGCAATTACTACACCGCATGAACGAGAAAACGGCTCGAGGCGGGCCGACCTGAAGGCTTTTAGTTCTGAAAACAGAACCGCCTGCGCGCGAGCGAGCGTTTCCCACGGCCGCAGGGCCCTCCGCGCGGCTAGCCCAAAGGTGGACTGGCGCCAGCGGCTGGGCTCTACTGGATAGTCGGGGGCGCTTGCATGGCCGAGAAGTTGGGGGAAACCATGAAGCGTGTGCGCGCACTGATTGCGGAGGACTCACCCGACGACGTCGAGCTTCTCTTGTGGGAGCTACGCCGCGGCGGCTACGACTGCACCTGGGAAAGCATCGACACGGCAAGCGCGATGGCCGAGGCGCTCGACCGAGAGGCGTGGGACGTCATCTTCTCGGATTGGTCCATGCCGCAATTGGACGCGCTTGCGGCACTGGAGATCGTCAAAGCCAAAGGGCTCGACGTGCCGTTCATCATCGTGTCGGGCGCTGTGGGCGAGAACGCCGCCGTCGCGGCGTTGAGGTCGGGTGCCCACGACTTCATTGTCAAGAGCCAGCTCGCGCGTTTGGTGCCTGCGCTCGAACGTGAAATGCGCGAGGCCGTCCTTCGTCGCGAGCGCCGATTGATGCAGGACCAGCTCATCATCTCGGACCGGATGGCCTCCGTCGGCCTTCTGGCGGCCGGCGTCGCTCACGAAATCAATAACCCTCTTGCGGCCATCCTGCTCAACCTCGAAAACGCCCTCGGCCTCTTCGACGCGCTCGTGGGCCAGGACGGAGAGCCGATTCGTGCTCCGGACTTGCTCGATTCGCTTTGCGACGCGCGAAGTGCGGCCGAGAGGGTCCGCGACATCATCCGCGACGTGAAGCTCTTTTCGCGCTCCTCGGAAGAGTCCGTGCGCGCCGTGGACGTGGAATCGATCTTGGACTCCACGCTCCGGATGGCGTGGAACGAGATCCGCCACCGAGCGAAGCTGATCAAGGACTACGCATCCGTGCCGCCTGTACAGGGCAACGAGTCACGGCTCGGACAAGTCTTTCTCAACCTGGTGGTCAACGCGGCCCAGGCTATGCCCGAGGATCGCACGGGCCGGAACGAGATTCGCGTCGCGACCTTCGTCGACGCCCGAGGGCGGGTGGTCGTGGAGGTCGCCGACACGGGGGCTGGAATGCCTCCAGACGTCGTCCGACGCCTCTTCACTCCGTTTTTCACGACCAAGCCGGTGGGCGTAGGGACAGGTATCGGCCTGTCCATTTGCCATCGCATTGTCGGGTCCTTGGGCGGCGAGATCACGGTCGAGAGCGCGCCCGGACGCGGCAGCCAGTTCCGCGTGCACTTGCCGCAGGCGCCTGCGGCCGAGCAAGTCCCCGCGGCCGCGTCCGGAGTCATCGCGCTCGCGCCCCGTCGTGGGCAGGTTCTGGTCGTCGACGACGACGTTTTGGTCGCGAGCGCGCTGAAGCGGGCGCTGGACCGCGAGCACGACCTGACGACAGTCACCCGTGCGCGGGCTGCGCTCGAGATCATCGCGGGCGGAAGGCGTTTCGACGTCATCGTGTGCGACCTCATGATGCCGGAGATGAGTGGCATCGAGCTCTACGAAGAGCTGCGGCGTGCCGTGCCCGACCAGGCCGACCGGGCGGTATTCTTGACGGGGGGAGCCTTCACGGAACGAGCGACGGCATTTCTCACCCACGTGCCCAATCGTCGCGTCGAGAAGCCCGTGCAGACGGCCGAGCTTCGAGCGTTGATCAACGAGCTGGTGGCAAGAGATGGGGGCCATCAGCGGGCCCCCCAAGGCCCGGGACCCCACAGGGCCACGCGCCGGCATGGTCGCCTCGCAGGATCCGGACTCTGAGGTGCTGACGCTAAGGACCTGACGCGGTGCGGGCGGCCGTCGGTTGTTCAGCGGCAGCCTTTTGCTGGAGGGAACGGCAAGTCCGGCTTGGCGAAGAGGTACCCCTGAAGCAGGTCGCAGCCGCTCTGCTGGATGACGTCACGCTCCTCGTCGACCTCGATTCCCTCTGCGACGACGCGCATCCCCATCTCCTTGCAAAGGGCGGTCATGGACCCGACGAGCCTACGACGGATGTCGGACCGATGAACGTCGCGCACGAGGGACATGTCGAGCTTGACGATCTCCGGCTCAAGGGCGGCGAAGCTCGACAGCCCGGCATAGCCGGCGCCCAGGTCATCGAGCGCGATCCGGAAACCGAGCGCCCGGAGTGAGCTCACGCGGGTCGCCATGTCGTCGATGCCGTCGATGGTCGCGCGCTCGGTGATCTCGAGAACGACACGCCGCGCGAACCTTGTGAGCGGGGCGCTGGGGTCATAGAGCGTCGGGTCGAGCAAGTCGTGCGTGTGGAGATTGACAAACAGCGATACCTCCGGGGGCGCGAGTTCGAACGCCTCGGCGGAGAGGGCACGAACGCGACGACCTACGTCCCACAAGCGCTCGAGTCGCTCGGCGGCCTGGAGGATGGCGCCCGGATGCGGCAGTACGGGCTCGCGCGTGCGCATGAGCGCTTCGTACCCGAAAACCTGCTTTTTCACGGGGTCGACGATCGGCTGGTAGGCCATCCACATCTGGTCGAGGGCCCGGTCGAAGCTCGCCTGAAGCCCCGCTCGATCCCCCACCTGCTTGTCCTCCTCCCCGCCCAGCACCTCGAGGGCCTCGCGCTTCATCCGAGCCATACGGTGGAGCCGGGAGGCCCGCTCGATCGCCTTCAGGAGGGCCCCGCTGGCCATCGGTTTCGTCAGGTACTGCAGCGCACCGAAGGAAACGGCGTCGATCGCCGTCTCGATGGACGGTGCGCCGGTCATCAAGACCACCGGGACGTCCAGATCGTGCGAGCGGACGACCTTGAGAAGCTCGACGCCCGTCATGCCCGGCATGTCGATGTCGCTGAGCACGACGTCGAACGAGCGGCCCATGATCGTGGCCATGGCGGCGTTGCCGTCGGCCGCGAGGGTGACCGCGTATCCGGCGGTCTCGAGCAGCCTTTGCACGGACCTGACAACGTAGGCGTCATCGTCGACGACCAGGACCGACCGGCGAGGCGGCGCGCCGGGAGCCGGCACCGTCCCGCGATGGTCGTTCGAAGCGTCTCCGGGCATTTACCCCCCCCTCGCCAGCGCCTCAGGCCTGCCTCGGCTTCCTCCTCAGCTTAGCCCATAGTGCCAGGCTGCGGCGCTTCGCGCACGTGCGATGATTCGGAGTGACGCCTGCTTCTTCAGGGCAGACGGGCCGGCCCCCAAAACGGCAGGCCACACACGAATCCGTCTCAATAAGGCCCTACGACGGCGAGCCAAGCGAGGCGTGCGACAGCACCTTCGCTTGACTCCCGGCGCAGCCCACGCTCCGGGACGCGTTCAAGCGATGCGCCGCGAGTTCTTGTGGCGACGTTCTCCGTCATGCCCTCGTGGGCTCCCTCTGTACCTGCTCAAGGAGGGGGACAACCGCGCTCAGGCTCGACCATTTCCTGCGGCCAGGACATCGCGGGGGATGGCGCCCTCAGCCTCGGAATGATCACGGAGTACGTGCAGCCTCGTGTCCTACGGCGCTGCGTTCTGTCGAAATCTTTTCCGGGGACCGTTTGCTTCTTGAAGCATCGTCGATGCCGAGGGAACCCCGAGGGAGTGCGCAGCGGGCGCTCCAACGCGAGCACAGCCCCTCGCCCCCGTTGACGCCGCCGCCAGCCGTGCGCTTTCCTCGATCTCTCCAAGGAGACCCGCGAACATGGCGAAGCCCACGACGAACGCGAAAAAGAAACCCCTCTCGAAGTCCGACGTCCTCAGCGCCGTCGCCGATGCGGTCGGCGAAGAAGTCTCACGCAAGCAAGTGAAACAGGTCGTCGACACGCTCGTCGACCTCGGTCACAAGGAGCTGAAGAAGAACGGCATCTTCGTCCTGCACGGCTTCGCGAGGTTTATCGTCGTGAAGAAGCCAGCCCGTCCGGCGCGCAAGGGCATCAACCCGTTCACGAAGCAGGAGCAGACGTTCGCCGCCAAGCCTGCAAGCAAGGCCGTGAGGGCGAGACCCGTGAAAGCGATCAAAGACGCGGTGGGGTGAGTGGCGACTCGGACACCTCGCACGGCGATGACGGTGCAATAGAGCTGTCCCCACCTCGACCGCATCCCCAACCGGGTGTCGCAAAACCGTTTCGGCCCGCCGACTTGCTGTCCGAATCGCAGAAATCGCTGGTTCGACCGAATCGCCGAATGACCCGTCCTGAGCGAGCGGCTACCCCCGAGCGCGAGCGACTGAAGCGCTTCTTTGGCTCTGGGCGGCGCGAATCCCTTTGGCTTATCCTCGGGGTGCCGTGGGGGAGTTCAGTCTGGTGGTGACGATCGGCGCACGCGCGTGCGCGATCCCCCTCGGTTACGTCATCGAGACGATGCGGCCGCTGCCGATCGAAGCGGTCTCGGACGTGCCGGCGTTCGTGCTGGGCCTGTCGCTGGTTCGCGGGGAGCCGGTGCCGGTCGTGCACGCCGGACTTCTGACAGGGTCGGCAGAGGACCTCGCGCCGATCTCTCGCTTCGTGACGGTGCGGGCGGGCGATCGAACCGCCGCCCTCGCGGTGGAACGGGTCTTGGGCGTCCTGGACCTGGAGGAGGCCGGGATTTGCGACCTTCCTCCGCTGCTCGCCGGCGCCGCCGCGACGGTCGAGGCCGTGGGCTCGCTCGACCGCCGGCTCATCCTCGTCTTGCGCGCCGTGGGGGTCGTGCCGGACCAGGTCTGGCGCACGCTCGACGCGAGGGAGTCGCGGCCGTGACTTTCAGCATCGAACCGGCGGACGTGGATCGCTTTCGGGATCTCGTCGCCAAGAGGCTCGGCCTGGCCTTCGACGATGCCAGGCGAGACGAGATCGGCGCCCTTCTTCAGGCGCGCCTTGGCGCGGGCCACCACCGCACGGCCGCCCGATACCTCGAGAGCCTCGCGAACGGCGCACGGGAGGAGATCCGCACCCTCGCCGATGGGCTCACTGTTGGCGAGACGTACTTCTTTCGCTATCGCGAGCACTTCCGGGTCTTCGAGGACATCCTCGCCGGCCGGCTCGACGCGCGCGCGGCACCGGACCGCAAGCTGCGCATCCTCTCGGCGGGAGCCGCGACGGGAGAGGAACCCTATTCGCTGGCGGTCATCGCTCGAGAGGTCCTCGGCCCCGGGTCGGCGTCCGAGCCGCGTATAGTGGCCGTCGACGTGAGTCCGAGCGCCGTACACAAGGCCTCTCGCGCTTGCTACTCGAGCTGGTCGCTGCGCGACACACCGGAGTCGACCCGCGAACGATACTTCCGCGCGGTCGCAGGTGGCTTCGAGCTCGTCTCGCCCATCCGCGCGATGGTCTCGTTCGAAGAGCGAAACCTGCTCGAGGACGACCCGACGTTCTGGCGGCCGGGCTCGTTCGACGTGGTCTTCTGCCGGAACGTCCTCATGTATCTGACGCGCGACGCGATGCGTTCGCTGATCCGGCGCGTCGCCGGGGCGCTGCGCCCAGGGGGCTACCTCTTCCTCGGCCACGCGGAGACCTTGCGCGGGTTGTCGCCGGACTTCCACCTGCGCCACACGCACGACACTTTCTACTACCAGCGCAGGAGCGATCGCGCCGAGACCGACGAACGACCGGGGGTGGCGCAGCAAACTAGCGCCGGTCCGATGGCAGGTTTGCCGCCGCCGCCCATGGACGCGGGAGATGTGTCCTGGGTCCAGGCCATCGAGCGCGCCTCCGCCCGGATCGCCGGGTTGGCGCAGCAACTCCCCAGCGCGGCCGGAGGGGTCCCGGGCGAGCCATCGCCGGATCGCGCGCACGCGAAGGCGGTCCGGGGCAACGTTCTCGGATTGATCCGCGAGGAGCGCTTTGCGGACGCGATGACTGCGCTCGGCGCGCTTCCTCATGCCTCCCAGTCCGATCCGGAAGCGCAGCTCCTGGCGGCCGTGCTCCTTACCAACGACGGCCGGCACCAGGCGGCGCAGGAGGTATGCGAGCGACTGCTCCGCGCCGATGAGCTGAGCGCCGGGGCGCACTATCTGATGGCGCTCTGCCGCGAACAGGCCGGCGACACGAAGGGCGCCGTCGAGCACGATCGCGCGGCGACACACCTCGAACCTGCGTTCGCCATGCCTCACCTTCACCTGGGGCTCCTCGCCCGGCGCGAGGGGGACCTCGAGCGAGCCCGCGCAGAGCTCGCGCACGCGCTCACCCGCCTCCCGGACGAGGACGTCTCGCGCATCCTTCTCTACGGGGGCGGCTTCGGTCGTGAGGTGCTCATCGAGCTTTGCCAGGCCGAACTTCGCGCGTGCGGAGGGGACCCGTGAGCCCCATCGGCGGAGCGGGCGCTCACGCGGCGGAGCTACACCGTGCATTCGACCAGGCCTTCGCGAACACGCCGAAGGTGTCCGAGGACCGGACCGAGAATCTCCTTCTCGTTCGGGTCGGGGGCGACCGTTACGCGCTCCGCCTCTCGGAGATGGCGGGCCTGGCGAGAGGTCGCGCGGTCGTGGCCTTGCCGAGCCGCCGGCCCGAGCTTCTCGGGGTCTGCGGGATCCGGGGGTCCGCGGTCTGCGTTTACAGTCTGGCCGCCCTCCTGGGATACACGGGGGCGACCTCGAAGCCGGCGCCGTGGCTGATTCTGTGCGGGGACAAAGAGCCGGTGGGCCTCGCCTTCGACGCCTTCGAAGGCCTGCTGCGCACTCGTTCGCTACAGGTTCGCGACGGCCCCGCCGACACGGGCGACCGCTTGCTGCGAGGGGTCGTGCAGGAGGAAGGCACGGCCCCCCGCCCGGTCCTCGACTTGCGCGCGATCGAGGCGACGGTGCGCCGCACGACTGCGTCGACTGCCTCACGTAGCCCACCGGGGAGGGACTCCTGATGTTCGACAGCTGGACGTTTGGAAGGAAGATCGCGCTCGGCTTCGGACTCTCCGTGGCCATCCTCGTGGTCGTCGGTGCCGTCACCTATCGGACGACCGACATGCTCATCGACAACGATCACATGGTGACCCACACGCACCAGGTGCTCGAGACCGTGGCGCACGTACTGTCGCTGGCCAAGGACGCCGAGACCGGCCAGCGCGGCTACGTCTTGACCGGTGACGACGCCTACCTCGAGCCCCACCGGAAGGCGATCGCCGGTATCGACGGGACCCTCGCGGACCTGCAACAGCTGACCGCCGACAATCCGCGCCAGCGATCGCGCATCGCCGCCCTGACGCCGCTGCTCGAGGCAAAGCTGGCGGAGCTCAAGAGGACGATCGACCTGCGCCGCGAACAGGGCTTCGAGGCGGCGCTGAAGATCGTGATCGCGGGGCAGGGCAAGCGGGACATGGACGAGATACGGCGCGTCTTGGGGGAGATGGACCTCGAGGAGCGCCAACTCCTCGGCGAACGCAGGGATGCGGCCGAGGCCAGCGTCCGCGGGGCGAAGAGCACGATCTGGGCGGGTGCCGTGCTTGCATTCGTCCTCGTGGCCCTCGCCGGCTTCGTGATCACCCGCTCGCTCGGTCACCAGCTGGCGACGGCGGTGTCGGGGATCCGGAGCTCTTCGACCGAACTCGAGGCGGCCGCCACGCAGCAGGCGACGAGCTCGCGAGAGCAATCGTCGGCGGCGACCGAGGTGTCGACCACCATTCGCGAGCTCCTTTCGACGTCGAAACAGATCGCCGAAAGCGCTCAGCGCGTCGCGCGCGTGGCTGAGGAGACGGCCGGGCAAGCCCGCGGCGGCGACCAGACCGTGCGGCGTACGAGCGACGCGATCGCCGCGATCAAGCGCCAGGTCGACGTCATCGTGGGGCACATGGTGGAGCTCGGCAAAAAATCGCAACAGGCCGGTGGAATCCTCGAGATCATCAACGAGCTGGCGGAGCAGACGAACATCCTTGCGATCAACGCGACGATCGAGGCAGCGGGCGCCGGGGAGGCGGGCAAGCGTTTCGGCGTCGTCGCCGACGAGATCCGCAAGCTCGCCGACCGGGTCGGCGGTTCCACCAAGGACATCCGAGCGGTCATCGAAGACATTCGCGCAGCCGTCAACACGACCATCATGGCCACGGAGGGCGGAACCAAGGCCGTCGACGCCGGCACCAATCGATTCTTGGATGTGACCTCGGCGTTCGAAAAGATCCTCGGGCTGGTCGGCACGACGACCGACGCCGCCAAGGAGATCGAGATCAGCACGAAGCAACAGTCGACGGCAGTCGAGCAGGTCAATCTCGCCATTTCGAACGTGGCTCAGGCGACCCGGGAGGCGGAGGCGAGCGCGTCCCAGACGCTCCAGACGGTCATCCAACTGACGGGCCTGTCGAAGGACCTGATGCGCGTGATCCAGCGGGACGCCACCCGATGAGCGGCGCCCGGGACCCCTACAAGTACTTTCGCATCGAGGGCCGGGAGCTCCTCGATGGGTTATCGCAGGGGGTGCTGGCGCTCGAGAAGGGCGCGTCGCCAGCGAGGGATACGGTGGCGCACTTGCTGCGTCTCGCGCACACGCTCAAGGGGGCCGCGCGGGTCGTGAAGTTGACGCCGATCGCCGAGCACGCGCACGCGATCGAGAGCCTCCTGGCCGCGCATCGCGGCGGCGCGTCCCGCCCCGACCGCGACGAGGTCGCGAGCCTCCTGCGCCGAATCGACAGGATCGCCGCGGATCTGGCGAAGCTCGACGCGCCCGCGCCGGAGGCGACCGAACCGGCCGAGCGATCGGGTGCCGAGGAGGTCGTCGAAACGGTCCGGGTCGAGCTCGAGGAGGTCGACACGGTCCTCGAGAGCCTGGGCGAGGCGGCTGCATTCCTCCGGGGGCTCGGGCGTGAGGTTGCGGGGCTCGACCGCGTCCGGCACGTCGCGGCCATGCTTGTCCACGCTCTGGACCACGGCCCGCACGAGGGCTCGCCGGGCCGGGCGCGGGTGCTCGCCGCGGAGCTCAATGACTCGCTCGCGGGCCTGAGCAGGACCCTCGTCGCCGGCTTCGAGCGGCTCGGTGCGGAAATCGACCGGATGAACGATGCCGTCGGCAAGCTGCGGCTCCTGCCCGCCTCGAGCATCTTCCCTTCGCTCGAGCGTGCCGTCCGGGATGCGGCCGAGGCGCTGCCCCGCACCGTGCATTTTCGGGCGACTGGCGGGGACGTTCGAATCGATGCCTACGTCCTCATGTCGCTGCGCGATGCGCTCTTGCACGTCGCCAGGAACGCCGTGGCGCACGGCATTGAGACCGAGTCGGAGCGGGCTGCGGCCGACAAACCGACCGCCGGGACCGTCGAGGTCGTGGTCGAGCGTCGCGCCCACCGCGTGGCGTTCACCTGCCGCGACGACGGGCGCGGAATCGATGTCGCGGCGCTGGGCCGTGCCGCCGCACGCGAAGGGCGGATCACGCCCTCGGGGGCCGCGGACCTCACGCCGCAAATGGCGTTCGACCGGCTGCTGGGCAGTGGACTGACGACGAGCCGCACCGTGACGGAGGTATCCGGCCGAGGCATCGGGCTCGATGTGGTCCGTGACGTGGCCGCCCGCCTCAAGGGCGAAGTGCGAGTGCGGAGCGAGCCGGGAAAGGGCGCTTCGTTCGAGATCCTCGTGCCCGTGTCGCTGTCGTCGGTGCCCGCGCTGTTCGTGGAAGACGGCGGCGTCACGGCGTGCGTTCCGATCGACTCGGTGCGGGCGACCCTCCGCGTCCCGGACGCTCAGGTGCTGCGGCGGTCGGGCCGGCAGTCCCTCGAGCACGAGGGCAAGGTCATTCCCGTCGTTGCGCTCGGGCGGGCCCTCGGGCGGCAGGTTCAGGCGGCTCGTTCGCGCGCCGCATGGTCTGCAGTCGTCGTCGACGGCGGCCGCTCGCTCGCG
>Ga0070735_10005730_pt1 | contig 10226 bp, 10 predicted proteins | sample Coa_R1_FD_66443 | JGI IMG/M metagenome (GOLD analysis project Ga0070735, IMG submission 66443) | Surface soil microbial communities from Centralia Pennsylvania, which are recovering from an underground coalmine fire - Coalmine... | ecosystem: Environmental > Terrestrial > Soil > Unclassified ... | reverse complement strand
CCGGAGCTCATCGCGAACCTCACCAACGACGCGTGGTTCGGCGGGTCCGAGCCGTGGGAGCACATGGCCCTGTCGCAGATGCGGGCCATCGAACACCGTCGGTACTTCGTTCGGGGCACGAACAGCGGCGTGAGCGGCATCGTCGATCCGGTCGGGCGCATGGTCGCGCACACGGGGACCTTCCGGCAGGAGGTCCTCTCGGCGACGATCCATTGGATGCGCTCGCGGACGGTGTACGAAGTGGTGGGCGACTGGCCCTGGCTCTTTGCGTCGGGCGGAATCGTCTTTGCCGCGTTTCGCCGACGGCGGAGCGGTCGCGATCGCTTGCCGGCTTGAACATCCGGGCGCGCGGCCCGTCTGACGGGGTGACCGTAAATTGACGCCGCCCCGTACCCTCGGGCTACTCTGCGACCGTGAACGCTTGTGGGACAAGGCCACCCTGGCCTGGCGGGGAGCGCAACGCGACTTCTTTGGACAACCGGGAGATTAAGATGAAGACGTACGCTTGGTATCTGGCGCTCGGCGCCCTCGGCGCGGGGACGATCGCCGCGAGCACGGCCTGCACGGTAACCACCGTCAACACACCGGACGATTCGGGCGCCACGGTGATGATCAACGACGGAGGGAGCGCGGAGTCCTCCACCGCCGACGGTGAGGGCCCGGATACGGGCGTGATCCTAGAAGCCGCGACGTGCAACACGACGGTCACGTCGGGCTCGGCCGCCTGCGACATGTGCCTTCAGGCCAACTGCTGCCAGCAAGTCGTCGCGTGCGATACGCCGGACGACGCGGGCGTCGACGACGCCGGCCTGAGCATGTGCGAAAAGCTCATCGGTTGCGTGTCCGACTGCGTGAGTCCGCCGGCCGGTTCGAACGTGGACGCCGGCACCACGTCGTCCTGCTTCAGCACCTGCGGCGCGAGCTACTCGACCGCGGAAGTGAACGCCGCGAACACGCTCGTGTCCTGCACGACCGCGAGCTGCGCGTCGATGTGCATGTAGAAGACGGCTACAGGCGCATCGCCTTCTTCAGGCGCTTCGCGTCGGCGAACATGTCGACGTTCGTGAAGACGAAGATCGCGTGCTCGTTTTTGGTCGTGAGGGCAATCTCCGCCAGCTTCTCGATCGCCGGGTCCTCGTAGCGGCTCTTGTGACCCGCGGGGCCCGGCAGGCGGTAGTAGCCGAAGCTCGCCCGAGTCGTCCCCGCCGCCAGCGGATCGCGCGCGGCGATGGCGCCGCTGTCCGCCGCGATGGCCTGCGCCTCATCCGCGTCCCAGGCCGTCGGCGGCTCCCACACGATCCGCTTGAACTTCTTGCGAACGCCGCCGAGAAAGTCCTTCACCGCGGTCCGGTTGCCGCGCGACGACGCGAACTCGGGCGGGGCCGCGAAGACGGCGGTCTGCGCCTCGAGGTCCTTGGCGACGTCCAGGAGGTTTCGCAGCGCGACCTCCGTCACCTTGCCCTCTCGAAAGCCCTCCTGGCCGATCTCGCGCGGCGCCAGCAGCGAGAACGCGAACCCCGTCGGCGCCTCGCGGCGCCAGCGGCGGATCGTACCCGTCCCGGGCTGCGAGACGTGGGTGTCCTGCACCTCGACGAAGAGGAACTCCTTGAAGTACCTCGTTGCGGGTACGGGAAACCCGGCGCACCCAATTGTGATCATCGGCGGCGTCGCGGAGACTAGCACGACGGCTCCAACTCCTTTCGCGGAATGTCCCCCGGCCCCCCCGGGCCGCGGGGGGCGCCGTCGCCTCGACGGCCGGGGGGCGCGTCAGCGGAGATCGACCGGTGCGTCGCCCAACGCGGCCCCGCCACGGACGCGCTGGGCGACGTAGTGGCCCAGCCGGCGCGCGGCGGCACGGAGCCCGTCCGCATAATGGAAACCAGCCGCTCGCGGGTCCGGCCCGCCGTTTGCTTCGTCCACGGCGAACGCCGTGTCGGCGCGCAGGTCCCCGGTGTCGTTCTCGGGCCGAGCGTCGGGTCCTCGCACGATCCAAGCGCGCGCCACCAGGCCGGCGTCGGTCGCCCGCGCGACGGGGCCCCGCCCTGCTCCGGCCGTGACGCCCTCGCTGTGCTCCTCCGCCCCGAGCACTTCGATCTCGACCCGCGGATACCCCTCGCCCGAAGCCAGGGCGCCGGCCCGCGCCAGCTCGTCGCGCGCCCCCGCCGCCACCTCTTCGGCGGCCACGACGTCCGGGACGAGCGTGCGCACGAGAGCCACGTGCAAGCGTGACCCCGCGGGCTCGGCGTACTCGGCGCGATAGCCGCACGAGAGCGCCAGCACCACGCTCACCGCCACGCCGAACTTCAAGTCTCCGTCACTCGTTCCGTGAACGTGGGCAGCGAGGCGAACCGCGTGAGGTGATGTTCCTCGTCGCCGAAGAGCGTGTTGAGGATCTGCATCCGCTTGAAATACAGGCCCACGTCGTGCTCGTCGGTCACCCCGATGCCGCCGTGGAGTTGAATCCCCTGCTGGGTCACGAAGCGACCGCTGAGCGCGAGCTGGACCTTCGCCGCCGAAATGGCCGTCTTGCGGTCCACGTCGTCGACCTCGTCGGCCTTGATGCTGGCGAGGATGGACAGGCTCTTGGCGAGCTCGGTCTCGACGAACATGTCGACGCAGCGGTGCTGCAGCGCCTGGAAGGTCCCGATCTTGACGCCGAACTGTTCGCGCGTGCACAGGTAGTCGCGGGTCATCCCGAGGACCGTCTGCATGATGCCGATGCCCTCGGCGCAGGCCGCCGCCGCGGCGCGATCGAGAGCACGTTCGAGCGCCGCCCCCGCCCCCCCGTCGGCCCCGAGCCGATCCTGCGCCCCGACGACGACGTCTTGGAGGGTCACGATGGCGGCGCGGTGCCCGTCCATCGTCTTGATGGCGCGCACCGTGACGCCCGCCGACTTCGGGTCGACCACGAACGCGGAGATCCCACCGTGGTCCGCCACGCCGCCCGACGTGCGGGCAGACACGATCACCGCGTCCGCGGCGTGGCCGTTGAGGACGAACGTCTTCTCGCCGGAGAGCTTGTAGCCGCCCCCGGCGGAGGCGGCGCGCGTCGCGACTCGACAGGGATCGAAACGACCCTCCCGCTCCGCGTACGCCAGGGCCAGCGTCGTCTGACCGGCGATGGCAGGCTCGAGCCAGCGCTGGCGTTGCTCCGGGGTCGCGAGCGACGCGAGGACCGAGCCTGCAAGCACGACCGACGGGATGTAAGGCTCGGGCACGAGCGTCGTCCCGAACTTTTCGAGGATGAGCGACACGTCGACGAAGGACCCGCCGAGGCCCCCCGCCTCTTCCGAAAAGCCGATCGCGAGCCACCCGAGCTCCCCCATCTGACGCCACAGATCCTTGGAGTACCCGACGGGGTTCTCGCGCATCGTCCGCAGGCGTGACACGGGCGATTCCTTGCGCAAGAAGTTCGCCACCGTGTCGACGAGGAGCTTCTGGTCCGAGGACAGATCGAAGTTCATGGTGCCTTGTCTTGCCTTGCTTGCCGGGGCCTGTTTACCGGGACGGCAAGCTCAGGATGAGCTTGGCGATCACGTTCTTCTGGATCTCGTTGGTCCCGCCGTAGATGGTCGTCGCGCGCGTGTAGTTGAACGAGGACGCGACCCACTGCTCGTTGGCGGGAACGACGCCGGGCTCGTTGAACCATGCGAGCGCGTCGTGCCCCATGAGCTCCATCCCGAGCTCGAGGCACTGCTGCAGGATCTCCGACCCGCGAATTTTGAGGATCGAGGCCTCGGGCCCGGGCGCGTGCCCGAGCTGGGCGCTCGCGAGCGCCCGATAGTTGGCGATCTGCAGGGCGCGGAACCGGACCTCGAGGCGGGCGATCTTCGCGCGGAAGCCCGGATCTTCGAGCAGACTCTTGCCGTTCGCCATCGTCTGCGCCGCGATGCGCTTGATGCGGCGGATCTGACGAGACGACTGGCCGACGGCGGCGATCGTGGTGCGTTCGTGGCCGAGCAGCGCCTTGGCCACCGTCCACCCGCCGTGCAGCGGCCCGACGAGGTTCTCCTTGGGGACGACCGCGTTCTCGAAGAACGTCTCGGAAAAGGCCGGTGTGCCACCCGTCGTCAAGAAGGGCTTGGCCGTCACGCCGGGCGTCTTCATGTCGACGAGGACGAAACTTATCCCCTCCTGCTTGCGCGCGTTGGGATCGGTCCGGCACAGGCAAAATATCCAGTCGGCGTACTGGGCGTACGTCGTCCAGGTCTTCTGCCCGTTGAGGACGAAGTGGCCCTTGCCGTCGTCCTCGGCGCGCAGCTTGAGCGACGCGAGGTCGCTGCCCGCGTTCGGCTCGGAGTAGCCCTGGCACCACACCTCCTCGCCCGACAGGATCTTCGGCAAGAAGCGCTTCTTCTGGGCGTCGGTGCCGTACTGCATGAGCAGCGGCCCCACCATCGCCAGGCCGAAGGGGCTGAGGTGCGGCGTTCCCGCGAGCTCAAGCTCCTCGACCAAGATAAACCGCGAGGTCGCGTCGAGCCCGGGCCCGCCGTACTCCTTCGGCCAGTGCGGCGCGATCCACCCCTTGCGGTAGAGGACCTTGTGCCACTCCATCACCTCGGACTGGTCGAAGGCTCCGTCCACGTCGGCCTTCTCGCGCACCCGCGGCGGCATGGCCGACCGGATCCAGGCGCGAACCTCCTGCCGAAATGCGATTTGCTCCGGGGTGAAGGACATCTCCATCGGGGTCGCTCCAAAGGACCGGGCGGGGCCGGCGGCGGCGCCGGCGGGCCCCCGATCATGGCTGTGCACTACGGCCGCAGGTTGACGACGCGGCCCGTCTCGGCGGTCGCCCCGTCGGCGGCCACGTTGGGCTTATAGCAGTGCTCGGCCGCCGGGAACTCCCCCGATCGAACCTCGCCGACGTAGCGCCGCACGGCGTCGACCACGGCGTCCCCAAGCTCGGCGTAGTGTTTTGCGAACTTTGGTGCGTGACCGCGCGACATACCAAGCAAATCCGTACACACCAGGACCTGACCGTCGCACCCAGCACCCGCCCCGATCCCGATGGTCGGCACGCTCACCGATCGGGTCACCTCGTCGGCGACGTCGGGGGGAACGGCCTCGAGGACCACCGCGTACGCGCCGGCGTCTTCGAGGGCCTTCGCGTCGGCCACCACCTTGGCGGCGGCCCGGGAACCGCGGCCCTGGACCTTGAAGCCGCCGAGCGCGTGCACGCTCTGGGGCAAGAGGCCGACGTGCCCCATCACGGGGACGCCGGCGCGGACGATGAGGCGCACGTGCTCCGCGAACTCTTGCCCGCCCTCGAGCTTCACGCTCTCGAACGCGCCTTCTTTGACCAGCTTGCCCGCGCTCTCGACCGCCTGCAGCGGCGACACCTGGTAGCTCATGAAGGGCATGTCGCCGACCACGTGGGCGCGCGCGACGCCCCGGGCGACCGCCCGGCCGTGATAGGCGATTTCGTCGAGGGTCACCGGCAGCGTGTTGGCCAGCCCCTGCACGACCATTCCGAGCGAGTCACCCACGAGGATGAGATCCACCCCCGCCTCGTCGACGAGGCGGGCCATGGTGAAGTCGTACGCCGCGACCATCGCGATGGCCGGACCGGCGCCTTTGCGGGCGCGGATGTCCGGCACGGTGGTCTTCCTCAGCGGCACGGCGCCGCCTCGACCGTTTGCATTGCTGTACATGGCTCCTCCGGTCGCGGCCGGGGCAGTGCGTCATGGGGCACCGAGCCTCCACGCGCGTCCGGTCCACGCCTGACCAGCGAAATTTAGCGCCAGGAGCCGATCCGGGCAAGATGGCCAGGCGCCGCGCGTGGCGGTACGTTGCCGCGCCGTGCGCCGCGGTCCGCTCGTCCTCTGCCTCGTCAGCCTGCTGTTCGCCGCCGCGTCGACCGGGTGCGACGGCCCGCCGTCGGCCGAGTCCCTCAAGGAATGGACCCCCGGGGACCACCACTCGAGCGACGACGGCAAGCTGTCTCAGACGCGCGCGCAGGGCCCGCAGGCGGGCGGGTCGGCCCGCGACGCCGACGCCTCGGGGGACGTGAGCCAGCTCGTGGAGCTCGCGTGGCGCCAGCAGTGCACCCCCTGCCACGGGCCGGCCGGGCGCGGCGACGGACAGATGGGACCGATGGTCTCCGCGCCGGACTTGACTCAGGCTGAGCTGCAGAGGGCGTCGGACACGGAGATGGCGTCGGTCATCAAGAACGGTCGCAACCGGATGCCCAAGTTCGATCTCCCGGAGCCCGTCGTTCGCGGTCTCGTCGCGCGCGTTCGCGCCCTCCGGCAGCGCTGATGAAAGATCCCGTCGCGAGTGGACGGCGGTCACGTGCGTTGCTCCTCGCCGGCGCCGTCGTCGCCGCGGTGGCGGCGCCCTCGGTGCTTCGAGGCCTGCCGGAGGAGCAGACCATCCACTACCGGCTGGGCGATGCCGCAGCGAGCGTGCGCGAGCTCGACGCGCGCTGGAAAGAAGACCGGGGGTCAGAAGACTGGACGCGCGAGGTAAGCTTCCGCTACGCACCGAAGACGGCCCCGCGCGTGGTCACCCACGAGCCGCGGCTGGCCGACGGAAACTACACCGTGCAGATCGAGATCGTCGCCGAAACCGCGGGCAACAAATCGGGCGCGCCGTCCGAACTCTCGCGTGTCGTCGAGCGGCACGTCACGCTCGGCGGCGGGAGCGTCACGACCATCGAGCTCGCCGCGGCGGTGCCGCGCGCCGGAGCCGGGCTCGAGCAGGCGCCGCGATGAGCTCCTCGGATCACGACGGGCCGCCGGGCGCCCCGTCGGATGGCGAGCCCATCGAGATATCGACGCGGGCGCTCTCGGCGGCGGGTGCAGCGGCGGCGGTCCACGCGGTCGTTCTCTCGGGCAGCGCGAAGGGCACCTCTCGACCCATCGGCGACCGATGCCGGATCGGCAAGGCGTCCGACAACGACATCGTCCTGGCCGACGACACGGTCTCGCGCCACCATTGCGAGCTCACGCGAAGGCCCGACGGGGTCCACGTTCGCGACCTCGGTTCGACGAACGGCACCCGGGTCCAGGGGGCGCGCGTCACCGAGGCGGTCTTGCAGCCGGGTGCGGTCATCAAGGTGGGCGAGGTCGACATCGCGATCCGCCCCGCCGTGCGCAACGTGGAGGTCCTGCCGAGCGACAAGAGCTGGTTCGGCGGCGCGATCGGGCAGAGCCTCGGCATGCGGTCGATCTTTGGAATCCTCGAGCGGATCGCGCCGACCGACGCGACGGTGCTGCTCGAGGGCGAGACCGGGACGGGCAAGGACGTGCTCGCGCGTGCGGTCTGGACGGAGAGCGCGCGCGCGCAGGGGCCGTTCGTCGTCGTGGACTGCGGCGCCGTGAGCTACTCGCTGCTGGAGAGCGAGCTGTTCGGGCACGAGCGCGGCGCCTTCACGGGCGCGGTCGCCGCTCGGCAAGGGGCCTTCGAGCTGGCGGACGGCGGCACCGTGTTCCTCGACGAGATCGGCGAGCTCCCGCTCGACGTTCAGCCCAAGTTGCTTCGGGTGCTGGAAGCGCGCGAGTTTCGACGAGTTGGCGGCAACAAGATGATCAAGACGGACGTGCGCGTGATCGTCGCCACGAAGCGCAACCTGCAGCGTGAGGTCCAGGCGGGTAAATTTCGGGAAGATCTCTATTTTCGGCTCGCCGTCGTGCCGATCACCGTACCCCCGCTGCGGGCTCGTCGAGAGGACGTCCCGATGCTGGTCGATCACATGCTGAAGGCGAGCGGCGCGGGGCTCTCGGTCAGCACCGACACGATGCAGGCGCTGGCGGCCCACGACTGGCCGGGGAACGTTCGCGAGCTCAGGAACGTGCTGGAGCGCGCGCTGTATCTCGCCCGGGCTTCCGGGCAGTCCGAGCTCAGCCTCGTCTCTTTGCCCATGTCGGGACTGGCGACGGGCCCGGACGCGTTTCAGTTCGAAGCGGGAAAGAGCTACCGCGAGACCCGAGCCAAGTACGACACCGAATTCGAGCGCCGGTACGTCAAGTGGCTCCTGGCGCGCCACGGGGGCAACGTGAGCGCCGCCGCGCGGGACGCCAAGATGGACCGCAAGCACCTGCACGACATGGCGAAAAAGCACGGGTTGCGGGGCCCGGAGGTGGACGAAGACTAGAAGCCGCGGCTCGGAGGGGGGTTCGACGACGTCGAACGCCTGGCCGTGTCGACCGGACGTTCGTTGCGCGCCCTGGAACCTCGCGCCGCGCGGCTCGGAGAGAGGTTCGACGCCGTGGAACGTCTTTCCGGGAGGCGCGGACAGTCGTTCGGCGTCGTCGAACATCTGTCCGTGCAGCACGAACCGTCGTTCGACGCCCTCCGACGTCTTTCCGAGGCGCACGGAAGGACGTTCGACGCCGCTCTATGCCTCGCCCCGACGAACGGACAAGGGTTCGAGGGCGTCGAACGCCTTTCCGCGCCGCACGGTCCGTCGTTTCACGCCGCGGAACCTCGTTCGCCGCCGCGCCGGTCAGCGGACGGTCGGCCGCGCCTTTTGACGCGCTCCTGCGAGAGGGCCACCTGCACGCGCTCCCCCGGTTCCGACCCGCCTTCCCGTAGAAGCCGTTACGGGAATCGCTCGGCACTCTTCCGCGCCTAGAGAATGACCAGCTCGTGCCCAGGATACTTTCCTGAGCTCATGTCATATATCCTCGCAACCCGACGGAGATAGACCATGTCCTTCCCGAAACTCGACAACTTCGCCCGGCTGCTCCTTCCCTTCGCGGTGGCCGCTGGTGCCGCCGCGTGCGGTGGGAGCTCGGGCAAGCACACCGGCAACCAGGCGGCGCCCGCGCCGTCGGGCGTCAATCCCGAGGCCGGAGTCATGACGAACGGCGCCACTCTGCCGTGCAATATCCACACGAGTTACATGGGCGTGCCGTTGCCGGGCGACAGCCAGTGCATCCAGCCCCCCGACCCCACGAAGGGGATGCAGTTTCACTACGGGCCCGCGAACTACGACGACCCGAACGAGGTGGGCAAGTACATCCTCATGCCCGGCCAGGAGATCACCGACTGCGTGTTCTTCATGGCGCCCAACCAGACTGAGGTCTTCTTCGACGAGTACCACAGCCGGCTGCGGCCCGGCTCTCACCACATGCTCCTCTACGTTCAGAACAACGTCGTGACGGAGGGAGGCCCTCGCGCTTGCCAGCAGCTCCTCAGCCGGAACCTCGTCGGCGCGACGACCACGACGATGGACGTGATGAATCTTTCCGGGGCGCCCGAGAACGTGGGGATGGCCGAGCGGATCCCCCCGATGCAGCAGGTCGTCATGCAGATGCACGTCATCAACACGACGAGCCAGCCCATCCTTCGCGAGGGGTGGGCGAACGTGATGTTCGTCGACAAGTCGCTGGTAAAAATCGTCAGCGACCCGATCTTCTTCATCGCGGGGACGTCGATGAGCATCGCGGTGGGGCAGACGGTCATCAACCACGGCACCGCCACGGTCCCCCAGAACGCGGACCCCAGCTTCCGCCTCGTGGGCGCCATTCCGCACTATCACGCGCACACGACGCGCTTCACCGTGTACGCGACGCAGAGCGGGGTGAAGACGAAGGTCCTCGAGCAGTACGGCACCCTCGACGTCCCCGGGGAGCCCATCCTCGTCGCCTACGACAGCGTCACGAAGAACCCGACGCCCGACCCGACGACGCAGACGCCAGGAGGCTATAGCGGCATCATCAGCCTGAAGCCGGGCGACACGATCGACTGGGAGTGCCAGCAGACGAACGACGGCATCGGCGCGAACGGGGCTGCGATCACGACGCCGCTCCAGTTCACCGAACAGGTGTACACCGGCGAGATGTGCAACCTCTTCGGGATCTACGCGCCGAGCTTCAACTCACCGTGGTACGGCGGGGACGCGGCGCTCTTCGCGGGGGTCGGCGGGGGCGCGACGATGCCGGCGGCCTCTGGCGGCGCGGCCGCGGGGAACTAGGTCTCTTCTAGGCGCGAAATTCGAGGCCCTCGTAGGCGCCGCTCCGGCGCCACTCGTCGAGGAAACGGAAGAACGCGACGGGGCCACCCGGATAGCCAGCGGAGTTCAGACGCTCCCGCCGGCCGATCGGGTGGCCCTCGTTGTTGTAGTAGCCAGGCGTGCACTCAGGGCTGCCTAGGAACGCAAGGAGCCCTCCCTCGAGCCCGGCGACCCAGGCGACCTCCGCGTCGCTCGTCACCTCCACTTCCGTCGCGCCGATCGCGAGGGTGCGCGCGACCACCGCCGCAATGGTGGTCGCCGATTCGAC
>Ga0070735_10005729_pt1 | contig 10230 bp, 13 predicted proteins | sample Coa_R1_FD_66443 | JGI IMG/M metagenome (GOLD analysis project Ga0070735, IMG submission 66443) | Surface soil microbial communities from Centralia Pennsylvania, which are recovering from an underground coalmine fire - Coalmine... | ecosystem: Environmental > Terrestrial > Soil > Unclassified ... | reverse complement strand
CGAGAGCACCGGCAGGTGTAGCGGATCAGCCGCTTTCCAAATAATGATGCACAAACGTCACCGCCATCGCGCCTTCCCCAACAGCGGCGGCGCATCGTTTCACCGAACCGTGCCGGACATCCCCGGCGGCAAATACTCCTGGCACGTTCGTCTCCAGATAATAGGGTGGCCGGTCCACAGGCCAGACGTCTGGAAGCCGCCCGTCGCGCAACAGATCGGGACCCGTTATCAAATATCCTGCAGAGTCTCGGATGATGCCGCCTTCGGCCGCCCAGCTCGTGTGCGGCGTTCCACCGATGCAGACGAAAAGCCAGCGCGTAGCGCATTTTTGCTGTTGGCCGGTCTGCCGATTTGTGATTGTAATGGAACGCAAGATCTCGTCGCCTTCGAGCGCTGTAACCTCGGTATTGGTGAGCACCCTGATGTTGGGGTCAGCGCTGATGCGGTCTAAGAGATATTGCGAAATGGTTTCCTTAAGTGATGGGCCACGAACTACCATGGTCACCACTACGGCGACTCGCGAAAAATGCATGGCCGCCTGCCCGGCCGAGTTGCCCCCACCGACGACGAATACATGCTCGCGGATGCACAGATCGGCCTCGCTCGCTCCGGCTCCGTAGTACACGCCCGCCCCGAGAAACCGGTCTTCATTGGGCAGGTTGAGCCTGGCATATTCGATGCCCGTTGCGCAGATGGTCGAGCGGGCGGTGATTTTTGTCCCATCCTCCAGGTAGCCGATTCCTTTGCCGGGAAGAAATTCTTCCCGGACACCCGCCCGCGCCAGAAGGATCTCGGTCCCAAAGCGGCACGCCTGCTCTCGCGCCCGTTCGGCCAATTCTGCTCCGCTGATGCCATCCGGGAACCCGAGATAGTTTTCAATTCTGGAGCTGCTTGAAGCTTGCCCGCCGACGGTATAACGCTCGATAAGGACTGTCGAGAGACCTTCCGATGCTCCATAAACCGCGGCGCTCAACCCGGCGGGTCCAGCGCCGTAGATGGCGAGATCATATTGCGGGCGGGATGGATCACGGAACCATCCGAGCTTTTCGGTAATCTGCCGGATGGTGGGACACTCAAGCCGGGTTCCATCCGGAAATATGCACACTGGCAAGCGACTGTCACGCAAACTTTCCACTCCGGCTTGCGCTCGCGCTTGTTCGTCAGTAGCGAGTTCGATCCACTTGAAGAGCACCCCATTGCGATGGAGAAAATCCCGAATCATGTATCCCAGGGGAGACCCGGTTTTTCCAAGAATCGTAATGGGCGGCGCCTGACCTGATTCCTGCGTGTTTCTCATGTTTCGTTAAACGGCTCGCGGCGCTTAACACAGAAAATAGCTAGTCAAAACCGAAGGAGTGCGGCCGCCTCGGCCTTTTCAGGCATGTCCTGTCGCTGCAAACCAAAAACCTGCCCGCCGTGCAGCAGAGTTTGCAACGCTGCGGTATTCAGCAGATCTTCTCGGATTCCGTCTCGAGATCTCATAGGTTTCCTCATTCCAGACTCCCCAATACTGAGCATCGTCATACAGAAGCAGATCTGACACACGGCCCTCGAAAGGCAGCCTTCACGATCTCGTCTCCACGGAGAAAAACACGCCCGAGGTTGCGTCTTCTTTCGAAGTCAGCGATTGCTTTCTGCAGGGGTTCGCAGAAGGGCTGCGTTACGATCTCCATTGCACGTTGGTGAAGCTCCCAGTTTGTGAAACCGTCGGGAGAGCCGCGGATTGCCTTCTCCCACAAATGCAGATAGCTGTTCACGCCTCGATAAAGCGCAATCTCGTATTCCACCTCTGTTAACAAGAGTGGCGCCCTTTCGTCGTGCAATATGGTGTGGATGCCTTTGCCAATCTCCTTGAAAAAGTGAGCAAGGTATTCGTCTTCACGTTCGCGATCCGTGCTGGTGCCGAACAGCACGCCCTTCATCGACCCAACCGATGGGCCTCCGGTGGCCCGATTCTCTAAATCGTGATCGGGTTGCCGGATGTTGATCCAGTCGCGAAGGTCCTGCGGCGTACCTCGCAGGCTCACTTCCTCGAAGCTATGACTCGTGCCGTAAAAGAGCTGCGTCTGCTTCTGGCTGAGAGCAAGAACATAAAATCGTTGTTCCCTGCTGAGCACCGGCAGGAGCGGCCGGATGTCGAATTTGCCGTCCACTGTTATGACTTCCGGGCGAAACTCGTGTAGCCAGTAGTGGCTGAGGATTTCCGGCGCCAGGAATAGAACGAACGCGTTTGCCCGTGCTCCTTCAGCCTCGATGCTGGCTGCCAGCGCCTGGAGAGGTTTCACTAAAGCATCACGCGTGCCCGGATCTGCTCTGCGTTCCGCCAACTTGTTCTCGACGGCGCGAATCGCGTTTGTGAGGTGCGCCTGAATCTCAAGTGGATTCGAAAGAGGTGTCACAAGCGTAATGCATGGGCCCTTTGCGGAGGCGAGCGACGTCAAATCTTCGAACGTGACAATATCGGCCGCAGCAATTTCAGGTGTGGTCATCAGTAATAACTCAGACTTGATCTGACATAGTTGGTTAGATCAAGCCGCCGCGGCAGCGACCGCGCCTCCGCCTGTGCTCCGCTTCGCAGGGCTCCGCTCCGGCGCTGCGTTCGTAAAAGAGTCGAGCATTTTCTCTCGCGCCAGGTGTGCCGAATCCAAAAAAGTTTGCATCGGGGTCTTGCCGTAGCAGTACTTGCCAGAATGCGTGCGTGTCAGATTGTACTCCCGCAGCCAGTCATGCAGGTCCGCCTGTAGTTCGTCGAGGCCCTGGTAAAGCTTTTTACGGAAGGCGGTGGCGTAGAACTCTTCCTGGCTGGTGCGATGGAAGCGCTCGCAGATCCCGTTGGTCTGCGGATGGCGGGCCTTGGTGCGGCTGTGATCGATATTCTCGACCGTCAGGTACAACTGATATTCGTGATGCTCGCGCTGGCCGCAGGATTCCGTTCCGCGATCGGTGAGCACGCGCAGCAGCGGAACTTTCTGCTCCTCGAAGAACGGCAGCACACGGTCGTTGAGCATGTCGGCGGCCGCCAGAGCATTTTTGCGGTCGTAGAGCTTGGCGAAAGCGACTTTGGTATACGTGTCGAGGAACGTCTGCTGTCCGACCCACGCTCTTGATCGTGCCCACGTAGTAGGTGTCCTGGGCGCCGAGGTAGCCGGGATGCGCAGTTTCGATCTCGCCGTGAGCTTCCTTTTCCTCGCGCCCGCTCCATGGCGCGGAGTTGTTCCTCGGTGAGAATGATGTGTTCCTGGGCGGCCTTGGCTTCGAGCGCCTTGAGCCGCTTACGAAACGTTTCCAAATCATGCCGGAGCCAAACGCTGCGAACGCCCGTGGGGAAACGAACAACCCGCGCTTGGTCAGTTCGTTCGTCACATGCACCTGGCCTTTTCCACGTGGTCCTCGACCCGATTCTTCGGACAAGGCTTGCGTCGGCTGATCTCGCGCAACGCCAGCTCACCGCCTTGTCGTACAGTTCCTTGAAGCGGTAAAAACTGTCCCTGGAATACCCCATCACCTTGCAGGCTTCCGAGACACTGCCCAGCATCTCGCTGAGTAGCCCTGAAAGACGCATACGAACAGTACCGGCGGTGTCCAAGGCCGATTATCGACTGGGCTCCTAGCAATCGCGCGCTGCCACCCGACCCAGAGACTTTGTGTTTCGTGGCATACATGAAGCGGCGCGAAGAAATCCTTTGGCGCTACTTTTTCTTTCAGACTCTCGCAGCACTTACGATGCCTGGGACACACAATTAGCGCACTACCAGACCGCTTCCTCGAGGCGATTTTTCGGGTACAGCTTGCGTCCGCTGATCTCGCGTAACGCCGGCTGGCTGCTCTTGTCGTATAGCTCAATAACACGGAAAAGCTGGCCTGGGATGCCGCGGTCGTGGATACGGCCTCGCGGGAGCTTCCGGGTGTTCATAAAACCCCTCCGGCGCGCCGGGCATAACCACGCGTGTGGGCCCTGGGGGTCGAGGGGGAATTGCTTAAGTCCATTGAACACCGTCCTCACCGGAGATCGGTGGAAGCCGTGTCACGTTTATATGGCTTTCTGCGCACGGCCGAGTGTTCTTTGGATTCTGCCGACTTTGTTTTCATCTTTGCCTTCCAAAGTGGGGTCATTCAGCTTCCTTACCTTTTCGTCAATTTTGCCCTTCCGTTCGTGAAACTTGCCTGTTACCCGATTATTGCTTGCTTTCATCATGTCTCCTTGGTTAACGGAGTCTCGCCTCGAAACTTCCGTGATAAGGCCCCTGCGGGCATCCATACCCTAAGCCCCTGCGGAATCGTCACTTCCGGCGGTGTGACCGAGGCGGTGCTTCGATGTCTGAGAGAACGCCCGCTCCTGTTCTCCCTTTAACCTTGAAATCAGGTTCCGCGGAAACGAACGTAACAGGTCAGCGTTTGACACGTCTGCTCAGAACAGCTCACAATACCCAAGTGCTGAGTAGAAACGTGCACACGCGCGTGCCGCTCGACACAACCGGCCCCGGGTTTGTGATGATCCGGAAGAAGGAGTCAATTACCATTACCGGTATCTATTCGGAACCGCCGCTGCCATACATGCGAACGATACACAAGCCGCATTCGAGAGCGTCGAAGCCCCTTGATTTTTGACCATTCCCGCCCGAACCTGAATTTCGCTGCATCATCACGAGTCTCGTAGGGGCGGCGCATTATTCGATTTTCTGATCAGATCGGATCTCTAAGTCCAGACGCAAGAGGTACGTGTGTCAGGGGCCAGGCCCACTTGAAGTGGCGATTGGCGGTGTCAAGTCACGACCTGTAAGGGTGAAAATGCCCAGAAACCGAACGGTCGCGATGGCGTCCACAGAAACGAATATCCACATGCCGTTCACGTCAGCGAATTGGACGGTGATGTTGATGTTCTTGATCCAGAAAGAGGGACTCTTGAGCGGGACTCCAACAATCTGCCGGATGTGGTAGGTCTTGGCATCCACCCAGATGTCGCCAAGGAGCAGGCCCTTTTCCTTACGCTTTGGAATGATATGCAGCACATACTCTGGAACCGCTCCGAAGTTGTGCTCGCGCAGGAAGGCGAAGTCATAATTGGATCGGCTGATGGCGCCCTTGTGTCCTTGCTTGGCAGAAGCTATTTCCTGTTCCAAAAGGGCGCTGGCGATCCTCTTCCCTCTCGGGTTACCCTGCTCGTCGGTGATTTTGAATGTTTTGATGTCAGGGGGAGTGAAGCTGATTTGAGCGGTTACCTCCGAGGAAGGCTTTATATCGTCACCCCGAAATATCTTATACTGCCGCGTCACTTCGTAGGGCCGAGAGAGGGCAGGGTTTTGCTCCTCAGTTCGCTCCATAGAATCCAGAATCGAGTCCAGATTCGGCAGGCTTGCCTTTAATTCCTGTGCGTCTAACAAGTAAGAAAACATCCATGCCGTTGCCGCCAGCACAATGGGACGGCACCGCTTCGCTATCGTCCAAGCGATTTCGCACCCTTGCTCGCAACGCCTCTCACTCCAGACCCTGGCGAGGATATTAAACAAGTTTCTCTTGATAAAAAAATGGGCCGCATGATAAACAGTTATTGCCGCACAACAAACGAGCATGCTCTTGACTGCGCACTCGTGCGGCCTTCGTGCTGAAGAAGACAGTTGTGAATGAGCTTTAGGATGCGAAGCGTATTCGGAGGTGCTGCCGCAATGCACCCAATTGTTCGGCACTAGAGTTCTGTTTGGACTGTACGGTTGGCGCGAGCGGAGCTGACATTGGCCTAACAACTTGTTCACACGATAGTGTGAGCCCGGAAATCCAAAAGTATTCGATCCAAGCAGATCATGGAATATTGACAGCAAGGCCGCAGGGTTCGTGAAGCTGTGGTTAGGTGGTTGTCCAGCGGAGGAGTAATGCACTTCGACCAAGTAATTTCTCTTGTCGCTTCGCTCTTGTGTTTCCTAATGGCGATCTTGGGAAGGCGGTTCTGGTGGGGCAGACTTGGGGGATTCACTTCGCGGCTACCGGCCAAGCCTGCGCCGACCTGGCTCGGTCGCGTTTTCTTTTTCGTGGGCGGTGTTTGGTTTCTCATCGCTGCATTTTACCTCGGGCATCGGTAGTAAGTAGGGGCACGAATAGCCTACGAAACCTCTGAGTTGATCGTCCGTGTGAAGTCTCTCTAAGCCGCTCGAGGTATGTGTCCATCGAGCCTACCACGGTGTACGTGATGTGTTTGGGCAACTGACGGCGGACTACACGTCCGGCAGCGCTCCGACGGCGCCTTGAACAACCTCCTACTTGGGATCCCCTGGACAGCACGCGGAGGCAAAATGCGTCAGCCTGAACGCAGGGGATTTTCCTTTTCTCAGCCTACGCCCCACACGGAGGCTGGGCTGGCTACACCTATCAGAATCAGCTCGCACGGACTCCTACAGCAACCGCCTGCAGCCCACAGAAATGACAGACCGCGTTCCTGGGCTTACCAATCCGGCGCTCGATTTGCAATACTTCTGGGGCTCGACCGTGCTGAACGGCAACAGCACGACGAACAACGGGAACCTGGCCAACCTGCAGATTGCGACGCAGACGGGCAGCGGCAATTCGGTGGTGACGTTCTACCAGAGTTACGCTTACGACTCCTTGAACCGTCTGTCAACGGCCGGTGATAATGGAGGTACCGGCTGGTCGGAGCAGTTCGGCTATGATCGGTATGGAAACATGTGGCTGCCGTCGGCGAGCGGCTTGCCTGCACAGCCGTTGATGCCATCGGCCCAGTCGGTTTTCAACGCGGCTACTAACCAGATCAGCGCTACCGGTTACGACGCAGCGGGGAATCAGACGGCCTTCGGTGGCTACACGATCGGTTACGATGCGGAGAACCGGCAGATCAGCGCGCAGAGCACCGCGTCGCCAACCGTTACCTACACGTATGATGGAACCAATCAGCGGGTGATGAAGTCTGTGGCGGGTGGGGCGAGGACGGTATACGTGCATGACGTGTTTGGAAACTTGGCGGCAGAGTACAGCTCGCAAACTCCGGCCTCGACACCGTGCACGACCTGCTATTTAAGTTGGGACCACCTAGGGACGCGGATGGTGACGGACGAAAGCGGGAACGTTGTAGCGCGACACGATTATCTGCCATTCGGCGGCGAAATACCGTCGGGCTATGCGGGACGAACGAACATCTGGGGCGTTACGGATAATTTGAATCCGAAGTTCACGGGGCAGGAGCGGGATGCTGAGACGGGGTTGGACTTCTTTCAAGCGCGGTACCACGCGAGCGCACAGGGGCGATTCTTGAGCGCCGATCCGATTGGGAATTTCGCAGGATTCCAGCGGAGGCTATCAGGATTCCGACGAGCGGGGACTTTCCTCTTCTCCGGCCCCTGCGCAAACGGCAGCATAGGTAACTATGACCCAAGCCCAAGTGCTCCGCCCGTGCTGAACGGTCCCGATCCGAACAGTCCTGCGGTTGAGGGAAACACCGTAAACGCTCAGAGCCCCTCCTGGTTAGATACCTTTTTCAGCCCCTCAGGACTTGGTAACCTCTTGACGGCAGGATGGGATTTCATCGCGAACTCGCAACTCCCTTTGACTGGCAGTTTTGGTGTAGGACTTCCTCCGACTGGAAACTCGGTAGGGCCTCAAATCAGCGTCGCCTACATCCCGAAGACGCATCGCCTGTGCATCTCGGGCGGGTCTACGTTACCACACCGGGTTCGAGCTTTGTTAATGCAAACATCGGCGTTCTAGCAGTCGGGGCGCTCGACAAAGCCGAGGATGTTGTGTCAGGGTTCGGCGTAATCGGCACTCTACAAAAGAGTCTTCGTGGCGGGTACCAAGTATCCTCAAGTTCCAGTGGAACGCTCGGCGGACCCAGCATAGGGACGCCAGGCGTGAGTGCCAGCGCCGGATACGGGGGTTGGTTCACGATAGGAGGTCAAAGGCGATGAACGCGAAAATTGCTTCGGCTATTGCTTTGGCCGTATTCGGCTACATCGCGCTCAACGGTTTTTTTATGCTGTGTTCTCCTGTTCGTTGGGCTGGAGCGTTCTGGACGGCAAAAGGTGTATATCAGGACCCACAGCGGCGGGAGCGGCTTTCGTCTGCACCTGAGCGAGGAAACGTCAGATTCGCCGGTGGAGTTATGTTTCTATTGGCCGGCTACGCATTCGTTGCCATCTTAGGCGCTTACCGATAGGTGAGGGTTCTCTCCAGGCCAAACCAACAGGTTACCGACGGCTACCGGGCACGAGCCCGAAGACGGCGCTTACGCGCCGGGTGAGGGGGCGACACGTCACCCCGGCGCGGGTGCTGCAGAACCCACCCAGAGAACCCACCCAGGAACAGCCCGCGTGTTTTCCAGTTTCCCCGAGACGACCCCGTCCCCTGGGGCCACTGTTCTGATTCATGGCTCGCATACCTCGTGTGGTGTTGGCGGAGGCGCCCCACCACGTCACGCAGCGCGGTGTCGACCGCCAGGCGGCGAGACTCCGCCGCGCTGCGCGGGACGGAGCAGCATTTGGGGCGTCACGGACAATCTGAATCAGAAGTTCAGGGGACAAGAACGGGATACAGAGACGGGGCTGGACGTTTTCCAGGCCAGGTATCACGGCAGCGGGCAGGGGAGATCCTTGAGCGCCGATCCGGTTGGGATTTTCGTAGCCGACAGAACGAACCCGCAGAGCTAACGCGTATATTGTCTAATATCAGATTCAGCAATCGTGCGATCTGAGGAAAAATACTACTTTTTCTTGCAAGTTCCTTTGTGAAAGAGAGATGGATTGGGTACCGTCGACGGCCCGGAGGCAAAATGCGCAAGCGACGCCAGAGGAGTTTTTCAAGCTAGCCACTTATGGCGCGCCAAGCCGTGTGACGAGCAGGGCAGCGTTGCAGCGGCTATGTAACCCGTTGCTTACCAGGTGTGAATCAGGGTAAGCCAGGCAAGTACGCCCGCCGCTCCGGCCAGGAGGATCCCCACGGCTTGTGCCCCCGACAGTTTAGGTGCTGAAAACGGCGGTTTTCCACTCAGCAGCGATTGCGATAGCCGCCGCTGTGCCGCCCCGGGCAGCCTCTTCATCAACCGCGCGATCTCCTGCCGGCCGCGCCGATCCGCAATCAGAATCGTTCGCGCGTTCAGTCCGTTGGTGGTCTTCAACAGTTTCCGGCGGAGCGGCTCCGGCACTTCCTGCATGGAATGATAGACGCCTTCGATGTTTTCGGTGGCGATGAGAATAGTTGAAGTTTTAAGCATGCCGGCCGGCTTCTTGGCGCTCGGCTCCCCACACTTCGGGCATTTCCGATCGGCGCCCGTCAAGTTTTGCCCGCAGTTGTCACAACGCATCCTAGTCATCCACCCTAGTCAATACAGCCCAGTCTCTCAACGCACCGCCACGCGCGGCGCCTTCACATTTTCTAGTGCCGGCTCGCCAAAATTTTCCAGGACGACCTGAATGAAACCCAGGGCGGCCTTTGAAAGCGCCTTATCCTTGCGATAGATCAGCCCCAGCCTTCGTATCATAGGCTCCGGTGCGAGCGCCATGGAACGTATCTTGCCGGCCGCCACTTCCTCGCGGCAGTTGGAAGCCGCCAGGAACGAGATTCCCAAACCTGCCATGGCAAAACGCTTCATCATTTCCGTGGAATCGAGCTCCATGGAAATCCGGACGCTGTCCTCGACTGGTTCGAGCCATGCATTCAGTCGCGTGCGGGTTGTGCCCGACGTCGGCAGCAGCATGGGATAGGGAACCAGGTCATGGCACGTTACAGCACCCCGCTCGCCAATGGGATGCTTGACGGACGCAATCACGCGGATTTCATCACGATATATATCTACCACCTGAACGCGCTTCTCCTGAATCGGTAACTGCGTCAGGCCGAAATCCGCGGTGTTTTCCATTACCGCATCGACGACGCGCGAGCCGTAGGAGCGATCCACTTGTAGCTGCACGCCTGGAAACTGTTTTTTATATTCTGAAAAAACCTGGGGCAGCACATAGATGCAGGTGGCTTCGTTAGCAGCGATTACCAGCTCGCCGCGCGGAACGCGCTCCAGTTCGTTGATTTCGTCCTGCCCGCGCCGCCTCAAATCCAGGATTTGCTCGGCATAACCCGCAAATAGTTTGCCTGCGGTGGTGAGCGAAATGCGGCTGCCGAACCGCTCAAACAACTCGGTTTTCAGCTCCTGCTCGAGTTGGCGAATTTGCGCGCTGATGGCGGGTTGCGTGCGGTAGCACGTCTGTGCGGCTTTCGAAAAGCTCTTCAGCCGTACGA
>Ga0070735_10005728_pt1 | contig 10232 bp, 9 predicted proteins | sample Coa_R1_FD_66443 | JGI IMG/M metagenome (GOLD analysis project Ga0070735, IMG submission 66443) | Surface soil microbial communities from Centralia Pennsylvania, which are recovering from an underground coalmine fire - Coalmine... | ecosystem: Environmental > Terrestrial > Soil > Unclassified ... | reverse complement strand
CGATTCGCCCGCCCAGTACCAGCAAACGCGGCAGCTCCTCGTCGAATACAACCGCACCACCACGCTTACTCCTCAACTCGACGCTGCCTTTGGCGCCCTCGCCGCTCAGCGCATCCACGATCATCCGTTCCGCTGCTACGTCCTTCTGCCTCTCGCGCGACTTGCGGACATGTGGCTTCGTCCCCGTACCGAGAATCTCTGGATCGAGCTGCGCTGGTGGCAGTTCAACCGGCACGAATCCGAAACGGAGTTCTCCTTCGCCTACGCAGCGCTGAATTGTGCGTATCTGGTTGCGGCGCTGATTGGATACCTGAAGCGTCCGCCCTGGCGCGGAGCCATCCTGGCCTTTGTGCTCCTGCGCTGCGCGCTGCTCCTCACGCTGGAAGCGCCGGAGCCGCGCTACACCCTGGAGTGCTTCCCGCCGCTCATCGCGCTCGCCGCCATTGCCTTCGCCGGCCGGCGGATAAATACCGTGTCTGCAGAGACCTCGCGTCCGTCCCACGTCACCGAAGCCTGATCGCTGAACGCGGATGTCTACACCCTAACCCCTACACCCTTCAGCTACACATCCCCTTCATCCAGCCGTAACGCCGTGATCTGGATGTGCCCCGCGCAAATCGTCATTGGCTGTGCGATGCCGAACGTCCGCTCCGTTCCCGGTGCCGTGACGACGATCTTCGACACGGCCGAGCAGTTCGGACCCGTGGTCCATGCCACCTGGAACGCGGCCACTTCATGCGGCAGCAGCATCACCTCAGGAGTCGGCTCGCCCGGTCCTCCGGGCACGTTGTGCGAAAGCTCGGCAACAACCTTCTCCGGCGTCACCCGTTCGATTGTGATTTTGCCAATGCTTGCGCCCTGCGAATCCAGCAGCGCAATCCCGGGATAGCCGCCCAGTTTGCACGGCGTGGCGCCACGGTTCATGAACGCCAGCTTGGCAGAACGAAAGCTCCCGTTCCCATCGCCGGCAATTTCCTCCACGGAGAGCACTTCGGGATCGCAGGGTCCGGCATGGCTGGTGTCCATCGCCGCCGCGCGCGGAATCAGCCTTGGCCCGCCGTGCGCCACCAGATAGGGCGCATTCGGATTCGGGTGCATCGCAGCGTCATCCGGCGCAATGCTCGACGCCGCAACCGTCTTCACCCGGCCGGCACGGGAACCCGCGCACCCCAGGCACAGCGTCAGGCCAATGCCCGCGCAAACCACTGCAGCGATGCGTCTGGGTGTCACGACAACGGATCCTTTCCGGTCGTTCGGTGACCATAGGATGGCACGAAACATGCCGCTGTTGCATCCACAGCGCCAAAGGTTGCCCATGGCAGCGATTTAGAATCGTCTCATGAAACCCCTGCAGGGTCAGGCGGCGGTCGTCACCGGCGCAGCCAAACGAATCGGCCGCGCGCTCGCCCTGTCGCTGGCCGAAGCCGGCGCGGACGTCGCCATCACCTACCTCGAATCAGAGGCAGACGCCCGCCAGACAGTCGCCGACCTCGAATCCCATGGCATTAAGGCGGTCGCGCTGCGGATGGATGTACGTGACCCCGAGGAAGTGCGGAAGGGCATCGAAACCGCCGCCCGCCGATTCGGTCGTCTCGACATCCTCGTCAATAACGCCGGCCGCTACGAAACCGCCGCCCTCGAAAGCATTACCGTCGAGCAGTGGGACGCGATGTTCGACACGAATACACGCGGCCCTTTCCTCGCCTCCCAGGCCGCCTATCCCTATCTCAAATCGGCGCGCGGCCGCATCATCAATATCGGATCGCTTGGCGGCCTGCATCCCTGGCCTACGCACGGCCATTACTGCACCTCAAAGGCTGCTCTCCACATGCTCACGCGCACCATGTCGCGTGCCTTCGCGCCGGAAATCAGCGTTAACTGCGTCGCCCCCGGGATGATCGTCAACGGCGAAGTCGGGCCGGAATACGAGCAGTTTGCCCGCCGCACACCCATGCAGCGCAATGGCACGGCGCAGGATGTCGCCGCCGCGGTCCTCTTCTTCGCCACCGGGCCGCACTTCATCACCGGACAGATTCTCTCAGTTGATGGTGGTCTGGGTTTGTAGTCTTATCGGCCAAACAGCCGGGAAAAGAATCCGCCGCGCTGTCCGATCTCGTCTTCGTAGACGTAGACGCCCTCGGGCTCCGGCTGAGGCGGCAGTTCGTTATTCTCAAAAGCCGCCCGGGGATTCGTCACGCACAACCGGTGCGCAGTCTCTTCCCCCAACCGCTTCGCAACCGCTTGATAGGCCGCGCTCAGGTTCGGCGGGCGCCCTTGCAGGTTGTGTGCATCCGTGGCGATGAAGTGCACCCAGTTCTTCTCCAGCAGCTGCCACACCACGGCGTGCGCTTTCTTCCCGAAGCGGTCGCCCAGCGATGCCGCCGTCACCTGCACCAGGCATCCAGTTCGCATCCACTCCGCCATGCGCGCCGAATCCCGCTGCAGTAACGGATTGCGCTCCGGATGTGTGATGATCGGACGCATCCCCTTGACCGTGAATTCGTAGAAAGTGTTCCCAATGTTCTGCGGAATCATGAACTCCGCAAACTCAACCAGCAGATAGCGTCCGCCGTTGATCGTGTATTTCGTTGGGTGCTCGAGCGCATCCTCAATATTCTCGTAAGACAAATGGAAGTCGCAGCCCAGGCCCAGTTGCAAGCTGTCGCCCACGTGCTCCCGAATCGCCTTGATCCGCTCCCGGTTCTTTTCCGGATTGAACTCATACGCATGATTTGCGTGCGGCGTGCACACAATGTGCGTGATCCCGTCCGCAGCGGCCAGTTCCGCCTGCTGCACGGCCCCATCGAGGTCCCTGGGCCCGTCGTCAACTCCGAACAGCAGATGATGGTGGATATCGATCATGCTTTTTGGCTCAGAGTGCCCACCAATGATTCGAAAATCTTAAATCCGTCCGAGGACCCCAGCAGCGCCTCGCTCGAGCGGTCCGGATGCGGCATCATCCCCAGCACGTTCCGCCTCTCGCTCAGGATGCCCGCGATGTTCTCAAGCGATCCATTCGGATTTGCCTCCGCTGTAATCTCCCCGTCTGCCGTCGAATACCGGAAGGCAATGCGGTCCTGATCCTTCAGTTGCTGCAGCGTCGCCTCGTCGCAGAAGTAGTTGCCCTCCATGTGCCCAATCGGAATCTTCAGCACCTGGCGTTTGCGCAGCGTCTGCGTGAATGGGGAATCGTTGGTTTCGGTGCGCAAATACACCTGCCTGCACACGTACTGCAGCCCCGCATTCCTCCGCAGTGCGCCCGGCAGCAGTCCCGCCTCGCACAGGATCTGGAACCCATTGCAAATGCCCAGCACCAGGCCGCCCCTGTCCGCAAACTCCTTCACCGACTGCATCACCGGAGAGAACCGCGCGATCGCGCCCGTCCGCAGGTAATCGCCATACGCAAATCCGCCGGGGACCAGAATGGCATCGCAGCCCTGAAGGTCCGCTGAATCATGCCACAGATACGCAACCGGTTGATGCGCCAGCGCCGAAATCACGTTCCCGGTGTCCTGATCGCAATTCGACCCGGGAAAAACAATAACTCCAAATTTCATGATTCCCCTCTTCAGGTTAGCAGGTAATTACTTTCCACCTCGCCTGGCTGCTAACTGGCTTGCACGCTCACCTGCTGCCTTTCCAGCCACTCCCCCATCGCCTTCAGCGCCCGCTCGCACTGCATCCGGTGCCGCTCGCGCTTGTCTCGCACACGCCGCCGCGTCCCTTCGTCCAGCGGCTCCAGCAGATCGAACGTAATATTCGCCGGTTGAAACCGCTTCGGGTCCGCTTTCGTGATGTACTCCACCAGCGATCCCAGCGCCGTGCCTCGTGGAACCGGCTCGGGCGTTCGTCCCTGCGCTAACGCCGTCGCATACAGGCCCGCCAGCATGCCCGTTGCGATCGACTCCGTATATCCCTCCACGCCCGAAATCTGCCCCGCGAACAGAATCCCCGGATGTTCCCGCATCTGCAGCGTTGCCGTCAGCACTCTCGGTGCATTGATGTACGTATTCCGGTGGATCTGCCCGTACCGCAGGAACTTTGCGTTCTCCAGCCCCGGAATCATACGCAGAATCCGCGCCTGTTCCCCATACTTCATATGATTCTGAAAGCCCACCAGGTTATACGAGTCGGCCCGCAGATTCTCGCAGCGCAGCTGCACCACCGCCCACGGCATTTTCCCTGTCCGCGGATCGCGCAATCCCACCGGCTTCATCGGCCCGAAGCGCAGCGTGTCCTTCCCGCGCCGCGCCAGCTCCTCAATTGGCAGGCAGCCTTCAAAATATTCGAGCTTCTCCCATTCCTTGGCCTCAACGCTCTCTGCCGTCATCAGTGCCGTGTGAAATGCCTCGTACTCCGGCTCCGTCATCGGGCAGTTGATGTAATCGGCCGATCCCTTGTCATACCGCGCCGCCAGGTACACCTTCTCGCGGTCGATCGAATCGGCGTCCACAATCGGGCTGATCGAGTCGTAGAACGCCAGATGCTCGCTCCCGGTCAGCCGCGCAATTTCCTGCGACAGCGCCGACGAGGTCAGCGGCCCCGACGCCACAACCGTGAACCCGTCCTCCGGATCCAGCCGCGTCACCTCCTCGCGATGTACTCGGATCTTCGCTTCCGCCGCGATGCGCTCCCCAATGAGCCGCGAAAACTCCACCCGATCCACGGCCAGCGCATGCCCAGCGGGAACCGCGCTCGCGTCCGCGCAGGCCAGCAGCGCCGATCCCGCCCGCCGCATCTCCTGCTTCAGCAGCCAGGGCGCCGTGTTCTCGCTTTCCGACTTCAGGGAATTACTGCAGACCAGCTCGCCGAAGTCCTCTGTCTGGTGCGCGGGCGTCGTCTGCACCGGCCGCATCTCGTACAGATCGACCTTGACGCCCATCCGCGCGGCGGTCAGCGCAGCCTCCGGCCCTGCCAAACCGCCGCCGATCACCCGGATCCTCATACTGCCGCTTCGCTCGTCCGGATCTCATCGCTGTCGTTCATCCGTGCGACCCGCTCCAGCGCCTGGTCCACCAGCTGCATGCGTGTCCATTCCTCCAGCGGTTCCGCTCCCAGCGACTTGTAGAAATCGATGGCCGGCCGATTCCAGTCCAGGACATGCCAGAACAGCTTGGCGCAGCCCCGCTCCACCGCAATCGCTGCCACACGCGTCAGCAGCGCTTTGCCGATGCCTCGCCCACGAAACTGCGGACGCACAAACAGATCTTCCAGATGCACACACCGTCCCCGCCACGTCGAATAGACCGGGAAGTAGATCGCCAGCCCCGCCGGCTGCTCATCGACCTCTGCAATCAGGCACTCGAAATAGCGCTCGCCGCCGGCATCCGGGAAGCCGTCCCGAGCCAGTTGCTCCGCCCCAATCTTCACTGCGTCCGGCTCTCGTTCGTATTCCGCCAGCTCGCGGACCAGCGCGATCATCAGCTCAGCATCTTCTTGTTGCGCCTCACGAATTGTCACCATCTCTTCATTATAGAAACCTGATTTGCGGCAGCTTTTTCGTTCCCGGCCGCACCTCTGATGCTTTCTCCGACCGCTGCTTTGACTGGCTGATTCCTCTTCAATTGCCATTCATGACATTCCCCTTGTCTCCCACGGCCATTCGGCGCATCATGGTGGACAATTTTCCGCCCTGCGGAGCAGGGTGGCGCCGATCAGGCATTTGGCCGATCCCCGGGCCCGCTCTCCAACGCCGCCTCCTGGAGGAACTGCCTCCTGATCTGCGATTGCGAGGCGCCATGCAGCGCAACTTCAACCTCGGCCCCCGAAGCATGCTCGCCGCCGCCCTGATCGCCTGCGCAACTCCCGCTGGTCAACAGGCCCAGTCCCAAACGTCGCCCTCTGACCAACCCCGCCATGTCATCGTTAGCCCGGAGATGCGCGGTGACCTCGCCATGGCCCGGCAGCAGTACATCGATGCCATCGCCGCCTACCGCGAAGCGCCCGCCAATAACGCCGAAATCTGGAACAAGATCGGCCTCGCCTACCATCACCTCTTTGCCATGAACGAGGCCCGTCGCGATTACCAGCATGCCCTCAGGCTCCGTCCCCAATTTCCTGAGGCGCTCAATAACCTCGGCGCCATCTACTATGCCCATCGCTCCTACCGCAAAGCCGAGAAGTACTACCTCAAAGCCCTCGCGCTCGATCCCAAACAGCCCTCCATCTACAGCAACCTCGGAACCGCCTATTTTGCCGATCGCAAGGTCGACAAGGGCATGCAGGCCTACCGCACTGCCTTCGCGCTCGATCCCAACATCTTCTCGGATAACTCGCCTCAGCTCGTCGCCGAAACGCTGCCCGCGCGCGACCGCGCGAATCAGGACTTCTGCATCGCCAAGCTTCTCGCCCAGTCCGGGCATATCCCCCAGGCCATCGATTACCTGCGCAAAGCCCTCGATGAAGGTTTCGACGACCGCAGGGAGATCATGCAGGACCGGACCCTCGCCTCCCTGCGCACCACGCCGGAGTTCAGCCAACTCATGGCCGAAGAAAAACTCCGCTAAGTTCTTCGCGGCCTTCAGAAATCCTTAAGCTCCGGTTGTTATTCTCATCGGGAATGTTCGCGGATTCACCGGCACCGCACCGAGCGCGCTGGCTTGCCGGCGCTGTGTCGCTCCTCGTCTGTGCCGCCGCACCTGCCGTCCGCGCCCAGCAGCCCTTGCCTGCGGCGCCCCAGCCCACCGCCGCCCCGGCATCCGTTCCCGCCATCACCCTCTATCAGGCGATTGACGCGGCGGTCCGCAACGATCCGCAATATCGCAACGCCCTCGCCACCGCCGGCGGCGCGCGTCTCGATGCCGCGATCAGCCGCAGCGCTCTCCTGCCCAACGCTTCTGCGAACGGGATCTACACCTACACCCAGCCCAACGGCCTCTTCAATGAAGGAGCCGCGCCCGGCCTTCGCTCTCTGCCCGTTTTCGTCGCCAACGATTCCATTCACGAGTACTGGGCCCAGATCCTCGTCAACCAGAACATCAGCGCGGCGAGTGTCGCCGGGTTGCGCCGCGCTCGCGCGCTCTCCTCGCAGGCCACTGCCGATCTGGAATCCGCGCGCCGCGACCTCGTCTCCCGCGTCGTCGCCGCCTACTACGGCGTGCTCTCCACGGCTGAAAAGGCCGCCGTCGCCCAGCGCGCCAGCGACGAAGCCCAAAACTTCATGGACCTGACGCAGAAGCTCGAAGCGGGCAGGGAAGTCGCCCACGCCGATGTGGTCAAGGCCCAGCTGCAGTTGCAGCAGCGCCAGCGCGACCTCGCCGACGCTCAGCTGGCCGCTGACAAGGCCCGACTCGACCTCGGCGTCCTGCTCTTTCCCGATCCGCGCACGCCGTACAAGCTCGCCGATGAAGACCAGCAGGCCGCGCCGCTACCCGACCTGGCTGCCATCCAGGCCGCCGCGTCCCACAACAACCCCGACCTGCGCAGCGCGCTCGCCGCCTTGCGCGCCGCACAAAGCGAAACGTCGGCTGCCTGGTTTGGTTATTTGCCTACGCTCGGCCTGAACTACACCTACGGCATCAACGCGCCGCAGCTCGCCGCTAACGGCCCCGGTCCGGACCACGCCCGCAATCTTGGATATTCCGCTGCCGTCACCATCAACCTCCCGCTGTGGGACTGGTTCGCGACCCAGGACAAAATCCGTCAGGCCGAGCTTCGCGAAAAGGTCGCCCGCGCCACGCTGACGAACACCCAGCGCCAGCTCATCGCGCAACTTGATGAGTACTACAACGAGGCCCGCGTCGCCTCCGATCAGGTCGCCTCATTGCGCACCAGCGTTGACACCGCTCGCGAGAGCCTCCGCCTCACCCGCCTCCGCTATCAGGCCGGCGAGGCCCTCGCCCTCGAAGTAGTCGATGCCGAAACCGCCCTCGCTCAGGCCGAAGCCGCTCTCGCCGACGGAATCCTGCGCAGCCACGTCGCTCGCGCCAACCTGCAAACCCTTACCGGAGTTCTCTAGATGACGACCGCGCTCCAGAAGAACGAATGTCATCCTGAGCGGAAGCGCACACGACGCGTACGTGGCGGAGGACCTGCATTTCTCCTGATCCTTGCCGTCGCCCTCCTCACCGGCTGCTCGAAAAAGGAAGAGACCCCCGCCACCGCTGTCTCCGTCGAAGCTGCGGCTGCTCGCGTCGCTCCCATCACGGAGCACGTCGTTGCCGACGCCGTTCTCGCGCCGATTGCCCAGGCCGCCATTTCTCCCAAAATCACTGCTCCGGTCAAGAAGTTTTACGTCCAGCGCGGCTCCCATGTGAAAGTCGGCCAGTTGCTCGCCACGCTCGAGAACAGCGATCTCCAGGCGGCCGTCACTGACAACCGGGGCGCCTTCGACGCTGCCGACGCCACCTACCAAACTGACGTGAAAGCGCAGGTCCCTGAGGATTACCAGAAAGCGCAGCTCGACCTGGCGCAGGCCGAGGCGAACCTCAAGCTCAACCAGTCCATCGTCACCAGCCGCCAGAAGCTTTTCGAGGAAGGCGCCATCCCGGGCCGCGATCTCGACACCTCCAAAGCCGCTCTCGTCCAGGCGCAGGCTGCCTACGATACCGCCTCGAAGCACATGGCTTCCATGCAGCAGGTCAGCCGCGCCGCCGCCCTCAAAGCCGCTAAAGGCCAGCTGGAATCCGCTCACGGGAAATATCAGGGAGCCGAGGCCCAGCTGAGCTACTCCGAGATCCGCACCCCCATCTCCGGCGTCGTCACCGACCGGCCTCTTTACGCCGGCGAAACCGCAGCCTCCGGCACGCCGCTCATCACCGTCATGGACACTTCGGCCCTGCTCGCCAAAATTCATTTGGCACAGCCGCAGGCACAAATGCTGCAGAAGGGCGATGCCGCCTCGGTGGAGGTCCCCGGCCTCCAGGATCCCGTTTCCGGCAAGATCGCCCTGGTCAGCCCTGCCCTCGATCCCGGCAGCACCACCGTTGAAGTCTGGGTCCGCCTTGAAAATCCCAAACAGCAACTGCGTCCCGGCACCGCTGTCCACGTCACCCTCGACGGCCGCAAGGTGCCCAATGCCCTCGTTGTTCCCTCTGACGCCATCGTCATCGCCAGCTCCGGCAAGTCCACCGTCATGGTCGTTGGCAGCGATAGCATCGCGCACCAGACAGCCGTCAGCACCGGCATCTCCGGCGACGGCCTGACGCAGATTCTGAGCGGCGTTTCCGCCGGCCAGCAGGTCGTCACCACCGGGGCCGCCGGTCTCGACGACGGCACCAAAGTGAAGATCGTCACCTCGCTCGAGCAGGACGAAGGCTCCGCCAAACCCGGCGCAGGAGACGACGACAAGTGACCGGTACGCCTCCCCAGGAAAGTTCCTTCTGGCTCCCGCGCTGGACCCGCAGCATTTTCTTTTTCACCATCGTATTTGCGGCTACCGGAGCATTCCTGGCCTTCCGCATTCCGATCGCCGTTTTCCCGCAGACCAATTTCCCTCGCATCGTCATCGGTGTCGACAACGGCGTCATGCCCGTCGAGCAGATGGAGGTGACGATCACCCGCCCCATCGAGGACGCGGTCAACAGCGTTCCGGGGCTCGCCACCGTACGCTCCATCACCAGCCGCGGCTCGGCCGAAGTCAGTCTCTTCTTCAACTGGAACGTCAACATGTTCCAGACGCTGCAGCTCGTGGATGCCGCCGTTGCGCGTGTCCAGCAGAGTCTGCCCTCTACGACGCAGATCCGGGTTGACCGCCTCACCTTCGCCACATTTCCAATTCTTGGTTACAGCCTCACGTCTGACTCCGTCTCGCAGACGCGCCTCTGGGAACTTGCTACCTACGAGCTGAAGCCGCCCCTCAACCGCCTCCCCGGCGTCAGCACGGTGGTGGTCCAGGGCGGACAAGTCCCCGAGTACCACATCGTCCCCAACACGGCGAAGCTGCTCGCCGCGCAGCTCACCATCGGCGACCTCGTCACCTCCATCCAGCAAACCAACCTGGTGCAGTCACCCGGCCTCTACGAAGCCCACCATCAGCTCATCCTCGGTTTGGTCGGCGATCAGGCGCACAACCTGCAGCAACTCGCGCAAATCTCCGTCAAGGCCACGCCCAACGGCGTCCCCGTCCACCTCGCTGACGTCGCCGACGTCCGCCCCGCCACCGAGCCTGTCTACACGATCGTGACCGCTAACGGGCAGCCCGCGGTTCTCATCAACATCGCGCGCCAGCCTGACAGCAACACGGTCGCCGTTGCCGACGAAGTTGCCGCGGAAATGGCGACCCTCAAGCGCAC
>Ga0070735_10005727_pt1 | contig 10232 bp, 4 predicted proteins | sample Coa_R1_FD_66443 | JGI IMG/M metagenome (GOLD analysis project Ga0070735, IMG submission 66443) | Surface soil microbial communities from Centralia Pennsylvania, which are recovering from an underground coalmine fire - Coalmine... | ecosystem: Environmental > Terrestrial > Soil > Unclassified ... | reverse complement strand
TGGGCGGACAAGCGCAGGTCCGAGAAGTCAGCGGCGTCTGGAAGGAATTGACCGAAAGCGTCAACTCCATGGCCAACAACCTGACCGGCCAGGTCCGCAATATCGCCGACGTAACGATCGCGGTCGCGAGCGGCGACCTTTCCAAGAAAATCACGGTCGACGTACGCGGAGAAATTCTTCAGCTCAAAGAAGCCATCAATACGATGGTGGACCAGTTGAGATCCTTCGCCTCCGAAGTGACGCGCGTCGCGCGCGAAGTGGGTACCGAAGGCAAGCTGGGCGGCCAAGCCATCGTTCCAGGCGTCGCCGGAACATGGAAAGACCTCACCGACTCTGTGAACGCGATGTGCGGTAACCTCACCGATCAGGTCCGCAACATCGCGCAGGTGACGACGGCTGTGGCGCGCGGCGACCTTTCGCGCAAGATCACAGTCGATGTGCGCGGCGAAATCCTCGAGCTGAAAGACACGATCAATACGATGGTCGATCAGCTTAACGCCTTCGCCTCCGAAGTGACGCGCGTCGCGCGCGAAGTGGGCACCGAAGGCAAGCTCGGCGGTCAAGCCGTCGTGACAGGCGTCGCCGGCACATGGAAAGACTTGACTGACAGCGTCAATTTCATGGCCTCGAATCTGACAGCTCAGGTCCGCAATATCGCAGATGTCGCAACCGCTATCGCCGGCGGCGATCTTTCCAAGAAAATCACCGTGAACGTAAGCGGCGAAATCTTGCAGCTCAAGGAGACCATTAACACGATGGTCGACCAGCTTAACGCCTTTGCTTCGGAAGTGACGCGCGTCGCGCGCGAGGTCGGCACCGAGGGACGGCTCGGCGGGCAGGCCAACGTGCTCGGCGTTGCGGGTACTTGGAAGGATCTGACCGACAGCGTCAATTATATGGCGTCAAATCTCACCGACCAGGTCCGCAATATCGCTGACGTCGCGACTGCCATTGCGAACGGCGATCTTTCCAAGAAAATCACCGTCGATGTGCGCGGCGAAATTCTCGAGCTGAAAGACACGATCAATACAATGGTCGACCAGCTCAACGCCTTCGCGTCGGAAGTGACGCGCGTCGCGCGCGAAGTCGGCACAGAAGGCAAACTCGGCGGTCAAGCTCTGGTTCGTGGCGTCGCCGGCACATGGAAGGACCTCACCGACAACGTCAATTCGATGGCCTCGAATCTGACGGGCCAAGTGCGCAACATCGCCGAGGTCGCCACCGCGGTGGCCCAAGGGGACCTCTCGAAGAAAATCACCGTGAATGTGAGCGGCGAAATACTTCAGCTCAAGGAAACGCTGAACACGATGGTCGACCAGCTCAACGCCTTCGCCGCCGAAGTGACGCGTGTGGCGCGTGAAGTCGGCACTGAAGGCAAGTTAGGCGGTCAAGCCGAAGTGCCCGGCGTCGCCGGCACGTGGAAGGATTTGACCGACTCGGTCAACTCCATGGCCGGCAACCTCACGGCACAGGTGCGCAATATCGCGGAAGTCGCGACCGCCATCGCCGGCGGCGACTTGTCGCGCAAAATCACGGTCGACGTGCGCGGCGAAATCCTTCAGCTTAAAGAAACGCTGAATACGATGGTGGACCAGCTCAATCGTTTCGCTGGCGAAGTGACCCGCGTCGCGCGCGAAGTCGGAACGGAGGGCCGACTTGGCGGTCAAGCAAACGTGCCAGGCGTGGCCGGAACCTGGAAAGATTTGACCGACAGTGTCAACTCCATGGCCGGCAATCTCACGGACCAGGTGCGCAACATCGCTCAGGTGACGACAGCCGTCGCCCGCGGCGACCTATCGCGCAAGATCACCGTCGACGTGAAAGGCGAGATCCTCGAGCTGAAAAATACGATCAACACAATGGTCGACCAGCTCAACGCCTTCGCTTCGGAGGTCACGCGCGTTGCACGTGAAGTCGGCACCGAAGGCAAGCTCGGCGGCCAAGCCGTGGTGACCGGCGTCGGCGGCACATGGAAGGACTTGACCGACAACGTCAACTTCATGGCTTCGAACCTTACCGCGCAGGTGCGCAACATCGCCGAAGTCGCAACAGCTATTGCCAATGGCGATCTTTCCAAGAAAATTACCGTCGACGTACGTGGTGAGATTCTGCTGCTGAAAGAGACGCTCAACACGATGGTTGAGCAATTGCGCTCCTTCGCCGCCGAAGTGACGCGCGTCGCGCGCGAAGTCGGAACTGACGGTCGGCTCGGCGGCCAAGCCAATGTGCTCGGCGTCGCCGGAACTTGGAAGGATTTGACGGATAACGTCAACCTGTTGGCTGCGAATCTGACAACCCAAGTACGTAACATCGCGGAAGTGACGACGGCGGTCGCGCGCGGCGACCTCTCTCGTAAAATTACGGTCGACGTAAAGGGCGAAATCCTGGAGCTGAAGAATACGATCAACACAATGGTCGATCAGCTCAATGGTTTTGCTTCCGAAGTGACGCGCGTGGCACGTGAAGTCGGTACGGAAGGCAGACTTGGCGGCCAGGCGCAAGTTCCTGGCGTCGCCGGCACTTGGAAAGACCTCACCGACACGGTGAACGTAATGGCCGCCAACCTTACCGAACAGGTGCGCGGCATCGTCAAGGTGGTGACCGCGGTCGCTAACGGCGATCTCAAACAGAACCTCACCGTCAAATCCAAGGGCGAAGTCGCGGCTTTGGCCGAGACGATCAACAACATGACCGGAACACTGGCGACATTCGCCGACCAAGTGACGACGGTGGCGCGCGAAGTCGGAGTCGAGGGACGTCTCGGTGGTCAGGCCAACGTGCCCGGCGCCGCTGGCACTTGGAAGGATCTCACCGGCAACGTCAACCTTCTCGCCGCCAATCTTACCACACAGGTCCGCGCGATTGCGGAAGTGGCGACGGCTGTGACAAAGGGCGATCTTACACGTTCCATTCAGGTGGACGCTCGCGGCGAAGTCGCCGAACTCAAAGACAATATCAATACGATGATCGGCAATTTGCGGCTAACGACAGACCGTAATACGGAGCAGGATTGGCTTAAGACGAACCTTGCTCGCTTCACCAACATGTTGCAAGGCCAGCGTGACCTTTCCGCGGTTGGCGCTTTGCTGCTGACGGAATTGACATCGCTCGTCAACGCCCAACAAGGCGTCATCTATCAGATCGACGGCGAAGATCAGCGCAGCCTCCAATTGCTATCCGCTTATGCGGACGATGCGACTAACGGCCATCCAGCCAAATTGCGGATCGGCGAAGGCATGATTGGTCAATGTGCGCTGGATAAGCGGCGCATGCTTATATCTGAACTACCGGATAATGTTGTTCCGATCGGTTCCGCCTTATTCCAGGTTGCGCCGAAAAATATCATCGTCTTGCCTGTGCTTTTCGAAAACCAGGTCAAAGCGGTCATCGAACTCGCTGCGATCTCCAACTTCACCACACTACAGATAACCTTCCTCGAGCAACTGACCACCAATATCGGTATCGTTTTGAACAGCATTGAAGCGACAATGCAGACGGAAGGATTCCTCAAGCAATCGCAACAATTGGCCGGCGAGTTGCAAGCCCAACAGCGCGAACTGCAACAGACCAACGAACAATTGGAGCAAAAGGCGCAGCAGCTCGCGGAGCGAAATGTCGAGGTTGAGAGAAAGAACCAAGAGATTGAACAGGCGCGACGCGCCGTCGAGGAAAAGGCTACCGAGCTTGCTTTAACGTCAAAATACAAATCAGAATTTCTCGCGAATATGTCTCATGAATTGCGCACGCCGCTGAACAGTATTCTCATACTGGGTCAACAGCTTGCCGATAATCCCGACGCCAACCTCAGCGGTAAGCAGGTCGAATTTGCACGCACCATTCACGCTGCCGGCACTGACCTGTTGAATTTGATCAGCGACATTCTCGATCTTTCGAAGATAGAGTCCGGCACTGTGACAGTGGATGCGGAGGAGATTTTCTTTTCCAACCTCGTCGACGCCGTTGGACGGCCGTTCCGTCACGAGGCCGACAATCGTCAGCTAAGCTTCGACGTCATGCTCGACCCCCATCTCGGGCGCAGTATCGTTACAGACGCCAAGCGCCTGCAGCAAGTTCTCAAAAACCTACTCTCGAATGCTTTCAAATTTACGGCGCAAGGCGGCGTCCGTCTAAATGTGTCCGCCGCCCTTGGCGGCTGGACTCCCGACCATCCAACACTCAGCCAAGCCCCAGGTGTCGTGGCCTTCGAAGTCGCTGATACCGGCATCGGTATTCCAACGGAGAAACAAAAGCTCATCTTCGAGGCCTTCCAACAGGCTGATTCGAGCACGAGTCGCAAATATGGCGGCACCGGTCTCGGCCTCGCTATTAGCCGCGAATTGTCGCAACTGCTTGGCGGCGAGATCCATCTCAGAAGCACGCCGGGCGTGGGTAGCACTTTCACCCTCTATCTCCCCTTGAAATATGTCGGCCCAACGACTGCAAGTCGTGGCTCGACGCCGTTGTCGATCACGCCGCCCACAAACGTGGTCCGCGCCAGCCAAGATCACACCGCCGAATCTGTGGCCGACGACCGTTTGGATATTGAGCCAGGCGACGCCATCTTGCTGATTGTGGAAGACGACCCCCACTACGCGCGGATCATGACGGATTTGGCGCGCGACAAGGGCTTCAAAGTCCTCATCGCTCAGCGCGGCGTCGATGCGCTCGATCTCGCTAAACAATATCAACCGACGGCGGTTTCGCTCGACGTTTTCCTGCCCGACATGCTTGGTTGGAACGTCCTCAGTCAGCTCAAGAAGAATCCGTTGACTCGGCACATTCCGGTGCAGATCGCAACGCTCGATGAAGATCGCCAACATGGACTGGCGCGCGGGGCTTTCTCCTTCGTAACCAAACCGACCACGAGCGAGGGATTGTCCGAGGCGTTGTCTCGCATCAGGGAGTTTTCGAAGCCGCGCCGCAAACGCTTGCTCGTTGTTGAAGACAATGAGGCCGAGCAACTCAGCATCGGCGAACTTCTCGGTCACGATGATATCGAAATCGTGAATTCGAATCGTGGCCAAGACGCCTTGGCTTCGCTTCATCGCGAGGCCTTTGATTGCGTCGTGCTGGATCTGCGCCTTCCCGACATGACGGGTTTTGAAGTACTGGAGCGCATGCGCGCGGACTCGGACCTTACCGATATCCCGGTCGTTGTTTTCACCGGCCGAGAACTATCCGTGGAAGAGGACGCGCAGTTGCATGTCATGGCCCGGAGCATCGTGGTCAAAGGCGTCGAGTCGCCTGAACGCCTCCTCGATGAAACGGCCTTGTTCCTCCATCGCATTGTGACCGATCTGCCCAGCGAAAAACAAAAAATGCTCGAGCGTCTGAACAGCTCGGACGAAGACCTCGTCGGACGCGCGGTTCTGTTGGTCGACGACGACTCTCGCAATATTTTCGCGTTGAGCAGCCTCTTGGAGCGACGCGGCATGAAGGTCTTGACGACCACGAGCGGTCGCGAAGCCATTGACTTGGTCGAAAATACGCCCAATTTGGCCATCGTTCTTATGGATATTATGATGCCTGAGATGGATGGCTATCAAACGATTGAGAAAATTCGCCAGAACGCCGCGCATCGGCGCCTCCCGATTATCGCCCTAACGGCGAAAGCAATGAAAGGCGATCGTGAAAAATGCTTGGAGGCCGGCGCGTCCGATTATCTCGCCAAACCCGTCAATACCGAACAGCTTCTGACAGCGCTACGGATGTGGCTGCATCGCTAGATCATCGCTAGATGGACCTATTCATATGTCACCGGAAAAGATCAATGTCCTGCTGGTTGACGATCAACCTGCGAAATTAATTTCCTACGAAGTCATCTTACGAGAGCTTGGAGAAAACCTTATCCAAGCCTCGTCAGGCCGCGAGGCGCTGGAGCTTTTGCTCAAGAACGATATCGCCGTCGTCCTGATCGATGTCTGCATGCCGGATCTCGACGGATTTCAGTTGGCGGCAATGATTCGCGAGCATCCCCGTTTCGAAAAGACGCCGATTATCTTCATTTCCGCAATTCTGATGTCCGACGTCGATAGATTGCGCGGATATGAGATGGGCGCCGTGGATTACGTTCCGGTACCTGTCATTCCCGAGGTCCTGCGCGCGAAAGTCAAGATTTTCGCGGAGCTTCATCGGAAGACGCGGCAGCTTGAGGGCCTCAATGCGGAGTTGGAGCAACGCGTCGCTGAAAGAACCTCTGATCTGGCTTCTTCCAACGCGTTGCTTTTGCAAAGCGAAAGGCGCCGGACGATCGCTTTGGCTGCTGGCCAGATGGGGTCCTGGGACTTCGATGTCGAGAACGCGGATTGGAAATGGGACGAAGGCCAATACCGAATATTTGGCGTGAGCCCGACGGACTTCTCCGTGACTCTCGACAATATTCGCAAGCTGATCAATCCAGACGACTTGCGTAACTTGGAGAGCGTGGCCGCGTCGGTCTCCAGAAATGAGAACACCTGCCAAGCCGAGTTTCGAATTCGCCGGCCTGATGGCGAATTGCGATGGTGCATCGGGACCGTCACTGTCACCTACGACGAGACAGGCAAAGTTGTCCGGATTGGCGGCGTCACCATCGATATTACCGAGCGCAAACAGGCCGAAGAGCGCCAAGCCCTACTCGCTCGTGAGGTAGACCATCGAGCGCGAAACGCGCTCGCGATCATACAAGCGATTGTTCGCCTCACTCGAGCAGGGTCGATCAACGAATATAAAAGCACGGTCGAAGGTCGAATCATGGCGCTGGCGCGCGCGCACACGCTTCTATCGGAATCGCGCTGGAAGGGCGCCGACTTTGATACGCTGGTGGCGGATGAATTGGCGCCGTATCGCGCCGATCGCGGCGAACGAATCGTGACGTTCGGACCGCCTGTCTCGCTGCCGCCAGTGACGGCGCAGACTTTGGCCCTCTCCCTCCACGAGCTTGCGACGAACGCCGCGAAATATGGCGCTCTTTCGAGCGAGGAGGGGACTTTGACGGTAAGCTGGGAGCTACGGGGGGGTCGGCTCGCTTTGTTGTGGCGAGAATCTGACGTTCGGCTGGGCGAGCCGGTCGCTTCGCAAGGCTTTGGGCTGAAGCTCATCAGCACTAGCGTAGAACAGCAACTCGGGGGAAAGGCGACTTTTGATTGGACGCCAAGCGGATTGCGTTGCGATGTTGTGGTCCCCCTTCGAGAACCGCCAACTCCCCCTCTTCAAAGCTCGCGGTCGAAGACCCCTAGCGTGAACATATCTCCTGCGGTGAAATTCTTGGACTTACATGTTTTGCTTGTTGAGGACGAGTCGCTCGTCGCGATGATGATGCAGGATGTGCTCGAGGATCTCGGCTGTCGCGTGAATGGACCCTATCGGACCATCGCATCTGCAGTCGAGGCGGCCAAAGATGAGGCCGTCGATCTCGCCTTACTCGACATCAATCTCGGCGATGAACTTGTCTATCCGGCTGCTGATGTATTGTCGGATCGCGGCATAAAATTTGTCTTCTTGACGGGTTATGACAATGCGCATGTCGATGCCCGCTATCGCTACGCGCCTGTGCTCCAAAAACCCTTCGATCGCGAGGCGCTTCAACGCGTATTGATAGAAACGAATGAGGCGTCGGCCAAGTCCCCGGCCTCCGCGGAGCCTGCGCGCGCCTAACGTGTAATCAGCTTAAATAGTGGAGAAGCGCGCCCTACAAAAGATACGAAACGCACCGGAACCTTTCACAGCGATTATGGTTTCGTGGACAGCAGCAATTATGCGGCGAAAACTCCTAGGGCGCTCCATGTTTTCCGTCGTCGGAATTTCGTTTCTTTGCATGGTGATTAGCGGGGCGGTCGGCTTCGAATGGGTGGAGGTCAGTGGTGTGGCGTTTTCGTTCGCCGCGCTCGCCTCGATCGTTTTCTTTTCAGCAATCGACGCCTGGGAATGTGAAACGAACGGTACGGAAGCCGAACCCGTTCCGGTAACCGTACAAGCATCAAAACGCTCGTAGCACGCCGTTACGGCCTAGAGCACTCCAGTCAAAAAAATAGCCTTAACGGCGGGTTTGAATCCCTCCTCGCGAAAGCCCAACAGCGGCGGCTAGAGCGCTTGTCGCCCGGACGACAAGCTCCTCGTGAATCCGAACGCCTGCATCGACATGCTCGATAATAGCACTCGCCATGACCAGACGGGCGAGGTCAGTGTCGTGGGAGATGGCGATGGTCTGCTGTCGCCAGGCAGCGTTCAGCGCGTCGGTCATGAGCGCGATGAGCTCCGGGCTATATTCGCCAGCGATGGGGTTCGGACTTCGCATCCGTCGCCGCCCTTCAAACCAGACGGAGGACTAGAGGGAACCGTCGTAAGGCGTGCTCGCCCCAAGAAGGCAACAGACGACTAAGCCCATAATGAGAGTGATACCCGCGGCGAGGACGCCCACCGCTTTGGCGCTCGCGGGCGTGAAGCCATAAGTGGTCGATTGAAGAGCCTCACGCGCCTCGCAATAGGCACAAAAAGAAAGGAATAGCATTCCGCTTCCGACGACGCCGAAGATCTGCCCCATATTTGCCCTCGCTTCGTTGGGTCTTTTCTAAGTAAATCAAGCTATTGGAGTTCTCAGCTCCAAAACTTGACCCATTGTCGCCACGATAACGGTCGAAACGCGTCGAGGTTCCGCGCTCTTCTTAACTCGGTGCAAATTTGACCGACGCGGCAGATCGCCGCCGGCAATCACCCGGCTTTCGCGGGCTCCCTTGCCGCCTCGCGGCCTACGCCCCGGCGCGGACGTGCGGCGACGCGCTCGAACAAGAGCATTGATCGGCCTGTCACGTCATAGACCGTCCCCATCCGGAATCGCTGTTCAGCCATTTCCGGCCGATTGGTGTCCGTCAGCCTGTTCCACCCAGCCGCTTCGTAGCAACGCGGCAGCTTGAATTTGACGACGTCATAATGCGCGTTGAAGACGATAAGCAGCGTGGCGTCGCCGCCGCGCCGTCGTATGCCCGTCGCCTGCGCGCGCCCATCCAACAGCATGCCGAAACAACGCGTATTTTCATTATCCCACGCAGCAGGCGTCATTTCAGAGCCGTTTGCGTCGATCCATGTGACGTCCTTCACGTCGATCGCCTCGTTGATCTCGCCAGTCAAAAAACGCGATCGGCGCAGGACCGGATAGCGGTGAAAGAATCCCGTCAATTTTCGAAAAAATTCAGATAATGAAACGCCTCGATCGTCAAAACTCCAGTCGATCCAGCTCGTTTCGTTGTCCTGACAATAGGCGTTGTTATTGCCGTTTTGGGTGCGGCCAAATTCGTCGCCTGCCAAAACCATCGGCGTGCCTTGCGATAGGATAAGCGTCGCAAGGAAATTTCGTTTTTGCCTCTCCCTTAAGGCGATTATTGCTTCGTCGGTTGTTGGTCCTTCAGCACCGCAATTCCATGATCTATTGTCGGAATGGCCGTCGCGATTGTCTTCGCCGTTCGCTTCGTTGTGCTTATCATTGTAGGAGACGAGGTCGTTGAGCGTGAATCCGTCATGCGCGGTGACAAAATTCACGCAAGCCCACGGCCGGCGGCCGCGACGGTTGAACTTGTCCGGCGAGGCGCAAAGACGGGTCGCCAAAGCTTTGGCTGGAGCTTCTCCGCGCCAGAAGTCCCTTATCGTGTCGCGGAAAGAATCGTTCCATTCCGCCCATCCCGGCGGAAATCCGCCAACTTGGTAACCGCCCGGTCCGCAATCCCACGGCTCGGCAATCAGCTTCACTTCGGCGAGCAGAGGATCTTGGCCAATGGCCTTGAGAAAGCCGCTCTCCGTCTGAAAACCGTCCGGCTCGCGCGCTAGAATAGTTCCCAGGTCAAAGCGAAAGCCGTCGACCCGCATTTCGCTCGCCCAATATCGCAGGCTATCGGCGACCATTTGTATGACGCGCGGGTGACTGAGATTGAGCGTATTGCCAGTGCCTGTATCGTTTATGTAGTACCGTTTCTGGTCCGGCATCAGGCGGTAGTATGAGGCGTTGTCTATGCCCTTGAACGACAAGGTCGGCCCGCGCTCATTGCCCTCCGCCGTATGATTGTAGACGACGTCGAGGATAACCTCGAGACCGGCGTCGTGAAATCTGGCGATCATTTCCTTGAATTCGCGTAACGAATTGGCAACATCCGCGGCATAACGCGGGTCAGGAGCAAAAAAACCGATGGAATTGTAGCCCCAATAATTTCTCAATCCCTTGTCCAGCAAATAACTATCGTCCACAAATGTATGTATCGGTAATA
>Ga0070735_10005725_pt1 | contig 10237 bp, 8 predicted proteins | sample Coa_R1_FD_66443 | JGI IMG/M metagenome (GOLD analysis project Ga0070735, IMG submission 66443) | Surface soil microbial communities from Centralia Pennsylvania, which are recovering from an underground coalmine fire - Coalmine... | ecosystem: Environmental > Terrestrial > Soil > Unclassified ... | reverse complement strand
CGCTCCTGGCCCGGCAGGCCCTGCGCGCCACCGGCGGCGACGGGTCGCACATGGCCGTTGAAGATGCCGTGTCAGCTCAGTTCCGAGCGGAAATTCCGGCCTTCGCGAAGCCCACGTTTGACCGATTCCGCCATGCCCGTCATTCAGCGCAGTACTTTGACCCGTCCGCGCCGCCGCTCACCGCGTCCGATGCTGGGTGGGCCATCGGGAAGGCGAAGGAAGCTCTGGCAGGAGTGAAGGCATTGCTGGCAGCATCGCCGCCGGGGCGGTTCGGCTAGTCATCTGGCAAAGGAAGCCTGAGCAGGGGTCGGCTTGTGATCGTGTCGTGGAAGGCGCCGGTTCCTGACTCCAGCCAGGCACGGTTACGGATTGTTGCCTGCACGGGCCTGGCCAGGCGCTGCTCGGCGGTGCTGAGGGCGGCGTAGAGCTGGTCCCGGTCCGGGTCGCCGAGGACGAGGACGTCGATGTCCCCGACAGGACGCTGGCCGGCCTGCCCTTCGTGCCGGGCGGCCCAGGATCCGTAGATGTAGGCCGCGGTGATGCCGTCGATGTCGCGCAGGGCTTCGGCTAGGACGGCGGGGACGCCGAATGCTCTGGTCAGCACCTCGGCCAGCCCGGCGTAGTACGGGCTGGTGGTGTTCGCCCTGACGAGCCGCGTATTGCCGATCTTGCGTGACATGACCAGGCCGGCCTGCTCGGCGCGCTGGATCTCGCGATAGACCGAAGGGTGGGGGGCGCCGGTCCGGGCTGCGATCTCTGTCAGGCTGAGTTCGAGATCTGGATCACCGAGCAGGAGCGCGAGGATCTCGCCCTGCTGCTGGGAGCGCAGGATGGGCAAGAGCGCTGGAGCCGGCTGTCTATCCACTATCAGAAGAATACTCTTCAGTTTGCGGATAGTCGCGCTCGCGTATCTAGCTCTCGCCGGGGACGGTTGTGCCTGCTGCTTGAGGCAGACCCTGGGAGCCAGATCTGGCGCACGCCGACCATCGACGAGACCTTCCGGACGGCACTGTCGGCGAAGCTATAAGTATGTAACCCGATGACTCTCCGCTTGGAAATCCGCCTGCCAGATCGGGGAGCCAAACGGGGAGCCAACGCAGGCAGGCGCCGGACGACACAGGGCGACGCCCCGCCACGATCGGTGCAGGTAGATTGCCCGTCAGGCGACATCCAGCGACACCCAGGCACACTTCGATTGCGCCTGAAAAGCGGAAGGTCGACAGTTCGATCCTGTCCCTGACCACCACCGATCGGCACGGCTGACAGCCTGCTGTTCCTGCGTTTCGCCTGTTCGGGAGACATTTCGTTCCCCATTTTAACAGGAGTGCCGGGGTGTGCCGCGGAATGCCGCCGTGTCCGTGGGATGTCTGTGGGGGCGGCCCGGGAGGCGGACTTGTGGGATTTCTGTGGGGCATGCCTAGCGGCCGGGGACGAGATCGCCCGGCAGATCCTGGCCGAGTGGCCGAGCTGAGCCGTCACATCAGCGGAGCTGCCAGAGGCGCACCGTTTTGTCATGGCCGCCACTGGCGAGCGTGGTGCCGTCTGGAGTGAACGCAACCGAAGCGACTGGTTCGGAGTGGCCGGTGAGGGTGGCGAGGCAGGCTCGGGTGGCGGCATCCCATAGCCGGACCGTGTGGTCGGAGCCGCCACTGGCGAGCAGTGCCCCGTCGGGGCTGAAGGCGACCGAGAACACCGAGCTCAAGTTGTCGCAGATGGTGGCGACGCAGGTCCGGGTGCGCGTATCCCACAGGCGGATCGTCCTGTCGACGCTGCCGCTGGCGAGTAGGGCGCCGTCGGGGCTGAACGTTACCTCGCGCACGATCTCGCTGTGGCCGGTGAGCGTGGCGAGGCAGGCGCGGGTTCGCATGTCCCAGAGGCGTACCGTATGGTCGCTGCTGCCGGTGGCCAGCATCGTGCCGTCCGGGCTGAACGCGACCGAGTGCACCCACCCGCTGTGGCCGGTCAAGGTGGCGAGGCAGGTCCGGGTGGGCACGTCCCACAGCCGCACCGTCTTGTAGTAGTTGGCGGTGGCGAGCGTGCGGCCGTCCGGGCTGAACGCCACCGACAGCACATTGCTGTCGTTGCCGAGAGTAGTCTCGTTGCTACGGAAACGTCTGGTGAGCCGCCACAGGTGAACCGGCTGGTTCGAGTTGCCGCTCGCCAGCAGGCCGCCGTCCGGGCTGAACGCCACTGACAACGCGGCCCCTTCTGGGCCAGCCAGGGCTGCGGTACAGGTCCGGGTGGCCATGTCCCACAGCCGGACCCGGTGGCCGCCGCTGACCAGTGAACCGTACGGGCCGACGCCCTGGTCGCAGCCGGTGGCCAGCGTGGTGCCGTGCGGGCTGAACGCCACCGAGTGCACCCGGCCGCTGTGGCCGTCGAGCACGGCGGCCTCGAGAAACGTTCCGGGCCGGTTCAGGGCGGCCGTGCTGGGTGACGGCGGCGCTCCGCTCGGTGACCTGACCGGCGGGACGGGCCGACCGTTATGCAGGAGTGCCGAAAGCTGCCTGGACAGCTCGGCCGCGTCAGGCCGTCCCTCCGGGGCCTTGCTCATCAGCGACATGAGCGCCGCGGCCATGGGGCCGGCGTACACGGGTTCCCGCGGCGGCCGGGTCAGAATGGCAGCCAGGACCGAGGTCAGGGTGGTGCCCTCGAACGGGGGGCATCCTTCCACCGCGGTGTACAGGGTGGCGCCCAGCGCCCACAGGTCGACGGGAGCCTGGACGGACTCACCCTCGATCTGTTCGGGCGGCATGTACTGCGGGGTGCCGATCAGCGTGCCCCTGCCGGTCAGCTGGGTAGTGGCGTCGAGTACCCGGGCGACGCCGAAGTCGGTGAGCACGGCGCGGTGCCCGGCGAGCAAGACGTTCGCCGGCTTGAGGTCGCGGTGAACCACCCGGGCGGCGTGTGCGTGCGCGAGGGCGGCGGCCAGATCCACGCCGAGGGCAGCGACGCGCTGCCACGGCAGCCGACCGTCGCGGGCGATGACCTGCTGCAGGGAGAGGCCGGCGATGAACTCCATGACGATCCACGGCACGCCGTCGTGCTCGACCGCGTCGTATACCGCCACGATGCCCGGATGGTGCAGCCTGGCTGCGGCCCGCGCCTCGCGCATGGTCCGGGCGATCGTGTAGTCGCGCTGATCCTCCGGCAGCGCGGACGGCAGCAGGACCTCCTTGACGGCGACCTCGCGCTCCAGGACCCGGTCGTATCCGCTCCAGACCTGGCCCATGCCTCCCTTGCCGACCGTATCGACCAGCCGGTACCGCTCGCCGATGAGTTGTCCGGCCGCTCCCGCCATAGCAGTTAATGCTAGCCTCCCGGGTTCCTGCTCACCCGGGGATGAGAAGCCCGGATACAGCCTTCGTGGGCGGTATCGGAGGACTATGCTGCCACCGGGGAGGGCAGGCGATGGTGTCTCGGGAACTGGAGGGCGGGCCAGGCACGCCGCCTGCGGTGGGCGACGGTGAGGAGATCCGGCGCTTTCAAAGCGCCGTGCGCGCCCGGATCGGGCGCATCGCCGCAGACGCCCGGCGCGATCTGCGTGCGATCCCGCCTGATGTGCTGGTCTCGCTGCTGTGCGCTGGTGCGTTAAGTGCCGTGATCGGCCCTTCGGGCGGGGCCGGCCGGGGAGCGCCGCCACTCGCGGGCGGGCGCGTCCTCGCTGGCCTGATCGCGGGTGCGGTTGATTCGCTACGGGTCGGCCAGCACAGGCGGCCCGTGCCGCCGGAGGACCTGGAACGGGAGATCTTCCGGCGGATCCACCAGGTTCTCGCGGCCGGAAACGATCAGGCGGCGGCCTTGCGCGCCGACATCGCCCGGGTCCTCGAGGAGACCGGCGCGATGAGGAGCGCGCTGCTGGCGGCGATCGAGACCGGAGACGACCGGCTGCGCGGCGGCGTCATGGCCGTCATCGGCACGCTGAGCGCCGGATACCCCGAGATGGGTTTCCTGCTCCGCGACGGTGACCCCTTGACGCTGCGCGGCGGTAGCTACGGATATTCGGCGGTGGCACCGGACGGCGTCCGATCCCCGCACTGGGCTGACGGGTGCCCGTACCGCGGGCTGGTCCCGTTCGATCAGGCCCACGCCGGGCTGTTCTGCGGCCGCGAGCGGCTGACGACCGAACTGGTGGTCAAGCTGGCCTCCCGGCTGGCCGGGCCGGCCATGGTGGTCGTGTCCGGCGCGTCTGGCGCGGGCAAGTCATCCCTCCTGCACGCGGGCCTGCTGCCCGCACTTGCGGCGGGCGTCCAGCTGGCCGGGTCGGACCGCTGGCCCCGGGTGGTGATGACGCCGACCGGCGACCCGCTGACCGAACTGGCCGCCCGCCTGGCCGCGCTGAGCGGCGACGACGCCGCTGCCATCCGGCGCGGGCTGGCCGCTGATCCGGAACAGGCCCACGTGGCCGTCGCGCGGGCCGTCCTGGCCGATGCCGGCCGCCGCGCCGCCGGCGGGCCTGGGGCCGCCGGGCCGCCCGGGCGGCTGGTTCTCGTCGTCGACCAGTTCGAAGAGGTATTCACGCTGGTTCCCGGCCGCGACGACTCGGGCCAGCAGGCGTTCATCGCTGCCCTGTGCGCGGCAGCCACGCGGCCGTCCGGGCCGCGCGGCGATCCGGCGGCGCTGGTGGTCATCGCGGTCCGCGGCGACTTCTGGGTGCGGTGCGCGGCGGACGCGCGCCTGGCGCGCATGATGCAGGACGGTCTGTTTGTGGTCGGCCCGATGACGGGGCAGGAACTACGGCAGGCCATCACCGGCCCGGCGGCCGCGGCCGGACTCCAGGTCGATCCGGACCTGGCCGGCACGGTCCTGGCCGACCTGAACGCGGCGGGTCATGATGTGTCCGAGGGTGTCTTGCCGCTGCTGTCCCAGGCGATGATGCTGACCTGGGAGAAGCGTGAGGGCAACCGCCTGACGGTCCGCGGCTACCACGAAACGGGCGGCGTCGCCAGCTGCGTGGAGTTCGGGGCCGAGGCCGTGTACGAGGCCCTGCCCGACGCCGGGCAGCATGCCGCCCGGGAGGTCTTCCAGGCCCTGGTCCTGGTCAGTCAGGATGGCCAGCTGGTCGGTCGCCCCGTCCCCCGGGCTGAGCTGTCCGCGGGCAGGCGTGATGCTGTCCGGCAAATGGTGGACACCGTGCTGGACGCCTTCGCCGATCGCCGCCTGCTCGTCCTGGATGGCGACACGGTCCAGGTGGCGCACGACGTGCTGCCGCGTGCGTGGCCCAGGCTGCGCGGCTGGCTGGAAAGAGACCGCGGCGCCCTGATCCTGCACGGCCAGCTGGCCGAGGACGCGGCGGTGTGGCACGACCACGGCAAGGACGCGTCGTACCTGTACCGGGGGGCGCAGCTGGCCGGAGTCGCCGAAGCGGTGGCTATCTGGTCCTCGGCTCCGGGCCGTTACCCCTCCCTGACCGGTCAGCAGCAGGACTTCCTCGACGCGAGCGCCCACGCGCAGGCCCGCCAGGCCAGGCGGCGCCGCGCGGCCGTGATCGCGCTGGCCGTGCTCCTGGTCATCTCGGCGGTGAGCGCCGGCGCGGCCGGGCTGACCGCGCGCGCCGAGCACGCCGCGGCCCGGAACGCGAATCACCAGGCCAGCTCCGCACTCTCGGGCGAGCTCGCGGCGGAAAGCGAACAGCTGGACTCGTCCGATCCCGTTACCGCGGCCCAGCTGGCCGCGGCCGCCTGGCGGATCGCCCCCACCCAGCAGGCTCAGCAGAGCATGCTCGATGTCCTGGTCCAGCCCCAGCGGGCGGCTTTCGCCGCCACCAACGACAAACTCCCCGTCACCGCCATGGCGTTCGACCGTGGAGGCCAGGTCCTGGTCACTGCCGGAGATGACGGGCTGGTCAGGCTATGGGACATGCCGACCCGGCGGGAACTCGGCACTCCGCTCGCGGTCGTGCCTAACCCGGGCGACCATGGGAATATCAACGGGAATATCAACGGCGTGCAGACGATAGCTGTCAGCTCGCTCGGCACGCTGGCTACGCTAGGCGACGACGCAAGAGTCCGGCTGTGGAACCTCGCCAGCCGGCACGAGATCGGTTCGCCGATCGGCATCCCCGGCTCCGCCTCGGCCCTGGCGTTCAGTCCCGATGGCAGCACCCTGGCCATCGGTGGCGGCGGGACAATCCGGCTGTGGAATGTGTCCTCCGATAAGCCGGCCGACCTGCAGGTCGGCCCAGCGGCCGAAGGACCCGGTACATCGGCGACCGGGGCGCTCATTACCTCGATGGTATTCAGCCCGGACGGGAAGTACCTGGCCACCTGCCATGTTGGGAGTCTGCAGCTCTGGAGCATGGCTACTGGACGCGAGGTGGCTGGCCCGGTAGGGGCAGGTGGCAGTGCTTGCGACTACGCGGAGAGCATAGCGTTCAGCCCGGACGGGAAGACCCTGGCCACCGGGGGACCAGACGGGAAACTACGCCTGTGGGGTGCTCCCGGTCTTCAGGAGATCGGAGCGCCGATCACAGTTAGCACAAAGCCCCCCGGTAAATTTAATTTCGATACCGTAAATTCGGTCGCCTTCAGTCCGGACGGCGCGATGGTCGCGACCGGGGACGCGGACGAAACGACGCGACTATTTGACCTCAGTAGCCGTCGGCAGATCAGCCTGGCCACCACGCCTAGTACCGATGTCTTGGACGAGACGGCTCCTTTCGACCTCGTACTCTTCAGCCCGGATGGCTCTACCCTGGCCACCGCGGGCAACGACGGGATCGTGCGGCTGTGGGATCCGGATGTCTACAAGGAGATCGGGTCGCCCATCACCGTTCCCGTGGCTTACGCGAATGCCATCATGAACGCGGTGGCGTTCAGTCCGGACGGCAAGCTCCTGGCGACCGCAAACGGGGACGGGTCGGTCCGGTTGTGGGACGTGGCCTCGCGCAGGCAGGTCGGCGCCATCTTCGGCGGTGTCTCCTTCGGGGCTAACTGGATGGCGTTCAGTCCCGACGGCCGGATCTTGGCTACGGAATCCGCCGACGGAAAGGTACGCCTGCGGAGCGTCCCCTCGTTGCGTCAGATAGGCGCGCCTATCGAGAGCGCCGCTAATGGCGGCCCGAACTCGCTGGCCTTCAGCCCCAGCGGCGCGATCCTGGCCACCGCGGGCGACAGGACAGTGACCCTATGGAACGTCGCGACACGCAGGCAGATCGGCCGGCCCCTGACCGCGGCGAGCGGTAGTGACGATGCCATCGAGGCCGTCGCCTTCAGCCCCGACGGACGCATCCTGGCCACCGGAGGTTATGCCGGCACGGCGCGGCTGTGGAACGTAGCCACGCGCCGGCAGATCGGGGTGCCGATCATCTCGGCCGGCAACTCATTTTCCGGTCATGGACTAGACGCGGTCGCCTTCAACCCGACCGGCAGCATCCTGGCCACCGCCAACGGTGACGGCACGGCTCGGTTGTGGGACGTGGCGACGCAGCGGGAGGTCGGGCCGCCCCTGGCCGTCACCCAGGCAGGCGTTGACAGCCTGACCGCCGTTGCCTTCAGCCGCGACGGCCGCATCCTCATCACCGGCGACTACTACGGCTCAGCGAGACTATGGAACACGGCCACATTCCAGGAGATTGGCCCGGCCATCACTCTCCCGGGCCAATCTAACGGGATTACGGGCATGGCGGTCAGCCCGAATGGTCAGATGCTGGCCACGGTAGGCGGCTATCACGACGCCGCGCAGCTGTGGGATATCGGCTTCCCCGCCGACCTGCTGCGCGCGGTATGCGCGATACCTGGGTCATCGCTCACTCCCGACCAGTGGCATTCCTATATCCCGTCCCGGCCCTACCAGCCAACCTGCTAAAGGGGACGCGGGAGGCCGTAGGCGGCGCGCAGGCGTGACTCGGCGTCGGGCGGCGCGTTCACGTGGTCCAGGCCGAGCAGCGCCGCGCCGACCACCGGCGGTACCTCAATCACGCGCACCTGCGCGGGGGGCCGCCTCGGCAAGCTGCCTGCTGACGCCGGCCATCAGCAGCGGGTTCCGCGCCGTGATGACGCCGCCGCCCAGGATGACCGGGGTGGCGAGGCCGGTGAGGTCCAAGCGGCGCATGGCCGTGATGGCCATCACCGCGATCTCGTCGGCCTGGCGGTCCGCCAGCGACCGCGCGACGGGGTCGCCCTCGTCCGCGGCGCGAAACAGCACGGGAGCCCAGGCTGATCAGGTCGTCGTGCGGGATCTTGCCCTAGTGCAGGCCGATGGTCACCTCCTCGACCCGGTCCGCGCCGAAATGGCTGGTTACGTACCCGGACAGCGCCGTGTCCGGCCCGCGGCCGTCTTCGGCCCGCGCCGCGTGCCAGAGGACCTCCAGCCCGCGGAAGTAGCCGCCGCCCCAGTCGCCCGCGATCGCGCCGAGGGCCAGGAACCTGGTGACGCGGCCGTCCGGCGCGACGCCGACGCAGTTGATCCCGGCGCCGCAAACCACGGCGACCCCAGTGCGGCAGGTCGGTATCGGTCAGGCCCGAGCGCAGGATCGAACGTGTCGTTGACCACGGTGGCGGTCGGGCTCCACGCCAGCGCCTGCACCCCGGCGGCCAGCCCGGCCTTTCTCTTCCGGCAGATCCGCGTTGGCCAGGCAGGCCACGGTGTGCTCGGCGATCCAGCCCCGGGATGCCGACAGGCCGGCCTGCCCGGCGGCCTGCCTGACCAGGGCGTCCAGGTTGAGGGCCGTCTGGTCGGCGCCCACATCCTGCGGGTTGATCCCGGGTCCGCGCACAGTGGCGAGCAGCGTTCCGCCGTACGCCACCAGGGCCACATCGGTCTTGCTGTTGCCGCCGTCGATGGCCAGGACGGCGGGATCGCGGGCGCGTCCGGCGGCGAGTACGTAAGGGGCGCAGCACATCCTGGTCGACCTTGGCATAGACCGACGTGGACAGCAGGCTGCGGTGCCGCAGGACCTGCCCGATCTCAGGCAGCGACGCACCAGCGCGCAGCATCTCGGTCGCATGCTGGGCCAGCCCCGTCCAGGTCTCCGTTTTCACCCGCCGCCGGCAGGCGGAACGGGCTCTGCGTCAAATATTTCTGACACCAGCTGGTGTGATGCTCCGATCATCCTGGCGGAAATCGCAGGATTGAGTGCGGGCAGGCTCGTGGCGTGAATCTGGTCGTTGCGGAATCTGCGGCCCAGATGAAGGATCTCCTGGACGTCATCAGCCACTATGCCCTCGGTCTTCGCCCGGTCGATGAGCTGGGCGAAGGTAGGCTTGGATCCGGCGTCGAAGCGCTCTCGAAGCGCGGCTTCGACGGCTTGAAGGCTGCGGGTGACGGCGTCCATGAAGTTGTCATATGTGTAATAGCCGTCGATGTACATCTGCCTTGAACGGGCAAGGAGTGCGGCCACACCTTCAGGGGTGTGCTCAGATATCGGCCACTTCTCGGTGCGTGCCCGAAGGATTGCAGCACTCATGGGCAAGGGGTGGCCCTGCTCGTCAGTGTCTCCGGCGAAGTTGAGCGAGCGGCTGTCGGGTTCACGGTCGGCCATCGAAGCGGAGGCTCCTGGACGGGTAGACGATCTTCGCCCATGCGGGGGTTGGGATGCTTGGGCTGACACTTCCAGCGTAGCGAGGCAGCCCGGATCAACCTATGAGGCAAGGCTGTAGGCGTCGCCGTGCATCGCCTGCCCCGAACCAGTGACGGACCCTCCATAGACCTATCGTCGGCCGAAGGCTGACCCCGCGTTTCCGGCCGTTACTGGTGCGGGTTCAGTGGTCGGGCTTGCAGCTTGGGAAAGTGTCGTGCCGGTGGACGTGTCCGCCGAGCTGCCCCTGTCCAGCGCGGTCGGGCCGGAGCGGGCGGCGGCTCCCGTTGTCCTGCACGCGGGAGACGTCCACTACGATCCCGACGGGTGTTACGGTGAGGCGCTGGATATCGCTTTCCGCTTGCTAGACGCCCCCGCGGTCAAAAAGACCCTCAAGGCAGCTACCGGACCGCTCATCCTTGTTGTTGCCGGACACATCTACAGCTCGATCGTGCGCCATAGCTACCAGAGGAGATGACATCGCGGGCCGTTCGTCTATATTCATGCTGGCTATATCTCTCGTAATCATCTTGGTACCTATTTTGGCCATCGTCTTCATAGCCGTAGTAAGACCTGAGTTAGCTCACTTGGGCCAGTTTGGGAGGGATGGAGCACGCTGAGCTGGGGTGATGTGCTGGCTTAGTGTGCTGTTAAGGCACTAATCCGGCTCGTAGACTCTGCTGGTGGCTTGGGTCCGGCGGGTGCGTACGGCATCGGGAT
>Ga0070735_10005724_pt1 | contig 10238 bp, 11 predicted proteins | sample Coa_R1_FD_66443 | JGI IMG/M metagenome (GOLD analysis project Ga0070735, IMG submission 66443) | Surface soil microbial communities from Centralia Pennsylvania, which are recovering from an underground coalmine fire - Coalmine... | ecosystem: Environmental > Terrestrial > Soil > Unclassified ... | reverse complement strand
CTCCGCCGCCCCCATGGCCGCGCGTACTTCCCGCTCCATCGTGGCTGTCCAGGCATTCAATTTATCGGGACGATTCAGCGTGATCGTGGCAATACGATCTTTCACGTCGTAAATGATTTCCTGATAGGGCACGGCGGGAATCCTTTCGCATGCAGTATAGCGTAGACCGCGCGTTCAAAATACTCAGCGAGCGCGAATGCGGCGTGAAGGCCGCCTCGCCAAACCTGCTAAACTGTTATCTCTATCTGCAGTGCCAATTCTAAACAGGATAGCAGGAGCTTTTTGCGATGATTTCTGCCACCCAACTGCGCCCCGGCATGGTGATCAAGTTCAACAATGAGCTGTATTCCATTTTCAGCATGGTCCACCGGACGCCGGGAAACCTTCGCGGATTCGTGCAAGTGAAGATGCGCAGCCTGCGCTCGGGCTCGATGACCGAGCACCGCTTCTCCTCTGAGGACCGCGTCGAGAGAGCGAGCCTTGACGAACAGGAAATGGAGTATTTGTACGATGATGGCGAGTACTACTATTTCATGAACACCGAAAATTACGAGCAGATGCACCTGACCAGGGATCTTCTCGGCGATGCGGTGCAATATCTGGTCCCACAAATGAAAGTCGCGGTGGAGTTCTACGAGGGCAAGCCGATGAGTGTCGAACTGCCGCCCACGGTAGATCTTACCGTGGTGGAAACAGAGCCCAGTCTCAAGGGCGCCACCGTATCGAATGTCACCAAGCCGGCGACGCTGGAGACCGGTCTCGTCGTACAAGTTCCTCCTTTTATCAGTGAAGGCGAAAAAATCCGCGTCAGCACAGCGGAAGGCACTTATCAGGAACGAGCCTGAAAAACCGCAATTTCAGCTCAGCAACAAAGAATATTCCTGAATTTCCACCGGCCGATAAAGCAGGTTCCGGACCCTCTTGTCCTGTTTGTTTGACGTAAATTTGCATTTTCAGCGCTCGTCGCGCTAGACTCAGCGCTTCTGGAGATGCATTGACACTTTCCTTTGTCGACTATCTGATTCTGGCGCTCTATTTCGTGTTCGTGCTCGGCATCGGTTGGCTGGTGAAGAAGCGCGTTTCAACCAGCGAAGATTTCCTCACGTCCGGACGCTCCGTGCCGGTCTGGATCACCAGCCTCGCATTTATCGCCGCGAATCTGGGAGCCCAGGAGGTCATCGGGATGTGCGCCTCGGGAGCCAAATACGGCATCATGACGGCGCACTTTTATTGGCTCGGTGCCATACCCGCCATGCTGTTCATCGGCGTGTTCATGATGCCGTTCTATTACGGCAGCCGTGCGCGCAGCGTGCCGGAGTACTTGAAACTCCGGTTCGACGAAAAGACGCGGACACTCAATGCGCTGACCTTCGCGGTGATGACCATTTTCTCTTCGGGTATTTCGATGTATGCGCTCGGTTTGTTGTTTGAGCTTGTACTCGGATGGAGCTTCAGCGCGTCCGTGTTGCTCTCCGCCGCGATCGTGCTGGTCTACACGTTTTTAGGCGGTTTAACCAGCGCCATCTATAATGAGGTCGTCCAGTTCTTTCTCATCGTCCTGGGCTTCACTCCGTTGTCTATCCTGGCGGTCGCGAAGGCTGGAGGCTGGAGAGGCATGGCGTCCCACCTTGCCCCGGTCATGACACATACTTGGCGGTACATCGGAAATGCGTCGCAGAACCCGATGGGCGTCGACGCGTTCGGTATGGTCGCCGGGCTCGGATTCGTACTCTCATTCGGCTATTGGTGCACCGACTTTTTGGTGGTGCAGCGGGCCCTCGCCGCGCATGACATGTCGGCCGCGCGCCGCACTCCGATCATCGCCGCATTCCCGAAAATGTTCATGCCGTTCATCGTTATCGTTCCTGGCATCGCGGCTCTGGCGCTGATGAAAATGAATATCGGCTACACTCTGCCGCCCAAAGGCGCGAGCTTCGACTACGATCAGACGTTGACCACTCTGATGGCGCAGTTTTATCCCTCGGGCATGCTGGGCCTTGGGCTCACGGCGCTAATGGCTTCGTTCATGTCTGGTATGGCCGGCAATGTCACGGCCTTCAACACAGTCTTCACCTACGATATTTATCAAAGCTACTTACGGCCGAACGCCCCTGACCAGCACTATCTGTGGGTGGCCCGCCTGACCACCATAGTTGGAGTCGCGCTGAGCGTGGGCTCAGCCTATCTGGCGAGCCTGTACAACAACATCATGGATCTGTTGCAGTTGGTGTTTTCATTTGTAAATGCGCCACTGTTCGCAACGTTTTTGCTCGGAATGTTCTGGAAGCGCTGCACCGGCCACGCAGCGTTCACAGGCTTGTTGGCGGGCACCGCCGCTGCGGCGACAACGCACGGGCTCACGCTAGCTGAGGGCAAAGGCGGCTGGATCGTGCCGCTACATGAGTTCCCATCCACGATGGCGCAAAACTTCTGGATTGCTATTTTTGCCTGGACGATCTGCTTCATCGTGACCATCCTGGTGAGCCTGATGACGAAACGGAAGCCCGACTCGGCGCTGCGCGACCTGGTTTACGGCTTGACCGATTTGAAGCACGAAGATGTTTCGTGGCACCAGCGGCCAGTTACCCTCGCTTTCATTGTGGGGGGCTTGGTGATTGCACTGAACGTGATCTTCTGGTGATAACGATGAGCGACTTGCGAGTGACAATCGGTCTGTTGTTTCTTCTGCTCGGCGGCATTCTGTGCGGACTCGGGTTAGTCGAGCCCGGCCTGCGTGCTCCACTGACCGAGGTCAACGTGAATCTCTATGCTGGAGCCGCCATCGTTGTATTCAGCGGGGTGATGCTGTGGCTAGGGAAGCGTCAATCCTGATAGAAAATTTTCAGCAGCGATATCCCGCGAGCGAACCCGTGCGTGTGTATCGCGCACCTGGCCGCGTGAATCTCATCGGCGAGCATACGGACTACAACCTTGGCTTCGTCCTGCCTATGGCCATCGATTTGGCGTGCTATACCGCTGTGGCTCCGAACAATGATGAACACTTGCGCGTCTACTCGGACAATGTCTCCGAGGCGGCCGAGTGGCGCCTTGACACGATCCCCACGCTGACACCTCGTCGGCACTGGACGGACTACGTCATCGGCATCGCCCAGCAGTTGAGCCTCCTCGGGATCCCGCTGGGTGGACGGGACCTGCTGATCCGCAGCACGGTTCCTTCCGGAGCGGGGCTGAGTTCCTCCGCGGCTTTTGAAGTTTCTATCGCCCTCGCGCTGGCGGGCGACCGGGCTGTCGCTTCACTCGAGCTCGCGAAGCTGTGTCATCGCGCGGAGAATCAGTTCGTCGGACTGCCGTCCGGCATCATGGATCAGTTCGTTTCCGTTTTCGGACAATCTGGCGCCGCTATACGCTTGGATTGTCGCAGCCTCGAATACACTGTGGTCGAACTTCCTCCAGGCGCCGCTATCCTGGCCGTGAACTCAATGGTGAAGCACGAGCTCGGGGCTTCCGCTTACCGAATGCGCGTCGCCGAGTGTGCCGCTGCGGTACAAGCAGTGCGCAAAAAATGGCCCGCCGTCGCCAGTCTTCGGGACGTTGTACCTTCCATGCTCGATCACGATATCCCGGAACCGGCTCTCCGTCGCGCCCGGCATGTCATTACCGAAAACCAACGTGTCGACCGTTTCACCGAGGCTGCGCGCTACCGGAATCTCCCCGCCATGGGCCGCCTGTTGCTGGAGTCACACCGAAGTTTGCAGCACGACTACGAAGTGAGCTGCGACGAGCTTGATTTTCTGGTCGATGCCGCAATCTCGCTCCCGGGAGTCTTCGGAGCCCGAATGACCGGCGGCGGATTCGGTGGGTGTACAGTCAATCTGGTGGACGAGGAGAAGGCCGAACAATTCGCTTCCGGAATCCAGAGCCTCTATAGGCGCCGCTTCAATATCGATCCCCCGGTTTATTCCTGTAAGCCTTCCGAGGGAGCCGGCATGGCATTTGCGTGAGAAGAATCACACTCGAATTGCACTAGACTTGCAAATACAGAGAATGTCCTCCGAAACTTGGCCAGGGTACTACAACCTGTCCTAAATTCTCTATGCCCAGTGTTGAGGCGGTCCGCCCGGGTCGCCCAACACTTCTTCATCACAACCTTTTGCCCGAGTTGGCGATGTGCTCATTCAAAATATCCGAACTAACGTCATGGCTCGAAACTGAGTAGTTCCCTGAAGAAACGGCTGCCCGCAATTTCTCAATCCGTGCTTCATCCATATTCGTCAGCGTCTGCGTTAATCGAGACAAGGTTACCCGATCGGAATTCCCTGAGTGAGGTGATTGATCGGCTGGTTTAAGTGCGGCGGCCTTGACCTTCGTGGGACCATTGGCAGGAATCGGCGCGTTTGAGTCCGGACGGGAGTTGTTTACCCGCATTTGGTGTCTTGTTTCCTCATCGGCTCATCGGCGCGTTCTTTGAACCCGGCATGACTGTTGGGCTCTATTAGCGCTTAGCGGCTAGTCCATCAGACACCATCTTAGCCAAGCCCAAACCGCCGTGAGCGGCCATTGCCTGCGCAAATTGCTGCTCTGCCATTTCCAGCAGCGAGGAACCCGACTCATCGTCGTCCGTTCCCATAAAATCACCCGAGCCTCCCTCCCGCACCGACTGGAGCATCTGTCCGATCATCAGGGCTTCAAACTGCGAAGCGGCTTGTTTGATCTTCTCCGGCGTATCCTGCTTTCCACCGCTGGATCGAACCAGTGGAGGCGCACTGAATACGTCCGCCGGTAGTGCCGCGGAAGTAATAGGGCCAGGCATAGTTAGATCACCTCCAGTTCAGCTTCGAGTGCGCCCGCGACTCGCAAATTCTGAAGAATCGCGATAATATCGCGAGGGGTAGAACCGATCGCGGTCAGCGCACGCACCAGATCCTCTACGCTGGCTCCCTCCTTCAGGACGATATTCCGCGCTTTGTCCTCTTTCACTCCCACGCCGACCTGTGGCGTAACTGTCGTCTGACCTTGCGAGAAGGGAGCGGGCTGAGAAACCGTGTATTGGGTCTGAATCTCCACCGTGAGGCCTCCGTGCAGAATGGAAACTGGGGCAATTTTGACATCCTTCCCCATCACGATCGTCCCGGTGCGCTCATTCACAACCACTTTTGCCGGGCGGTCCGCATCGACTGTGACATTCTCGATTGCCGCCAGGAATTCAACGGGATGCGAAGCATACAGAGGAGGCGCGTTGACTGTCACGACCGCCGAGTTCTCCGCGCGCGCGACATTGTCGCCACCGAAGCTCTTGTTGAGTGCCGCGACGATCCGGGCTGCGGTCGTGAAATCCTCCTGGTGAAGCTGGAGTTTGACACACGTAGTCGGCGGGACTGAAGGAGCCGGCTTCTCAATGATTGCTCCCTCTGGAACCCGGCCCACCGTCGGATGGTTCACGGTTTGCGAGTTCCCCCCGCGGCCGGCCACGAAGCCTCCCGTAACTACCGGTCCCTGCGCCACCGCATACGTCTGTCCGTCGCCACCCTTGAGAGAAGTCATCAGCAGTACGCCCCCCCGCAAATCCGAAGCATCGCCGACAGCCGCGGCCGTTACGTCAATGTGCGTGCCCGGCTGGGCGAACGGAGGGAGGTCGGCTGTCAGCATCACCGCCGCCATGTTCCTCACTAGGATCTGCGTCGGATTGACAGTGATCCCCATACGGGTCAGCATATTGGTCAGACTCTGGCTAGAGAAGAACGTTTGGCGTTTGTCGCCGGTTCCTGCCAGGCCCACTACCAGTCCATAACCCACCAATTGGTTGTCGCGAACCCCTTCCACCGACACGAGGTCTTTCAAGCGCATCGAGGCCGCCGCGTGGCTTGCGGCGAACAATAAAATACTCACGAGAACAGCCAAGATTCGCATATGCATGATAATCGTCTAAAACGGTAGCAGCCCCATCAGAATCCGATATAGAATGAATGGCCGCTTTACCGCATCGTTCACCACACCTTTGCCATTCACGTGTACTTCAAGATCGGCCAGCCTATCGGAGGAAATGGTGTTATCGGGATTGAGGTCCACCGGACGGATCACGCCGCGAACGCCCACCGTCTGCCGCTCCGAGTTGATTAGAATCTCTTTCAGCCCTTCCACCACCAGATTCCCGTTGGGCAGCACATGCGTCACGCGGGCTGAAAGATTGGTGGTGAGGGTTGTCTGGCGGCTGGTCGTCCCTTGACCCTGCAACTCGGTATCTCCGGAGATGTTGGCAAGATTCGCGAGTGGTCCGGTCGCCTTGGTAAGCCCGGCAAATGCCGCCACCGAATTTTTCGTACTGGATTTCCGCGACGTGTTCGTTGCGCCCGACGACACAGCCGAGGCGGTATCGGATACCAGAATGGTAATGATATCGTCGATCTGACTCGCGCGCGGGTCGCGCATCATGTCGCTGAATCGCCCGGCTGGCGAGAAGATCGATCCTGGCGACGGCGTTGCGGCATGGGCTTCGTGGGCCCGCCCCTCTGCATCGCGAATATATTGATCGATTGCCGAGGCCGGTGGCGCTGCCGCTTTTTTCTTACTGAACGGATTCAGCCCGCCCGCCCAAGACGCCGCCGGAGTCACCAGCAGCAGGGCGACGCAGCCCGTTGTTGCTTTCCAACTTTGCGCCATCCGGGTTCACCAATACCTTTCCTCTGTCTTGCACTAGAGCCGCGAATCGGCGGCCGCTGACAGGATTTTGAACTGCCACAGTCTCGCCTTTGTGCCCGGACGATTCTGCCCGCGCCTCAAAGCGCAACTGCGCACCACCACTGGTCACCTCCACGGCAACTGCATCCCCGCGCTCTACCTCGTCCGGATCTTTGAGCATCATCGGCACAATGACCTGTCCGGCGCGAATGGACCGCAGCGGCTTTCTTCCCACCACATCTTCAATCGCCACTGGGACAGGATTCGCGAACGGAAACTGCTTGCCGGTCTTCGCAGTCACTTGATTGGCTGCGATAGGACGGCCGGAGGGCAGATTTGTTGAGGCCTCTATCCACTTCCGTTCCACCAGTAGCTTGACCTTCACCCAGATGGGAATGCTGCGGCGATCGGCTCCAATCAGCCGACCGCGCCAGATCACGGCGCTATCCACATTGGGCACCGCCGCTGGCAGGCTGGACCGTTTGAATTCCAGATCTCCCGGCGGTAGCGGGTATCGGCTAAACTCGAAAACCTGGATTTCTACACCTGCCATATCAATCGCTTTTTGTAGCGCCGGGATCAGGCGTTCCGCTGTCAGCGGCTCCGTAATGCGCTGAAAACATACCTGCTTCAACGACTCCGCTGTCACGCCGTACTTTAGAGCCAAACGCGTCAGTTCTTCCGGACCGAACAAACGCAGATGCCCGGGTGATGGCGCGAAGCCGATCACTTCCTCCGGCGCAATCCGGCCGAACACCGTGTCTGCCGCTGCCAGATCCCGCCCCAAAATCCTATCGCTGTTCACTGGCACGCAGGCCGCGCGAAGCATTGCTCCGCCCGCGATCGCTACTGTCAAAAGCCGTCTCATTGTGAGATGTTGTTCACATCCTGGTACATCTCGTCGGCGGCCTTCACCACTTTTGAGTTCGCTTCATAGGCGCGCTGACTGACAATCATGTTGATGAATTCTTCCACCACGCTCACGTTCGATTGCTCGACATAGCCTTGCTGTAGCGTGCCCAACCCTTCTTGGCCGCCGGGAAGCCCGACCGTCGGATCGCCGCTCGCGTCCGTCGGCGTAAATAAGCCCGTGCCCAGGCTGTTCAACCCGGCCGGATTCGCGAAATTGGCGAGTTGGATCTGCCCCGCAACTTGCGACGCCGTCTGCCCGGGCTGCGTGTAACTGACTGTGCCATCGGAGCCGATTGTGATGCTCTGCGCCTGGGGCGGAATTGTGATCTGGGGCTCGATTGGGTCCCCGGTGCTCGTCACGATGTTACCGTCGCGGTCCAACTGGAACTCGCCCGCTCGCGTGTACGCCACCTCGCCCGAGGGAAGCCGCACCTGAAAGAACCCGCGTCCCTGGATCACCAGATCCAGCGGATTGTCAGTTTCCTGAAAGCTGCCCTGCGTAAAAATCACCTCGTTCGATACGGGCCGCGTTCCCAAGCCAAGTTGTAGGCCGGCAGGAACTACGGTCTGCGAACCGGCCGCGGCGCCTGGCTGAATGTAGTTCTGGTAAATCAAATCCTGAAACTGCGTGCGCCGCATCTTGAACCCGACCGTATTCGCGTTGGCAAGATTGTTTGCGATGTTGTCGATGCTCATCTGCTGGGCGTTCATACCGCTGCCCGCACTGAATAGGGCTCGAATCATTCTTCACCTCATCCTGACTAGGAAGTTACTTTCGCGATGTCTTGAATACTCTTGTCCATCTGCGTGCCAAGCGATACCGCGCGCTGCAGCATCTCGAATTGGCGCAAGACGCCCACCAGCCGCACCGCTGCCTCGGCTGCCGGAACATTCGAATTCTCGAGAGTCGCCTGCTTCACCTGCGTGTCCTTTGCGGGATTGGGCGCAACTACATTGCTGTCGATCTGAAAATACGTCCCGTCGCGCTTGGCGAGCCCGCTGATTTTGCTGAAATCCACTACCGCTATTTGCGCAATCTCCTGACCCTGCTGCCGCACAACTCCGTCCGCGGAAATGTCCACACGCTGTGCTGGATCGAGTTGAATCGGCTGGCCCTTATCGTCCTCAACCGCATACCCTTGCTGTGTCTCCAGTTGTCCTTCTTTGGAGAGCTGAAAATTCCCATTCCGTGTATAGAGCGGCCCCGCTGCAGACTTCACTACGAAAAACCCCGGCCCCGTGAGTGCCAGATCCAGCGGGTTGCCCGTTGGCAGCAGCGTTCCTTGTGAAAAGTCGGTCCACTGCCGTTCAATCACAGGAAGCGTCGAGGCGTCCGGGTGAAAACCATCGGCGGCCGCGGCCGACGCATCCGGGGATGTATAGAGGTTATAAAACTCGCGATCGGACTTGAAGCCTACTGTTCCTGTATTCGCGACGTTGTTGGCCAGCATTTCGAGCGACTCCATCTGCGCCTTCATTCCGCTGGCTGCTGCGCTCATCAAGTTATCCATCGCAACTCCGTCCATCAATTCACATGCAATTCACGCGCCGCGTAACAAAGTGTCTTATAAAACCAGCGAATTGCGCAAAACTAGAACGGAAACACGGGAACAGCACCATTAATGCGAGTGGCATGAATGTGCCATTTCGGAATCCATGCCAATTTGGTGTCGCGTGTATAGCGTCCAAATCGCTGAAAAAACGCGAATCCGATTTGGTCTCGTACGTGCCTTCCTTGTTTTCGTGGACGTCGCCAGCGCATCCAATCTTCCGGTTTCCGCGGTACCCGCTGCTTTCAGTATGGGACCGGTCAGCACTTCATCTGCCGCCGTCCCTTCCGCCGCGGAACCTGCGGAGGATTTCACAGCTTTCCCGAATCTCTTCGATCTTCTCTTGGAGGATTTCCAAATCGGGCCAGACCAGCCGCCCGCCGCCGCTGCAGGCCAGGGCATCGGCGATAGCACGCCACCCTCCAAGGGCCAAAGTAGCCCCCCCAAAGGCTCGGGTACCACCGATCCTCAGGGTCGCAAGAAGCAGAGCACGGAAAGCAAGAATACCGCCGGCGCCAATTTAACACTGGGACTCACTACTCTTACACCCCAGGCGCCAGCGAATATTCCGCTCTTGGTCTTCTCCTTCTCATTGCCGGCAGTGAGTCTCACGACGCCTCCCGGGGTGGAGGCAACCGACCAGCGCGCAACTGCAGCGCCGGCCGCCTCGAAAGATCTTTCAGCGACAACGCAGATTGTTCCGCAGCCGGCCGTTCCTGCCGAGTTCACTGCGCAACCGCAAGGCTCAAATAATGGCGTGGACGCCCAGATCCAAATTGCGCCTGATCTTGCATTCGCCGCTCGTCTCACTCCAGAAATCCAACCGTTAAGCGTGCCCGAGCCAGCCAATACACCGGGTCAGGCGTTACAGCAGGCTCAGACCCCAGGCGTTGCACTGCCGCAGGGGCTGCAGGCGGGCCCCGGTTCCGGACAGCAAAATAGCGGTAGTCAAGCAGACTCGAACAGTCAGTCCCCGAAAGCTCCCGACCAGGCGGCGCAGTCATCTGACCCTGCCCTGGAACTCAAGGAGAAGGCCTCTAGCAACGATGTTCAGCAAATCGTCACCAAGAACGAGGACCCGCAACCGCAGGCGTCCCAAGTTCTCGCCGCTTCAACTGCTCTAGCGAGCACTTCCGCCGC
>Ga0070735_10005723_pt1 | contig 10240 bp, 8 predicted proteins | sample Coa_R1_FD_66443 | JGI IMG/M metagenome (GOLD analysis project Ga0070735, IMG submission 66443) | Surface soil microbial communities from Centralia Pennsylvania, which are recovering from an underground coalmine fire - Coalmine... | ecosystem: Environmental > Terrestrial > Soil > Unclassified ... | reverse complement strand
TCGATAAATTTGCGCAATTCCGGATCCGATTCGGCTACCTCTTGGTCCGTCCTCTTGGTTTCCTGGTCCATACAGTGCAGCTCTGATTTGTTTGACGGGTCAGACCGGGCTTGCGTGACTAAATATTCGAGATCAGTTGCGTAGTTCCTCGGCAATTTCGTGGGCGGCTTTACGCGCTTCCTCCACTGCACCGATGGGGAAACTGATCGCGCCCACCTTGGGATGCCCGCCGCCGCCGTAGCGTTCACAAATCGTGGCCAGGTTAAACTTCACCGGACGCACCGACCACGGGTTCGACCCCACTGAAACCTTAGTGCGGAAGCTGGAGAGGCTGACAGACACCGTGTAGGTAGATTGTGGGAACAAGTAGTACGGAATAAATTTGTTGTAGCCTTCCAACTCGTGCCCCACCAGATCGAAGAACACCACGCCGTCCTGGCAGCTCGATTGTTTTCCGATCAAATCGATGGAGCGGATGTGGCGCTCATGCAGCGGCTGATAAATCGCCTGGATTTCCGGATCGGCGATAATCTCGCCGAGCTTTTTTTCGCGCATCTGACGGATGATCTTCTGCACGATTTCCGAGCCGTGCGCGCCCTCGATCACCAGCGTCAACTGTGTGGCCGGCGTGCCCAGCTCGACCGCTTCCTTGGCGTTGGCATACTGCGCGCCGTCGATGATGTCGGCCCACTGGACCAGCTCGGCCAGGTCCGGCGCGTCGAAACCGAAGCGGCCCTGCGCCACTGTCGAAATGTACTTGGTGCAGGAGCGGAAGCTGGGATCGTACATTTTGCGGCCGCTTTTGTCGGCGCGGAAATGCTCGGCGTCCTCGGTGGTGAGGAACGCGCTTTGATGATGATCGAACCACCAGGTGAGCCGGGGATCGGTGGAGTACTTGAAGTCGACGATGGCGTTCTCGTCGCCGTCGAACATTTCCGGCTCGAACAGCTGATCGGCGCGGTGCGCCAGCCCGGTGAAGGAGAACTCGGCGTCGGGGTGAAATTTGGCCTGGATAAAGCGGCTGAAGAAAGCGGCCGAGGCTGCCCCATCGAAGCAGTGGTCGTGATAGAGGATTCTCACGCGCATTTTCGGCATAGACCCCGGGAAAACCTGTTAGTGTCTCGCAAACAGGGGCCGCAAGGCAAGTGGTATAAATCGCCGTGCTATCCTGAGCACTAGAGAGGCACCTCTGCGTCTATGACTCGTCGCTTTCAATTCGCCATCGTCGCTTCCTCCACTTGTTTAGTTTTGATGCTCCTGTTCGGGGCCGTGCGCGGCCGCAGCGCCTCGAGCGATAACGTTTATAACCACCTGGGCGTGTACAGCGAAGTTCTTTCGCGGATCAAGGCCGACTACGTCGAAGAGCCGGACATGAAGGCGGTCACCATCGGGGCGATCAACGGAATGCTCGAATCGCTCGATCCGTATGCCAGCTATCTGAACGCCGAACAGTACAAGCAGTATTTAAAAGCCAAGGACCAGACGCGCGCGAGTATCGGGCTGGTGCTGTCGCGCCGTTTCGGATATATGAGCGTGGTGGATGCGCTGCCCGGGTCTCCCGCGGCCAAATCGGGAATCGGAACCGGCGACGTGATCGAATCGATCGGCAATGTTTCGACGCGCGACATGCCCCTGGCGCTGGCCCAGATGATGCTCGACGGCGACAACGGAACCACGGTCGAGCTGAGCATCCTGCGCGTGCGCAGGTCCGAGCCGCAGAAGATTAACGTGAATCGCGCCATCCCGGTGCTTCCCGCGGTTAGCGGAAAAATGGTCAACGAGCCGGGCAAGGATCCCATCGGGCTGATTGCGACCTATTCTCTCGCGTCGGGCCGCGTCGCGGATATCGCGGCGAAAGTGCAGGAACTGGAAAAGCAGGGCGCCAAGCGCCTGATCCTCGATCTGCGGCACTGCTCCACCGGATCGATGGAGGAAGGCATCGCGCTGGCCAATCTGTTTCTGGATAAGGGCCTGATCACTTATTCGCAAGGCCAGAAAGTCAGCCGCCAGGACTTCCAGGCAGTGGCGACCAAGGCGATCACCAAGCTGCCGCTTTCGGTTCTGGTGGATCGCGGAACTGCGGGCGCTGCTGAAATCACGGCTGCCGCGCTGATGGGCCGCCGCGCCGATGTCGTCGGCGAGCACACCTACGGCGGCGACAGCGGAATCCGCAAAGCCATCACCATGGATGACGGCGGTGCGGTGCTGCTGGCTGTCGCGAAATACTACTCACCTGAAGGAAAAGCGATTCAGGATACCGGCGTGACTCCCAACATCCTGCAAGCGGAGACCGATCCGACACAGGACAGCCTGGACGACGACAGCGACACGGCTGCGGCGCCCGAGACCAGCAAGTCGGGGCCCGACGCGATCCTGAAGAAGGCCATCGAAACGCCTGGAACCGTCAAGTAGATGCCTCTGTACGAATACCGCTGCGCGCAATGCGGCAAGGTGTTTGAGGTCATCCAGAAATTCTCCGACGCTCCCCTGGCAACGCATGAAGGCTGCGGCGGCAAAGTGGAGCGGCTGGTGTCCACTTCGGCGCTCCAGTTTAAAGGCAGTGGTTGGTATGTGACTGACTACGCCAAGGGTTCGGCTTCCAGGTCATCCGAATCGAAGGAATCCAAATCGTCGTCCAGCGAGACCAAGACCGAGACGAAGACCGAGTCGAAGACAGAGGCGAAGTCGGAGTCGAAGCCGGCTGCGCCAGCCACCAAGACCGAATAGCCTGCATCTCAAATCAGCGTGGCTGAAGCCACGCGCGCGGGATGGGCTAGAATCGGTAGCAACATGTGGAATCGACTCCCGCTCGCTCTGCTGACGCTCGCCGCGGCCTCCGCACAAATCCCCCGAGCTTCGGACGGCCATCCGGACCTGCAAGGAGTCTGGACCAACGCGACCATCACGCCCATGGAGCGTCCCGCGGATTTCGCCGGCAAAGCGACGGCTACCGACGCGGAGGCTCGCGCGTACGAAAAGAAAGACCACGAGACCAACACGCTGGATGGCGACGTCGAAAATAACTTCAACCGCGCCACGGGCGGCCCCGGCGTGGGGGCTTACAACAACCTGTTCGTGGACCGCGGATCGGAGCTGGCTCGCGTCGACGGCGTCAAACGGACCTCGCTGATCGTCGATCCGCCCGACGGCAAGATCCCGGCGCTGAGCGCAGCCGCGCGCGACCGGAACGCCGGCGCTGTGCGAGGCTTCAATCGCTACGACAGCGTGAAGGACCGTCCCCTGAGCGAGCGCTGCATTGTCGGCTTCGGATCGACCGCCGGGCCACCCATGCTCCCGGTGCTGTACAACAACAACTACCAGATTGTGCAGACTCCCGATGCGGTGATGATCCTGGTCGAGATGGTGCACGATGTGCGCGTCGTCCGGATGAATGCCAAGCACGCGCCGCCGACGATCCGGCGCTTGTTCGGCGACTCGGTGGGACGCTGGGAAGGCGACACGCTGGTGGTGGACACCACCAACTTCACCAACAAGACGCGATTCCGGGGATCGTCGGAAAATCTCCACGTGATCGAGCGGTTCCGGCGCATCGACGCCAATACGATTCTGTATCGCGCGACCATCGACGATCCCACGACGTTCAGCAAGGCCTGGACCGTGGAGTATCCCTTCGTCGCCACCGCGGGCCCGGTATTCGAGTACGCCTGCCACGAAGGGAATTACGCGATGCCGGACATCCTGGGCGGCGCGCGCAAGCTCGAATCGGAAGAAAAGAAGGACTAGCGGCCGCTCGCGGCGCATTCTTGCAAACCGCGCTAACCCCCGTAACGTTCTTGCTAACGGGGAGTACTATCCACATGGGCAATTTTGCGCAGGATCTTCGCTACGCTGCACGAACCTTTCGCAAATCTCCGGTATTTGTAGCTGTTGCAGTGCTTTCGTTGGCCTTCGGCATCGGGGCCAACACCGCGATTTTCACCCTGGTCGACCAGGTGCTGCTGCGCCTCCTTCCGGTGAAGGATCCGCAGCAACTGGTGCTGTTGTGGGGACGCGGGCCGCACTATGGCAGCAATAACGGGCGCTACAAGATGTCCTATCCGATGTATGTGGATATCCGCGATCACGACCAGGTGTTCAGCGGGATGTTCTGCCGCTGGGGAAACTCTTTCAGCGTGAGCGCCGACGGTCGCAGCGAGCGCGTGGACGGCGAGCTGGTTTCGGGCACGTATTTCCCGGTGCTTGGCGTGGGCGCCGCGCTGGGGCGCGTGTTCACTCCCGATGACGACAAGATTCAGGGAGGACATCCGATTGCCGTGATCAGCTACCGGTACTGGCTGAGCCGCTTCGGCGCAAGCCCGGAAGTGATCGGAAAGAAAATTTTGGTGAACGGATATCCGCTGACTATCATCGGCGTGAGCCAGGCCGGTTTCGACGGAACCGATCCCGGATCGTCGCCGCAAGTCCGCGTGCCCATCATGATGAAAGCCGTGATGGACCCGGTGGGTTCCAAGTTCAGCTACAACTTCACGTCGCGGCGCGGGCGATGGATCAATGTGTTCGGTCGAATGAAACCCGGCGTCACCATCGAGCAGGCCAAGGCCAGCCTCCAGCCGTTTTTCCACCAGATGCTCAATATGGAGGTGCAGGAAAAAGATTTCTCGACCGCGGCTCCGGAAACGCGGCAGGCGTTTCTGACCATGTGGATGGATCTGATCCCGGCCTCGAAAGGCGATTCGAATCTGCGGCGGCAGTTTTCGAGCGCGCTGCTGGTGCTGATGGCGATCGTGGGGCTGGTGCTGCTGATCGCGTGCGCCAATGTGGCGAACCTGCTGATCGCGCGGGCGACGGCGCGGCAGAAAGAAATCGCAGTGCGGCTTGCGCTGGGCGCCAGCCGGTCGCGCATCATTTCGCAACTCCTTGTGGAGAGCCTGACGCTGGCACTGGCTGGCGGAATCGCGGGTCTGCTACTCGCGGTGTGGATCGACCAAGCGCTGTTGACCTTTGTCCCCAGCGGCGACACCCCGCAGACCATCTCGACCACTCCTGACTGGCGCATCCTGGCGTTCACCATGGGCGTTTCGCTGCTGACGGGACTGATCTTCGGACTGGTGCCGGCGCTGCAGGCCACGCGTCCGCAGCTTGCCGGAACGCTGAAGGATCAGGTCGGCTCGATCGCCGGAGGAACGTCGGTGCGTGTGCGCAAGGCTCTGGTGGCGGCGCAGGTGACGCTTTCGCTGCTGCTGCTGATCGGCGCAGGCCTTTTCATCCGCAGCCTGAAAAATCTAAAAGATCTCGATCCCGGATTCCAAACCAGCAACCTGCTGGAATTCTCCATCAACCCGACCCTGAGCGGCTACAAATCGGAACGCAGCCTGGATTTCTATCGCCAGCTTCGCGACAATCTGGATTCGATCCCCGGCGTGGAAAGCTCGAGTTACGCGGTGGTTCCGATTCTGACCGGCGATGAATGGGACAACAGCATCGCGATCGAGGGCTTCCAGCATAAGCCGCTGGAGACTCCCGATCCACACATGCAATTCATCTCGCCGGACTATTTCAAGACCATGAAAATTCCGATTCTGGTGGGCCGCGATTTTCGTCCTACCGACGTGAACGGCGCGCCGATGGTGTGCATCGTGAACGAAAAATTCGCGCGGCGCTACTTCAAGGACGGAAACGCACTTGGCCGGCACATCGGAATGGGTGGGAACCCGGGAACCAAGCTCAACATCGAAATCGTCGGCGTCGCGCGCGACACCAAGTACGAAACCATGCGTGACGAGATTCCGTTCGAGGTGTATCAGCCCTACACGCAAGTCGACTTCGTGATCGGGATGATGGCTTACGTCCGCACCGCGCAGCCGCCCGAGCAGACCTTTACTGCGATCCGGCGCGTGGTGAGCCAGCTGGATCCGAATCTTCCCATTTCCGACATGAAAACGTTGGAAAAGCAGCAGGAAGAATCGCTGATCACGGAGCGCCTGGTGGCCATGCTGTCCAGCGGCTTCGGAATTCTGGCGACGCTATTGGCGGCCATCGGGCTGTACGGCGTGATGGCCTACATGGTGGCGCAGAGAACGCGCGAGATCGGCGTCCGCATGGCGCTCGGGGCGGCCAGCACGGATGTGGTCTGGCTGGTGATGAAAGAAGTGATTGTGCTGGCGGGAATCGGAATCGCCATCGGGCTGCCGGCCGCGCTGGCGCTGACCCGTTTCGCCAAAGCGCAGTTATACGGGATCGAGCCGAACGACGCTCTGTCGATCGCGCTGGCTACCGCGGGGATCGCGCTGATGGCGGTCATCTCGGGCTATCTCCCGGCGCGTCGAGCGGTGCGGATCGATCCGATGCGCGCTTTACGCTGGGAGTAGCGCACGCACGACGTGCGCTACTTTGAAACTGGACGGCCGAACTTGGCGGCGTCGATCGTGGCGTTGGCCTGGATTTCGCTGAGCTGGATCGCGTCGCGTCCATCGAGCCAGGCGAAGGTCATGTGGAACGGCAGCTTGATGCCGCCCGCGACGTCGCGATAATCCGAGAAATCCACCTGCGTCGGAACGCGGCCGATGGGCGACCGGCTGTAGCGCACCATGCGCAGCAGCAGCCCCGAGTCTTTATCGAAATACAGCGTCACCAGCAGGCCCCGCGGCCCGCTGCCTTGCAGCACGTTGACCATCCGGTCCTGGCCCAAGCCTTCCTTCGATTCTTTCGCGGTCTGGCTGGAAGGACCCGGAAGATCGCTGATGCTGGCCGGCAGGCTGACGCGCAGATTGGTGAGCGTCTGTTTGATCTGGCCGGGGAACCCGAGCTGTGCGTCGAATTTCGCGCCGTCCAGTTCGCCTCCGGTGAGCTCGTATTCGCCCAGCACGGTCAGCGGAGTTTTCAGCCAGCCCACTTTCCCGTCGAAAGTCCGGTCGCTTTCGCCGCGATCCGGAGCGTCCGGAAACGTGATCCAGGTGGCGCGCTCATCCGGAAATTTCGCGTAGATGGTGACTTTCCCGCCGCCGCCGAATCCGCCGAAGCCGACGCTGGTGCCTTTTCCCACGTAGCTCTTGAGCGTCGCGAGTTTCTGCGCGCCGCCCAGCGCCTGAACGTATTTGTTGAGGACCTCATCCGGAGTGGGCATGCCGGGCATCTGCGCCAGCACGTCGTCCATTTCCGACGATCCGGGCCCGTAGACGGTTTCCATCGCGGGCGTGGTGGCTGGACGATCGCGTCCATGATGGCAGCTCCAGCAGGTGACCATCTGGCGGCCTGAAAAATTGTCCTTGTTGATGGTGGTCATCATAGTGACCATCTTGCGCGCGACTACTTTGCGCTGCGTGTCGGCGGCCCAATCCACTTTATCGGTGCCGGCATTGGCGTGGCACTCCGAGCAATCGAAGCCCAGCGCGGCGGACATGATGCCCATGGTTCCCATGAAATCGTCCACGGGAATGCCCTTGAGCACTTGAATATTCTTGAAGACCTGCTCGGCCAGGGGTTTTCCCGGCGCTGCAGCCTGCGGAGCGGCCGGCGCGCTGCCGGCGAGCCAGACCAGCATAAATACTGCCGCTGCGAGAGCGATTCTCGCGGCGTGTTTCCTGTTAGACTTCACGAGCCTCATTTTGCGTAGCGGTGTCCTTCCGTTAGAGTTTCGAGCCCCGGGGGCGGGCCCGAGTGCCGCTGGATTCCACACACGACTTGGGGTGCAAACTCATTATTCTACTCCTATTGCACGGCAATCCGCGTGCGTGCTCTGCGCTGCGCAGTTCATCATGGCTCGACATCACCGCCAGCAAGTTGTACGACCGGCGGGAACGCTGCGGGTATGTGAACCGGCACACGGGTTGGTCTCCGCGCGATTTCTGGCTTTGTGAGATGCGTCTCTCGGAACGGTTGAAGGATCCAACAGAAGGTGGTTGGAGCGTGCGCTCGAATACGCCGAGCAAATCTGCGACGCGCTGGAAGCGGCGCATCAGAAGGGAACGGTGCACCGGGATCTGAAACCCGCCAACATCCTCGTGACGAAGGCGGGCGTGAAGCTTTTGGATTTCGGACTGGCGAAAGTGGTGCATGCGCCGGTTTCGGGTGGGCCACGCGAAGCCGACGACACCAGGACCCTCACGTTGACTCGGGAAAACACCGTCATAGGAACAGTTCATTACATGTCGCCGGAGCAGCCCCAAGGCAATCCGGTGGACGCACGCTCGGATATTTTCTCCTTTGGTGTGGTGCTTTATGAGATGCTCAGTGCGCGGAAAGCGTTCAGCGGCGAAAGTGCGATCTCGAATATGGCGTCGATCCTTCACGAAGATCCACCGCCATTGGTAGAGGCGTCAGCGGAGATTGAGCGTGTCGTCACACGCTGCCTCGCCAAGCAACCCGGGCATCGCTTCCAGACCATCGTAGAGGTGAAACAAGCGCTGAAACAAGCCGCTGCGGTTCCCGTCTCCAAACAACCGTCGATCGCGGTGCTGCCATTCGCCAATCTCAGCGCCGACAAAGAGAACGAATACTTCAGCGACGGCCTGGCGCAAGATATTCTGAACGCTTTGGTCAAGGGGCCGGGGCTTCGGGTGCCGGCGCGCACTTCCGCGCTGGCGTTCCGCGGAAAGGATCAGGACATCCGCACAATCGCCCAGGCGTTGAACGTGGAGCACACCTTGGAGGTTACGTACGCAAACTCGGGAACCGCCTCCGCGTGACCGCTCAGTTGATTAAGGCGTCGGATGGATACCACCTTTAGTCGGAACGCTACGACCGCGAGGTCACCGATGTGTTCGCGATTCAGGACGAAATATCGCACGGCATCGTGGAAGCTCTGAAACTCAAGCTGAGCGAGCGACCGCTGCTGACCCGTCCCCCCGTGGATCTGGAGGCCTACAACCTGTACCTAAGGGGACGGCATCTCTCGGGCCGACTAAATCCCGAGAGCGTTCGCATCGCACGAGAGTACTTCGAACAAGCGCTCGCACGCGATCCCAACTACGCGCTTGCATACGCTGGGTTAGGGTACCTGCTATATATCCAAGCCGTGTGGGGGCAACTCGCTCCCCGCACCGTTTTACCGGACGCGAAACGGGCCTTGGAGAAAGCCCTGGAACTCGATGCAAGCCTTCCGGAGGCCCATGCCTACCTCGGCTCTGTGCTGGGATTCTACAACTACGATTGGGTGGGAGCCGAAAGTGAGATGAAGCGAGCTATGGAGCTAGGCCCGGCCGTAGCCGAAATGAGCCGGATGAAGCGCTCACGCTATCAAAGAAAGCGCTTGAGCTGGATGCGATGTACTATTTTTCGCACTGGATGCTTGGGATGGCTTATTTTCTCGAGGGCAGGATCAGCGAGGCCGTCGATTCCATCGAACGGGCGGCTGAGTTTTCGGAGCGAAACCCGTGGGTGCTGGCAACGCTGTGCAACCTCTATGCGCGCGCGGGCAGGCGCGAGGAAGCGGCAGCTGTAATGGCGGAACCGGAGCGGCGGGCACAGGGGGGCTATGTGGCTCCAGGAGCCTTTGGGATCATGTGCTTTGGCCTGGGACAAGTGGAACAGGCCTTGGACTGGCATGAAAAAGCCATCGAGGAACGCGACGCCATCGCGCTGTATCTTTCGACCGAGCCCAAACTCGGCCGGCTTCGATCTCATCCGCGCTACCAGGCGCTGCGACGCAAAATGCTTCTGCCGGAGTGAAGTGATCGCTTTTATCGGTTTTTGGCGTCAGAGCCTGCACGCATTAGCGATAGGGACTGTATCACGGGGTATGCCGGAGTTGGCCGCAGGTTGTGGTGGGTCTGCAATGATTCTGCCGGTTCGAACGGAAGTGCACTGCGGGCGCAACCATGCGGAGGGATCGAATTGGCTCCTTCCGCTCTGCGGGAAATGGGCAGGCTCGATCCGAACCTGCTGCCGGTCGACGGCAGCACTCTGGCGGAGGTTCGGACTGACTGTTCTATTGCTATTGCACGCCGATCCGCGCCCGTGCGTCTAATGGTTCATGCTGACCGACGTTCGCTACGCGCTGCGCGGATTCCGGCGCTCACCGGGATTCGCCGCGATCGCCATCGGCTCGCTGGCATTGGGGATCGGCGCGAACACGGCGATGTTCAGTCTGGTGAACGCTGTGCTGATGCGGTCGCTTCCGGTGCGCGATCCGGATCGGCTGGCGATTGTCACGCTGGCCTCGCCGGACCGGTTTGGAGGCATCTCGCCCATTCCACGCGCGATTTTTCCGGAGCTTCGCGACAAACAGACAGTTTTCGAGGGGCTCGCCGGAGTGACTTATCCGCCCATCACCTTGTCGAGC
>Ga0070735_10005721_pt1 | contig 10240 bp, 6 predicted proteins | sample Coa_R1_FD_66443 | JGI IMG/M metagenome (GOLD analysis project Ga0070735, IMG submission 66443) | Surface soil microbial communities from Centralia Pennsylvania, which are recovering from an underground coalmine fire - Coalmine... | ecosystem: Environmental > Terrestrial > Soil > Unclassified ... | reverse complement strand
ATGCCAGAACAATCCCGGCGCCATAGGCGAGAATATTCCAGAGCGAAAAGATCCTTCCGAGCAACAGCGCGCCCCACAACGTCAAGCGGAAATCGTCGAGCCAGGGCGTATGCACGAGGCGGGACAGCTCGACGAGAATGGCGATTGCGAACGAGATGCCTGCGATAGGTAGGCGTGAAAGCCGGTGAAATGCAAGCGCGACCAGGAAAAACACCATCGCGCCCCAGAGGATCGAGCCGCCATATTTCACGATTGAAGCTGGCATTCCGATGCCAAGGCCAAAGCGGCGCAGCGCAAGTCCGAGGACAATAATTGTCACCAACAAGCTGATGCGGGCAATCGTCACGATAGCGCGCTGTCGGCGGTTGGCATCGTCAACTCGAAAGCAGCGCCGGCCTCGGAGTCGGTCAGGTGGATGGTTCCGCCATGGGCCTCCAGCACGGCGCGTGCGATGGCAAGGCCCATGCCCGTACCGCCGCTGTCGCGCCGCGTCGTGAAGAAGCTGTCGAATATTCTGGCACGGTTGCTGGGTGAGACGCCTTCGCCGTTGTCGTTGACTTTCACGGCCAGCAGGGCCTGCTGTCGTGTGGCGGACAGATCAAGCATCGTGCTGCCATGGCGCGTCGCGTTGTCGGCGAGATTGGATAGAATGATGATGGCGTTTTCTTCGGACATGCGAACCGGCACGTCGAGCTCGCCGCCAGCGCGAATGTCGAGGGTTGGGAAAGATGAGCGCAGGGTCGCGACCGCGTCAGTCAGCTTGGTGGCTCCGACCTCGACCGGGTTTTCCGCCCGCGCCAGGTCGCGCAGGCGCGTCGATATTTTGGTGAGACGCTCGGTATCCGCAACGATGTTGTCGAGAAATTTACGCCGGTCGTCGTCGTCCATGTCGGGCTCATCGACGTCGTCGCGCAACAGCTCGGCGGCGCCCTGGATCGAGGTCAGGGGTGATTTGAGTTCGTGCGAGACATGAGTGGCAAAGGTCGAGATGAAGTGTGAGCGCATATCCAAGCGCCGCGCCATTTCCAGGAAGCTTTCCGACAAGGTTGCGAATTCGCTGGTGCCGTGCCGTTTGAGCGGCCGAAGCGCGGTGCGGTCACCCTTGCCGATCAGCTCGGTGCGTTCGACCAATTCGCGCATCGGTTCGGTAATAGTGCGGTGAAACAGAAATCCGATCAATAGCGTCGGAACGACGGTCGCAAGAATGGCGAGCATAAACCGCGTGCGTTGTTCATAGAGATATTTGAAGACGTTGCTTGGCGTGCGTGACGCATACACAATGCCCGCGACCCGATCGCGAACGATCACCGGCATCGCCGTGAATACCCGTATGCCGGTGCCGCGGCTGATCGAATAAAGCGTCGGTTGGTCATGTTTGGAGATGCGCACGCGCAGCACGGCGGCAAAGCTCCCTTGCAGCGCTTGAGCGATTTCATCGAGATGCGCAAGCGAAAGGCCGCTTTCCTCGCGGCCGGCGATGACGATGCCATTGGGGTCAAGGAGCCGAAAGCCCGCGAGTGTCACGTTCTGGGTCGCGATGAGATCGCCTGCCATGCGCGCGCCCAGCGCGACAAAGGCGGGATCGGGCGGCGCGGATGGCGGGCGCGCCTCGGCGCGCGGCGGCAACACGCTTTCACTGGCCAGTTCGAGTTTCGGCCAAATTGGTTGATACGGATCGGCTGGCGGCTTTGGCTCGGTCACGAGCTTTGTGCCGAGCGCGACGTCCGGTGGAATGGCCGACTCGATTTCGCGATGAAACACCGCGGCGAGGGCGGCGCTTTGCGCGATCAGTTCGGATTCCGTCTCCTGGATCAACTGGTTCTGGTAGACGCGAAGGAAATACAGGCTGAACAGCGGCAACAGAAGGACGCTGACCAGAGCCAGGAACACGATGAGGCTGAGGCTTGGCCGCCATTTTCTGGGCGTGACGGGCGTCAATCTCGCGGCGCCGGTCAACGGGTCGCCTCGCAGCGTCCCAATTTGAAGCCGACGCCATGGACGGTCTCGATCGCGGAGGCGCAGCCGGCGGCGGCCATCTTGGCGCGGATGTTGCGGATGTGGCTGTCGATGGTGCGGTCTGCGACATGGATGTTGCCGGCATAGGCGGCATCGAGAATCAATTCGCGCGTATACACGAAACCGGGCCGCGCCAACAGCGTGCGCAGGATCGAGAATTCGAGCGCGGTCAGCGCGACCGGCTTATCCTCAAAACTCGCTGTGCGGGAATCGTTATCGACGGCGAGTTCACCGTGTTTGAACGTCTTGGATTCCGCAGATCTTGTTGTAGTGCGGGTTCGCCGGAGAATCGCGTTTACCCGTGCGACCAGTTCGCGCGGGCTGAAAGGTTTGGTCACATAGTCGTCGCCGCCGATTTCAAGGCCGAGAATGCGGTCGATTTCCTCGTCGCGGGCCGACAGAAACAGGATCGGCGTGTCCGATGTTTTTCGGATCTGCCGGCAAACCTCCAGCCCATCCATCTCCGGCATGCCTATGTCGAGCACGACGAGGTCGTGGACATCGGAATCGAATTGCGCCAGCGCCTCTTTGCCGTCTTGCGCGATCGAAATCGTCATGCCGGTCCTCTCGAACGCAAAGCGCACGACGTCACGGATATGCGGGTCGTCATCGACCACGAGAATGGAGTGAGCCACTGCGTTAACCCTTATCGCTGGTTGAAAGATTGGACGATGTGGAGGGATGGTCAGTCAAGTATTCGATGGGTTGCCATCGCGGTCGGCAGGCTCATTTCCCTGGGAAAACGAGGGTGAGATGAGAGGCTTTCGTCCTTGGCTTGGGACGGCGGGTATTTAGCATTGCCGGCGGTTGTGCAAGCGGCCTTACGGCGCGCCGTGCTGGTGGAGCTTCCAGCCACCAGCCATCGCGGAGCAGGGCTCGTGGGAGGCGGGAGATGTGGAATGAAACGGGGATGATTTTTGCCATGACCGAACTATGCGGGCCCGCTTGGCAGGCCATTTGTCGGACATGTCGAGGATTTACGGATTTCTTTGCAGATTTTGTGCAAAGCCGCTATGCCCAGGCCTCGGCGATCGAGCCGAAAATCGAGCCTTCCGTGTCATTTTCCGGCGGGCGGACGATATGGGGATTTTGCGGCTTGGCCGCACTTCAAAGCAGAACTGGGGAGAGAAACGCATGGCCACCACATCTGTTTTCACCGCGGACACGGCGAGGGCCGAAATTGAGATTTCGACGATCCGCGCGATCTCGTGGCGGCTCATTCCATTTCTGATCGCGGCCTATTTCTTTTCCTATCTCGACCGGGTCAATCTCGGCTTCGCCGCGCTGACCATGAATGCCGAGTTTAAATTCTCGCCCACGATTTTTGCCTGGGGTGCCGGCATCTTTTTCATCGGTTATTTCATTTTCGAGGTGCCGAGCAATCTGGCGCTGGAGAAATTCGGCGCCAGCCGCTGGATCGCGCGCATCATGGTGACCTGGGGCATCATCTCGGCACTGATGTCGCTCGTGAGCGGCGAGACGAGCTTCTACATTCTGCGCTTTATGCTGGGGGTTGCGGAAGCCGGATTTTTCCCCGGCATCATTCTCTATCTCACTTACTGGTACCCGGCCGAATATCGCGCGCGCTTTCTTGCAGCCTTCGCGGTCGCCGTGCCGGCTTCCACCGTCATTGGCGCGCCGGTGTCGGGATTGCTGCTCGGGCTTGATGGGGTGATGGGCTTGAAGGGATGGCAATGGCTGTTCATCGTCGAAGGCCTGCCCTCCGCTCTGCTCGGCATCGTCACCTGGTTTTATCTCACCGATCGGCCCGAACACGCCCATTGGTTGACGGCGGAACAAAAAGCATGGCTTGCCGCCAAGCTCAACGCCGAAATGGCCGCCAAAAAAGCCGCCAAGCATCTGACTTTGGGCCAGGCTTTGTCGTCGCCGAAAGTCATCGCGCTCAGCCTGATTTATTTCGGCTTTGTCGGCGCGCTCTACGGCATGCAATTCTGGTTGCCGCAGATCGTGAAGGCGTTCGGGTTAACGAACCTGCAAACCGGTTTCGTCACCGCGATTCCCTATCTATTCGGCACCGTCGCGATGATTTTATGGGCGCGGCATTCGGATGCCACGCGCGAACGCGTCTTTCATGTCGGGGCGCCATTGTTGCTTACGGCGGCCGCGCTCGGTATTTCCAGCTATATCGGCGATCCCGTCTTGACCATGGCGGTGCTCACCGTCGCCGCGATCGGCGTGTTCTGCACCTTCGCGGTGTTTTGGACTCTGCCGACGGCGTGGCTGTCGGGCACGGCCGCGGCCGGCGCGATCGCGCTGATCAATTCAGTCGGTAACCTCGCCGGCTTCGGCGGGCCCTATCTGATCGGGTGGGTCAAGGAGGCGACCGGGAATACCTCGACTGGTCTGTTGGTGCTGGCACTTCTGCCGCTAATTGCGGGGCTCCTGACATTGACGGGTGGCCACGGGTCCAAGGCCGAGTTCGCCGGCAAGGCCGGGGCGACTTAAAAGTTCGCTTTTTAACACCTGAGATGATGGCGGGTCTTGGCATGTCCCGCTATTTCGGGGAGGCCAACCAATGCATGCCGATCATTTGCGATATTTTGGATAAGGAGCCATCCATGGGCGATAAGAACCTGCATTATTACGAGCCGAAGAACGGCCATGGCCTCAAGCACGATCCCTTCAACGCCATCATCGCGCCGCGCCCGATCGGCTGGATTTCCTCGCGCGACGTCAAGGGCAATGTCAATCTGGCGCCCTATAGTTTCTTCAACGGATTTTGCTACACGCCGCCGATCATCGGGTTTTCCTCGACCGCCTGGAAGGACAGTGTCGCCAATATTCAGGAGACCGGCGAGTTCGTCTGGAATCTCGCGACCAAGGATTTGGCGCAACAAATGAACGCGACCGCGGCCCATGTGGCGCATGAGGTCAGCGAATTTTCGATCGCGGGATTAACGGCTGAACCTTGCACGCTTGTGAAGGTGCCCCGCGTCGCGGAGAGCCCGGTAGCGTTCGAGTGTAAGCTCACGCAAATCGTCCAATTGCAGGGCGCCGACGGGCGGAAGGCCAACGCCTGGTTGACGCTCGGCGAGGTCGTTGCCGTCCATATCGACAAGGCCATGATCAAGGACGGCGTCTATCAGACCGCGCTGGCGCGCCCGATCGTGCGCGCAGGTCGCAGGGGCGATTACTTCGAGATCAGGCAGGACACCATGTTCGAGATGCCACGGCCGGATTGAGATCGGCTGCTTTTTTAACCGATAGATGCAAACCTGAGGGGGCGCCCCTGGTCTCGAAGAGGGGCATTCGTTCCGCCCCGGCTGCATCAATTTGTCCGTTTTTCCAAGCGAAGTGTTCACCCGAATCCGGTTTCTTCCGCTACACTTGCACTCCGCGCCGCCGACCAAGAGGACATCGCCATGAGCTCCTTTCGCCGCGATTTCATCACCAAACCGATCTTCTCCTGGGCGCGTGGGGTGTTGCCGGCGATGTCCGACACCGAGCGCGAGGCGCTGGAGGCCGGCGACGTCTGGTGGGATGCCGACCTTTTCACCGGCAACCCCGACTGGTCGAAGCTGCTTCAGGAAGCGCCCGCGACGCTGACCGATGAAGAAAAGGCCTTCCTGAACGGCCCGGTCGATGAACTCTGCGCGATGCTCGACGATTGGAAAATCAATTGGGAGTGGCGCGATCTGCCTGCTGAAGTCTGGGACTTCATCAAGAGTAAGAAATTCTTCGGCATGATCATTCCGAAAGCGCATGGTGGGCTTGGCTTTTCGCCTTATGCGCATTCGGAAGTGGTACGCAAACTCTCTTCGCGCTCGCTGGCCGCGGCCGTCACCGTCATGGTGCCGAACTCGCTCGGGCCCGGCGAACTCCTGATGCGTTTTGGCACTAGAGAACAGCAAGACCGCTGGCTCCCCCGGCTTGCCGATGGCCGCGATATTCCCTGTTTCGGTTTGACGAGTCCGGAAGCCGGCTCCGATGCCGCTTCGATGATCGATTCCGGCGTGATCTGCAAAGGTACCTTCGAGGGACGCGAGGTGCTTGGCCTTCGGCTGAATTGGCATAAGCGCTACATTACGCTCGGTCCGGTCGCGACCCTGTTGGGACTTGCCTTCAAAGCCTACGACCCCGACCATCTCGTCGGCCATCAAGACGAGCTCGGCATCACGGTCGCGCTGATCCCGACCCATCTTCCCGGCGTCAGCATCGGCCATCGTCATTTGCCCGCGATGCAAGTGTTTCAGAACGGCCCGAACTGGGGCAAGGATGTTTTCATCCCGATGGATTACATCATCGGCGGACAGATGCGTCTCGGCCAGGGCTGGAAGATGCTGATGACGGCGCTTGCCGCCGGCCGCGGCATCTCGCTCCCCTCGTTGTCGGCGGCGGGCGCGGCCTATGCGGCACGCACCACCGGCGCCTATGCGCGGATTCGCGAGCAGTTCGGCATTTCGATCGGCAAATTCGAAGGCATTGAGGAGCCGCTCGCCCGTATCGCCGGCATCGCCTATCTGCTCGATGCCGCGCGGCGTCTCACCTGTGCCGCCCTCAATCAGGGTCGGCATCCGGCCGTCATCTCCGGAATCATGAAGCTGCAAGCGACCGAGCGGATGCGGATCGCGATCGATGACGCGATGGATATTCACGGCGGCAAAGCCGTGATCGACGGGCCGCAGAATTATATCGGCAGCCTTTATCGCTCGGTGCCGGTCGGAATCACGGTGGAGGGCGCCAATATCCTCACCCGTAATTTGATCGTGTTCGGCCAGGGCGCGATCCGTGCCCATCCTTATCTCTTGCAGGAGATGAACGCGCTCGGGGAGCAAGACCGCGCCAAGGGTCTTGATGCCTTCGATCAAGCGTTCTGGAAACATATCGGGCATAGTTTCACAACCATGTTCCGCGCCTGGGGTCGCAGTTGGACCGGCGGGCTATTCGCGCCCGCGCCAGATGCTGGCGATGCGGCGCGGTTCTATTGCCAGCTGTCGCGCTATTCGGCGGCCTTCGCGCTCTGCGCCGACATGGCGCTGTTGACGCTCGGCGGGGCGCTCAAGCGCAAGGAAATGTTATCCGCGCGCTTCGGCGACATTCTGTCGGAACTTTATCTGCTTTCGGCCGCGCTCAAGCGCTGGCAGGATGAAGGGCGTCAGGTCAGCGATTTCGCGGTATTGGAATGGTGCATGGGAAACGGCTTCCGCACCATCGAAAACCGCTTCGCCGAAATTCTGGCGAATTTGCCCAACCGTTTTGTCGCCATCGTCCTGAAGTTCATCGTGCAGCCGTTTGGCGCGCGCGTGCTCGGGCCTTCGGACCGGGTCACCCATCAATGCGCGCAACTGGTGCTGGAGCCGTCGGCCGCGCGCGACCGGTTGACGCCGGATCTCTCCCATGTCGAGGACGATCGCGGCGTGGCGCGGCTGGAGAAGGCCTTTCTTTTGGTGAGCGCCACGGAAGACATCGCAAAACGGATGCGCGCGGCCCACCTTCATGATGGTAAGGAGGCCGTCAAACGAGGCGTCATCACCCAAGCCGAGGGCGATCAACTGGCCGCCGCGCATGAGGCGGTTGCAAAGGTGATCGAGGTCGATGATTTCGCGCCCGATACATTGTCGCCGATCTACAAGAAACCGGCGGATGCGCATCAGTTCTTCCAGGAGCTGGGTGAACAAAGGGTCGCAAGCTGATGGCGCGTCCCGTCTATATTATCGACGGCAGCCGGACGCCGTTTCTGAAAGCGCGCAGCGGGCCCGGGCCTTTCACCCCGGTCGATCTGGCCGTGCAGTGCGGCCGGCCGCTTTTGGCGCGCCAGCCATTTGCGCCCGGCGCCTTCGATCAGGTCATCTTGGGTTGCGTCAATGTCATTGCCGACGAGATGAATCCAGCCCGTGTCGCGGCGCTTCGGCTCGGCATGGGCGAAAAGATGGTCGCCTTCACCGTGCAGATCAATTGCGGAAGCGGCATGCAGTCGATCGACACGGCCTATCGCTACATCCGCGAGGGCGCTTCTGATATGATCTTGGCCGGCGGTGCCGAGGCTTTGAGTTACGCGCCGCTGGTGTGGCCGCAAGCCGGCGTGCGCTGGTTTGCGGGGTTGGCGACCGCCAAGGGCATGCTCGCCAGGCTTACGGCGATCGCGAAAGCGCGGCCCGCTTATTTCAAGCCGATCATCGGTCTCGAACGTGGTCTGACCGATCCGATTACCGAACTCAATATGGGGCAGACCGCCGAAGTGGTCGGTCACCTCTTCGGTATCACGCGCAAACAATCCGACGCCTATGCCGCCGAAAGCCACCGGCGGCTCGCGAACGCGCAAACCCAGGGATATTTGAAGGGCGAGGTCGAGACCGCTTTTGCGCGCGACGGTCAATTTTACGACCATGACGACGGCGTGCGGCCGGATTCGACGGCGGAGAAACTTGCAAGCCTCAAGCCGGTGTTCGAGCGGCCCTGGGGCCAAGTCACAGCCGGCAACTCCTCGCAGATCACCGATGGCGCCTCCTGGGTCATTCTGGCCTCGGAAGATGCCGTCGAAAAACATGGTCTCGCGCCAAAGGCTGTGATCATCGATAGCCAATGGTCGGCGCTCGATCCCTCGATCATGGGGTTGGGGCCGGTCATGTCGGCGACCGAACTCTTGAAGCGCAATAAATTGTCGCTCGGCGATATCGAGACCTGGGAATTGAACGAGGCGTTCGCCACCCAGGTGCTGGGATGCCTTGCCGCCTGGGACGATGAGAAATTCTGCCGCGAGATTCTTGGGCTCGATGGCGCGGCGGGACAGATCGATCAGACCAAACTGAACGTCGATGGCGGCGCCATCAGCCTCGGTCATCCCGTCGGCACGTCGGGTAACCGCATCGTGCTGCATCTGGTCAATGCGATGCGGCGGCTCGGCACCAAACGCGGCATCGCCACCGAATGCATCGGCGGCGGGCAGGGCGGCGCCATGTTGATCGAAACGGTATAGGCAGCGCCATGGACAGCAAAATCATGGATGTTCTCGCCGATCGCGTGCTGGAGCTCGGGCCGAAGCCGCAAGTCAGCGGCCCCTATCGCCATTTCAAATTGACGCGTGATGCCGACGGCATCGCCTGGCTGTTGTTCGACCGCGAGGACGCCAGCGCCAATACGCTTTCAGCCGACGTGCTGGCCGAATTCGACGCCGTGCTCGCCGTGCTCGAAAGCGAGCGTCCCACAGGGCTCGTCATCCGCTCCGCCAAAACCTCTGGTTTCATCGCCGGCGCCGACGTCAACGAATTTCGCGGCGCGACGGATGCGGCCGCCGTTGAAACCCAGATTGTCCGGGCGCATGCGGTGATCGACCGTCTCGAAGCGCTGAAAATTCCAAGCGTCGCCGTGATTCACGGATTTTGCCTCGGCGGCGGGCTCGAAGTCGCGCTCGCCTGCCGGTCGCGAATTGCGATTAATGGGGCGCGGTTTGGCTTTCCGGAAGTCATGCTTGGCTTGCATCCCGGCCTTGGCGGCACCGCGCGCTTCACGCGCCTCGTCAACCCGATGCAGGCGATGACGCTGATGCTCACCGGCAAGACGATCGACGCGCGAAAGGCGAAATCGCTCGGGCTCGTCGATGCCGTGACCGAAGAGCGCCATGTTCGTAACGCGGTGAAGGACGCCGTGTTCGGCCGCCTCAAGCCTTTCCAGCCCGGCTTTCTCAACACCGCGTTGAACTACGGCCCGGTGCGCGGATTTCTCGCCTCGCGTATGCGCAGCGAAGCCGCAAAGGCCGCTTCGCCCGCGCATTATCCCGCGCCTTACGGATTGATCGATCTTTGGGAAAAGCACGGCGGCGACAGACTAGCGATGCTGGCCGCCGAGAAAAGCTCGTTCGCGCATCTGATGGTGACGCCATCAGCGCAAAATTTGATCCGGGTGTTTTTCCTGCGCGACCAGATGAAGAAGATCGCGGGCGCCGGCAACAGGATCAAGCACGTGCATGTGATCGGCGCCGGCGCCATGGGCGGCGACATCGCGGCTTGGTGCGCCAGCCAGGATTTGCGCGTGACGCTCGCCGACATGAAGCCGGAGCCGATTGCCGGCGCGGTCAAGCGCGCCGCCGACCTGTTCGGCAAGATCATGCGCAAGCGCACCGATATCCGCGACGCGCTGGACCGGCTGATGCCCGATCTCGACGGCGATGGCGTCCGCGCCGCCGATCTGATCATCGAGGCCGTGCCGGAAAAACTGGAATTGAAGCAGAAGGTCTATGCCGGCCTCGAGCCGAGGATGAAGCCGG
>Ga0070735_10005720_pt1 | contig 10241 bp, 10 predicted proteins | sample Coa_R1_FD_66443 | JGI IMG/M metagenome (GOLD analysis project Ga0070735, IMG submission 66443) | Surface soil microbial communities from Centralia Pennsylvania, which are recovering from an underground coalmine fire - Coalmine... | ecosystem: Environmental > Terrestrial > Soil > Unclassified ... | reverse complement strand
GGTCAACCCCGCAAAGTAGATCTTCAAGTCGCCGTCCGGCTGCTGCTCTGTCACCAGGCTGGAGAGTACCGGCCGGTCGCCGTTAAAGTAGTAGGTCACCTTCCCGCGCCGCTTCACGTTAAAAGCCATCGCACACGTCCTCCCAGGAGCCCACGTGCCCGCCACGACTACGGCCTCTGCGGCGGGCAAATCCTAAGCCTCCCGCATTGCAGGCGTACGTGCAAGGGCGCGGATCCGCGAAATGATACAATGTTGCGGACGGCGCCTCCATTCGTCTGCCAATATGGGGAATCCTCTCTGATGGGTTTCTGAACGCATGCCAGCGACATTAGGGTTGAAGTGCCATTGCGCAGCGTGCACAGTTTCGGTCGGGGCCTGACGCCGCGGACAAGGATGAGACGGGGCGAAAGTCGATGATAGGTATGGTTACGCGTGTGCGGGTGCGGTCCGGTCAGCACGCTGGACGAGCGGGCCAGAGGCCGAAACGAGGCGGCGACATGAACGGAACCTGCCTTTGCCGTGCCCCGGAGCTTCCCTGCCACGAGATGCCAACCCTTCCGCGACTGCTCCGCCGGAGGGACTCGTCGCCGCAGAGGCCCTGCGTTTCACGTACGCGGCCGGTCCATCGCTTGCGTGTCAAGCGATTCACAGCGCTTCGCCAGGCACCGGCTCCCGTGCCGCGCCGGTGGGACGATCGACATCGGGGAGTTCCGTAGGCGGATACGATTGCGGACGAAGCCAATCGTGCCGGTCGCAAACGGCCTACGGCGCCCTTCCCGCACCGCGATTCGTCTTCTCCGGGCCAAGAAAGCGGCGCTCTTAACGGCTCAGGAGGCTTGACGTTCCCGCGCTCCGCTTTGACGATGTTGCAGAGAATGTTCGCGCCGCGCCAACGAGTCGGCGCTCCGGTCCTACGCGTATCATCTGTGGAACGTTTTTGGGCCAACCTGCCCCAAAGGGCCCGGGCACACCAGATGCAGGGGCGACGGTCGCGGCTGCTGCCTATGTAGCCATCTCACGTGCCGTTCCTCGTGAATATGGCAGTAGGAGCCGTCGGGATTGAAGACCAGCATCGGTGGCACCTCATAGTCCATACTGCCAGCGCCGGCATTGGCGCAGGCTACGCCAAGGACGTAGCAGAGGACGTAAGCAGTGACGGCGAACGTGGAAGCCATCACAACAAACAGTGGCCGGCGCCTGCGGGCCCATTCCAATATCATTAGCGGTGCGATGCTGAGCGCTAGCTTTGCGCCGACAAACACGTAGACGCCGTGGGCGAGAAAGAGATTCATGAAAGGATTGGCTTCCGCGGCGCGCCGAGCGTTAACTATCCAGACCGTGCTGGCGAGATCGAGGAAACACACCGTCCCGAGTACGAAAGTCGAGACAGCGGGAATGCGCCAGCGCCTCGACAATGCGACATCGCAAACCGCCAAGAGTGACCTACCGGCGCGTGTCGCATCAAGGCGGCGCAGCTCTTGGATGTAGTCCAACGCTCTGCCCAGGGCACGACGGCGTTTGGTGCCGGCAGTGTGACCTAAAGCGAGGAACGTGGCGGGCGATATCCTCATCGCACCACGAGCACCGGACAGTTCGCATAATGTACAACGCGGTTCGATACGCTGCCCAGAAGCAGGCGCGCATAGCCGCCCAGTCCACGGCTGCCAAGAACGATCAGGTCCACATTATGCCGGTCCGCGAAACCGACGATGGTCGCGTCGGGATGGCCGCCCTCCTCTTGGATGAACGAGCACGAGACACCGGCTTCTCTTGCGAGTTGCTTCACCGGCTGCGCCACATACTCCATCCACTCCTTGGCGAATTGCTCTGCGTCCGTATGGTCTATCAGGCGGTCTTCATCGCCGGACACGGATACGGATACGGAGGCGAGGTCCTCGTAGACGTTCAGCACGTTCAGTCGGACCGCAAATCTCTGAGCCATCTCTACGGCCACCAGTGCGGCTTTTTGCGCGCACGGCGATCCGTCGGAGGCCAGCAGGATATTCTCGAATCCGGCGCCGCAAGGAGTGTTTCCGCCTCGGACAATGAGGACCGGGCGCACCGCGTGATGAAGAACGCCCATGGAAACGCTGCCGAGGAGCACCTCCTTGACCCCCCGTAGCCCCCTGCTCCCCATGACGATCAGTTCGGCTCTTTCACGCTCCGCCGCTCGCAGAATGGCATCCACTTCCGAATCGTGGCCCGCCACCTGAGTAAACCGGCAGCGAGTTTCTAGCTGCTGGAAAGCTGACATGACGGCCGGCTCGACCGTCCTCCGCTGTTCGGCGGCACACCGGTCGATGACGTCCTGATCCGTTGTGATCGCCCAGATACCGATATTTGCTGGGTCTGTGTATGGCATGCGAAACACGTTCAACGCAACGATCTCGGAACCAAATGGGCGCGCTATCGCGGCAGCGCTCTTCGCGACGTCCCTTACGCACGCGGACCCATCGACGCAAACGAGGATTCTTTCGAGCATCGTCTCCCTTTCAAGAGTCCTAAATGCGCCGCCGCCTGGGGCGCGCAGTTTTCGTTAGCGGGCTCGTTGAGCGGGCGCAAGTCGCCCCAATTCTTGGCACACAAGCCTTCGTTGGCATCGTTCCCAGAGTCATTATGGGGAGATCGAGACGCATGAACATCCGCGAGATGGCCGATTGTCGCCTGAGCGGACGAAAGCGGGACGACAGCATGAACTGAGCCAACGATCCACCGCCGTTTGGTGCGAACACGTCGCCCTGACGTCCACCGACGTTCTTCCATGTGGGACTCTTTAGCGATAGTGGCGCGAGGCAATCGGAACACTGCAGAGATCCAGCAGGAGCCACACGGGCCACACCCGCGACCCCTGATCATCTGACGGGCGTCAAGTGCCGTGGGGGATTTAGGAGAGCCAGGAACTGGAGTTCGATCGCGCGCAGCGCTCCAGTGCGCCGCGCTCACCGATCCTGTTGCAATTGGACCAGTTCAAGCGGTTCAACGATTCTCGCGGGCAACCGGCGGGTGGCGAGGCGGATTGGAAGCGAAATCGGGCCGTGTGAAAGCGTAAATGACGGTTACTGTGGTTGTAATCATCGATCCGGCGCCGTGTAATCGGAATCCTTTGCAAACAGTGCGACCTGCGTTCTGCATTGCAGGCCAAGCTTGTCAAGAATACTAGAAACGTAGTTCTTTACGGTTGAGTAGCCTAGACGCAGCTTGAGCGCAATATCCTTGTTAGAATGGCCTATGCCAATCAATGACACGACCTGGCGCTCGCGAATCGTAAGGCCGCCCGACAATGCGCACGGATCCGTGGATTCTGTGACGCACGCGGCGGTCCGCAGCGTATCGTCGGGGGCGCCGTGCGGTCGGTCGTCATGAGGCTCGATCCCGATAGGCTCAACCCTTAAAGTCTCGAGGATGCGGGGAAACAAAGGGTCCCTGTGGACTGCTCCGGCCAACGGACCGGATCGTGACGAGTCCGGGGACGCCGCGCTGCAGCGATCGTGGCCAATCCTTTCGCCGGGTACAGGGCTCGATTCAATCGTTGCCCCCGACCGCACGGTCAGGAGCATGAATGCGTCGGGATTGACTGACCGTATTCGTTCGATAAGCGCAACGGAGGGCTCGTCCAGCATAGCAACGTTGACCAATAACAGCTCCATCCGACTTTAATCCTTCGTAAAGAGAGGGCGCACCGCTGGGGTACAGGCGTCATCGAAGCTCTAGTCCATCCACACCACTACGTACGCTCGTGGAAAATGGATGTTTGCCAACGGACTCGCGAGATGTCGATATCGTTGCGGCGGCGCCCAATCGTTCGATGAGTTGGAGCAGACCGGGCCGGGTCAGCCGCTGCCCCGGCGTCGCCCCGCGCTCGGTTCTGAACGGCGGCCGGTCGTCCGCTGCGTCCCTCATATATCCCTCGCGGCGGCGACCCCTCGATGACGCCGCACTCAATGAGATAGGCAAAGTACGACTTCAGGCGGTTCTAGTAGGTGCGCGATGTCGAAGGGTGGACATCTGCCTTGTAGCGGTCCGTATCCCAGCCGCCGTTCGGACACTCGTGGCCGGCGACCAGGTAGGCCATGAACGCCTCGATCTCGTCCGCGCCGCACACCGAGTGACCATGTGCGGCGAGGCACCAGATCAGCTTACAGACGATCAGATCGCAGCTGTCGTAGGTCGATTTCGCACATCTGCCGGATCGGGTCGTGTCTAGCCAGCGCGTGAGGAGTACGGGAAGGTCCTGTGCCGGTACGGAACAGGAAAAAACGATAAGATGCGGTCTCTTCTGCAATCTGTTCTGCACGTCGTGTGGCGGAGAACGGCGGAACGTTTCGAGGATGCGGTCAATCTGATCTCAGCATTGTATGACGAATACAGATTTGTCTTCCGAGAATAGGCGGTACTGGATTTGAACCAGTGACCTCTTCCGTGTCAAGGAAGCGCTCTACCCCTGAGCCAACCGCCTTCGTGCTTTGAACCAGCGACCTACCGTACGACCACTCTGCCCCTGGGCCGACCGCCTTCGGCAAGCAGGTCCATTTTACCCCATCCCCGGCTGGCTGTCAAACCGGAACGAACCTGTCGCTCGGCAGCCTCCTGCGCTCAGTCGCTGAGCAAGCTTGGCCGGAAGACTATCTCAACGCGGGCGCCGCCGGCGTCCGCGGCACCGTGCGGCGCTGAATTCCTGAACACAACGCGGCCTCGCAGGTCGTGCGACACGAGCGTGTGCACCAGCTCGAGGCCGACATGGGCATCGCGGGACGAATCGAAGCCGGGCGGCAGGCCGGGACCGTTATCCTGGACCGAAATCTCCACCGACTCACCGCCGTCACTCACGCACACCTGAATCCGCAGGTCGCGGCGGGCGGGACCGCCGGACGCCGCGCGCCAAAAGTGCTTCGCGCTGTTGTATAGCAGCTCATTGATCGCGAGTGCCAGCGCAGTTGCCGCCCGAACCGGAATCGGCATGGGGACGCCGCTCAGCGAGATCGGCGACGGGTTATCGGGCGAGCCGATTGTCGCGGAGACCATGGCCACCAGCCGGGTAAGCACCTGCGTCGCGTCTACGCGGCCCATGGGTTTATCGTGCGTGAGCAAATCGTGGACGAGAGCGATCGTCTTGATTTGCCGCAGGCTGTCCTGGACCGCATCGACCGGGAGCGTCTCGCAATCGGAATCGATCTGCATCTCCAGCAGCGCGCTTACGGCCTGCAAGTTGTTCTTGACGCGATGATGCACCTCCTGGATCGCCATCGTGAGCTGACTGCTGCGCTCGCGCTCAGCGCGGAACAGGAGCGCATTGTCTACGGCGATTGCGGCGCGGCGCGCCAGCTCGAGCGCCAGCGGCAAGTCCTCCTCGGTATACCGCTGGCCGGACTCGGCGCCGATGAACGTGATCGCGCCGAGATACCGGTCGCGCGCCGACAGCGGGACACACAGGTATGATTTCAGGCCCAGCTCCTTGACGATCCGGTAATGCTCATCGTCGACGGTGCCGGCCCGAAGCACCTCGTCCGGCATGTCGGCGACGACCTCGGGTATGCCCGTCCGCATGACCTGGCCCGCGCCGTATTTCGAATTCGGATTCGGCGGGTACCGCCGATCCAGCTCGTGAGCCAACGCGACCTTTGCTGGATCGGCGTGGCTTACCGCGACGCGGGCCATCTCTCCGCCCTCGCCCGGCATATCCACGGCGCACCAGTCTGCGAAGCGCGGCACGGCGAGCTGCGCGACGCTCTGCAACGTGGTTTGGAAGTCGAGCGATGACGCGAGTACGTTGCTCGCATCGGCGAGGAACCGCTGGTGGATCTCCGTCCGCTTTCGCGCCGTGATGTCGTGGATTTGGCCGGAAAACATTGGAGGCCCATCTCCAGGTATTCGGCAGATCGCCAACTCCACGGGGAATTCGGTCCCGTCGCTTCGCCACGCCGGCATCTCGATGCGCCGTCCGAGAACTGCCGCTTCACCGGTCTCAGCGTAGCGCGTCATTCCCCGCCGATGCTGCTCTCGCAGTCGCGGCGGAATGAGAAGATCCGCCATGGCCTTGCCAATCGCCTCGGATCGATGAACGCCAAACATTCTCTCTGCCGCGGGATTGAATTCGACGATCCGCCCTTTATGGTCGATCGTCACTATGCCGTCGAGCGACGTGTTAAGGACCGCACTCTTTCTGGCTTCGCTCTCGAGAACGGCGGCCGCCTGCCGCCGAACCTCCTGGGCGCTTGCTTCGGCGCGCGCCTGCGCTCGATGCTGCGCCTCGCTAAAGAGCGCCGTCGACAGGCTGATGAAGAGGTAGATAGTCGCTCCTGCGATGTCGTCGGGCGAATGCAGCACGAAGGAGTGGAGCGGCGGAAGGACGAAGAAGGAGACGCCCAGAAAGCCGAGCACTGCGGCAAGGAGTGCCGGGTACAGACCGCCGTACCATGCCGATACGATTACCGCAAAGAAGACCGTGCTATAGGGGTAGTGTGTGCCGATGTACGGCGTCAGTGCGAACCGGGCAGTAACCGCCAGCGCGCACGTCGACAGGGCGACGCCGTACGAGAGCATGGCGGAGCGGCCGGAGTGTGGTAAGTTGAACTTCATACATTGCCCGCCCGGTCTGGACCTTGCGGCGATCGCAGACTGCCGCGCCCATCCTTCCCGACAGAATTGCGTGGCGGCACTCGGGATTCCTGCCTCCGAAATCCCGGTCGGCCAGACGTGGTTCGCGAGCATGCCCATCCGCAATCGGCGGCGGATTGCTTCCAGGGTTTACGGCGCTGCAGGCAAGCCCACTCACGAAGTGATCGCGGCAAGGGAGCGCCTCTACTTTGTCCTGTGATGCGCCCACGCCCGCCGATTCGTCGCGGTACAGGTGGCTCGTCGTCGGCGTCCTCTGGTTCATCTGTTTCTTTAACTATGCGGACCGGCAGGCGCTTTCCGCTGTCTTTCCGCTTCTGAAGTCGAGGTTCGGCTTCAACATGGAGCAACTCGGGCTGATCGGCGCGGCGTTCACGTGGGTCTACTCGCTCGCCGCCCCATTCGCGGGTCAGTCGGCAGACCGGTGGTCTCGCAAGGTGCTCATCCTCGGCGGGCTGATGGTGTGGTCGACCGTCACGGGCTTCACGGCGATTTGCGCGCACGTCTGGCAATTCGTCGTGGTCCGCGGTGCCGAGGGCCTCGGCGAGACCTTCTACTTTCCAGCGTCGATGTCGATGATCGGCGCTTACCATGATGGCGGAACGCGCTCGCGCGCCATGAGCCTGCATCAGACGAGCGTCTACGCCGGAACGATCGGAGGCAGCGCGTTCGCGGGCTGGCTTGCCATGCGGTACGGCTGGCAGGCTCCGTTCCTCGTGCTTGGCGCGGCCGGTTGTCTTCTCGCCGTTGCGCTGGCGCGCGTCCTGCGCGAGCCGCCGCGGCCGCGAGGGCGCGTCGCCAGCGCGCCGCGTGAGCGGCGCGTGGCAGAGAATTCGTCCAATCATCAGTCAGATCGGCGGGACCAGACCGGTTTGCCTGATCCTGCCGATGTCCGCCGCCCCAGCGATGCGCGGCAGAGCGACAGCGGCAATTCGGAGCCCGCCATCGGACGATCGGCTCGCTTACCCATTGGCGAGTTCCTCCGCGAGCTGATCCGTACTCCCGCCGCACTGCTGCTGGTACTCGCGTTTTTCGGCGCGAACTTCGTCGCCCTGGTCTTCCTTACCTGGATGCCGACCTTCCTGAAGGAGAAGTTCGGGCTGAATCTAGCAGCGGCGGGCATGGAGGCAACCCTCTTCATCCAGGTCGCTAGCATGGCGGGCGCGATCGCCGGCGGCGCGCTGGCCGATCGCTGGCAATCGCAAATCGCCGGCGGCAGAATGCTCGCCCAGGCGGTGGGAGCGCTGGCCGGCGGTCCGTTCATCTTCTTGTGCGGCTTCACGCGTGACCGAATGGTCTTGATCGTCGCGATGACGTTGTTCGGCCTGGCAAAGGGGCTATACGACGCCAACATCTGGGCGGCGCTATACGACGTTGTAGCGCCCTCGCGACGCGCGACCGCGGTCGGTCTGATGAACATGGTCGGCTGGCTTGGCGGGGGGCTTGGCGCCTATTTGGTCGGCGCCGCCGTGACGCGGTGGCACTTCACAATGAGCCGCGCGATCGAGACTACGGCGGTGATCTATACCGGCGTCGCGATAGCGCTGCTCATCGCCGCGGTCTGCTGCGCGCCGGCGGACGTGTGCCACGCGGGAGCAGGTGAAGCGTGAAAGGCCTCGCGGCGACCGTTCCCACCGCGCTACGGTTCAATCCAGTTCTGCGGCGTATCTGCGCTCGCCGCCGCGATACCGGCCGGGCGTATGGGCAGACGGACCGCGCGAGCGCGACGGCGGCGACGCCATGAAGCTCCTGCGTCCCATCGCGGATCGATGGGACATGCGGTCGCCGCCTCCGCTTCATTCGGCTGATCGACCGGCGTATGTCGGACGCCGAAGTGCGATCGCTGATCGCCTCGTGCGACTGCTTCATCTCGCTGCACCGCTCCGAGGGACTGGGACTTGGCATGGCGCAATCCATGGCGCTCGGCAAGCCGGTAAATGCGACCCGCTACTCCGGCAACCTGGAGTTCATGAATAGCGAGAACAGCCTGCTGGTGGAGTACCGCCTGGCCACGGTGGAGGAGTCCACGGAGGCTTATGAGGCTGGCAGCGCCTGGGCAGAGCCGGACCTGGACCACGCCGCGGAGCGGATGCGCCGGGTCCATGAGCGGCGCGACGCAGCGATCCAGCCTGGGAACGCCGCCCGCGAGTCGATACGCGTCCCGCTCGATCCTGAGGCGACCCGCAGGGAGATAATCGAGCACGCGGAGCGCATCCGCCGCGCGGTACCAGTAGCGGCGACAGCCCGGCGCGGAACGCCGCTTGCACGCGAGGAGTAACCACGGCCCCACCTTGACTCCGGGTGGACAAACGGCTGGGCTGTGCAACGCGCGGTCCAGAGGCGCCGCGGCAGACAATCACGAGGCCGCGGCCTGATCCACTGGTTCGACGAAGAAGAGCGGGTCTGCACGCATCTGCGCGATCGCGGCTCGCTTGAGCGCCCCGGCATCGATGAGGTGACACCGCGCCTGCCCAACCCGCCCCTGGCGGTGGCCCATCGCATCCAGCAGGCCTTCGACCCGGTCGTATCGCTGACGAAAGCCGTGCGCCGCGAATCCGTGCGTGACGTAGGACTCCTGGTAGGTGCGGCCGACCCCGTCCGTGATGGTGTACAGTCGCTCCGGGCCGAAGAGGTAAGGCGGCGCCACGTGCTCCTCGACGGCATGCATGGTCGTGTTCGGCCGCAAGCCGCACCCAATCATCAGTATCTTGCCGCCTAGGTCCATGTTGCGGTTGAAGGGCGAGTTCGGTCCGCACGGCGTGCGATCCAGCGCGTGGTCCGACACGATCTCCGCCGCGCGGGCTCCAACGGCGCAAGCTGAGTGGGTCGGGTGGAGGCTGCGCTGCGTGCCCGGCCGCGTGCGGAAATACTCGGTGAGGAATCCGACGCACGTACGCGCCGTGCGCGCGTCGTAGATGTCCGGGGGCACCTGCGCATAGGTCAGGGCCGGCATGAGCAGCGTGCCTTGTGGCCCGACCGCATCGAGGAGCGCGCCGATAACCTCTTCCGGGTCCGGAATATCGATCGACTTGAAGGAGGAATGCACCAGGACAATGTCCCCTGCCGCTATTCCAATGCCCTCCAGTTGCGATTGCCGGTAGCAGCTCATGATTCGAACGCTTCGCTGGCCGGCGGTTGGGTGCTAAGGACTGCCGGTCCAGCCGTTTGGCCGGCGCCGGTGATAAACGGCGAGCGGGCGCGCCACTCATCCTCGAACGACTCCCTTGGGATCTTGTGGCGCGCCCACCAACCTTCATCGCCGTCGACAACCATTGTGCTCAGCGCGCCGAACTCGTCCTTCGCATGGGCGCGATCGTAGCAGAGGACAGTTCCGTTCGGGTAGACCTGCAGCTCGCGCTCGGCGTCGCCGGAGTCGTTCACCTCGAGCCAATAGGTCGGGTCGCCGCCCCATCTTTCGCCCCGCGCATGGAATCCCTCGTCCGTTAACCTGAAATACCTCATCTGGCGGCTCCGGTCGATTGGACGCACCCGTTTCCGGATGACTGAACCGATTCGCCCCTCCGGGGAGTAACTCCTCGGAGGGGCGGATAGTATTCTGGCGGCGACCTATTTTCCCAGGGGGTTGCCCCCCAAGTATCGTCGGCGCAGACAGCTTTCACGACCGTGTT
>Ga0070735_10005719_pt1 | contig 10243 bp, 5 predicted proteins | sample Coa_R1_FD_66443 | JGI IMG/M metagenome (GOLD analysis project Ga0070735, IMG submission 66443) | Surface soil microbial communities from Centralia Pennsylvania, which are recovering from an underground coalmine fire - Coalmine... | ecosystem: Environmental > Terrestrial > Soil > Unclassified ... | reverse complement strand
TCCTTGTCGCTTGCGAGTTTCGAGCCACACGGTGGGAGAAGAAGCACCGAACCAGAGCTTTGCCGCGCTCGCCCTACGCCTTGATATACGGGATCCACACCTGCATCTCCGACGGCTCCCGGTTCGCCCACGCGTAATACGGAATCAGCTTTAGCGTGGTCGGCTGCGCCTCGGACTGGGGTGTCTCCGCGGCAAAGTACAGCGCCGTTGATGGCGGAGCCTCCTCATGCCTTCCCTGATGCTCCAGCACCATCACCCCATCCAGCAGCGATGCATCGTACGCGGCGCTCGTCGCTCCCGCCGCCCTCACCGAGAATCCCGCCAGATTCCGCTGCTGTGGACGCGGCGCCTGATCCAGACCCTCCATGCAGAAGACCACCGGCCCCCGCTGGAAAGCGACTCGCCCCGTGTTCTCCGTCACCGCCGGATTCGCGCGCAGCACCTGCGGCGTCATATCAAAGCTGATCTCCACACGGTCTCCGCTCGTCCAGCGGCGGCGCACCTCCAGATACCGCCCCGCCACCGCGCCGGTGATATTTTCGCCATTCACTCGCACGCTGGAGTGGGCCGACCACCCCGGAATCCGCAGGTACAGCGCGAACTCCGCCGGGCGCTCCGGACTCACTTCCATCGCGATCTCCCCTTCCCACGGATAGCGCGTCTTCTGCACCACCTTCAATCCATTCCCGTCGTGCAGATGCCAGTTCAGCTCCGAGTTGTCGTAGAGATGCACGTACACCCCGTCGTCGCTGGTGCTGTAGAAGTATCCCGGCAGCGAGGCCAGCGTGCGCTCCAGATTCGGGGGGCAGCATGTCGTGTCGTACCACGGGTTGCGAATCTTCTCCCCCGACGAGGGATCGAACGCCAGCGGATTCCGGTAGCAATACGTCCGCCCATCGAGCGACATCCCTGAATTGATGCCGTTGTACAGCGCGCGCTCCATCACGTCCGCGAACTTCGCGTCGCCCGTGGCGGAAAGCATCCGCCAGTTCCACATCATGTTGCCGATCGCCGCGCAGCTCTCGCCGTAGGCCTCTGCATTGGGCAGTTCGTAGGCATTGCCGAAGGCCTCGCCCGCCGCCCGCGCCCCAACGCCTCCGGTAATGTAAAGCTGATGCGCCACCAGGTCGTCCCAGAGCGCGTTCAGCGTCTTCCAGTACTGCGCATCGCCGGTTTCGAGGTAGTAATCCGTCGCGCCGCAGCACGCATACATGCAACGCACCGCGTGGCCCTCCAGCTTCGTCCGCGAGGTAAACGGAATCCCGCAGTACATGTACGTGATCTGCCGCGGCGTCAGCGGAATGCGATCGTCCCCGCGCAGAATGTACCCCGCCAGCTCCAGGTAGCGACGGTTGCCCGTCGTCCGGTACAGCTCAATCAGCGACATCTCGATCTCGGGATGCCCGGCGACAATCGGCTTCTGATTCGGCGCAGGCCCGTAGTTCGGCAGCAGAAAATCATCCACGAAGCGAATGCCTGCGTTGAGCAGCGTGGCATCGCCGGTGGCGCGATACCACGCAATCGCCCCCTGCAGCAGATGACCGATGCAGTAGAGTTCGTGCCCCGTCGTCTGAATATCGGGCAGCATGCGGTGGCTGCGCCGGTCGCCAACATAATAGGTGTTCAAATACCCGCTGGGCTCCTGCGCCGCCACCACGTCGCGGATCATCGGCTCCGCCATCGAGCGCAACTGCGGCCGGGCTCCCGATTGCAGCGCGAACCCCACCGACTCCGTCCACTTGTAAATGTCCGAGTCGGAGTACACCGGCCCTTTCTGCGGCGCATTCGACTTGCCCTCGAGCCGCAGGAAGTTATCCATGCGTCCATGCTCGATCAGCTCATCGTGCATGCTGGGGATGCTGGACTCTACGTTCGTCTGTCTGCGCCTCTGCCAGAAGCCGTCGCGAATCGTCACCGCTGAGACCGGCACCGTCTTGAGCTTCGCGTAGGGCGAGCGCGACAAATCCAGCACGCCGCTGTTCTTCCAGTCTTCGTGCGGCTGCGTTGCCGGCCTGGACGCATCATCCATCGACGAAAGGTATGCCGGCCCCTTGCCCATCATCGAAGCGCTGGCGGCTGGAACAAGAGAGAGAAAGTGCCGGCGTGTCAAAGAAAGTTTCATTGCGGTTAGCCTCGGACGGAAACCGTTTTAGGTTCCCGCCCAGGCCATTGTCAAGAAACCGCCGGTACGGCCGGGCCGGTCCGCGTCCATCGCCTCTCGCAGACCTTCTTCATGACGAGCGTTCGCCGCATCTTGCGCCGGCAGCACAGGCGTACTCGGATCGATCTGCCTCTTGCCGATTGCCTGTTGCCTGCTTTCAGGCGGCAATGTGGGAAAGCTGTACGCCGTTCCCACTCGCCTGTTCCGTGGCCTTCTCATTCCCAATCAAAGCCAGCGGATTCGGAACCGGATGCGCCGGCGGCCAGGTGTTCTTTCGCGGCGCCGTTTCTGCGCGAAGTGCAGCATCGGCGACCCGTCCGGCCAGCATCAGCAGCATCTTCCAGTCCTCATCGCCAAGTTCGCGGCGCATGCGATCCTGCGCGCGTTGCCAGTACGGCATCGCTTCGCGCAGCACCTGCTCGCCCTTGTCCGTGAGCCGATACACCCGGCGCTGCCGTTCGCCGATGCGCATCGAAACCCATCCACTCCTGCGCGCCCCTGCCAGCCGCCGCGAAAAAGTCTCTTCGGAGCCGACCGACTGCCGCGCCAGATCGCAGTGCGCGATCTCGCCGGCCACCGCGATGCTGCGCAGCATCGTGAACTGCGTCACCTTCAGCTGTGTCGGAGCCAGCACGAGGTCGTACAAATGGCCAACTGCGCGGCTGGCTCTCCGCAGGTTTGCAAACGCGCACTCGACCGTCCTATCCGGTGGAACCATCAGAAATTACCTTCCAGGCTAATGCATCATTGATGAAACTCCAGGCGAAACCAGTGCCCTGCCGGCGGCAGAGGTCGTGGACCATCCATCTCGCCTACACTTATTCCTGCTCTAATCTTTAGACCGCCCAAGGTTGCAGTCCGTTGGCAAAGCAACAAACATCGCGAACTGGCGCATCATGACATCGATGATCGTCCGCAACGAATTCCTGCATGCTCTCGCGGAGAGCGATCGCGCCCGCCTCGTTGAATCGGCGCGCTCCGTGGAATTGCCGTCGCGCTTCACCTTCTATGAGCCCGGACAGCTGCCCCGCGCGATCTGGTTCCTGAATTCCGGCATGGCTTCAGAACTGGTGCGCCTGGCCGATGGGCATACCATGGACGGCTCGCCTGTCGGGCTCCGCGGATTTGTTGGCGTTCCCGCGATTCTCGATGCCTACAGCAGCTTTCATCACTGCGTGATGCAGGTCCCGGGCGAGGCTCTCCGCGTCCCCGTTGCTGTCGTAAAGAATCTCTTCGACAACTCGGCGGACTTCCGCGGCATCGCCGGTCGTTTTATTGAGGCGCGCTACGTGCAGGCCACACAGAGCGCCGCCTGCAATCTGCTGCACAACATGGAGCAGCGGCTTGCGCGCTGGCTGCTCATCACGCGCGCCCACACTGCAAGCGACGAGTTCCACATTTCCCAGGAGTATCTTTCGGAGATGATCGGCGCCAACCGTTCCACGGTGACGCAGACGCTCGGCGCGCTCGAGCGTTCCGGCCTCATCCACCTTGATCGCGGCGCTGTCAAAATCGCCAGCTATCAGGGACTCTGCAAAGTTACGTGCGAATGCCACCGCGTGATCGAAGAGGCCTTCTCCCGGATCACCGCGTGCCGGCCTGCATCACGCGCCGCGGAGCTCACCTGACCAGGGCTCGCCTAACGACCCCTCGCCGTGACCACCAAATCCAGCACATCCGCGATCATCCGTGTTGCCGGATTCCACGCCACCACATAGCCACCGCAGTAGCCGTATTGGTATCCCGGCGGAGGCGCGGCCACAACGCCCACCCAGTAGCCTCGCGGCACCGGCTGCACGACGTACTCGCGCGCCACGTACTCGCCCGTCACAAACACCGGACGCCGCCTGTCACGCCACCGGTCCGCGTCGCCCCGATAATGCGCATAGAAGCGATCCCGGTCCGCGTCGCGGAAATACTTCTTCGCCTGCCCGGGCGGCATGCCGCGATCCGAGTCCCCATACTTCTTCGCCTGCCCCGGAGGAACGTGATCGCCGCGATCGTATTTCTTCGCCTGCCCTGGCGGTGTGCCTCCATGTCCGGGCGGCGGATTGTCCCGGTCGTGTCCCGGTGGCCCCTGAGCCACGCCTGCACACGTCATTGAAATCAGAGTTGCTGCAAACAGAGCACGACGGAGCCACAAACCGGCTTGCATGGGGGATCTCCTCGTATGGCGTGGAATAGCTCCCCGATTATACTTCGGTGCTCCCTGTTGCCGATTGCCTGCTTTTCACTGCTCCCGCAGCAGAATCATCGGATCCACCGCCAGCGCCCGCCGCGCCGGAATCCACGCCGCCAGCAGCCCCAGCAGCACCATCGTTACCACCACTCCGCTCAGCACCAGCGGATCTCTTGGCGTGGCCGAATACACAATGTGCGACAGCACCCGCGTCGCGAGCACTCCCAGCACCAGCCCCGCCGCTGAGCCGATCGTCAGCAGCCGGAACGCCCGCCCCAGCGCAGCCCGCAGCACTTCCTGCTTTCCCGCGCCCAGCGCCACGCGAATCCCAAGCTCGCGCAGCCGCTTGCTCACCACGTACGACGCCATGCCGAAGATCCCCGTCACCGCCAGCACGGCGCCCAGCATCCCTAATATCCCGAGCGCGATCGTTGCCACCCGCGCGGTGAACAGCGCCGTCGCCAGCTCCCGGTTCCAGGTGGTGATCGTCAGCGGCAATGCCGCATCCAGTCCGTGCAGTCCTCGCTGCACTGCCCCGGCAATTTCATCCGGAGCCCGGTTCGACCGCATTACGATGAAAAATCCATTCGGCGCGTGCTGCTGCATGGGGAAGAACATCGCCGGCTGCTGCTCTTCCGTCAGGTACCGGTACTTCCCGTTCTCCACCACGCCCACCACCTCGGCGCGGTTTCCGCCCCAGAACTTGAAGTGTCCTCCGACTGCCTTTCCGACAGACCCGAACAGTTTCTCCGCAAATTGCCGGTTCACCACCGCCACCACCGGAGCGTTCTTCTCGTCGTGCCAGCTGATGTCCCGCCCCGCCAGCATGGCAGTGCCCGCCGCCGCAAAATATCCCGGCGAGACGTTGTAGTCCATCGCATCCGCCGCGTAGTTCGTCGGCCGGTAATCCGTCGTGCTGTCCGCGTAAACGTAGGAGTCGCCGCTGCCCAGGCTCAGCGGCGTAAAGCTGATGTAACCCGCCGACGTGACGCCCGGAATCGCGCTCACCGTATCCAGCATCCGCCGCTGCATCAAAGGAATCTTGTCGCCCGTATACCCCGCCCACGTCAGATCGGTGGCCGCGATCGTCACGTGATCCGGATCGAATCCGAACCGGCTGTGCAGCGACCGCTCCATGCCCCGCACCGCCACCAGCGACGACGTCACCAGCACCGCGCAAATCGCGATTTGCGTCGCCAGCAGCACATCCCGCACCGTGAACCTCTTCACTCCGCCGGTGCTCTCGCCCGTCCGGATCACCTGCCATGGATCGGACCGCATCACCTGGCGCACCGGCACGATGCCAAACAGAAGCCCGCTCACCAGCGCCAGCGCAAACGCCACCACGAACGTCCACGCGTCCGGCATCACCGTCACATTCACCGGGATGTTCGGAATTGGCTGCCACGCGCTCAGCCAGCGCAGAATCACCAAACCGAATACCAGGCCGATCACTCCGCCCACCAGCGACACTAGTACCGCTTCCGTCAGCAGTTCCCGCAGAATGCGCGCCCGCTGCGATCCCAGCGCCATGCGCAGCGCAATTTCTTTTGCGCGATCCGCCGCCCGCGCTGCGAACAGACTGCCCAGGTTTGCGCAGGCCGCCAGCAGGATCAACCCCGCCAGCAGCATCAGGGCCGCCATGAACGCCTTTGCCGGACCGCCCAGCATGTCCCCCGCCAGCCCCGGCCGCGTCAGCGTGAACCTCACTCCGTCGTCGTCGCTGGGATACGTCTTCGCCAGCCACGCCCCAATCGTGTTCAGGTCCGCCGTCGCCTGCGCGGGCGTCACTCCCGGCTTCAACCGGCCCACCAGCATCGCAGAATGATTGCCGCGATACTTCTCGTCGTCGGACCCCGTCATCAGCGGTATATCCACGATCGGGATCCACATCGCCGGCGCCCAGAACAGCTCCGTTCCCCGAAAACCCGGCGGCGCCACTCCAAGAATCGTCAGCGGATGCCGGTTGATCTGTACCACCCGCCCCACCACGCCCTTGTCCGCATGGAAATGGCTGTGCCAGTACGTATAGGTCAGCACCACGTAAGGTGCGCTGTTCGGGCCTTTTTCATCCGAGGCATGAAAGAACCGTCCCAGGTACGGCTGGATGTACAGCGCGTCGAAATAATTGCCGCTGGCCATATACGGCCATGCCATTGACGGATCCCCGCCCGTATCCACGCCTACCGGCCCGATGATCTGGAACGCCGCCATGCTCTCGAAGCTGCGGTTCCGGTCGCGCAAATCCTGATAGTCGGGATACGACTGCGACACATACCGGAAGCGCTGCACCGAATACAGATTCTGCCCGTGGGGCACGTTCACCGGCCGCAGCACCAGCGTGTTCAGCATGCTGAAGACCACAGCGTTCACGCCGATGCCCAGCGCCAGCGTGATGATCGCCGTCACCACAAAACCCGGCGTTCGGCCCAGGTTGCGAATGGCGATTTTCAGCGCGTGGATCATGGCTTTGCTCCCTCTACGCGGATTCTCCGCCCAAAGTTCTCGCCCGGCGCACGGGAGCGGTCTTGCCGCGGAACGAAGGTAATAGACGAGCGTAGGGTCTGAACACGCGCTTCTTAGCCGACGCGAATCATGCCCACAGCCTCACAAAAAAAAGGCAGTGGGGCATTTCGCCCCACTGCGTATTACAGTGCATCGATAAGTTAGAAGAGGAACTTACCGCCAAACTGCAGCACCCGCGGATCGTTCGCGCTCGTCACCTGACCGAAGTTGCTGTCGGTCTTGCCGGTGTCGAGCCCGTTAAATTGCGTGTGGTTGAAGGTGTTGAAACTCTCCACACGGAACTCGAAGCGGGTGTTTTCGTTCTCGGTCAGCGGAAATGCCTTGAACAGGCTAAGGTTCCAGTTTTGGAGTCCGGGGCCTACGACCGCATTCCTTCCTGCTGTGCCAAAGCCATTGTTTGTTCCGCCTGCCCATGGAGCCAGCGGCGCCGCAAACGCAGCGGTATTGAACCACTGCTTCTGTGTCTTCGGTCCGGCCACCTTGCCCACCAGATCCGGACGGTTCGTGGTCCCTCCGCCCAGCCCCAGCGTGTCCGTGCCATACGTGACATCCGTGGCTACCCCTGACTGTATGGTGGTGACACCGGAGAAGGTCCAGTTCCCGAGCACCGTCCGTTCGAACATGCCGTTCGAGCGGAAAGATGGCAGGTGGTAGATGTAGTTCGCGTTGAAGATATGACGACGGTCGAGGTTGGTCGGTCCGCGGTCGTACCTCAGATTGAATGGGTTGGAGATGCCGCCCAGATCGTCGTTCAGGACGCCGATCGAGTGCGACCAGGTGTAGGCGAACTGCGCGCTCACCCCATGCCGGTTCTCAATGCGAAGCGCCGCCTGCATGCTGTTGTAGTTGTCCGTGGCCGCGTTTTCGTCCTGACTGATATCGGCCCAGCCCGGGAACTGCCGGTACAGGTTCGCGTTGGCTCCCTTGCTGACCGCCTGCCGGTGCGTGATGTCGCCCAGCGGCAGCGTGTTGATGTGGCGCGTATCAGACTGGTTCCATCCGCCCGTCCCGACATACTGCACCAGCGCCACGATGCCAGGCTGCAGCTGATGCTGTACGCCCAGGCTGTACTGCGCCGTTGCGGGATCCGGGTAGTAGTAGGAGAGGGTGCCGATGCCCGCCGGAAAGACCGGATTGCTCGCCACCGATCCGTCGATCGCGCTCACCCTTGGATTCGTGTAGTACACGCTGTTCGCCGTCGGCCGGTAGGCATACGGCGGATTTGTGTCGGTCCCGTAAACGTCGTTCCCCTGCACGCGCTCGTAGAAGATTCCGGCACCGGCGCGCAGAATCGTCTTCCCTGTTCCAAACACGTCGTAGGCGAATCCCAGACGCGGTTGCAGCGTGAAGAAGTCGCTCTTGACCAGGTTGCGCGGGAAGCCGTTTACGCCCGGACGTCCAATGCCGTTCAGATAGAACGGAACCGCGGCATTGGTCGGATTCGAGAATCCTGGCCCGTTCGGGTTCAGGGTTCCCGTCTTCGCATCCGGTATCTGCTCATTCGCCGTGCTGAACAGGGAGGGCACGAAGTTTGCCGTCCGGTTGAACTTCTCGTACGTGTGCGGCATGGCATCGTAGCGGAATCCCAGGTTCAGAGTCAGCCGCGGCGCCACATGCCAGTTGTCCATTCCGTAGAACGACCAGGTGTTGTTGATCCAGTGGAACATGTCGATGCGCTGCAGTTGCGTGAAGCTGTCGGCCATGCCCAGCAGGAAGTTGACATAAGAGTCCCCGGAGAAGTCCGTGCCGAACGCATAGTCTCCCTGGGTGTCCGCCTGCTGCTGCTGGTTCTTGTCGCCTCTCATGTAAGCAAAGCCGAACTTCAGCTCGTGCTTGGCCTTCGTCCACGACAGGTCGTCGCGCGGCTGATAATTGAGCCACGCGTTCTGCCATGGCCAGTAGTTCACGTTCCAGGTGGTGCCCAGCGGAGCGCCGAAGCCCACCCTTGGCATCCGGCTCAGCAGGTTGTTAGCAGCCGGGAAGTATCCGGTCTGCGTCCAGCCGGACGGTTCCTTATAGATCCCTGCCGGCGGAATCCGGATGCTGTTCCCGTTGACGTTGATCGACGTCTCATTCAGCAGCGTCGGTGAGATGGTGTCGGTCAGCTTGATCACCGTGCCCCAGCTCGGATTGTTGAAGACGTTGCCGGTCGTTACGTAGCTGTCGCTGTCCCACATGGCTGGATAGATCGTCTGCGTCATCTGATCGTGAATCCAGTGACCCATCAGGTGCAGCCTGGGTGTGATGTCATGATCGGCGCGCACCACGTCTTCCCGCACAAATGTCGGCTGCTTCGGCGATGCGATGTACTGAGGCGCACCATTGGCCGCCGAGGCCGCGTTCGCCGCCGGAATCGCTCCCGTGTGCATGAACAGAATTGCATTCGGATCCAGCAGTTCCTTCGGTATCACGTTGCCCGGGAACGAATTCCCGATTGTCAGCCCGCGGGCTGTGTAGATGCTCAGCTTGGCCGGATCCGCGGTGTTCGGAACGCACGGAGCGGTCTGTCCAGCGTTGCAGGCGCCAGCATTCGGTGACTCTTTGAATCCCGGAGGCAACACATAGGTGAAGTCCTTCCCTGACTCCGGAATGTCGTTAATGTTGGCGAACGGCCCTTTTCCCGCGGGGATCGTTGCCGTTGCGGTCGGATTCGCTCCCTGAATGAACCGCCGCCATTCTTCGCTGTAGAAGAAGAACGTCCGGCTCTTGCTCTTCGGATACAGTCCAGGAATGAAAACCGGCCCGCCGATGTCCCCGCCAAAGATGTTCAGGCGCAGCTCGGGCGTCGGCTGGTGGCTCTGTTTCGAGAAGTACGCCTCGGCGTCAAACGCGTCGTTCCGGTTGAACTCCCAGACTCCTCCATGGAAGTTCTTTGTGCCGGACTTCAGCGCCATGACCATGGTGCCGCCCGACGCGATTCCATAGTCCGCCGCATAGTTGCTGTCCAGCGTCTGGAATTCCGCCAGCACATCCGGCGAAGGCATCACACCCGGCCGGCCGCCGCTGCCGCGGTCGTACACTTCGCCGCCGTCGATCAGCCAGTTGTTGTGGCTCAGCCGCATGCCGTTGAAGCTGATGTTCTCGCTGCTGCCCTGTGCCGAAACACCGTTAAACGATGGATTGTTCGCCGATACGCCGGTGCCCAGCGTGGTCAGAGAAATCATGTTCCGGCCGTTCAGCGCGATTTCCGATATCTGCTCGCCGGTGACAAGGTTGCTGATTTCGTTGGTGTCCGTCTGCAGGTGCAGCGAATTTGCCTGCACCGTCACCGTTGTCGTGCTCGCGCCGACGGCAAGCTGCACATCCTCGCGGACGGTCGCCGCCACGTTCATCACGATGCCCGATTTTTCATAGGTTTCGAAACCGGACGCGGCCAC
>Ga0070735_10005718_pt1 | contig 10244 bp, 7 predicted proteins | sample Coa_R1_FD_66443 | JGI IMG/M metagenome (GOLD analysis project Ga0070735, IMG submission 66443) | Surface soil microbial communities from Centralia Pennsylvania, which are recovering from an underground coalmine fire - Coalmine... | ecosystem: Environmental > Terrestrial > Soil > Unclassified ... | reverse complement strand
AGGTGAAGATCGTTTATGTTAAACCACCTCCTGGGGCACCATTCGTCTATGTTCAGGCAGACTTGGACGGCGATGTTCCGCGGTTCCATGTGGAGTTTCCAACTGGCACTCTAGCGGATACCCTGATATGGTTACGGGCCACCGGTCCTACTCCCAGTGATGGAAGCGCGCCCCAACTACTCGATTTCTTCAACGTTGCCACACCGGTCCGGGACGATTCCGATACTGAGACCGAGCGTATCGTGGGTGCGCTGGCAACCTTTGTCGGAGTGCCACCCTCGAAACTCGCGGCGGGCCCAATCGGCAGCTCAGCTGACCCATTCATCGAAAATCAACGTTTTCGAATGGCTCAGATGTTAAGGATGCAGATTAAGCATGCAGCTGACGGATCTGACCAAGAAATTGAGCCACAAGCGATGGCTCTATTTCTCGATCAAGCCAGGAAACTCGCAACACTGCCGTAGTCAGTGCTAGTCCGGTTGCCACTGCGTTCATACCGGGCGTGACGGTTTGGGGCAAGGTCAATCGCGGACGGCCATACAGGCTGCCTCACACTCGATTGGTTGAGGGGGCTTACGCATTGAAGGGAAAATCCTACACCCCGCTCTCGCCCTTGGAAAACTTTGGTAGCGCAGGACCGCTGGCCTTGGCAAATCAATCTTAAGCATCGACTCACGTTTTCATGAGTGCAAAATGAACTGGGTCACATTGACGCGGGTGTTCAATAGCGACTGCCCCAACTCCAAATGATGTGAATCCCCAAAGAGCTCCACATGCCAATAGCTTCGACCTCCGTCCTCCTGCGTTTGCCGCATCCCGCCCAGCCTAGGTAAGAATTCCTTGCTCGGGATTAAGACGGTCAGATCCGCGCCACCGCAGCCAAGTACTACAAATCCTCTCTTGGCGTTCTCGAGATACTCAACATGTGGCGGGCGAATCGCATACCAAAACCGTCCCTGCTGGCCTCGCGTGTACCGCTTCGAAACAACGCAGACCGCGCGAGTCTCACCGTCGTCGCTTACATACTGCGTCTGTGAATCCGGGGAAAGCGCAATGCCAACGTTCTGAGCGACAACGCTCATGCAATCGGCGTGGAAACTTGCGACTTCCTCATCAGGCGCTGGCTCTTCGGGCTCCTCGGTATCCGTTGATTCGTCGACGCCAACCAGTTGCCGCAAAGTCGCAAGGAGGGCCGCTCTGCGTTGCGCGAAAAATTCGAGAAACTGCTCCAATTTATCCTCGCCAGCAGGAATATAGTTCCGTTTGAGATAGTCAGATTGCATTTGGGGCTCTGGAAACTTGTTGGCCAGCCAATCCGCGAACGGTGCCGCTGCCTTCTCGATGTTGGGCTGTCCTTCCAGGAGTTGGAGGTTGGGAATGAGGTCCTTGCGGTCAATGAAGGCCTTATGCAGCTCCTCCGATATTCCACGTTTCCTCAACTCTGATGGCGTGAAATGGCTCCGAGGATGAATATGGTCTTGATGCAACTTGTGCCGGAAGTCCAAGCTCGGATAGAACATCGCGAGGAGCGGGAACGTGTAGAGACCACCGTACTTCCCATCAAGGAGTGCTTCGAGTTCACCTTCCTTAAATGAAAGGGCAAATACGGATGCTTTGAGATCGGCAGCTATGGCGTCGAATGGAAATAACTCATGGTTTACGCGAATAACGTCGCGCATCCTCCGGAGTACGTTGTCAGGCACCCCACCGAATGTCCGCTTCAGTAGAACGACATTGAGCCATCGCTGGACATTTTCACGATCAGATCGAAAAGCTGCGCTGTCAGCAAAGCCGCCCGGATTACCTCGCTGGAACAGATAGTACACGATCGGAATCAGCGCGTTTGTCGAAGCGAGGGTCTTCCCCGTAAAACCAAAATTACCTACGGTCTCAACTGTCAGTCGAATCGCCTGTTCTATTCTGGGCCACAAGACCTCGATCTTTTGCATGTTGGTGCGGTTGAAATTGGCAACCTTCCAGCGAAGGTCGAGGTCGGCCAGCATCAAGCAACTTTTCAGCACGAAATCGCGTGGGAACAGGAAGTCGCCGTACTCGGTGTTGATCTCATCCACGAGCGCATGGATGGACTCCCGCGCATCTCGCTCTTCCCATTGGGCGCTCGCGATCGACAAGAGAAGATCCGAGTAACTAAGAGTTGTCCCACCGCTGTTGACGCGGACAAAAATATTCAGCACACGATCGAGATCTTGCTCGACCTCGGTGAAGTAGTTGATGAGCGGGAGCTCTGTGATCGTTCTATGGAGCTCAACTAGGCACGTCTTCGGGTGCTTGCTTTGGGTCAGCCCGTGCTCAATGATGAAGTCAAAGACATCAGTCGTTTGTTTGAACGACAAAATGTCGCCGACACGAAACCAGAAGTCATCGCCTCCTTCGATGAAACTGTTTTCGGCCTCGAGAAACCGGAAATCGAAAAACATTTCCTCACCGGTGGCAGGTCGGGTGAGATTGAGGTAAAGGCGACGCTTAGAGTAGCTGCCGGCGGCGTTCTTTCTGGCACGCTTACGTCGCTCTGTGTGGGTGCCCAGCAGCCCGAGGTAAAGAGAAGTTAGTCGCTGCTGGCCGTCAAGGACCGCAGTCACCTCTCCGGCTGGTAGCAGACTCGCTTTGGCGTTGTGTCTTGCCGTCTGTTCGTGGTAATCACGAAGAAATTCATAAAACTGGTAATCCGCTTTGTGTTCTTGAGTGACACGCCAAAACAAAAAAGAGCCGATCGGATACCCGCGCATTAATGAGTCAAATAGCCTGCAAATCTGGTCGGGATGCCATACAAACTCGCGTTGGATGCCCGGCAACAGATATTCGCGTTGCTGTATGCGCTGAATTGTTGTGCGAATAGTAATGGGTGTCTCAAACGGCATCTCTCCCCCCAATTAATGCTGCAGTGGAGCTTTACCCAGCACATCACGTGAAGTGATGCCCACATTGTATTCGGAAACAGGGTGCGCCTCGCACCCTAAGACGTCGCTCGACAGCGTTGCAATCAATTTGATTCGCCCGAAGACAAAGGAAAGTCGACCGAAAGCGCGTTCCCTGATGTGGCGTGAAACCTACGTCGACCCCAGCTCATGGTCATCAGGAGACGGAGATGTAAATTCGGGCAATCCTGCCCTATTATCGAAACTCAGTCGGACGTCCACTCTAGAGTGACGGAATGGCAGACGGAGCGGACTTGAGCAAAACTTGAGTGCTCGGAAACTCAGCTAGTTGTTCGGCAAGACTGCCGGTCGTACTTGCCTGGCATTGCGTGCACGCCGTCGACGCTGAGTTCTGACGAACGTGCTTTGGGCGTAGCCTCAGAGGACCTCGTGAGAATATTGGAGTAGCAGTAGATGAAATGCAATGCCTGCGGAATGGAAGCAATTGACATCACGGCTCACCTTTTCCAATGCAAGGTCATAAAGGCAAGTGTAAAAGCGCAACAGGCGATTGAAAGAGCCAAGGCGCGTGCTGCTTGGCAAAACCTTAAGGACGTGATTCTGCCACGGCTGATCGCAAACAAGCGCCGTTCCCCAATAAGGTTCCGGCTTGAAAAATCTGATCGTCCAAGATATGCGCTAGTCACCGTCGATATTGCTCGGCTGGACCGCGCTTGGCGGCTCACCGACTCGTACATCAGGCCTGACGAGCAGGCCGACATAGACGAACGTTTCGTACTCCTTGCGGCGTGGATAGCTAGCCGACCCGACCAGCTGATACCAGCTCCGAGGGTGTTACTGAAGGATGAGCGGCCCTTGCCGTTATTTGATGATGGCCGCCGCCGTTTTGCGCTCTCGCGTGATCTGGGTTACCGCACAATAAAGATTGCGGTGCCCCGGGAACAGGTTGGTCAATTCCGCAAGGTGTTCGGGCCAAACCTCAGCAAGCCATCAGAGAAACCCAAGCGGGCAACGGGTACAGGCAGAAGACCGGTGTAATACTCGCAAATTCGAGCTGGCGAATTTGAGATCGATGAAGAAAGCGGTCTAATCATCCCGGTTTGGGCGCCTTCGAGTCGCCCGTAAGGCGACCGGGTTGCATCGAAACACGCGTGCCTAGTATCCTGGCAGGCAATGATCCCTGTCATTGATTTGTTCGCGGGGCCCGGCGGACTGGGCGAAGGCTTCAGCGCATTCCAAAACGAACGCAATGAGCACGTTTTTCGCATAGCGTTATCAATCGAAAAGGATCGCTTCGCACACGAAACACTAAAGCTGCGCAGCTTTTTCAGACAATTTTCCAGAAGTAGCGTACCCGAAGAATATTACGATCATCTGCGCGGGAAACTGGATCGAGATGAGCTCTACAGACGATTTTCTGATCAAGCAAATAATGCAGATACCGAGGCTTGGAACGCGGAGCTCGGGAATTATCGGAAATTTCGAGCTGAGAAAATTGACGAACGAATCTCCGAGGCTCTAAACGGAGCTGATGAATGGGCTCTAATCGGAGGACCTCCGTGTCAGGTGTATTCCGTCGCCGGACGCTCGCGGGTCATCCCAGTCGATCCGGAAAAGTACGAGAAGGATCAACGCCATTTCCTCTATAAGGCATACCTCCGGATTATTGCTGAGCACCGTCCTTGTGTCTTTGTAATGGAGAACGTCCGCGGAATTTTGACTGCGGAAGTCCGACGCAAGCGAATCATTGACCGGCTGCTGAACGACTTGCGACATCCTGTCCCTGCAGCCAAAGGTGGTACCGCGAATACTAACGGCAGCTTGGCATATCGGATTTACCCTCTTTCCAACTACTCGGGGGACCTTGAGCTCTTCGAAACTGAATCGGAGATTGATCCCGCCAAGTTCATCATCCGCAGCGAGTATCACGGCATACCGCAGGCCCGGCATCGGCTCATTCTTCTTGGAGTTCGCAGTGACCTGTTTTCACGCCCAGATCTCCTCCGCAATTGCGACAAGAAAATCGCAATGTGGAGCGCAATACAAGATCTTCCTCGCCTTCGCAGCAGGCTTTCGAGTGGAGTTGACTCCGGAGACACTTGGGTCGAGGCAATTCGAGAATTGATTGGACTCAAGGCGCTTTGTAACGGGAGCATCGACGAGAGGCTATTTGCTGATCTCTGCTCAAAGCTGGATCAGTTATCCAGCTCTCTTAAGACGGGCGACCGCTTCACGGAATGGAAAAAACAGCCGCTGTTCGAGACAGATTGGCTTCACGATGCGCGGCTGGGAGGCGTTTGCAATCACATCAGTCGAAGCCATATGAAGGCCGATCTGTGGCGGTACTTTTTTGCTGCTTGTTATGCCAGTGTTCACAAACAATCGCCCAAACTCCCCCAGTTTCCAACTCCGCTGCTTCCCAAACATGAAAACGTCACAGGCGTAGACAAAAAAGATCTAATCTTCAAGGATCGTTTTCGAGTTCAGGTCCGATCAAAACCTGCTACAACGGTTACCTGCCATATCGGTAAAGACGGCCATTATTTCATTCACCCTGACGCGTTACAGTGTCGTAGCTTGACTGTTCGGGAGGCCGCCCGGCTGCAGACATTCCCCGACAATTACCTGTTCGCCGGGCCTGTTACTGCGCAGTACCAACAGGTCGGGAACGCCGTTCCTCCGTTGCTGGCGCGGCAGTTGGCCAAAATCGTTCTCCAGCTGTTCAATAAATAGGGAGCATGGACCGGATTGATAAGCAGCGTCGCAGTTGGAACATGTCCCGCATAAAGGGCAAAGACACAGCCCCGGAGATGTTCGTGCGATCCACTCTCCATACGATGGGATATGGCTTTCGGTTGCACTCCCGTCTTCTTCCTGGCAGACCAGATATCGTATTAGCGAAACATAGAACGGTTCTCTTTGTGCATGGCTGCTTCTGGCATCGCCATGGGTGCAAGTACTCCTACACGCCAAAAAGCCAAAAGGTGTTCTGGCAGCGCAAATTCGATCAGAATGTCAAACGCGATCGACGAGTCCAACGCGATCTCAAAGCGCTCGGATGGAAAGTTGCCATCATTTGGGAGTGCGAAATCAAGTCCTCGGCAATTGTTGCACAACGCATTCGGAGAATCCTGAATTAGTGGACAACTTCAAAGCGCACTGGCGATTAACTTTGAAGTTGATGCAAGATCGACTGCGCTGCTGATATCATTCCCCGTGCACAATCTAACTTACTGCAAATAAGCAACTTAAATTTGGCAATCAATCTGCATTTACCCATGCTGCGAAAGGAGCTAAGGGTGGCCGCAGAAATCACCAGCGCACCAGAGTTTAGGGATGATGATCCCTTCCTATTGAAATACCTGCCAGGAGACACGGCTCGCCTTCGTGAACTGCGCGGAAAAATCTACTGCCTGAATACTGACAACCTTGAGCTCATCAGATTTGTGCTGCTGGTAGGTGACACCGGGACCGGCAAGAATCACGTTGCACGAGTTTGTGCCGGACACAGGCGCTGGCTGCAAATCAAGAACGCGAAGGATGAACTTGATCCCGGCAAGGACTATACCGACCGCATAGCTCCTTTGGAACTCTACCTCGACCGCTTCGGCGAGAAAATGCTTCCCGCCATTCCTCACGACCTCGTAGAAAGCGAGTTGTTCGGCCATGTCAAAGGTGCATTTACCGGCGCCCTGAAGGAAAACCCTGGTCTCTTCAGAGATAAGGGCTATCAAGACATCCTGCTCGATGAGATCGGTGAGGCTCCCGGATTCCTGCAAGCAAAGCTTCTGGCGGTGCTTGAGGGACGACCGATCACCCCGGTCGGCGGAAGCTCGAAAGAGCGAGAGAGGTGTGATAAGCGAATCTTTATGGCTACGAATCGCCACCTAGAAGACATGGTCGCGAACAACGAATTTCGCCAGGACCTTTTCTTTAGAATCCGACGTTGCGTAATCCCTCTACCTCGTCTCTCTGACAACCCTGAATTAATTCCAGCCATTGCGGCGGCAATCCTCGACAGGTTTGCGCCCAAGAAATTCAAAAACGGTCCGATCCCAACTCTATCGGCAGCCGATAACACTTGGCTGAAAAGGCAGCCTTGGGGAGGAAATGTACGGGAATTGGAGGAGGTAGTAGAGCTGTGGGTCGGGGAAGGATGTAAGGGCAATATTGAAGCTGTGGCTGCTACTCGCCACTTCGAAAAACAATCCGCGAATTCCACCGTGGCAGTGACGGGAAACGTAAGATCTGCCGTTCGAGGAACGGTCGATCGAATTCTGTCAGGCAAGCAGTCTTCGCCAGGATCAATCAGCAAATTCGTGGAACTCTTTACGGCCGATATAAAAGCTGAAGCCAATGCCGCACTCTGCGAGTGGTGCGACGAAGCCGACCCGGGCAATGAAATTCTTAAGAGGCTCTTCCCCGAAATGGAGATCGGCTCCGTCAGAACGCAGATGTCACGTATCCGGAGGGGCCGATGAGTGCGCTTGTGCATCCGTCCTATGTCGGTTCGCCGGCTGCTGACGTTCTAATTCCTCAAGATGCCGTAATTATCGGCGGAACGCGTCTATTGTATGAGTTTTTTCACGCCGTATCGCTGGAGACGAATGGCCAGCTGGCACTATGTACTCCCTTTATAGATGAGGCGTTTACTGCCACCTCTTCAGTGTGGGCCGAGATGCGACACGAGCAAATCGATCTCCGAGTGCTCACAAAAGGACGCAGAGACGCATGGAATGCTTGGTCGGCGCTTCGGGCATTCCGCTGGCGGTCTGCTGAAATCTGGCAGTGTCGTAACCTCCATGCGAAGGTCTATTCGTTTATTTCTAGTGGAAGTGGTTTTGCATTGGTCGGTTCGCACAACCTGACCCGCCAAGGACTCGCCGTGAACATGGAAGCGGGCGTGTTGTTCAAGGCGCCTACGCCTCTTTCGGAGCTGATGAGCCCCGTTGTTGCGTGTCAGGAATATATCAATCGACTTGTGCAGCAAAGCAGGCCTTTCGCCGATACGAATCGATGGCCTCGGCCAAACGAGCTGGATGGACAGGAGGATAACCGTGAGTAACGCTTCATTTCAGGAGTGGTTCTGCCTCGCAGAGGGCAGGAAGAATTTTCAAATTGATCCGGTTCGCGATCAGAATTACCTCTTTGGCGAGCCGGACTGGGAAGAACAGATCAACTCGCGATTGCGGCAATCTCAGTTACTAAGTACTCCGGTGCGGCTCGTTTGGTGGGGACAGTATGGGATTGGTAAAACCCATCGTCTCCATCACACGGAATACCTCGTGAACAAGAACGGGTATACGTATCTCCCCGTTTACACGAAGGCTACCGACATTCAGGAGAAGACCGGATTTGAGAGGCTGCATTACGAGCTGGTAAACGCCCTTGGGCGGGAGGAGATGCGGGAACGTGTTAAGAGTTACCTCCTCAAGATTCAAAACAACGTGCCAGGCATCCCGTCACTCAAAGCAATCAGTGGAAACTCCAGCGACGTCGAAGCGGCGCTGATGAGTTTCGGCGGTCCGAACGACAAACTCGTGCTGCCGGCGTGGCGATTTCTGTCAGGGCTGAAGCTGAAAGGCACGGACTTGGAACTGGCGAATGTTACCAAGGACTCTCTCAACAGCAGTGCGGAGTTCTCGGCAGTATTGTCAGCTTTCGCAACGATTCTGCAAATCGAGATCGAGAAGGAACTATTGTTTCTGATCGATGAAGGCGAGAACCTCCAAAAAATCACAAATAAGACTGCAGAGGCGAGGTGGAACGAATCCCTCAGATCCGCGCTAGATATCACCAATATCGGTTTCGTTCTCGCCATCGGCGCAGAGAGACAGGATGGCATGCCGAAACTTGTGCTGCAGCCAGATATTGTGCGGCGGTTCCAGCGCGACAACTACGTCCACATGGAAGCATATAAGCCGCCCATGGCTAAGAGCTTTGTGAAAGGAATGCTGAACGCGTGGATTGATACCGCAAAGCGGTCGGCTCTTGAGGCGACCGAAGACTTGACTTCAGTGCCCGGTTACGATTCGGAGCTTTACCCGTTTACGAGCGGGGGTTTTGAGAAGTTCTGCGATTGGGCCGTTGTGGATCAGCGCACAGCAAAGCCCAGCGAGATCATTGGAAGACTCAACAACATTGCTGCTGGAGCGTATGAAAAGGGTAAGCGCCTCATTGACAAGGATCTGCTGACCGATATGGGAATCGCCTGAGCGGGCGGGGAAAAGGAGATTTTGATGCCGCGTCAATACGTTGTCGCCCCACAATTTTCGGGTGATATCTTCGTCGGAACCGAGGGAGACGATACCAAAGTCTACCTCGGCCAAGTTGCGGAAACCGGAGCTCCACGCAAGATCTATTTCGGAGGCTCCCAAGAATTTGTCGTCATGATCATCGGAAAGCGAGGCAGCGGCAAGAGTCACACTTTGGGGACGATCTTGGAGAGCTTGGCGACGCGCGAAACCAATACTTCGATCTCGACGTTGCAGAATCGGAGGGCGGCTCTTCTTCTTGACCCCATGGGGAACTTCTGGACTACTGCCCACCTTGTGAGCCGTGACGGTCCGGAAAAGGTGAGGAAGCAATGGGCTAGTTTGGAGGGTTGGAACTGCAAACCAGAAGCCGTGGATGTTGCCATCTGGCTCCCAGCTGGATTCAAGACGGCGAACGACCCCGATAGTGTGCAAGAGTTTCGGATCAGAATCTCAGATCTTGATGCGCCTGATGTAGCAGACTTGATCGGGATTAACCTCATGAAAGACGCCCAAGGCGCTGCGCTCGCAGAGGCATTTGTCGCTGTGACGCAGGAAGGTTGGTCAGACGGAGGCCCCTTCAAGGCAGCAAAGCCGGATTACAGCTTCTCTGATCTGATCGATTATCTGGAATACCTTCGCCAGCAGAACAATTCCGATCATCCACCCGCTACACTTCGCGCGCTGATCAGAAGTCTTCGCGCTCTGGAACGGCAGCCCGTTTTCAGTGGCTCACGCACGCCCATGACTGAGCTCTTGAAGGCAGGCCGTCTGAGTATTCTCATGCTTCCTCTCCGCATAGGTGACGACTTGCGCAGAGTAGTTACGCGACTTCTGATCCGCAGGATACTTCGCGAGCGCGAGCAAGCGTCGCAAATACGCCAGCGTCTGGACGTCGAAACCCTGGATCAAAGAAGTCGGACGCGGCTGGAGGAGGAGCTTGCCATCCGGATGCCCCGGTCGATCCTAGCGTTAGATGAAGCACAGGAGCTTATCGGGGAAGAGGGCGGCGAAGCACGGCAAGCCCTCGAGAACTTCTGCCTTCTGGGAAGAAACTATGGTTTATCTCTGATACTCGCGACCCAGCGTCCGC
>Ga0070735_10005717_pt1 | contig 10244 bp, 8 predicted proteins | sample Coa_R1_FD_66443 | JGI IMG/M metagenome (GOLD analysis project Ga0070735, IMG submission 66443) | Surface soil microbial communities from Centralia Pennsylvania, which are recovering from an underground coalmine fire - Coalmine... | ecosystem: Environmental > Terrestrial > Soil > Unclassified ... | reverse complement strand
ATAAACGACCCGCAAAATGATGAATCGCCCGCGCTCGGTCGTGTTGAAAATGCTGGAGCGGTAAGCGAACCCACAGGCCTCGGCGCACAGTTCGCGTACCTGGCTGTCTTTCAGGTCGAACACCTGCACCGACTCGATCGTGTCGGAAACCTCCTGCCCGTATGCGCCTACGTTCTGCACAGGCGTACCGCCGACGCTGCCGGGAATACCGCTCAAGCACTCGACTCCCGCACACTGGGCCATCACAGCCTGCGAAACGAAGCGGTCCCAGGATTCTCCCGCGCCAGCGTCGAACAAGACTTTTCCATGATGGGTGCCTGTCCGCCGCTCGATTCCGCCGATTGCCAGTTTTAGAACCAGCCCCGGCCAGCCGGAGTCAGCCACGATCAGATTGCTTCCGCCTCCCAGCACAAACAGCGGCAGATTCCTCGAGTTCGCGAACGCCACCGCCTCCTGCACGTCGTTCAGCGATTTGGCTTCCACGAAGAACCGTGCCGGTCCTCCTACTCGGAAGGTGGTTAGCGGCGCCAACGAAACATTTTCTGCAATCATCATGGGAACGAATCACTATAAACCTGCGGTGGAGACGTTGCTCGCAACCTCTGTGCCGTCGCAAGACGGATTCCACGTTAGAATAGAAATAGAGCTGAAAAGAGGAGCCAACCGATGTATCCCGAAATTATGGTCATCCCCATGCGAGAGGAATTGACGCGCCTGGGAATCAAAGAACTGCGAACCGCCGCTGAAGTGGACGAGGAACTGAAAAATCGCGCGGGTACGGCACTGGTCGTGGTCAACTCGATCTGCGGATGCGCCGCGGGACGAATGCGGCCTGCGGTCCGCATGGCCCTGAGCAATGCGGCGCGTCCCGATCTCGCTTTTTCCGTGTTTGCCGGCCAGGACACCGAGGCCACGGAGCGCGCCCGCAGTTATTTCACCGGCCAGCCGCCGTCTTCGCCTTCCATCGCTATCTTGCGCGACGGCGAACTCGTGTACATGATGCCGAGGCGCGATATCGAATCGCGTGAAGCTCCAGAGATTGCGGCCGATCTGAAGGCCGCGCTGGAGCGCTTCTGTGGGAAGAGCGTACCGGTCCAATCCTAAGTGCTGCATCACTTCTTCGGGCTGCTGGCCAGGAACGCCTTCACCACGATGGCGTTTGGCTGCACGCCCACCGGAATCAGCGTCAGCAGAGAGTACTCTGATGTCTCCAGCGTGCGCTTTGGCCGGCGCTTCTGAATGATGGTGACGTCGCCTGATTCGGTATCGGCTACAAGCAAATAATTTTGGTCGGGAGTCAGCGCGAGGCTATCGGGATGGCTGCCAACGTTCAACGTGGTGAGCCGTCGCCCCATGTCAATGTCGTAGACTGCGATGCTGTTCGATCCGAAATTCGACACGTAAAGGCGCGAGTTGTCGCGCGTGACCACGCCATGTGAAGGATGCTGCCCGATCTCCTGGCTGCTGCCGACTTCGTCGTTGCCGGTCTCGACCATGGAGATGCTGTCGGAATCGAAGTTGCAGACGACCATCTCGCCGCCATCGGGTTTGAGCGTGAGGCTGACCGGCGTGCGGCCTACATCAATCAACGCCAGCACGTGATCATCTTTGTGGGCTGGAGTCTTCAGTTGGATGGACGCTACCTGCGACGATCCCGAGCAGGAAACGAAGGCCTTGGTCGAGTCGGGCAGGATCGCGATGTCTTCGGGTTGCTGGCAGATCGGCAGCGTCGCGCGCACGCGCAGCAGTCCGGCGTCAATCAGCGATACGGTGTTGTCACCGCGGTTCGAGACCACGATAGTCGAGCCATCCGGCGAAACCCGCGCCAGTCCCGGCGAAGCGCCCACCCGGACATTGCCTATTACCGATCGTTTGTCGAGATCGATGACGCTCACGTTCGATGATCCCGAATTGGCGACATAGGCGCGACGTCCGTCGGCGGAAACATCGATGAAGTACGGACGCCCGTGCACGCCGATCGTAGCGATGAGCGTATTGGTCTCGGCGTCGATCACGCTGACGTTGCTCGAGCCGGTGTTGACAACATAAATTTCATTCTTCTTCGTGTTGGCTGCGAGCCCAGTGGGCTCGCTGCCGACGTGGAGTGTCTTGGCTAGAGCGAACGTGCGCAGATCGATCACGCTGACCGTGTTGCTCTTGCCGTTTGAGACATAGGCGTACTCACGGAATGCCGGACCGTAGTCGGGAAATTCCGGTTCGCGGAAATACCACCAGCCCAGCCCGCCGAGCACGGGAAGCAGGACAGCGATGACGAGGAGTTTGCGCAAGGTCGCGTTAGTTCGGAAGAAGGAAGATTAGCAGAAGAGCGGGTCTCTCATGCGGCTCCCGGTACTCCCATGAAGCGTTCCGCGCGAGTTCCTCGCGGCGCGAGTGAAAGCGCGGGCTTTGAAACGGCGCGATTACAGCCTAGACTCAAGACGAATTACAAGACTCCGGCGAAAGGTATCTAGTACAGCCGAAACGTCAACTCAGCGCTGAGGCGGACTTCCACAGGCGTTCCATCTTTCATGGCAGGCTCGAAGCGCCACTTACTTACTGCGGCCAGTGCCTGTTTGTCGAGATCTTTGTCGAGGCTGCGGGTAACAGTGACGTCGCGCACCTTGCCTTCGGTCGTGACAATGAATGAGACCACGACGTAGCCGTTAATCTTCTTTTTTCTCGCGCGATCGGTATAATCCGGGTCGGGGTGGTAGACAGGCTTGGGAGTTACTACCCCGCAGTCCCCGACGTTGCGAATTTCGCACACTTGTTCCGATTCCGATGGCTTGTTTTGTGCGAGCAAAATGCAACTCCCACACAGCAGGAGTGCAGTGCAGATCAGCAACGGGATAGACTTCATGACTCCCCCACAAGATCCAAATGTCCCGGGCTACTTCGCAGCGACTGTTTCCCGAACACCGATCTCCGGCACGGTTCTTCCCACGACCGAGGCGATCTGGCGGACCTGGACCATCAATTCATCGAACTGATCGGGGAAAAGGGACTGCGGGCCATCGGAAAGTGCTTCGTCTGGCTTGTGGTGGACTTCCACGATAAGTCCATCGGCGCCGACCGCGACTGCGGCGCGAGAGAGCGGCGTGACTTTGTTGCGCTTGCCGGTGCCGTGGCTGGGATCGACCAGGATCGGCAGATGGCTCAAACGCTGGACGGCGGGAACGACGCTCAGGTCGAGCGTATTGCGCGTGTGATCTGCAAAAGTGCGTACGCCCCGTTCGCATAGGGCCACGTTGTAATTGCCTTCGCTCAGAATGTATTCGGCCGCCATCAGGAATTCTTCCAAAGTGGCGGACATGCCGCGCTTCAGCAGGACGGGTTTGCGCGACCGTCCAGCACGCTTCAGCAAAGAAAAGTTCTGCATATTGCGCGCGCCAATCTGAATGACGTCGGCATACTCTTCAACCAGGTCGAGCGACTCGTGGTCGATGGCCTCGGTAATAATTTTCATTCCGAACTGCTGGCGAATGTCGGCCATGATGCGCAAGCCTTCTTCGCCCAGTCCCTGAAACGAATAGGGCGAGGTGCGGGGCTTGTACGCGCCACCGCGGAAGAATTGCGCCCCGGCGCGATGCACGCGCTCGGCGACGCTGAAGGCCTGTTCGCGGCTTTCGATCGCGCATGGCCCGGCAACGATCGCCAAGCTCTGCCCGCCAATGGTCGCCGCCGTGCCGGGAAAGCGAATGACGGTGTTCTCTTCCTTTACGTCGCGGCTGACCAGTTTGTAGGGTTTCGAAACCGCGATGACTTCCTGCACGCCAGCCATCTCTTCCAGCGTGCCCTGTTCGACTTCCCCCTTGTTGCCCATAATCCCGATCGCGGTGCGGGTGGCGCCGGGCATGGGATGCGCGCGGTAGCCCAGCTTCTCGATTTTTTCGCAAACGGCGCGTACCTGCTCTTCGCTGGCCTGCGCCTTCATGACCACTAACATAGATTCACCATAAGGCGGAACGTGTGAGGACATCGCGTGAGCGTTGTCCCTCGACGGGAACAGACTTCTTGCGGCGACTACAGGGAAGCCAAGCCGCCCTTTAAGTCTACCGTTCTGTGCGCTTGCACCGCAAATGGAGCATGCGGGGAAGGGTGAAAGTAGTGGAGCGTTTCTGAATCCAGGCGTTTCCTGCAACATCCATATCAGGCAAATATCTTCTGGAGAATTATATGAAAGCTGCAGTGGTTCCTTCCGTGAATGGCAAGTGGGAAGTCAAGGAGTGGCAAACGCCGAAGGCCGGTCCCAACCAGGTCGTGATGAAAATTCATGCCAGCGGGCTCTGTTATACCGATGTGCACATCACGCACGGCGTGATCCCAACACAATTTCCACGCGTCCTAGGGCACGAGCCGGTTGGCGAAATCGTGGAAGTCGGTCCGGGCGTGACCTCGAGGCAAGTCGGTGATCGGGTTGGGGTGGGATGGGTGCAGCGCGGTTGTGGGCGCTGCGAGTGGTGTCTGCGGGGGAAAAAGGAACTGTGCCAAAATGCCATCTCCACCGGGATTGGCTTGCAGGGCAGTCACGCAGAATACATGCTGGCCTATGCCGATGCGACCATGCTGATTCCCGACAAGCTCAGCTACGAACAGGCCGCGCCCATTTTCTGCGCCGGGTATACCGTGTGGAGCGGGTTGCGCGAGGCGGATCCCAAGCCGCACGAGCGCATCGCGGTGGTGGGTATTGGGGGCCTGGGGCATCTCGCCCTGCAGTATTCGAAAGCTGCCGGTTTCGAAACCATTGCCGTGACCAAGTCCAAGGACAAGATCAAATCAATCAAGGAAATGGGTGCCGATGAGGTGGTCGAAGATGGCGCAAAGCTGATGGAGGCCGGGGGCGCCGACGTGCTACTGGCAACTTCGAATTCCTGGTCGTCGACCGCCGATGCCGCTAAAGGCATGCGCCCGGATGGCCGTGTGATCCTGATGGGAGTCGGTTCTGAGCCTCTGGCCTACAACCCCGAACTCATGTTCAAGCGCGTGCGCCTGATGGGTTCGTCGCAGAACGGTCCGGAATATCTTTATGAGGCGCTGGATTATGCGGCCAAGGGAAAAGTCAAAGTGATCGCCGAAACCTACGCCCTGGATGAAATCGGCAGAGCCTACGATCGGGTGGCCGATGGGAAGGTGCGGTTCCGGGCGGTGATTACGATGAATTAGTTTCGGGGTTCATGCAGCCAGTGCCGGGTAGCCAATCGCTTGCAACTCGACACTCGAATCATGAAACTGGGTCCATGCCTCGCTCTATGGCGCGTGAACAGGACATTCTCCACCGGCCCGCGCCGAAACGCCCGCCGCAGCTGACATCGCGCCGCATTGGTATCCATACGTCTTCCGCGGGCGGGGTGCAAAACGCCGCCGAGCGCGCTTACCGGCTGGGATGCAATACCTTCCAGATTTTTTCCTCCAGTCCTCGGCAGTGGGCGCCGTACGAACTGGGCCAACCGCAATGTGCCGAGATGAATCGGCTGCGCTCACGCTACGATCTGAAGCCGTTGGTGATTCACACCAATTACCTGGTTAATCTTGCGAGTTCGACTGAACTGTTTCTGCAGAAGTCTATGCAAGCCTTTCGCGGCGAAGTGGAGCGTGCCCTGGCGCTGTGCGCCGAGTATCTGGTCCTGCATCCGGGTTCTTTTCGCGGTGCTGACCGCGAGCAGGGATTGCTGCGCACCGCCGCCACGATCGCGGCCTCGACGCAGGGGCTCGATCTAGCGAAGGGTGGGCTCACCATTCTGATCGAAAACACAGCCGGGGCTGAATTTTCGCTCGGCGGAAGCTTCGAGCAGGTTGCGGAAGTTCTCGAGCGTCTGTATGGGATCGTACCCGTCGGCGCGTGCATTGATACCTGCCACACCCATGTCGCCGGATACGACATTGTCAGTGAAGCGGGACTCTACCAGACTCTGCAGCATCTGGACGCAACCATCGGCTTGAATCGCGTCAAAGTCTGGCACTGTAACGATGCCAAGGCCGAGCGCGGCTCGAAGCTCGACCGCCATCAGCACATCGGAAAGGGAAGTATCGGCAAGGAAACGTTTCGGATTTTGCTCAACGATCTTCGCCTGGCGCATGCTGCATTCATCGCCGAAACGCCCATTGACGAGCCGGGGGATGACCGCAGGAACGTGGCTGCGCTGAAGAGGCTGGTGGTGGACATTTAGTCGCACAGACGTTACAAGCGCCGTCCGTACGAGTAAAATCAAGGATTCGACCTTCGTTTATGACGCAAGAAGAAAAGTCCGAAGCCACTATGACGAGCGATCGTCCCAGTCCCGATCGCCCCAACGACGAGCGCTATGACGCGCAGCGTGTAGAACAGAAGTGGTTCGCGCGCTGGCAGGAGGACGCTTCGCTTTACGCCGCCGAATCGCGCTCCACCAAAAAGAAATATTACGTCCTGGAGATGTTGCCCTATCCCTCGGGCGTACTGCACATGGGGCACGTGCGGAATTATGCCATCGGCGATGCGCTCGCCCGCTACATGTGGATGAACGGCTACAACGTCCTTCATCCCATGGGATGGGATTCGTTTGGCTTGCCCGCGGAAAACGCAGCCATTTCGAATAACACGCCGCCGCGCGAGTGGACGCTGCACAACATCGCGAACATGAAGGCGCAGATGAAGCGCCTGGGGTTTGCGTACGACTGGTCGCGGGAAGTCACGACCTGCTTGCCCGATTATTACCGCTGGAACCAGTGGTTCTTTCTCAAGCTCTACGAGAAAGGATTGGTCTATCGCAAAAAGAGCAAAGTCAACTGGTGTCCGAAGTGTGCCACCGTGCTGGCGAACGAGCAGGTGGTCAACGGATGCTGCTGGCGTCACGAAGACACGCTGGTCGAGCAGCGCGAGTTGGAGCAGTGGTTTGTGCGCACGACGCAGTACGCTGAAGAATTGTTGCGCGATCTCGACAAGCTGCAAGGCTGGCCTGAAAAAGTGCGCATCATGCAGCGCAACTGGATCGGGCGCAGCGAGGGCACTTTGGTCGACTTCAAGCTTGAGGGCAACGCTGGTCCCGCGGGCTCGACCATAAGCGTTTTCACTACTCGCGTAGACACGATCTTCGGCGCAACCTCGATTCAGCTTGCGCCCGAGCATCCGCTGGTGGCTGACTTCACGCGCTACAACCAGGTCTTAGGTGCGGACGTGGAACGCCTGATTGCCGAGCAGCGCAAAGCGAAAGAGGTCGGCGACATTGGCGAAATCGAAAAGCACGGCGTGAATACGCACCATTACGCCATCAATCCGTTCAGCGGCGAAAGACTTCCCATCTGGATCGCCAACTACATCCTGATGGACTACGGCACGGGCGCGATCATGAGCGTGCCCGCGCACGACGAACGCGACTACGAATTCGCAAAGAAATACAAACTGGAGATCCGGCTGGTCATCTTCCCCATCTCGAACGATCCGGAAGAAACCATGACCGAGCCGCAGTTGCCGTTCACCGCGCACGACGGGATGACGATCAACTCCGGGCCGTTCAGCGGGATGAGTTGCGCCGACGCGATCAAGAAGATGTCAGCCTATGCCGAAGAGAAGGGCTTTGGCAAGGCGACGGTCACTTACCGCTTGAAAGATTGGGGCATCTCACGCCAGCGCTACTGGGGCACGCCGATCCCGATGCTCTATTGCCAGAAGGACGGCATTGTCCCGGTGGCGGAAAAAGATTTGCCGGTGATCCTGCCGGAGAAGGTCGACATCACGTTGACTGGCGGTTCGCCGCTTGGCCGGGTGCCGGAGTTCGTCAACGCAACCTGTCCCAAGTGCGGCGGTCCGGCGCGGCGCGAGACCGATACCATGGATACGTTCGTCGACTCGTCGTGGTACTTCTATCGATATACCGACGCGCACAATGATCGTGCGCCTTTCGACGGCAAGGTCGCGCAATACTGGTTCCCCATCGACCAGTACATTGGCGGAGTCGAGCACGCGATCCTGCACCTGATCTATTCGCGTTTCTGGACAAAATTTATGCGTGATCTCGGGATGATTACCAATGACGAGCCCGCCGAGCGCCTGTTCACGCAAGGGATGGTGATCAAAGACGGCGCCAAGATGTCGAAGAGCCTGGGCAATACAGTCTCGCCGGACGAGATGGTAGCGCGCTACGGGGCCGATGCTGCACGTTTGTACAGTCTGTTCGCCGCGCCGCCCGACCGCGATCTTGACTGGCAGGACTCGGGGATTGAAGGCATCCAGCGATTCCTGGGGCGCGTGTATCGCTTTTTCGTGAAAAATCCAACGGGTGGAGGTTCACCCGCGTTGGCTGGCGCATTGCAGGCTACGCCGGAGGCTCGAGCCATCCAGCGCAAGTTGCATCAGACGATTAAGCGCGTCAGCGACGACTTCCAGGGGCGCTGGCATTTCAACACCTGCATCTCGGCGATCATGGAATTGGTGAACGTGTTGTATGCGGCGGAAGATGCGCTTGCCAAGAAGACGGTCCCGCCGGCATTTCTCGTCGAGGTACAGCGGAATCTCGTCCTGTTGCTCGCTCCGTTCGCGCCGTACTTAGCGCACGAATTGTGGGAGATGCTGGGCGAGAAGGAAGCCTTGCTGCGCGCTCCGTGGCCAAAATATGACGCGGAACTGGTGAAAGAAGAAGAGATTGAGATTCCGGTGCAGGTCAATGGCAAATTGCGCAGCCGCATCACTGTGCCCGCCGATTCAGAGGAAGCCTTCGTCCTCGAGCGGGCCTTGACTGATGAAAAAGTGAAAGCAGCGATCGCTGGTAAGCAGGTGGTAAAGAAGATCTACGTGCCGGGGAAGATGGTGAATCTCGTCGTAAAGTAGAGTCACTTACAAGGAAAACGGGCGCTGCACGCGCCCGCTTCTCGCCTTCCGACTTGCTGTTTAGCAATGCTTCTACATTCCTGACAGCACCAGAGCCTCGGTGCGGTTGCTGAAGTCAATCTCTTCCACCTGATTGCTATTGTCGCCGTTGGTTCGGATCGTGACCGCACCGCTTTGGGCCTTGCTGGGAAGTTCTTTTATCGTTCCGTGCGCCGTAGCCACGGTCTTCCCATCCTTGACGATAGAGATTTGTAAAGCGTTACTTGGGCCCGTCCATTCAGCCTTATAGTGACCGGGTTGCAGCGTCGTAGAGCCTAGCTGGACAGTCTGCGCAAGATCGAAGCTCCCCGCATCGTGATCTCTCGCAAATGCACCCACGGATAAGACAACAGCAACAGCCAGCAAAGATGCCAAGTACTTCATCGATCGCATAAATTAGTCTCCTCACAAAATCGGCACAAACAGCGAAGGCATTGACTTGTCATCAAATCAATCCCAGCTGCCGCATGCCGTTTAATTCATGTCTTATTCATCGGATGCCCCATAAGTAAGACCGGTTGCACAATCTGGCGTCAAACAAAGTAAAGGAACAATGTTCTCTGATAATTGCGCTCGCATAGCTGACTTATATTAGGCACGACCCTGATGCTCGCGGACGCATGACGCGGACGCATTTGCGTTATTCTTAATACGATGTCACTCGTCTCGCCCACAATGGAAGGCTTCCGCGCAGCGTTCCGCCGGCCGTCTTTGACTTTGGCCGAGATCGTGTGGCGATGGAGCGTCGGCGGCACGGCGACGGTGCTGTTCTTTTTCGGTTTTTTTGAATTTCTCCAGACGTTGCCCGTCAGCAACCGCGAGCTGCTGTTTCTCCGCAGCCGGCAGCCCTACCTTGTAGGACAAGCCATGGCGCACATTCTTCACGGCAGCCTGAATCGTGCTGTGATCTCGGCTATTGTGGCCGCTTTACTTTTGGCTTTGCTTTGGATGATCGCCGCTTCCGCCGGTCGCATCGCGACCGTTCGTTACCTGCTGGAATATTTCCGGAAACGCTTCGACGCTGTGGTGGGCGTCTCAAGCGTGGGCGAGAAAGATGCCTCCAACCACAATCCAGGGAATTCTTTCATCGCGCTGCTGCGCCTTCATTTTCTTCGTGCCACGGTTGTGTTGGCTGCAACCCTTTGTATCGTGGGAGCGGTGATCCTCGCCGGGTTTGCATCTCCGGCCTCCAATCCTCAGCCCGGAGTCGCATTTTTTCTGTTTTTGCCGTTGGCCGCATGGATCGCCTTCGTTGCCTGGGCCCTGAATTGGTTTCTGTCGCTGGCGGCAATGTTCGCGGTGCGCGATGACGAAGATGTTGTTGGCGCGCTAGCCGCTGCGGTTGCGCTCTGCCAAGAGCGTACGGGCGCCGTCTTCGCGGTCAGCAGTTGGACCGGACTGGCGC
>Ga0070735_10005716_pt1 | contig 10245 bp, 5 predicted proteins | sample Coa_R1_FD_66443 | JGI IMG/M metagenome (GOLD analysis project Ga0070735, IMG submission 66443) | Surface soil microbial communities from Centralia Pennsylvania, which are recovering from an underground coalmine fire - Coalmine... | ecosystem: Environmental > Terrestrial > Soil > Unclassified ... | reverse complement strand
CGCTTGACACGGAACGCGCATATGACGCTGTGACCCGGATTGCCGAACGATTGGCTACAACGCCGCAAGAGGCTGCGCTGGGTATCATTCGCGTCGTGAATGCGAATATGGAAGCTGCTATCCGTCTCATTTCCGTCGAGCGCGGTTGCGATCCACGCCAATTCACGCTGGTGGCCTTTGGCGGTGCCGGGCCGCTCCATGCTTGTGAGTTGGCGGCAGCGTTGGGCATACCGCGTGTGCTGATTCCGACAACGCCGGGTGTGCTTTCGGCGCTGGGTATGCTGGCCGCCGACACGCTCAAAGATTATGTGCGCACTGTGATGGTCGCGGCTGACGATGCCCATGGTGTGGTTGAGACGGTTTTCGCCGAACTTGCAGAACAGGGACAAGCCGACCTTGTGCGTGAAGACATCGCGGAGGAACACATCGTAATTGAGCGATACCTGGACTTGCGCTACGTTGGTCAATCCTATGAACTGGTCATCCCTTTTGAGAGCAGTATTACTCAAGCAGTGGACAGTTTCCATATCGCTCATGAGACGCGCTTTGGCTACAGCGACCCCGGAGAGAGGGTGCAAGTTGTGAATGTCAGACTCAAAGCTCGCGGCCTGGCGAACCCACCACAATTAGAACAGCGCGAGAGCAAACAGAGTTCAAATCCCACTCCTGTTAGTATGCGAGATGTTGTCTTCATGGACACAAAGAAGCTTGCTATTTCCGGTTCCCATCGAACCTACAGCGTACCCATCTATGAGCGAGAGGTGCTTGAACCGGGCAACACACTTACCGGGCCTGCGATTATCACCCAGTACGATACGACAACGGTGTTGCCTCCGGACTGGCAGGCGTCGGTAGATGCTGTAGCAAATCTGATTATTGATCAAATAGCGGAGGAGTCGGAGCATGAATGAGACATTACCCGTCAATCCCATCAGTCTTGAGATATTTCGCGGTGCATTAACCGCCATCGCGGAGGAGATGGGAGTCGTGCTGACGCGCAGCAGTTATTCGCCGAATATCAAGGAGCGGCGTGATTTCTCCTGTGCGCTCTTTGATGCGCAGGGACGCCTGATTGCCCAGGCCGCGCATATTCCCGTTCATCTAGGTGCCATGCCCGATTCGGTTGCGGCTGCCCTCGCGGTATTTGACCATTTCGCGCCCGGCGATATTATCGCCTTGAACGACCCATTTCTCGGCGGCTCGCATCTGCCGGATATCACGCTGATTGCCCCCATGTATACCTCGATTGAAGGCGAGCAGCATCTAATTGGCTTTGCCGCGAACCGTGCGCACCACTCCGATGTTGGCGGCATGTCCGCCGGTTCGATGCCTTTAGCAACCGAGATTTATCAGGAAGGAGTGATTATTCCGCCAACCAAATTATGGGAAGCCGGGCAACTCAATGCGCCATTGCTGGCAATAATTCTGCGTAATGTACGCACGCCGCATGAACGACGCGGTGACTTGGCCGCGCAGGTTGCCGCCAATCGTACCGCTGTTCGCCGTCTGCAAGAACTGGTCGTGCGTTGGGGATTGCCCGCGCTTGAGGCGCACGTTGATGCTCTTATTGCTTATGCACAACGTATCACCGAGGCAACGATTGAGGCTATTCCCGACGGCACCTATAGTTTCACCGACTTTCTGGACGATGATGGTATCGGTAATACCCCCATTGCGATTACAGCAACAATTACCGTACATGGCAACACACTCACTGTGGACTTTACCGGTAGCTCTCCACAGGTGCGTGGCAATGTCAATACGGTTGCGTCGGTTGCGAAATCGGCCACCTATTATGTTGTGCGCTGTTTAATGCCGGAGGATGCGCCCATGAATTCCGGCACATTTGCCCCCGTGACCGTCATTGCGCCGCGGGAAACGGTGGTGAATGCGCGTCCTCCGGCGGCGGTAGCGCAGGGCAACGTTGAGACATCGCAACGCATCACCGACGTTCTCTTCGGCGCATTGGCCTCAGCATTACCAGGTGTGATTCCAGCCGCCAGTCAAGGGACGATGAATAATATCACTGCCGGTGGCATAGACCCGCGCACGCAACAGCCCTTTGCCTATTACGAGACAATGGGCGGCGGGATGGGAGCGCGTCCCGGCAGCGACGGGCTATCTGGAGTGCATACGCACATGAGCAATACGCTGAACACGCCGGTGGAAGCCTTTGAATACGCCTATCCCATGCGCATTACTCGCTACCAGCTACGTACCGATTCGGGTGGCAAAGGGGTAACGCGAGGTGGCGACGGGCTGATACGAGAGATAGCCTTCGAGGTGCCTACGGATATTACGCTGCTGACCGAACGCCGACGACTGGCACCCTATGGACTGCAAGGGGGCCAGTCAGGTGAACGTGGCGAGAACCGCCTCCTGCACGAAGGGAACGAGACGGTTCTGCCAGGTAAAGTCCATTTTCAGGCTCAACCCGGCGACCGTTTAACGATTGCCTCTCCCGGTGGAGGTGGCCGGGGCAAGCCTGCCTTAATACATCAGGGCGCGAAAGCATAAAGATGTCCGCTGGAAACGCTCGGATGACTACCAATATAAAGGACGCCATTCGAGATGGTCGCGGCACCAATGAATGCTTCGCTTGTATTTTGATACCTGAAGATCGTTTGCCCTGTTGAGGTATCCACAGCGATGATATACTGGCCTTCACCTATGACAGCAACGCCTGGCACAACCATGATTGCGCCGAAGATCGCGCCCCCGGTCATGCAGTGTTGCCATATGAAAGCGCCTGTCGCCGGATTAACGGCGTTCAGGCTGCCCGCGCACGTTTGCCCATTAATCACCGATTTATGGCTGCCAACGTAGAGCGTGGTGCCATCCCAGGCGCTGGGTGTCTGGCTGCCGCTGCATGACGAACAACCAACTCGAACCGTCCACAATGGCCCGGTATGAATAAGGGCGCGGTCAAAGGCATAATAGATACCATTTTTGTTTTCGGCACCGACCATATTGTGCAAGGTACCTTTGATAGTAGCAGTGAACAGCGTTGGCGTCGCGCCAAAATCGCTATCGGATACCTGCTGTGCAAATGGTACTTGCCAGGAACTCACGTAGGAGAGGTCGGATGCATTCAACTTAACCATCGCGACGGCATAGGGTTCTGAAGAGCCGCAAGAGCCGCCATTGCCGGTGGCAATAAACACCAGACCGGCGGATTCATCAATGGTAGGTGAAGCCCAGATTCCGCCGCCGACGCAGCCATTGGGAACGACGTTGAAGGTATGCTCGATAGCGCCAGTCACACCATTCATCTCCACGAGTTGTCCTTGCACCAGTGGACAATCGTCCAGAGAAGCCACTCCTTCATAGACGTTGCCATTATAGACCGCAGGCGAACTCCAGAGAAAATGCGGTGGAGCCGATCCCAGCGAGACGCGCCAGATAACGGCACCGGTCGCGGCATTGAGCGCGTACATGTGACCATCACCGCCGCCAACATACAGTACTGAAGTCGTTTTTCCACCGATTACTGCTGAGGCAATCGTTCCTGTGCTGATGACGCCAGTATGGGTATTGCTGCAATCGCCCGGCGTTGTGCCGAGATTAGTTGCCCAGACAAAGCCTCCGGTCAGGTTGGTTGCGTGTTCATAGCCATCTTCTGAACCCCAGTAAATGATTCCATTGGAGACAATTGGCTGGCTAAAGATGCCACCGCTCGCGCTATGCGTCCACTTGAGCTTCAGATTGGGGGCTGTGTTTTTATTGATGACCGTCTCCGCACTGTTGTAACCTTCCCGTCCATTGTTTCCCATGTAGGTCGTCCAGTCGCCCGATGTCGCGGGCGCGAGCTGGCTTTTTGCTTGCGTGAGATTGCCTGTTGAGGCGGCGAAACTTGTTGCGGTGATAGGGCTAAAGAGACTCCCTAAAAACACAAACGTTCCTACTACCATCCACAACTGAACATTTGCACATTTCAATGGTCTTGCCCGGTGCTGGTTTCCGCGTTTCATTGGTTTACATTCCTCTCTGCATACTAAAAGAAGACGCCATACCGCTAGCTCCAGTTTGTGTTATGAAGCATCGGAATGGTTCATCACCATGTTTCCCCACAGCGATTGCCAAATGCGTGAATGTTCCTGGGCGAGGTAACTTGCTCAGCTTCCCCCTGAGCCAAGTATATAGGCAAGCTCTTCTAGAGTCAAGGTTTAAAAAGCAGAAGAAAGGGTCTGTGAATTTTGCCAGGTGGCACGCAAGGGGCCAGGGTAAAGGTGAGGGTCAGGTACCCGGAGATGCAGCCAGGGTACCCTGGCCCACCGGTTGCTAATGGTAGATGCGCTGGTTGCTGATGGCATACCCACTCCTGCTGATAGCACATCCATTATTTCGCGATATAGTATCCTATACCGGGTTCGGTAAGGATGTGGTTTGGCCGGGTGGGATCGTCTTCTAACTTGCGGCGTAAGCGCCCAATATAGACCCGGAGATACTCGGTCTCACTGTGATATTCTGTTCCCCAGACGCGCCGGAGCAATGCCTCATGAGTAAAAATTTTCCCTGGATGCAGCATCATTTCTTGAAGCAATGCGAATTCTGTAGGCGATAATTTGACGAGTTCGTCTGCCTTCCATACCAGTCGTTGTTCAAAATCAATTTCCAGGTTGCCAATTCTCCGGGTTCCGACCGAGCCGGGAGCTTCGGCCCAATGACTACGGCGCAATACTGCCCGTATGCGTGCCAACAACTCTCCTACGCTGAATGGTTTGGTCAGGTAATCATCCGCGCCCTGGTCTAAGGCAGCTATTTTATCGGCATCTTCGCCCAGCGCGGTAAGAATGATGATGGGAACAGTACTTTCCTGCCTGATGCGACGGCAGACCTCTAGCCCATCCATGTTGGGCATCATGATATCCAGGATCACGAGAACCACGTTGGCCTGGTCAAACTGCGCCAGCGCTTCCAACCCATTACTGGCAAGTGACACTTTGAATGAGCGCAATTCCAGGTTACGCCGAATGAAATCCCGAATACCCGGCTCATCGTCTACGACTAAAACGTGCTTATCCTGTGGCATGTGCTGGCATCCTTCTCGATAGATTTACAGGGCTTCGTGTAGTTCAAGAGTATTCGCCTCGAAGCCGGGGACATACAGGAGTTTCGGTGAGAACCAGATTGTGAAAACAGCGCCTGTCCTGCCATCGCTGCGGTTTTCGGCCCAGATGCGCCCACCATGCGCTTCAATAAACCCCCGGCAAATCGCCAAACCCAGACCAACGCCGCTACTGCTCCGTTGTCTCCCACCATCAACCTGGTAGAAGCGGTCGAAAATCCTCTCTGTGAGATCAGGGGGGAGACCCGGCCCGTTATCCGCGATACTCAGGTAGAGACCACGATCAACCTGCTCCCGCTCATAACGGGCAGTAATCTCAATAATCGCTTCACTACCGGCATAGCAACGCGCATTCTCCACTAAATTGCGCAATACCACCTCTATGCGTCTTCGATCAACATAGACCAGTGGTACATTCTCCGGTATATGCACCTGTATAGAGTGGCGTTCTTCTCCCAGCATGGCTTGCTCAACTATCGCATCCAGGCGATGGAGAGACGGAGAGAGCTTGAGCGTTCCTGCTTCCAGTTGCGACATTTCGAGCAGACTTGTTACGAGGTCGGCCATACGATCACTCTCCTCGACAATGTGCCGGAGGAAGTCTTCCTGCAACGCATCATCCAGTTCCACATCGGTTGCCAGCAGACTGGTGGCGTACCCTTTAATGCTGGTGAGCGGGGTACGCAGTTCATGTGAGACAATTGCCAGCAGATTCTGCTTGATTTGCTCTGCCTCGTTTTGCTGCGTCACGTCACGGAATATCTTTCCCCGTCCGACGAGCTGGCCCGCCTGATCCAGTACCTGGAAGAGGCGTAAGCGGATATTGCGCCGGACAGGAACCAGCTGGCCGACTTGATTGTAGTAGCCGCGTACCTGGAATTCTACTACCTGTGGGCTGTTCCCGCAGGTAGCTTTGCGAACAGCTTCATGATATGCATCCGCGTCCTCTATCATTGCCAGCAGTTTTTCCTCTATCTGTGCGGCACTGTAAGCGTCATCTTGCAGAAGTTCATGTGGTGAGATGCCGACAAATTGGAAGAAGCCCTGGTTGGCATACATGATTTCTCCATCCGGTCGCTCCAACAACACCCCTTCATCCATGCTGCGCATGATTGCGTCCAGTGTGCGTAAACGAGTCTGGCTCTTCTCGTCGCTTTTGCGAAACAAGGTGTGTATTTCGTCTTCCATGATGGAAAATGCCCCGATAAGTTGCCCAATCTCATCAACGCGATGACGATCCTTTGCCAGCAAGTCGCCATCGGTGATTTTCTCCGTCTGGTTGGGTTTTATCATCGTCACGGCCTGTGCCAGTTTCGCGAGAGGGGCAACCATCCAGCCATGCAAGGCGAACCAGAAGAAGCTTGCTCCAACGAGGAGCGTCGCCAGCGCAATCAGCAGACTATTTTGAAAACTGGTGATCGCAGCGAATATGATATCCGTTGGACGTTGTACCACCACGGCCCAGCCTGTCTTTGCGACAGGCGAGTAGCTATACAACCAGTCCCGATTTTGCTCGTGGGCGATCACGTTGCCCTCTTTCCCTTGCAGAGCGTTATTTAAGCCTGGGAGGGTAGTTCGCAGGTCTGTCTGAAAAGGGACATGATCGGTGTTTGCGATGAGTTTGCCATTCTCGTCGAGAATCCAGATATGTACCTCGCCATCCGCCGTTAATCGCTGCTGCATCACTGCTACATACGAAGTCAGTTGTGCTATCTGGCTGCTTGATAACACGATGTGTTTGGAGGCAGGTGTCTTGATGTCGGACTCAACTTGCATCGCAATTGCTTGCGCGATAACCATATCGGTGCGCTGGAAATTTTGCTGCAAGGCGTCGCGCTGAAAGAAATACAACTCAACACCCCCCAGGAGCAAGGGGATAAGAAATAAGCCATAGAAGACAAGTAGCTGTAAAGCGATGTTTCGTTCGAGTATTTTCAGCATAACCATCCTTGCGAGAGCTAAAACACGAACTATTTTGTACTAGTATGCAGTATTCAGTGAGCTATTTCAAGCCCACGAATGAGCAAACAGAGGAGTGACAAAAATATTTATCTATTTGTTTATATCTTTCCTTGTATCGTTTACGGGATATTTACGCCTTGTGTCTATACTTATCCTAAGTGGCCCATCCCTTTACAGGTATTTCAAGCAATAGCTCTGCTTTTAGTAGGGAGAAAGGAGGATTGCAGTTAACTGGCGAGTTCCCTCTTGCACTTATTCATGCTTTTCCGTGTTACCCATGTTACATGATAGGACAGATAGTACATTGACCATGCAGGTCACTACTGGAGGAAATCATGGCGACTATTAACGAAGACACCCGGCGAAGACAAATGGGGCCGGTCATCTTTTCAAGTACCCTGGGAACAACCATTGAGTGGTACGACTTTTTCCTCTACGGCACAATGGCGGCGCTTGTGTTCCCTAAAGTCTTTTTCCCTGAGTCGAATCCGCTTGTCGGAACGCTCCTCTCCCTGTTTACATTCCTCGTCGGTTTTATTGCTCGTCCATTTGGTGGTGCGCTCTTTGGTCATCTGGGCGACCGCATCGGCCGGAAGTCCACACTGATTGCAACACTCTTGCTGATGGGCATTTCCACATTAATTATCGGCTTCTTGCCAGGCTATACCGCAATCGGTATCGCTGCGCCGCTTATCCTGGTGTTACTCCGGTTGGGGCAGGGTCTCGGTGTTGGTGGTGAGTGGGGTGGTTCGGTTCTGCTGGCTATGGAGTACGGCCACGGACGCCATCGCGGTTTCTGGGCCAGTTGGCCGCAGATGGGCGTGCCAATTGGACTGATTCTCTCGACCGTCGTGGTCAACATCGTCCAGGCATCTATGGGCAGCAGTTTTCTCAGCTGGGGTTGGCGTATCCCGTTTTTCCTCAGTGCGTTCCTCATCGTTATCGGTCTCTATATCCGCCTGCGCGTGATGGAGACGCCACTCTTCGCACGGGTCAAAGAGCAAAAGTTGGAGGCCAAAGCCCCTATTCTCGATGCGTTCCGGCACAGCACTCCCGAAATTCTGCTTAGCGCGGGCGCTCGATTTGCCGAGCAAGCACCGTTCTATCTCTTCACCGTCTTTGTGGTTACTTACGGTCTAGATAAGGTAGGGGTGGATAAGACACTGATTCTGAACGCCATCACCATTGGTGCCGTTGTGGAGCTTTTCACCATCCCGCTCTTCGGTTCTCTATCTGATCGCTTTGGACGACGAGCCTGGTATCTCGTCGGATGCGTTCTTATGGCAGCCTTTGCCTTCCCGTACTTCCTGCTGATGAATAGCGGTTCGTCTGGACTGTTCATCCTGGCCGTTGTTCTCTCACTTGCAGTTTTTCACGCCTGGGTATACGGGCCGCAAGCTGCTCTCATCGCGGAACGCTTCGGCACGAGGTCGCGCTATAGCGGTGCCTCGCTGGGTTATCAGCTTGCTGCTCCCTTTGCCGGTGGGCTTGCTCCAATTATCGCGGTATTGTTACTCAACGGGAAGAGTAGCCTCTCTGCCCTCGGCCTGTCGAAAGTCGTAGTCAATCTTGGCACTGCTGGTTCCTGGCAAGCCGTATCAATCTACATTCTTGTACTTGCTGCGATCTCGTTTGGCTCGGTACTTGGCCTAAAGGAATTGACCAGGGCCGATATCACAAATGTCGAGGCCAACAAGATCACTGAGAACGATGTCGTGCTGGCCGCGACCGACTAAGAGGGGCCAGAGTATTCATAAGGAGGTATTACCATTTCCATAAGCCGAAGGGCTTATGGAAATGGTAATACCTCCTTATGAATACTCTGGCCTTGCCATTAAACGGTTTGACTTATTGTGCTGGCTCTGATATAAACCTGCTATCAGTATACTGTTCGTTTTTTGCGAGGATACTTGAGGAAGGTCAATGACTGCTATTCGCGAGAAGACCACAAAGACCGCGGAGCGTCCCGTCACATTACGGACGATGCTGCCAATTATTAGCGCCAGTACGCTTGGTACATCCATCGAGTGGTTCGATTTCTTTTTCTATGGATTTCTCTCCGTCACAGTCTTTCCCGCTGTATTTTTTCCGAAACTCGCCCCGTTTGTGGGTATCCTCGCGTCGGTTAGCACCAATTTCATTGGCTTTGTGGCTCGCCCTCTGGGCGGGGCTTTCTTTGGCTGGTTCGGAGATCGCATTGGGCGGAAAGCAACACTGGTTGCCACTCTGCTACTTATGGGAAGCTCAACAATGTTGATGGGCATTTTACCTGGGTACGCGGCAATTGGCATCGCTGCTCCCTTGCTCCTCTCATTGTTACGTTTCCTGCAAGGTATAGCTGTCGGTGGAGAATGGGGCGGGTCGGTATTGTTGTCGCTGGAGTATGGCGATGATCGTCATCGCGGCTTCTGGACGAGTTGGCCGCAGGCAGGTGTTTCCATCGGCCTGACGCTTTCTGCGCTGGTTGTGCTGGTTTTCAGAAGTCTCTTTCCTGGCGACGCTTTCGACAGTATTGGATGGCGTATCCCGCTTTTCCAGAGTTCCGTCCTGCTGATTGTTGGCCTGTACATTCGCTTGCGCATCATGGAAACCCCCGTTTTCACCGCAGTGAAACAGGAGCAGCGCATCTCGAACGCTCCTCTGCTTGAGGTGGTACACTACCACTGGCGAGAGATTCTTCTCTGTATGCTCCTGCGCTCTGGCGAGACCGCACCTTTCTATATCTTCACCACCTTTGCCCTCTCGTATGCTGTGCAGGTTGCGCAAGTGAACACGACCTTACTGTACACCGGGCTGACACTCTCTTCACTGGTAGCGTTGGTCTCGATGCCGCTATCTGCTCTTATCTCTGACCATGTTGGGCGAAATCGCTGGTTTATGTGGGGTACTGCACTGATGGCGGGCTTTGCCTTTCCGTATTTCCTGCTTTTCCAGTCGAAGAATGCGGCGTTGATCCTCTTCGCGCTCCTTTTTTCAGTGGGTGTTTGTTTCCCCTGGCTATATGGGCCGGAAGCCGCGCTTATTGCCGAGCAATTTGGCCCCCGGCTCCGCTATAGTGGAGCGTCCCTGGGCTATCAACTGGCTTCGGTGACGGCAGGGGGTGCGGCACCAATTATCGCAACCTATGTGCTGCAAAATTACAAAACAATGGGCGGCGGCTTTGTTGCCTCGGCCCCTTCCTATTTGCTGATAGCCCTCTATATCATCTTCACATC
>Ga0070735_10005715_pt1 | contig 10246 bp, 8 predicted proteins | sample Coa_R1_FD_66443 | JGI IMG/M metagenome (GOLD analysis project Ga0070735, IMG submission 66443) | Surface soil microbial communities from Centralia Pennsylvania, which are recovering from an underground coalmine fire - Coalmine... | ecosystem: Environmental > Terrestrial > Soil > Unclassified ... | reverse complement strand
TCGTGCAACTCGCGGATCGCCAGCAGCGTGTCCACGCGATCTTCCGGCAACTCGCCAATACCGATCAACAATCCTGTCGTGAACGGCACATTCTGCTTCCCGGCCTCTTCGATCGTGCGCAGCCGCTTTGCCGGAACTTTATCCGGAGCGTTGTCATGCGCCGCTCCACCAGCCAGCAGCGCCGTGTTGATCGTTTCCAGCATAAGCCCCATGCTGGGGGAAACCGCCGCCAATCGCGAGATCCACTCTGCGCTCAGCAGCCCCGGATTCGGATGTGGCAGCAATGTCGTCTCCCGCAACACCATCTCGCACATGGCTTCCAGATAATGCAGCGTCGATTTGTATCCCAACTGGCGCAGCGTCTCGCGCATCTCGGGAAACATCAGCTCCGGCTTATCCCCCAGGCTGAACAGCGCTTCCGTACAGCCTAGCTTCTCTCCCGCCCGCGCGACCGCCAGCACTTCCTCGGGAGTCATGGTATGCGCGCCCGGTTCGCCCGGATCTTTGCGGAAGGTGCAATATCCGCAGTAATCCCGGCAAAGATTGGTGAGCGGGATAAAGACTTTCTTGGAATACGTAATGGCCCCAGGTTTGAAAGCATCTCTCGCTTCCCGCGCGGCCTTCAGCAGCGCGGAAAGTTCGTCATCGCCACAGCGAATAAGTTGAACCGCTTCCGACCGGGAAATTGAAGCCACTATGCTCACGTTGAATCGAATGATACAACGCCTCGCCGTGGTAATGTAGCGGGCGTCCCTGATTTCAGATTGTAGATTTCAGATTGCAGACTTAAGACTTCGGCCCGGTTTCAATCCGCAATCTGCAATCTGAAATCAGCAATCTACAGTCAACAATCAGAACGATGCCCCTGACCCCAACCGACTTCCGCAAAGCCATGGGCGCCTTCGCCACTGGAGTCACCATCATCACGGTCGACCTCGAAGGCACGGTCCATGGCATGACCGCGAACGCCTTCGCCTCGGTCTCGCTCGATCCAATGCTGGTGCTGGTCTGCGTCGACCACACCACTCGCACCCATGCCCACCTGCACGCCAAGAAGCGCTTCGGCATCAACGTCCTAGCCGAAGAACAGCGCGCCATCTCCGAGTACTACGCCCGTCCCGAACGCACCCACGAAAACGCCGAAACCGAAGCCGCAGCCCGCTTCGACCGCACCCGCCACGGCACTCCCATGCTGCACGGTTCTCTCGCCTACCTCGAATGCCGCCTGCACTCCGCTCAGGAGGCCGGCGACCACACCATCTTCATCGCCGAAGTCGAGGACGTGATTGTGCGCGCAGGAAACCCGCTCCTGTTTTTCCGTGGAAAGTACCGCGAGGTGGGCGAGGAGCAAGGCCAGTAGAGTCAGAATGCAGATTGCAGATTTCAGATTGCAGATTTCAGATTTTGGATTGTAGGTTTCAGAGTGCAGAAATAACGACGTCAGGGCTTTTCAATCTGCAATCTGAAATCTAAAATCTGCAATCTCTAGTCTTTCATCTCCCGCATCTTTCTAGACTTCTCTTCCACTCCCAGCGCCAGCTTTTCCTTGTGCGCCTCCAGCTTTTTCGCGACCGACGCATCCGCCAGCCCAATCATCTGCGCCGCCAGAATCCCTGCATTGGTCGCCCCGGGCTTCCCAATCGCGACTGTAGCCACCGGAATCCCCGCCGGCATCTGCACCGTGGCCAGCAACGAGTCCAGCCCATTCAAAGACGTCGAAGGAATCGGCACCCCAATGACCGGCAACGTGGTATGCGCCGCAATCACTCCCGCCAGGTGCGCCGCCCCGCCCGCCCCCGCAATAATCACGCGAATCCCGCGCTGCGCCGCCTTCCGCGCGAAGTCCGCTGTCCTGTCCGGCGACCGGTGCGCCGACGTCACATCCATCTCATAAGCGATCCCGAACCCATCCAGCGCCTTCCCCGTCTCGCGCATAATCTCCAGATCCGAATCACTCCCCATCACAATCGAAACCAGTGGCTTGATCGTCATTTTTCTCCCTAAACATCAAGATGCCTTGCTTGAATTGAGCACCAGATTTGCCCTATAACAAATCCAAAGACTGCGTACAACCCGACATTACTAAGAACAGCCATCCCAAACACAACCGACTTCTCCCATGGCACATCATTGATCTGACCTGCCGTTAGGATTATTGAGGTCGGCCAAAGGACGTCCGCCAGCCCATCATCTAGAAAGCGTTGCCAAAATAAATGGCTTAACGGAATCAGAATTCCGAATACCGCAAATGCGGTGACCGTTGCCCGGACTGGATTCCAGCGTAGCGTTCGATTGAGCAAACCAGCAAGCAGCAACATAGCCAAAAAGCAGAATGCGATGATGAATGCTTGCAGCATTCCCGCCTACCTCTTTACCGCTCTCGCCGCAATATCCTTCCGATAATGCGCTCCGGCAAACATAATCTTCCCGCAAGCCGCATAAGCCCGCTCCACCGCAGTCTCTAAATCCCGAGCCCGCGCCGTGACCCCCAGCACCCGCCCGCCAGCAGTGTAATAAACGCCATCGCGCTTCGAAGTCCCCGCGTGAAATACCTTCACTCCCTCGAGCGCACCTGCTTCTTCGAGCCCATCGATCCGCTTCCCCTGCTCAAACGTCCCCGGATATCCTCCCGATGACATCACCACGCACACCGACGGATCCTGCGACCAGCGGAAATCCCCGTCACTCACGCGCCCTTCGATCGAAGCCTCCAGTGCCTCGATCAGATCGCTCTCCAGCCGCATCAGAATCGGCTGCGTCTCCGGATCGCCGAAGCGGCAATTGAACTCCAGCACCATCGGGCCGCGCGCCGTCATCATCAGCCCGCAGTACAGCACGCCCTTGAACTCGGTGCCCTCCGCCTTCATTCCAGCAACCACGGGCCGGGCAACATGATTCACCAGCCAGTCGCTCATTCCGGAATCCACCAGGTCGGCCGTCGAATACGCGCCCATGCCTCCCGTGTTCGGGCCGGTATCGCCGTCGCCCACACGCTTATGATCCTGGGCCGCGACCAGCGGCGCCACCCGCTCGCCATCGCTGAACACCAGGAATGAAAGTTCATCGCCTTTCAAGCACTCTTCCAGCACAACTCTTGTACCGGCCTCGCCCAACATCTTCCCGCTCAGCATCTCGGCCGCCACGCTGGCCGCTTCTTCCTTCGTCTTGGCGATCACGACGCCCTTGCCCGCAGCCAGCCCATCAGCCTTTACCACCACCGGCACATGAAAATGCCCCAGCGCGGACCGCACCTGCTCGATGGAATCGCAAATGGCAAAAGGAGCCGTCGGAATATGGTGCCGCTGCAGAAATTCTTTAGCGAAACTCTTGCTCGACTCCAGCCGCGCCGCCGCCGCCGTTGGACCAAACACCGGCCACCCGCGCCGGTTGAACTCATCCACCACGCCTAAGGTCAACGGCAGTTCGGGCCCGACCACGGTCAGATCCGGTTGCAGCCGCGTTGCCAGGCCAGTGATCGAATCCAGGCTTTTCAAGTCCGCCGGCAGGCACTCCGCTTCGTCGGCAATGCCGCCGTTTCCGGGCGCACAATAAAGCTGCGAAATCCGCGGCGATTGCCGCAGCTTCCACACCAGCGCATGCTCCCGCCCCCCGCCACCTAAGACTAGAACTTTCATAATCCAGAGCAAATCAGGTTAGGGGTTCAAGGGGAATGCTGTCAAACTTCCTATGACTTATGTGGCGCGGGCGGCCCGCCCGCGTGTCGCGGACCAGCGATGGCGCTCAGGTTGCACCTCGGCTGCACTTGTTCACTTTCCTTTAATGCAAGATGCGCTAATCTCATTAACACATCTGCTCGCGTGCCGGGATAGTACAGTTAATCATAGTTAATGTATAATGCTGTACCTGCATTAACCTTAAATGGGAGACAAGAACAATCGTTTTTGTCAGTGGCCTTGGCGCTAACTCGACCGTGCGATCTCGAACCCAACTCGCAACCCGCTGGCGGACTCTCTTGCTCAGTTCGCTCCTTTGCGCCACTGCATTGGCACAGCAGCCCAACCCACCATCCCAGCCCCAATCTCCTCCCGACTCCGACCCTCCCCAAGCCACCCAATCCATGTTTCCCCACCTCCAGAGCACCCGCTTCTGGCTCTCTGGTCAAGCCAACTTCATCTTCCAAACTCATCCCGAATTCCACGCGCTCTACAGCGGTCCGCACAGCCTGGGCCCGCACTACGACAAAGCCACCTCGCGCGTCATGACCCTCTACACTGGCGCCCGCCTCAACGACTCCACCGAAATCCTGGTCGACATCGAGGAAGCCGGGGGCGCCGCCCTCACCCAGGGTTTCGGCCTTGCCGGCAACACTAACCTCGACATCGTCCGCAACCCGCTGCTCAGCAAAGCTCCCTACCTCGGCCGCGGCATGTTCCACAAAGTCTTTGCGTTCAGCCAGGACAAGGTCGAGAACCAGCGTACGCAGTTCTCGCTTTTCGACGAACTCCCCCGTCGCCGTCTGGAATTCCGCTTCGGCAAGTTCAGCCTGCCCGATTTTTTCGACATCAATTCAGCCGGCTCCGACACTCACTTCCAGTTCACCAACTGGACCATCGACAACAACGGCGCCTGGGACTATGCCGCCGACACTCGCGGCTACACCGTCGGCGCCACCGCCGACTTCGAAGATCGCAACTGGGGATTCCGCTTCGCCGAAGCCCTCATGCCCAAGGTCGCCAACGGCATCGATCTCGTCTGGAAGCCATGGCAGGCCCACGCCGAAAATTTTGAATACGAATTACGCCACGGCGTGATCCCTCACAAGAGTGGCGCCATCCGCCTGCTCGCCTACACCAATGCCGCGAACATGGGCATCTACCGCGACCAGATCATCAAGGCCGCCGCTTCCGGCGCCGCACCCGACATCACCAATCACCCGTGGCACATCACGCACAAGTACGGTTTCGGCGTGAACCTCGAGCAGAACCTCACGCGCTATCTCACCGCCTTCGCCCGCTTCGGCTGGAACGACGGCCGCACCGAGTCTTTTGCCTACACAGAAGTCGAGCAGACCTTCACCGAAGGATTGGGGGCCAACGGTTCCTGGTGGCATCGCAGCCAGGATCGCGCCGGCGTCGCATTCGTCAGTAACGCCATCAAGAAGGATCACCAGAACTATCTCGCCGCCGGAGGCCTCGGCTTTCTCCTCGGCGATGGCCATCTCACCTACGGCCGCGAAAATATCCTGGAGTCTTACTACACAATTCACGTCTGGCGGGGAATCTATCTCGCCCCCGGCGTCCAGCACATCAACAATCCCGGCTACAACCGCGACCGCGGCCCAGTCGCGGTCCCCTCGTTCCGCGCCCACGTCGAGTTCTAGCAGGAGCCCTTAGTACCCTTCGTGGTTTATGAACTTAGGCCGTCACCGCGCGATCCCAAGCCAACAATGGGCAAAGCTCACTCCTGCACGCAGCGATTGAACTTCAACGCCGAGCACTGACCACTGAGCACTGTCCCCTAACCCCTGATCCCTGGCACTGACTACTGAGTACCAGGTACTGAGTACTGCCCCACCCTACTTCGCCGCCATCTCCGCACTAAAATTCTGAATGACGGAATAGCACTCGCACGCCGAACTCTCCAGCTTCTTGCGATTCAGCACCTTCACCGAACCATGCGAGTATTCAATGATCCTCTTCTTCTGCAGCGCCCCTGCCGCCAGGCTCACGCTCGGACGATCCGTCCCCAGCATCGTCGCCAGAAAATCATGCGTGATGCGCAGCAGCCCCGACCCCACCCGGTCCTGCGTAAGCAGCAGCCACCGCGACAGCCGCTGTTCCAGATCATGCAGCCGGTTGCATCCTGCAGTCTGCGCCACCTGCAGCCCATGCATCGCCGCATAGCGGTTCAGAAGCGTGTACAGCTGCGGACTGCTCTTCAACGCGTTCTCCAGCGCCTCCACGCTCATCTTGAATCCTTCGCCGCTGACCTGCATGATCGCCTGGTGCGGACTGCTTCTCAGCCCCGCCAGCGCGGGAATGGGCGTGAACCCTTCTTTCCCCACAACTCCAACCTCCACGCTCTCACCCTCCCGCGTCTTGAACACCAGCGACACCATTCCCGAATTCAAAAAATAAACTGACTCTAATTTCTGTCGCGGTTCATGCAAAATCATGTATTGCGGCAGCTCCACACGTTCCAGCTCCTGCCGCACGCCATTGAACTCGTCGGCTGGTATCGACAGTAACAGGGTATTCGCCACCGGCTTTCCTTCATAATTGCTTCGCTCGCCGGGACGCAGCACCTGCATCTCAGTTTCGGGCGCGGTCGTTTGCTCTTTCTTGCTCAATTCTTCCTCCCTGCACTTCCCTCGTCTGATTCGTCGAATGAGATGCGGCGGTTGCTATACCGGGACGTGCGTTTGCTTGCGTAGCGAAGCCGTCCATTTTTTGTAGGCAGGCCTGCCGATTGCCTTACCGCCTACGGCATTTCCCGTATTCCGGGCGGGGTCGTGCTCCGGTAGTTTGTAGGGTATCCGACTGTGGAAGTGCGCCCTGCAAGAGATCCCTTACCAGACAGGTTTCGCATGCGTCCCCGAATTCTGATTGCTGACGATAGCCTGAACGTTCGAACCGCGCTGCACCAGTTGCTCAACCACATTCAGCCGGCCGAACTCCTGGACGCCGGAAATGGACCTGAGGCTGTGTCCAAGGCCCTTGAGTTCCGTCCTGGCGTCGTCATCCTCGACTTCGTCATGCCCGTGATGGATGGATTGACAGCGGCCCGCAAGATTCTGCAGCAGCTCCCGCAAACCGTAATCTTCATCTGCACCATGCACTGGTCTCGATATCTCCAAGAGGAAGCCGCCGCCGTCGGCGTCCGCCAAGTCATTTCCAAGGCGCAGAGCAGCATTCTGGTTGCGGCTGTCGAACAGGTTTTAGGGGCCCCGCCGCCATCCGCGAATGCAGATCCCTAAACCCGCATCTCCGGGCACAATCGCCAAAAACCCTCACGATCCTCCCATCCCGTAGCGGTTTTGCCCTTTCCACGAGCTTTTCGAGAGAGCTTGTCAATAGGCAGAAACTACACAATTTGACGTAAGCCCCTGAAACCAAAGCAAAAATAAAGCATCCACTAATGTCCATTTTACCCCTCCAAATTTGCTATTCTGAAAGTATAGAGAGAGAAAATCGAGGGCGCGGCCTACCGGTCGCGCCTTTTTTATTGCTCGAATTCATAAGGCAAAGCCGTCTGGGGCCGAAACCGGGGACGTGGACGAAATGAAGCACAAGCAGTTGCCGCACTGGGAGAAATTCAAGACTTACAAAGAGCGTGGCGAGTGGGTCGAACTTCTATTCATGGCGGCAGCCGCCCTGCACGGCTTCCACGTACTCAAACCCTGGGGAGAATGCCTCGAATACGACGTAGGTGTCGAGCACCTCGGCGGCCTGATGCGGGTGCAGGTCAAATCCAGCACCGCCCGCAACGGCACGGGATACCTCTGCCAGTTCCGCCGCAACTATCTGGTCGCCGAGCCCTACTCCATCGCTCACCTTGACCTGTTCGCCTGCTACGTGGTCCCGGAGCAAGTCTGGTACCTCATCCCTGCCGCCGTTCTGCTCACTCCCACGATCAAACAAGCCGTAACCCTCTGCCCGGTCTCCGCCATCCATCAGGACCGTTACAAATACGAACACTACCGCGAAGCCTGGGGTCTGCTGGCCAAAGATAGAGCCGAACTCGCGCACCACTGCAGATCTCGCTGAGCGGCTATATTGCCAGAAATAACGGCTCCCTGCCCGCGTTGATCTTCGGCGACGACATGGGTGAACGTTTTCGCGGAAAACTTGACACTCCGGAGTATGATCTCGATGAAACATCGTCGGCTGATTGCGCCACACCGCAGTAGTTCTCACTGCGCCACGCCACTGACCAGCGAACCACTGAGCGGTGAACCATCCATCCTGACACCAGTCGATGATTGCGAGCCCACGGAGGGCTGGCTGCCCAATGACTAACCCACGAACTCTAGCGCTTTCAGCTCTTGCCTCCACTCCAAGTCGGAGAATCGATTGTGGAAGAAACTCTGGCCGATTGCAGGCGGCCTGCATCGTAACCGCGTTTTGGATTGCGACGGCGATTGCCTCGCCGGCCCAGACTTTTACCACGATCCACAGCTTTACTGGCCCGAATCAGGGTGGCTCTTCGCCTAACGGCGGGCTGATTCAAGCGACCGACGGAAATTTCTACGGGACCACTAGCTCAGGCGGCGGCGGATCTTGCACCTTTGGATGTGGCACGATCTTCAAGATCACCCCCGCGGGCGCGCTGACCATGCTTTACAGCTTCCAGTATCCTGAGTGGGGTCCTTCCTCGGGGCTGATCCAGGCCAATAATGGCAACTTTTACGGAACCACCGCATATGGCGGCGGCTCCAGTAATTGCTATGAACTTAATGGCTGCGGCACAGTCTACGAAATTACCCCCGGGGGCACGCTGACCACGGTGTATAGCTTTAGCGAGCTCGCCGGACTTCTCTCAGGAGTGATTCAGGCGAGCGATGGGAACTTCTACGGTACAACGTACTACGGCGGAGGCGGATCTTGCACCTCTGGATGCGGCACGATCTTCGAGCTCACTCCCGAGGGCACGCTGACAACGCTGAGTATTTTTGCAGGCACGAACCTCTCAGCACCTGGCGGGCTGGTTCAAGCCACCGACGGCAACTTCTACGGGACAACACTCTATGGAGGAACCGCGACCTCTTACGGTTATGACGGCAACGGAACCGTGTTCGAGATCACCCCCAGTGGAACGTTGACGATGCTTTACAGCTTTTGTGCGCAAACGAACTGTACTGACGGCGGGGGCCCTGCCACCCTGATTCAGGCTGCCGACGGGAGCTTCTATGGAACAACCCTCTATGGTGGCGCGCACGGGAATGGCACAGTCTTCAAAATCACCGCCGGCGGCACGCTGACCACGATTTACAGTTTCTGCGCCGAACAGTACTGCAGTGACGGCAGCGAACCCACCAGTCTGATGCAAGCTGCCGATGGAAATTTGTATGGAACGACTCTCCATGGTGGAGGTTATGGAGTCGGCACGATCTTTGAAATTATCGCCGGCAAGCTGACCCTGATTTATAAGTTTGCCCCCTCCGCAGGCAGCTACCCACACGGCGCCACCCCTGCTGGGGTGATGCAAGCCGCCGACGGAAGGTTCTATGGGACAACTACCTATGGTGGCACCAGCAGCAATTGCAGCAATGGCTGCGGCACGGTCTTTACCTTTGGCTCCCCGGCAACTTCGACTACGACCACGCTGATCTCCTCACTGGATCCTTCCGTCTACGGTCAGTCCGTTACCTGGACAGCGACGGTAACTACCTCCGGATCCGTTCCGCCGACTGGAAAAGTAAACTTCACCTGGGATGGCTACAACCTCGGATCGGCAACATTGAACAGCAGCGGCGTCGCTCTCCTGACTAGATCCAACCTCAACGCCGATCCTTATCCGCTTACAGCTAAATATCAGGGCGACGCCAACAACTTGGCCAGTACATCGCCGATTGTGAACCAGACGGTGCTGCAGACCACGAGCACGGCCACGATGACGTCCTCGCCCAATCCCTCGACTTTGGGCCAGGCGGTTACTTTCACCGCAACCGTCACTTCGCCGACCGTCACGCCCACCGGCCCGGTCACCTTTACGAGCGGAAAAACCGTGCTGGGCACAGCGCAACTCAGCCGCAGTAAAGCCACTCTGACAATCTCCTCCCTGCCCGCAGGGTCAAGCGTAGTCACCGTGACGTTTGCCGGAGATTCCAATATTACGAAGAGTTCGGCCTCGTTGACGCAGGTCGTGCAGTAGGAACAGATTGGCCTTTAGGGAACAGGCGAGGGTGCCCCACGTCTCGCTTCTGAGACGTGGGGCTTTTGGATTCGACTATTTAGACGCCAACCGGCTGCGGCTTCGTCGCCAGCAACTGCCGCAGCACGTACTGCAGAATCCCGCCGTTGGCGTAGTAGAGCGCCTCCTGCGGCGTGTCGATCCGCACCAGCGCCTCGAACTCGATCGGATCTTCGCCCCGCACTTTGGCAGCCACCTTCACCTTGCTGCCGGCGGCGAAATTCTCGACCACGTTTCGGATGCCGGTGATATCAAAAGCTTCCTCGCCCGTCAGCTTGAGCGATTCGGCGTTCTGTCCGGCGAGGAATTGCAGCGGCAGGACTCCCATGCCGACCAGGTTCGAGCGGTGAATGCGCTCGTAGCTCTCGGCGAT
>Ga0070735_10005714_pt1 | contig 10246 bp, 10 predicted proteins | sample Coa_R1_FD_66443 | JGI IMG/M metagenome (GOLD analysis project Ga0070735, IMG submission 66443) | Surface soil microbial communities from Centralia Pennsylvania, which are recovering from an underground coalmine fire - Coalmine... | ecosystem: Environmental > Terrestrial > Soil > Unclassified ... | reverse complement strand
AGTACTGACCGGGTCGCAGGATCCAGTTCGACATCTCCAACACGAATAACTTCCGGAACGTCATGTTCACTGCCCTTGCGCGAGCGACGAAGAATTGCGCGAATGCGGGCCACCAGTTCACGCGGATTAAAAGGCTTGGGAAGGTAATCGTCGGCACCGATTTCGAGCCCTACGATGCGATCGACATCTTCTCCACGCGCAGTAAGAAGGAGCACGGGAATGCGCGAGCCATCACGAATGCGCCGCAGCACGTCAAAGCCATTCAGCCCGGGGAGCATGACGTCGAGCACAATCAAAAGGTGATCGCCGGAAAGGGCACGAGTGAGGCCGGTTTTCCCATCATGCACGGCTTCCACTTGAAAGCCCTCAGGACGCAGATATTCGCTTACCAGCGAGCAAAGCTCAACATCATCGTCGATGACCAGAATCCGTTCCACGTTATTCATTTTAATAGTTCAAGCCATAATGCCCAGTAAAGATTCGTCATAGAACGGGATGCCACGGTTTACAAACATTTACTCGGAATGACTTACTCTTTACCGCCATTTGTCTGCCATCCGTGTTCCTATTCTACGTAGGGCACAAAGTTCGAACCAGTTTCTGAACAACAGGAGGAAGATGTGAAATCCATGAACTCAAAACTAACTACAATTGCGGCCGTGCTCACGCTGTTCGCGGGCATGGCATTCGCGCAGGGCGGGGCCACTGCGCCAATGCATCATCGACATGGCAACTTTATGGGAGGGATGGAGCTGCCGCTGCACCAACTCAATCTCACGGATGACCAGAAGGCGCAGATCAAACAGCTTTTTGAGACCGAGAGACCGACCATGAAACCACTGATGCAGCAGGAGCACGCTGCGCGTACGCAGATGATCCAGTTGATTACCAGCGGAACATTCGAGCAGGCGAAGGTCGCTGCCGTCGCGGCGCAAGAGTCGCAAACCCATATGCAGATGGAAATCGAGCATGCCAAAATCGCGTCCCAGATTTACCAGCTGCTGAGCTCTGATCAAAAAGCCAAGGTGGCGGACATCATCGCCCAACACCAGCAGCGCATGCAGGAGCGCATGCAAAACAAGGAACAGGCGCCGTCAGAGCAGCAATAAGCTCTGGGTTCGCCTAATCAGCTTTCGATGGCGGACTCCCGCGGCGACGCGGGCTCCGCCTCGACTTTACGCAAAGCCGCACCTTCCGCATGGGGATTGCGCGTACGAGGATAAGGAGAGTACATTGGCAACCGCATCAACTCAGTCTGATCTGGTCAGTATGATCGCCCACGAAGTCGTCTCAGGCATTGATGAAGCAGTTGGTTATTGGCTGGGCCGGATCGAACAAGAAATAACTGGAAGAGGTGTTAGCGCAGAACAACAGCTTCGTGCAGTCAAGTTGGTCATAAGGGAATACAAACAGGCAACCGGCAAAATGCCATTTCAATGCGCTGAGGCCTGATTCGGGCGCATAATGCTTGCGGGTCGGCTCCTTGGTCGATGTTAACTGGCAGTCTCTGGAGCACATGATGAACTTCGACAGCGCAATTTCTTTTTTAAGTCATTCCAACTGGGGATTTCTCGCTCTATGGCTGGTCCTTTTGGCGGTTGCGTTTACCGCAAGCTTCCCGGAGAGAACAACGCCTTCGCAGGGCCGAGGGCCTGACGCACCGCGCCACTAGTCGTCATTGTCGAAGCGCGTTACATCACTCCAGCACGCATACTGCTAAAATCGTACTTAGCAGCCCATGTTTCCGAAAAGCCTTCGTCCCCTTCTTCCCTATCTAAAAAGATACCGCCGCAGTTACATGTGGGGAGGAGTCTGCGTTCTACTCATGAATGCGGCTTGGGTGTTCGTGCCTCCTATCGTGGGAAAGGCGGTCGACGACATGCGAAAGACTGGGATTTCGCTGCACAAGATCGAAACCCTAGCTGTCTTACTGCTTCTGGTTTCCGGAACTAAGGCGGTATTCCAATTCCTGATTCGGTGGGGTCTGATCGGAATTTCTCGGGAGATCGAATTTGATCTGCGCAACGACCTGTTCACACATCTGGAAAGCCTTTCCCATAGTTTCTATCAACGCACTCGCACCGGCGACATTATGGCGAAGGCAACGAACGATTTGAATGCAGTGCGAATGCTGCTCGGCCCAGGCTTCATGTACACCGCCAATACGGTAGTGTTTACAACGTTTGCATTGGGATTTATGTGGCACATCAGCCACCAGCTGACGTTCTACGCCTTCCTGCCACTACCGATAGTTAGTGTTCTAATCCAGTACTTTGGCCGACGAATACACGAACGTTTTGAGCGGATTCAGGCGATGTTTTCGGATATATCGGCAAGGGCACAGGAAAATTTTTCAGGTGTTCGAATTATTCGAGCTTACGCGCAGGAAGAAGCAGAGATCGCGAGCTTTGAAAGCGCCAACCGGGAATACATCGCACGTAGCCTCAAGCTCGTGCGCCTGATGGGCATGTTGTGGCCGACGCTCGAGACCATGCTCGGCTTGGCCATTGTGCTTGTGCTTTGGCTCGGCGGACGCGAAGTTCTGTTCGGGCATATAAGCGTGGGCGATTTCACCGAATTCAATCTCTTTATGGTGCAACTCACCTGGCCTGTCATTGCGCTGGGCTGGGTAATCAATATCTTTCAGCGCGGCACCGCCTCACTGGTAAGAATCAGTGAATTAATGGAAGAAAAGCCCGAGATCGTGGATGCTCCCACCGTTCAGATGCCAATTCCTGGCGAGGAAATCCAGGGCGAGATTGAATTCCGCAATTTGCAGTTCTCCTACGACGGAACCCCCGTCCTGCACAATATCAATTTGCACATTCCTGCCGGCAGCAGTCTGGCCATTGTTGGTCCAACGGGCTCAGGAAAAACTACTTTGGTGAGCTTAATCCCGCGAATCTACGATGTTGAACCGGGCATGGTGCTGATCGATGGCAAACCGGTGCGTGAGTATCCTCTGGCGTTTCTGCGGCGGAATATCGGATTCGTGCCGCAGGAAACTTTCTTATTCGGCGACACTATCCGCGAGAACATCGCCTTCGGAGTCCCGGAAGCGACTGACCAGGACGTGCACTGGGCGGCGGAAGCAGCCAATATCGCCCGAGAGATTCAAGATTTTCCCGAGCATTACAAGACAATTGTCGGGGAGCGCGGCATCACCCTTTCCGGCGGTCAGAAACAACGCACTGCGATAGCCCGTGCATTGATTCGCAATCCCCGCATTCTGGTGCTCGATGATGCACTCTCCAGCGTTGACACGCAAACCGAAGACAAGATCCTGAATCACCTGCGCGAGGTCATGCAGGGCAGAACCACAATTTTTATTTCGCACCGCGTTTCAACTGTTCGAAATGCGGACCGCATTGCGGTCCTGCACAGTGGCCGAATTGTGGAGCTTGGCACTCATGAGGAACTGATTGCCAGGAACGGCTACTACAGCGATCTCTACAACAAGCAACTGCTTGAGGAAGAATTGGCGGAAGTTTCGTAACGGCCACCATTTTTGATCTCTCGGTGACAAAAAGCAGCTCGTCCATCCGATAAACTCTGGAGATGAAGCGGCGGCCCACGCTCGAGCTGCTCGACAGCGACTCCGGCACTCCGGCGGAAATCGAGGGATCACTGCGCGATTTGCAGTCGTTCAATCAACGATTGGGCGGCGTTTCCACCACGCGTGATCTGATTCACGATGTGGTTCGGCGAACCGGCAAAACGCGCCTGTCTCTGCTCGAGGTCGCGGCCGGGACGGGTTTCGTTCCGGTCCAAGCTAGCCGAGAGCTCGGCAAAAGTGGAATAAAACTAGACATCACTCTATCTGACCGATCTCCCACTCACCTTCCGCGCAACGGCAGCACCCACAAAGTCGCAGCCGACGCGTTAAGCATTCCGTTTTCCAATTCTGCATTCGATCTGGTTTCTTGTACGTTGTTCCTTCACCACCTTGCACCAGATGAAGTCGTGAAGTTTGCCAGGGAGTCTCTCCGGGTTTCGCGAATCGCAGTACTGGTCAATGACCTCGTACGGAACCCATTACATTTGGCATTGGCGTACGCAGGGGTCCCGATTTATCGCAGCCGGATTACCCGTAATGATGCGCCGGCTTCAGTGAAGCAGGCATACACCGTCGAGGAAATGAACGGATTTTTTCGCAGTGCAGGAGCGGCCAAAGCAGAAGCGCAAAAGCATTTTCTGTTTCGAATGGGCGTGATCGCATGGAACTCTGCGCCTGGCGGTGGGCGTAGTGATTTTTAATTTGGCAATCATCGGGGGCGGTCCTGCCGGTTGCGCAGCGGCAACTGTTGCGGCACGAAAAGGGGCACGAGTACTCTTGTTGGAATGCAGCCGTTTTCCACGGCACAAGGTTTGCGGAGAATTCGTTTCGGCTGAGTCACTTGAATTTTTGCGGAACCTGCTGGCGAATGACCCCCATCACCTGCTGGCGTGCGCACCGCGCATTTCCAGCAGTCGCATCTTTCTGGATGGCTCAATGTTAGAGGCTCGGATCGATCCGCCAGCGGCAAGCATTCCGCGATTTAATCTCGACGCCGCCTTATGGGAAACCTGCTGTCTTGAAGGAGTCGAAGCCCGCGCCGAAACCGTAGTGAAATCTATCGAGGGAAATGGGCCGTTTCAAATCAAGGGTGATAAACAGGCCTTCGAAGCTGATGCAGTCATTAATGCCGGCGGTCGATGGTCAAGCCTTACCAGTGCAGAGGTGCGCGCTCGAAATAGCGGGGACAAATGGATTGGAATCAAAGCCCATTTTTATGAATCCTCTGCTGTGCCTTCAACAGACTTGTACTTCTTTGATGGCGGATATTGTGGCGTCCAGCCAGTCACCCGAGCCACGAACTTGGGAACTAGAATCAATGCATGCGCCATGGTGCGCGCTGACGTCGCGAACACTCTGTCAGCCGTCCTCCGCCTGCATCCTGCTTTACAGGAGCGCAGCCGAACATGGAAACCAGCGATGGGAACGGTCAGCACATCGCCGCTGATCTTTCACAAACCTGAGCCAGTGCAGAACACAATGCTGCAAGTAGGCGATGCGGCAGCTTTCGCCGATCCCTTCGTCGGCGATGGAATCTCGCTGGCGTTGCGCAGTGGCGCGCTTGCGGCCGAATGCCTGCAGTCATTTTTTGCGGGAAAGTGCTCGCTGCAGCAAACAGCGGCGCTTTATAGCCAGGCTTATAAGGAACGCCTTGGCCGCGTTTTTAAAGTCTCGTCCATGCTTCGCGGTTGGCTGCGGTGGCCTAGACCAATTCGCAAACCGGTATTTTCATTGATTTCGCGGGCAGACTTCATCGGTCGACAGATGGTGAAACTGACGCGCTAACGCACCACGAGCACTTCGCGTACATTGTCTCGCGACAGGAAAAACTTGATTGAGGCGAAGTCACGAAAAAGGTTTTCGATGTGGCGGTTGTTGAACACCCGCTGGAGAACAAAATTCGACTGCTCGGTGCGCCCTTTTCGAGACGCGGCTTTTGAATTCAAAGCGTGCATTTCCAGCATGTCGTTTCCGGTAATGTGATAGCGGTAATACGGCGCGTCGGGACCCGCCTCGCGGGTGTGAAAAAAAGCTATCAGCATGGCCCCGGGTTTCATCACTGACCACAATCTTCCAATCACCGGCTTTACCAGGCTTTCATCCATGTAATCGGCCAGATTCCAGCAGAAGACGAGATCGAAGTGCGTATTGGGATATGCCAAATTTTCGTCGAGGAATTTCTTGCTGTCGAGGATTGGCAGGCCCTGTTCATTGCTGATGGCCAGCCCGGGATCGGTTGAAGCTTCCAGCAAGTCCTGGCTGTAGATTCGATGACCACGCTCGGTAAAGAAGCGGATGTTACTGGCTGAGGTGGCTCCAATATCGAGCACACACAGGGTTTCTTCTGTTTTCAGTGTCCGTGCGATCTCCGCCATTGCGGTTGAACGCCTTGAGAGTCGCTCCTGAGGCTTCGGTTGCGGCGCAGCCGCCGGCGTGCTGCGGAAAAGTTTCATAGTTACAGAGTAGGCCCTAAAGACCTTTGAGGGCCAACGCCAATGCGGACTTCATCCGTTGCTCAAAATAACCGGGGACGAACCCGGGACCAGATTACTTGCCAGGCTCCGAGGCAAGGGGCTTCGAATGGGAAGGGGCTGCCGAAGCCGCAGCTGCCACAACACCCGGCCCGGTTTGGGCCTTGCTGTCGCCCAGGATCTCCAGCTTGCCCGTGAAGTAAGCGCCCTCTTCGATCGCGATTCGACGGGTCTTTACGTCTCCCTTGACCACCGCCGTTTTTCGCATGTCAGTGCGCTCTCCGGCTTCGATATTGCCGTCAATCGAGCCACCTACAGTCACGTTCTTGGCCGTAATATTGGCGCGAATACGGCCGTTCGGGCCAATGGTTAAACTATTACCGCTCAGTTGGATAGTACCTTCCACCTGGCCATCTACATAGATATCCTCGCTGCCAGACAGCTCTCCACGAATAAATACTGACCTGCCAAGGTGGGCGAAATTCTCAGAACCAGCCATATCCAGCTACCCCTTTCAGAGGCGCGAACCAGTTGAAACAGGATTGTAAACCATTCGAACTGTCCCAGCACCCTCAGAATTGCCCGGCTTAGCTTGACCCGTAAGGCCCTGAGCAGGGGCCGAGGCAATAAAGGGCAGTTGCACTGAGACAACATTGGGGATATGGTTCTCCTCTAAACTATGGCCAAGTGTGCTATGCGCTCCGGTCCGCGATACATCGCGTATGTTGTAGCCGCGCTGTTCTCTGGAATATGCCTGTCGAATGCGCTTGCCGAAGACAGTGGGAACGCTGGTTTGGCGGAAATCGTTCGCCGTGCGGTTCACAATGAGGTCGCCTCCAACCAAAGCTCTTCGGGCATGCATTTCAGATTCAAAGACGAAAAACGCACTCCGCAGCTTTCTCAGACCAAGCTAATGGTTGAAACCGTCGATGCTACCGCGGGCCTGCTGGTGATGCAGAATGGCCGCCCGCTCACACCCAAGCAGCGCCATGAAGAGGAAGCCAGGCTGGCAAACTACGTTCAGAGCCCGCAGGAGCTGCGCAAGAAGAAAAAGCAAGAAAAAGAAGACGCTGAGCATACTGAGCGCATACTCAAGGCGTTGCCTGATGCATTCTTGTATCGGCGGGATGGCACTGAATTCGGACGGCAAGGATTAGGTGCGCCGGGAGACGAACTCGTCCGGCTGAACTTCCGGCCAAATCCCAGCTACAATCCCCCTTCTCACGTTGAACAGGTGTTGACTGGAATGAGTGGGCACCTGCTGATCGACACCACCCAAAATCGTATCGCGGAAATTGATGGCACTCTGTCGAAGGAGGTCGAGTTCGGCTGGGGAATTCTGGGGCATTTGGACCCGGGCGGCAGGTTCCTGGTGCAGCAAGCCGACGTTGGCGATCATCAGTGGGAAGTGACCCATATGCAGTTGTCGTTCATTGGTAAAGTTCTATTCGTTAAAAAAATCAGCATCCACTCTAACGAAATCTTTTCCGATTTCCATTCCGTCCCCGACAACCTTACCTTTGCCCAAGGTGTAGAACTTCTCAAGAGAGAGGCGGGGGGAAATCTCCCGAATTCAAAAGCAATAGAAGCGGAGCAAAAATCGGTGCAGAGCGCTCAGACCCGCAACCGGGTTGAGGCGAGAGATCAAGCTATTTGCTGCAATCCCTAGACGGTCGCAGCGTTGCTACGCAGAACTTCTTTTCTGACGGTTAATTTATCAATTAATTTTTTCTTTGGAACATAACCAGTTCCTGCAGCGTTCCCCACCACGATTGTTCCGCGGGCCGTGACTTCGATTTCTGGATCGGTAATGTCTTCCGTCCAGTAGCGCTTTGAGGCAGAGACATCTCCCGGCAACTTAAAATTAGGAAGGGTCGAAAGTGCGATGTTGTGCGCGCGCCCAATCCCCGTTTCGAGCATGCCGCCACACCAGACGGGAATCTGATTCCGTTCGCAAATATTGTGCACGGCAATGGCTTCGCTGAAGCCGCCAACTCGTCCCACTTTTATATTGATGATGCGGCAAGCTTGCAACTCGATCGCAGTTTCCGCATCGCGCGCGTGATGGATGGATTCGTCAAGACAAAGAGCTGTTTTCAGTTCACGCTGAAGTTTTGCGTGATAAAAAATATCGTCATGCCATAACGGCTGTTCGATCATGAGCAGGCCGAATTCGTCGAAGTTTTTCAGATGAGTCAGATCAGAGGGGCGATAAGCGGAGTTCGCGTCGCAGCTGAGCAGAATCTTCGGCCAGCGCTGTCGAATTTTGGCGAGAACATCTACGTCCCAGCCGGGTTTCACCTTGACCTTGATCCGCTGATACCCTGCCGCCAGTTCGGTCTCTATCTTTTCGAGCAGATGTTCATGCGAGTCCTGAATTCCGATGGAAACCCCGCAATCAACCTCGCAGCGAGTTCCGCCCAGCAGCTTCCATAAAGGCTGATTTGCTACCTTGGCTTCCGCGTCCCAGAGGGCATTCTCGATCGCAGCCTTGGCCATATTATGGCCTCGCACGGGTGACATGAGGGCGGCACTCTCATTAGCATGCCGGATATTTCGTCCGAGCAACGATGGAGCAAGAAATTCTCGAATCGTCGCCCACGCGGTATCAACCCACTCATCACTGAAGAATGGGCCTTCGCCGGCCACGCACTCGCTCCAGCCTTCGACCCCTTCGCAGTCAGCGGTGACCAGTAGAACGCGGCGCGATTCTGTGCGGCCGAAACTGGTCTCAAAAAAATGCTTTAGAGGTATCCTGAGTTCACGGAGAGCTATGGCTTCAATTTTCATTTGTGGTGGGAATTTGCTCTTGTCGTTTCGCCTGCTGCCATAACGACTCTAACTCATCCATAGTTGCCTGCTCAGGAGCGCGTCCGGATGCGCTGAGCTGCTCTTCCATCCATTGAAAGCGGCGCTTAAACTTGCGATTGGCCTTTTTCAGCGCGGACTCTGAATCGAGAGAAAGATAACGCGCAATGTTCACCAGTACGAAGAACAAGTCTCCCAATTCGTCTTCAAGTCGGTGACGGAGTTCTTCCGGGATTTGTGGCTTGCCGGATCCTGCAACACCATGGCCTGCAGGCCGCACGGACGTGGGAAGATGTTTCAGTTCTTCCTTCAACTCCGTGGTTTCTTCTTGCAGCTTATCGAAGAGGCCGGCGATCTCGGGCCAATCGAATCCTACATGTGCGGCCCGCGAACTGAGCTTGTGCGCCTCAAGAAGCGCAGGTATGCCCGAAGAAACGCCGGCGAGCACTGACTCGGGCTTTTGCTCTTTCGCGGATTTGCCTCCACCGGCCTCCAAGCGCTGTTTCTTCTCTTCGGCTTTGATTGCTTCCCAATTTCGAAGGACTTCGGCGGAAGTTTCAGCGGTTACGTCGCCAAACACATGAGGATGCCGGTCGACCAACTTATTCGATAGACGATCAAGAACATCATCGATTGTGAATCGTTTGTCGCCGGCTGCCATCTCCGAATAAAAGAGCACTTGCAGAAGCAGGTCGCCCAGTTCACCAGGAAGTTCGTTCCAGTCTCGATTATCGATGGCTTCGAGGACTTCATAAGTTTCCTCGAGCGTATATGGCTTGATGGAATCGAAAGTCTGCTCTCGGTCCCACGGGCATCCACCCGGGCCGCGCAACTTAGCCATGATCGAAACTGCGCGCTCGAATCGTTCTCCGGTGGTTGGCATGAAGTTAGATTAGCAATTCCGGAAGCCAATGTGCTTGGGAGTTCCTTCGTGAACCTTCGTGTCCTTCGTGGTGCATGCCTTTTAAAGACATAACCACGAAGGACACGAAGGTTCACGAAGGAAATTCAACGACTACTTCTTGGATTCCCACTTGAAAAACAGCGCTCCCAATGGCGGCAAGGTGACCGAAAGCGAATACGAACGTCCATGTGTGGGCTCTTCATCAGCCTGCTTGCCACCAAGGTTGCCCACGCCGCTGCCTGCGTATTCCGTCGCGTCACTGTTGAGCAACTCTTTCCAGAAGCCATCGTAGGGTACACCGATGCGGTAGTTTTCGCGCGGAACCGGGGTGAAATTACATACGATCAAAATTGTGTCTTCTGCCTTCTTGCCTTTTCGCAGCATTGAGATCACGCTCGACTTAGTATCGTTGCAGTCGACCCATTCAAAGCCTGCCGGATCGCTGTCGAGTTCGTGGAGCGCGGGTTCGTTGCGGAAAGCGCGGTTCAATTGTTCAACCCACTTCTG
>Ga0070735_10005713_pt1 | contig 10246 bp, 11 predicted proteins | sample Coa_R1_FD_66443 | JGI IMG/M metagenome (GOLD analysis project Ga0070735, IMG submission 66443) | Surface soil microbial communities from Centralia Pennsylvania, which are recovering from an underground coalmine fire - Coalmine... | ecosystem: Environmental > Terrestrial > Soil > Unclassified ... | reverse complement strand
CCACTTCGCCCGCGCTCTCCTGCTCCGTTCTTGCTGCGTCACTGTGCCTCCCTCCCCGCCATCCGGCACAGTGCTCCACTCCACCTCGCCCACACAAGATGCCCTTCACCTATCGCTCACAAAACAAGGAAACAAGGAGCAACACCCATGCGAACGAATACGCAGGAGGCAGTTTTGTCTGCCTACATCGCGTCTATCGGAAAGCGTACGCCGCGCGAAGCTGCTCAAGATGCTGCCGAACTCTGCAGATTCGCGAACTCGCTCAATCGTTTGAACGAGATCGCCTGCAACTGCGGCCTCACCGAGCAGCAAGAGCGGCGCAAGCAAAACCTACAAACCCGGATCAAGGCCGTGCTCGAACGCACGGGCTTGGTCCTGAACCACTTCAACAGCGATCCACGAGGCTATGCCGTATATCTCGATCTGCCCGATGGCTCTTATAACAGCTTCGGCGGACGGGAATGCGGCTATGGCATCGGGAGGTGAACCATGCATGACCGCGTAGTGACCATCAACAACACGCATTGGCCGGCGTATCGGAAACCGGGAGCAACTTTGGTTGACCTGCGGATGTTCAATCCAGACGACCGCAGCCCCAACCCGCGACTGGTCTTCCGGCCAGAGAAGCTGCGCGAACTGGGAATACCGGACGCGCTCATCGAGGCCGCTGCAAAATCTGATCCGCAGGGATTCCTGCTGTTCGACGACCTGCCCAATCAGACGGAGCCAGCAACCGGCCAAGCCGAACAAGCCACAACCAATACCTAATTCCAGCCAACTCAAAACAAACACAAATCCACAAAAACAAGAAAGCCAAAAACAGGAGGTGCCCGATGCCGAATGATGGAAACAGCTTCACGCATTACGTCATCGCGAACGAGGCCATTCTCGGCGAGGCCTGCATCATCGAGCAATGCAACGCGTGGATTTCGCTTGCATTTATCAAGCTCGGGATCGGCAGGCCGGACGCGGTTGCCGACCGCGCTTTCGTTGAGAACCGCGCTCTCGTTCCCAAAACCGCGAACTAACTTTTTCGGACTCCAACCCATAAGCAGTAAAACCCACCAAATAAATCCTTCCACTTCTGCACGGTAGGCGGCGTGTACTCATGCCGCCTACCGTGCAGCCCACCCAAACCGGGGCTTCACCCGCGCTGAAACTAACAGAACTAACAAAACTAAACGTTGAGTTTTGTTGGTTCCGTGAGGATGCCGCGCATGCTTCCAGAGCCGAACTTTCCCGTAAACCCAGACGAGTTCATCGGTCGCAAAGAGCATCTCGATTCCTTCGCCGAGGCCCTCCAGCACAGCGCGCTGACGGGACGGATGGCGTCGTTTGCAATCCTCGGCGATTGGGGAATCGGGAAAAGCAGCCTCTTGCTGAAATTCGCCGCCACCTGTTCGGATTCTGCTTTCCGAATGCTGCCGGTGACGCTCTCCGTATCGAAGGACATTTCCGACTACATGAGGTTCGCCGAGAGGCTGTGTGATCGGCTCGCTCACGCTCTGCTCACGTCGGATTCACTCGCGACGAGGGTGCGCGCCGAAATCGAGAACTGGAAACTCACGCGAGTCAGCGTCGGAGCCCTAACGGTTGACCGTCAATCGCGCCGATATTTCTTGAGCTCGGGAAGCGCCCTGTTGCAACACGCCCTTTTGGAAGCTTGGACGCATTTCATTCGACCGGCCTACGCAGGCGCGATCTTTTTCCTCGATGATCTTCAAAACCTTGCCACGCCGACCGTACACGACACGGCCCTCATCGTAAGAGACCAGTTCCAGAGCTTCGGAATCGAGGGCGTAAACTTCAGCGTTTGCTTCACGGCGAAGTCGGACTATTTCTCGGGCATCCGCAGCTTCGCTGAACCTGCCGTCCGGTTCTACAACAAGTGCGCGCTCCAACCGTTCAGCCTGGAAGAAACGGCCGAGTATGTTCGCTCCGTATTTGAAAGGGCCAGCATCGATGTCCACCGGTTTGCCGAATGGCTTCACGGCAAGACGCTTGGCCATCCCTATTTTCTCGCATTCATCAGCCGCGAGCTCTGGAAGCTACATCGGGCACGGCCATTCGCAGATGCGGCGCAGCTTTGGCCCGTCGTCTGGAAGAAGGAAAATTCAACGCCGATCTTGCTCAGCTTTCAGAAAAGGAAGTTGCCCTCCTCCATGCTCTCGCACTCGTGAACCAGAGCGAATTCAGTCCCGCGCCATTCGCGCAAAATTATCCGCACCAGTATTTCAAGCGCCTCGTGCAAGCAGGCCTGTTAATCCGAACCGGGCGAGCCCGCTACAAACTCTACCACCCACTATTCCGCGAGTTCCTGCGGCAAACACAATGAAGCAAAGCAACTGCAAAGGCGAAAACGTTCGCGCCGGGACGCGCCGACAAGCTTGCCGACGCGTCCCGGCAATTCCTGTTCCGTTGCCTCACCACAAGGCGGAAGCCATTCCCTTGCTCCTTCCGCCGCTTACCCATTCACCGTTAGCCATTCGCGCTTTTCCACTTCAATCCCTTGTCCTGTGGAGTTCAGGGAATGTTCAGCGAGTCTGAATGGAATCAGCTCGATTACTTGTGCGAATCCTCGCCCGATCCTCTACCCAGGCCAGCACTTCCTTGCCGAATTGTTTCGAAGCCGTTGCGCACAGATTCCCGGCATGGCATGCTCTCTGACGCGCAACCGAAGCGACGACGGAAAGGACAGAAGTGCATGAGTCGTCGCAGCGGTCAATCCGGCACTTTGGTAAGGCAATCCGGCTGGTGGAGAGTTCGCTTCCGTCTCGACGAGCCGGGGATCGACAAGAGGAAGCAGATGTCCCTTAAAGTAGCGCCGGTGAGCATGAGACTTTCTCGTCCCGAATTGGAGCGTCGGGCGAAGGAAATTATCCAAAGCGCAGGCGCTAACTCGGAGGAGCGGTTCAACGAGGTAGTACTCGGAGCTCTCACGTTCCGCGAGCAAGCGAGGACTTACTTGCAGAACGCAGTGTCTCGAGACCGCAAACCTCTACGGGACACGGTGACTATCGAGGGTGCCATGAAGAAGTGGATTTTTCCTGCAGTCGGCGATCTTCCACTTGCTCGCGTGGACAACCTCACCGTCAGGCCGCTGGTGCAGAAGATGTGCGCCAGCGGTTTGAGGCCCAGAACTGTCAACAAGTACGTGGAATACATTAAGCAGGTCGTGAGGTCGCTAAAGGCTCCGAACGGTGAACCCGTGCACAAAAGAACATGGGACGCCGAAACGATGGACCTTCCAATCATCGAGTACGCGGAGCAGAGGCGACCGTCTCTTAAGGCGAAAGCGGTTTCGGAACTCATTGCAGGCAGCAGCGGGCAGGAGCAAGTCCTGTACGTCCTGCTCGCTTCAACGGGTATGAGAGTTTCCGAGGCACTGGCTCTTGAAACCCGCCACTTTATCAACGGCGGGCGCACAATTAGGGTCGAGCAGCAGGTTGGGAAGGACTCGCCCCGCGTCGTGAAATACCTCAAAACCAGTGCCGCCAGACGAGAAATCGACCTGCACCCGGATATCGCAGAATACCTGCGGAACTACCGGGCGGGAAAAGCGGGCCTCTTGTTCCACACAGCAAGGGGCACACCGCACCTTTATGGAAACCTTGAAGACCGCTGGCTCACGCCCCGGCTTGTTCAGATGCGACTGGATCAAGATGGGATGGGCTGGCACGCATTCAGGCGATTCCGCAAGACCTGGTTGCGTGGACAACGCTGTCTGGAGGACATCAACAACTTCTGGATGGCACACAAACCGCAAACCATGTCTGAACTTTACTCGCACCTCCACGAGGAGCTTGAAATGCGTCTCGCGGAAGCAGAGCGAGTAGGCTTCGGCTTCGACTTGCCAAGGGGCGTTATTGCTCCAAATGCTCCAAAAGTTTGTGGTACGAACGGCGAGGTCGAAATTGCAGCGTAAATTGCAGAAACGGGGGAAGTAAGCTTTTGGTGGACGTGAGGGGATTCGAACCCCTGACCCCCTGCTTGCAAAGCAGGTGCTCTCCCAGCTGAGCTACACGCCCACAGCGTGCCTTCTATTCATTTTACGGCAGATCGACCCTATTCCGAAGTGCTTCGCGGTTCTGGCTTCGGCCATTTTGCGCCGCCCGATTTTACTGATGGCCCGGCAGTTCGCCGAGAGCATGACTTCGCGGATGCGCGAAGTCACACTCGACTAAAATCCGGGAGCCCAAACCTCGTTCTTTGCCCGGGCTACCCTGCATAGTCACGCTGCTTGCCCTTCTCTACAAGCCGCTTGAAGTATTCGCGGTCCCAACGTCCTCTCGAGAGCGAAAGCGTCAAAGGGCGAGAGCATGCAGACGCAACCGCTAAACACACCGCCCGGTTATACCCTCGCGGGGCGCAGTGGAGGACGCCACCGTCACGCATTCGCCGGTCTCGCATGCCCGGTAGATAGCCTCGACAACGGCCAGGCTTCGACGCCCTTCCACGCCCTCGCACCGCGGCTTTGTACCTGTTTCGATGGCTCGTATAAAGTCCCTGATCAGCATTTCGTGCCCGCGCACGTCGCTGACCACCGGCGAGAAAGCGCTCGGATTCGCGTCGTCCGTGGTCTCGAGCTCCCAATCGCTTGCTGCTTCCCGAAGATCTGCGGCAATCACGCGATCTTGCTCGATAATCACCGTGCCTTCTGAGCCGCTCAATTCCAGCCGGCGCGGATAGCCGGGAAAGACGGACGTTGTCGCCTGCAAGACGCCTAGTGCGCCATTCGTGAATGCAAGCGTTGCGACGAGCGTGTCTTCCGCCTCAATCGCGTGCAACGCGGTTCTGCAGCGTGCCTGCACACTCTCCACATCGCCAAAAAGCCAAAGCATCAGGTCCACCGTGTGAATCGCTTGATTGATGAGCGCGCCGCCGCCATCCATCTCCTTCGTGCCGCGCCAGCGTGATTTGGCGTAGTAATCCGCCGGACGGTACCACTTCACTCGCGCGTCGGCGAGGATCGGCTTGCCGAGTGCGCCCCGCTCGATCGCTTTTCTAACCCGCAGCAGGTCCGGCCTCACGCGGTCCTGGAAGAAAACTCCCAATCGCACGCCCGCCTCGTTTGCCTCGGCGATCAGCGCATCCGCCTTCTCAACGCAAATGTCGATCGGTTTCTCCGTCAAAACGTGCAAACCCTGGCGCGCGGCGGCAATTCCTTGCTCCGCATGGAGGCCGGACGGGCTTCCCAAGGCGACGAAGTCCATCGGGCGGTGCGCAAGAAACGCGGTGAAATCGGAATATGCCTTGCCGCCGTACTCACGGCAGAGCCGCGCAACTTTTTCTGCATTCGTGCCGTAAATCGCCGCGATTTCCACCTCCGGCACATGTTTCGCCGCTCGCGCATGCGTCTCGGTGATGTTGCCGCCGCCCACTAGACCGATATATTTGGCCATTTGCGCTTAGATCATGCGTTCTGATCAGGACACGCGCCTGCGAACGGTCACACGGCCCACGAAAGCAGTTGCCGCATATCCGTCGGTGTATCGGACTCTGTGCCGCGCGGCGTGGCCGGAGAAATGACCACGGCTTCCCGGTGACCCTCGAACCAGGCAAGGAACGACGATTGCTCCGCTCCCGGCAATCGCTGCTGATTCAGCCAGTTGTAGTACGCACCCATGTCGCCATCCACCAGCGAGCCCAGTGGATCTAGCTCCGCATCGTTTCCCGTGCCCGCCAGCAGCTCGTTCATGGCTCTCTGCCTTTGCCGCGGTGCGAAGCGCACCAGCAACGTCAGCGGCTGCGCTCGCCGGAGCGCTTCCCGAGCCGTCCACTGCGCAAACGTCGTGCTGTAGATTTGTGTCCCCGAGCCTTCCGTGAGCACTTTCAATTGAAAGCGGTCCAGCACCGCGTCGCCTTTTCCCAATCCGACTTCCTCCGGCTGCATCCGCGCCATCATCGTCCGCAAGGCCTCTGGCCCCATCCCTGGCTTTTCGATTTGCTCGTTCATCTTGGCGAGCAGCGCGGCGCGCGCGGGTTCAAGCTGCCGGTAAGAGACACATGTTATCGCTGTTTCGCACGGCTCCGCGCGCCCGCCATCCACGTACCAATGGGCGTACGGCGCGGCGCTCCTTTCCGCGCGCTTGGCCACCGCTTCCAGCAAAATCGCAAGTCCATTCTTCGGATCCACCTGAGTGAAATAGGCTCCGTGCGGCCGCAGTTTGCGGAATAGCGGCTCCGAATAGCTCTCCACTCCCTGCCCGATCACGCTCATTCCAAGCCGCGGGATCGCGGGCGGCTCAGGCGGAATCGCTGACCGCAGCCGTTCCGCATACTCCATCGCTGCTTTGCGGAATGCGTCGAGCTGATGCGTGGCCCAAAGGTGCGCCGAAAGCTGCTCCACGAATTGCCCTGGCGCGTTCACCCAGTCCAATCGTTCGAGCTTCCCATCCAGTTGGATGGCCGCGAATCCGCCAAACCACGTCTTCTTTTGTTCCGCGGAAAGCGCGCTCAGATTCGCCAGTTCGCGTTCCAAGGCTTTCCGTTCCGCCGGAAACTTGTAATCGTATTCGATCGCTTCCCGCAGCAATCCGGCCAGAAAACTCAAGGGAACGCTCGCCAAAGCGGGAAGATATTCCGTGACCAGCTTCTTCGCATTTGGCGGATACGCCTTGAAATCGTCCGCTTTCAGGTCTTGCGGCAGCATGGCGTTCACAGCAGCTCCGCAATCGGCCGGCCTTGTGAGAGCGATGGAGAGAATCCCATCATCGCGCCAAGCGTCGGCGCCAGATCCGTTGACTGCATCGCGCGGTCGTACACCACGCCTTCTCGAATTCCTGCGCCCAGGGCCATCAGCCACGTCGTGCGCGACAGCGCGTCTCCCGTGCGGTGGTGCTGAAATCCGTTTCCGCCGGCGTCGTCATCGGAATCGCGGCCAAAATCCGGCAAAATCAGGAGCGTCGTTTTTCCCGCATACTCCGGCTCGCTCTGAATCGTCTTCCAGAGTTCCGCGCAGAGCCTGTCCGTGCGGCGAATCCCTTCAACATAGAGCGAGTAGGCGCCCGCATGCGCGACGTCAATATCGTGAAGGGTGATCCACAGCAGGCTCGGCGCTACTTGCCGCATCAGTTGCCGCGCGATGTAGACGGAAAGCTCGTCGGGACTCGAAAGCGTTTTTGCATGCGCCTTGAAGTCATCGACCGAAAGCTTCAACACGTTCTCGAGCTGTTCCAAGAGGAATTCGCTGCCGCCAAGCTGGGGCGCGTAAAGCGGCGTTTCGTAGTTGTCGCGGAGCAGATGGTCGAAGTCGGTTCCGCGGTTGGAATTGGCCGCGCTCAAAAGGTGTTTCGGCAGAATTACGCTCGCGCCGAGGCCGGGGCCATAGGAGCGGCTGCTGCTCTCTCCGATGCGATTGAAGCCGTTGCTCGGCGCCACCACCCACGTGTCCGATGCCGGCCGCTTCAGCTCTTTCCGAAAATATTCAAACACCGTCGGATGCTCGGGCGGCAGGGCGGCAAAATTGTTGATGGTTTCATAGACTCCCGTGGCCAGGCTGGCCGTTGCCACGTAGTGCCCGAGAATTCCGCGATTGATCACTTGCGTGAAAAACGCCGCCTGCGGAATCAGCTCCTGCATCAGATGCGGAATGTTTTCCTGGCCTTCGGGCGCAAACGTTTCTTGGTCGCGCGCCCCTCCGCCAAAGGTCACCACGACGACTTTGCGCTTGCGAACGGCGGGCCCGGCGAGCGCAATCCGCGGATGCAGCAGCGATCCGCCAAGCGTGACTCCTGCCGCAGCGCGCAAAAATTCGCGGCGGGTCCAGCTGAGTTGCTGCGCCAGTTCCCGCGGCGAAACGCCTTTCCGTGCTCCCGGCGCCGGCAAATCGCGTTGGCTCCACGAATTGGACATGTCCACGCCCAAAGGATGCCTAGAAAGTACGACGCGGGCTTACCCCCGTCAAGCGCGTGGCGCCCGCGGCTGCCCTGAATTCCCCGCGCACCGGCGAAACGAACCGGCATTAGTTGATGCGACACGCGGGCCCACGCCGCCGCGGCATTCGTCCGGCCGCCTGCGTATCCTAAGCCCAGGTCATGTTCCTGGCGATGGCGGAGCGCCGGGTGGGATGCTCTCAAACGCAAGGAGAAAAATACAGATGAATAAGCGCAATGCGGTGGTTGGAGGTCTCTGCGGTCTGGCGTTGCTCGCTGGCGGAGCGGTGCTCGCGCAAAGACCCGTGGACAACATCAGCCCTCGGCGTCATCCGAATTTGGCGGCGGCGCAGCGGCTTTCGACGGAAGCTTACGAAAAAATCGTGGCCGCTCAGCAGGCCAACGAGTGGGATCTGGACGGGCACGCTCAAAAGGCTAAGGAGTTGCTCGACCAGGTGAACCGCGAGCTTAAGGAAGCGGCCGAGGCCTCTAACAAGAATCACCGGTAACCGGAGCAGTGCTACACTTCGGCCCCGCGCGAAAAACGCGGGGCTTTTTCTCTTTTGTGTAAGCTCGGCGCTGGATCTCAGCGCATCTTGCGGATTGGAGCCGCTTCGAGCGGAGGTGCAGGATGACACCGGAAACTGTGCGCAACACGATGCGTATCGGCATCGACGTGGGCGGCACAAAAATCGAGTTTGTCGCGCTCGATTTGGAAGGAGCGGAGCTGCACCGGCACAGGGTCCCCACTCCGCGGAACGACTACCCGGGAACCGTCCGCGCCCTCGCCGAGGGCGTGCGGCAGATCGAAGCGAAGCTCGCGCGGAACGCATCGGTGGGGCTGGGCATTCCGGGCACAATTTCCGGAATCACCGGCCTCGTGAAAAACGCCAATTCCACCTGGCTCAACGGCAAGCCCCTGGACCAGGACTTAGCGGCTGCGCTCGCGCGCCCTGTGCGCTGTGCGAACGACGCAAACTGCCTGGCCGTTTCCGAAGCCACGGACGGCGCCGGCGCGGGAAAGCATCTCGTCTTCGCCGTGATTTTGGGAACCGGATGCGGCGGAGGCGTCGCGGTGGACGGCCGTGTGCACGCCGGGAGGAATGGAGTCGCAGGCGAGTGGGGACACAATCCGCTGCCGTGGCAGAGCGCTCAAGAGTATCCCGGCCCGCCCTGCTACTGCGGGAGGAATGGCTGCGTGGAAACGTGGATTTCGGGGACCGGCCTCGAGAGGGACTACGAACGGACGACGGGAGCCGCTCTTCGCGGCGAAGAAATCATCGCGCGAAGCGAGGCGGGAGAAGCGGAGGCGATTGCCGCGGTGAGGCGGCTCGAGAACCGCCTGGCGCGCAGCCTCGCGTACGTCGTCAATCTTCTTGATCCGGACGTGATCGTCCTTGGCGGCGGGCTTTCGCGCGTTCCGCGGCTCTACGCGAACGTTCCATCGGAGCTGAAGAACTGGGTCTTCGGCCGGGAAGCGGATACTCCAGTCGTTCCGGCGAAGCACGGCGATTCCAGCGGAGTGCGAGGCGCGGCATGGCTGTGGCCAAACGAATGCGGAGCTGAAGCGGAAAAGGAACAAGCGAAACCGTAGCGGGCCGAATCCCTTCAGGAGGAGGCGCCCAGTGCTTCCCGCAATCGCAGGACGAAAGCAAACTCCGCTTCGTGCATTTTCTCCCGCGCTTCTTCGAGAGTGAAAAACGCCGCGCGATCGATCTCGGCAAATTCGGAGAATTTGCCGGAGCGCGGTGGCCACTCCAAGCGAAACGTATTGCTGCGAATCGCCGCCGGATCGCAATCTCCGGCAAAGGCCCACGCCGTCACCTGCTTCCCGCTCTTGTGCGCGACGGAGCCCAGCGGAAGAAAGGGTTCGCGCGGCTCAATTCCGGTTTCCTCGCGAAACTCGCGCTGGGCCGCCGCGAGAATGTCCTCGCCGGATTCGATTTCACCTTTTGGAAGAAACCATGCGCCGCGATCCTTTCGCGCCCAGAACGGACCGCCGAGATGCACCAGCAGCACCTCGAATACGCTTCCGCGCTTGCGGTATAACAAGAGTCCGGCGCTTTGTTTTTTCATTGCGCGCTCCCGCTCGCAAGGCTGGATTTTTCAGCCGTTTTCCCGGGGCGGCCGGGCGGAGCGTTTGGTGCAATCCACCCATGGCTGCAAGAGACGGCGCGCGTCACGCGAGGTAGGCAAAAACGGCCAGTTGCGCCGAGAGCAAAAGGAGAGTTCATGAAGGCAAGATTAGCACTTGGCCAAGCCTCCGCCCGCAGCCGCTTCTTCCACCAGTAAAAGTGCGGCACGCACAACCGCCGCTCCCGGCAGAACGCCGCCACACTCTGCGCGCTCCGCCCCTGCGCGCAAATCAGCCT
>Ga0070735_10005712_pt1 | contig 10247 bp, 6 predicted proteins | sample Coa_R1_FD_66443 | JGI IMG/M metagenome (GOLD analysis project Ga0070735, IMG submission 66443) | Surface soil microbial communities from Centralia Pennsylvania, which are recovering from an underground coalmine fire - Coalmine... | ecosystem: Environmental > Terrestrial > Soil > Unclassified ... | reverse complement strand
ACAATCTCAATCCCACCCTGACGGCGGACGAAGCCCTGCTCACATCCAAGCTGAATTCCGCCACGGCGGCGCAGCGCGGATTCGCCAATCCTCCGTATCCTGGATTCCCTACCACGCTGACGGTAGGGCAAGCCTTGCGGCCCTTCCCGCAGTTCGCCGGGGTCGCCAGCCCGTTTAACCCCAACCCGGTTGCTATCCCGGTCTATTGGGACCCGCTGGGCAAGAGCTGGTACGATTCGCTGCAGATCAAGGCGACCAAACGTGTTTCCCACGGACTGGCTTTCTTAGGCACGTTTGTGTGGTCCAAAGCGGAGACGCTGGGTTCAGAAATCGGAGAGCCTAACCCGGGCAGCACCGGCGGAGCCGTATTCAACGACGTTTTCAACCGCAACACCAACAAATACATTTCCATCTACGACCAGCCCTTCGTGTTCCAACTCTCGGCAACCTATACGACACCCAAGATCGGTGGGAATAAGATCCTGTCGTGGGCGGCCAAGGATTGGACCTATGCCGTCTCTCTGCAGTATGCGAGCGGCTTTCCCATCCAGGTGCCGTTGGCCAACAGTAACTTGAATAACTACCTGTTCCAGGGCCAGAGCTTCGCAAACCGCGTTCCGGGACAGCCTCTGTACACGGTGGACCTCAACTGCCACTGCTACGATCCCAACACGACGTTCGCGTTAAATCCGAAAGCTTGGACAGATCCCGCGCCGGGCCAGTTCGGCTCCTCGGCCGCCTACTACAGCGACTATCGCACGCAGCGCCGGCCGCATGAAAACATGAATCTGGGCCGAACGTTCAAAATCAAGGAAGGGATGGACTTCAATCTTCGGATGGAATTCACCAACGTGTTCAACCGCGCGTATTGGGGCGATCCCACCAGCACCAACGCGGCGCTGCCCCAGGTGGTTTTCACCAGCGGCGCCACCAGGGGCAATACCTCTTCCGGTTTCGGGAGAATGCTCACCACGGGTGCAACCCAGTTCGGCAACGCCGCGAACATCCTGCCGCGGCAGGGCGTGCTTGTCGGACGGTTCACCTTCTAAATACTTAACGCGCAAAATGGAAAGGGCAGGCGATTAGAAGTTCGCCTGCCCTTTCTTTTTCAACCAGGCCGTGGTGTCAGCCGCTCATGGCGGACAGGAACTGTTGGTTACTTCCGGTCTTCGACAGCTTGTCAATCAGCAGCTCCATGCTCTCCACCGGCGATAGCGGGTTGAGTACCTTGCGCAGAACCCACACGCGATTCAGCTCCTCGCGCGGAAGCAGCAGCTCTTCCTTGCGGGTACCGGACTTGCTGATATCGATGGCCGGGAACACGCGTTTGTCCATGAGCTTCCGATCCAGATGGATTTCCATGTTGCCGGTGCCCTTGAATTCTTCGAAAATCACGTCGTCCATGCGGCTGCCGGTATCGACCAGCGCCGATGCGACGATGGTCAGCGATCCGCCTTCTTCGATGTTGCGCGCCGCGCCAAAGAAGCGCTTGGGACGCTGTAACGCGTTCGAATCGACGCCGCCCGATAGCACCTTGCCCGACGGCGGAACCACGGTGTTATAAGCGCGCGCCAAGCGGGTGATGGAATCGAGCAGGATCACCACGTCCTTCTTGTGCTCGATTAGACGCTTGGCCTTTTCGATCACCATTTCGGCCACTTGCACGTGCCGCGAGGCTGGTTCGTCGAAGGTGGAGCTGATCACCTCGCCCTTGACCGAGCGCTGCATGTCGGTGACTTCTTCCGGCCGCTCATCGATCAGCAGCACAATCAGCGTGACTTCCGGATGATTGGCCGTAATCGAATTGGCAATGGACTGCAGCAGCATGGTTTTGCCGGTACGAGGCGCCGCAACAATAAGCCCGCGCTGGCCCTTGCCGATAGGAGTCAGCAGGTCCATCACGCGTCCCGAATAGTTGTCCTTGGTGGTCTCCATCTTCAGCCGCGCCTGCGGATACAGGGGCGTGAGGTTGTCGAAGAAGATCTTGTTGCGCGCTTCCTCCGGCGGCTCGAAGTTGATCGCGTCGACCTTGATCAGCGCGAAGTACCGCTCGCCTTCCTTGGGCGGGCGGATCTGGCCGCTGACCGTGTCGCCGGTGCGGAGATCGAAGCGCCGGATCTGCGAGGGCGAGACGTAAACGTCGTCGGGCCCAGGCAGATAGTTATACTCGGGCGCGCGCAGGAATCCGAATCCGTCGGGCAGGCATTCGAGCACGCCCTCGGAAAAGATCAGGCCGCTCTTGGTCGCCTGTTCTTGCAGGATCTTGAAGATCAGCTCCTGTTTGCGCAGGCCCGCGAAGCCCTGGACGCCCAGGTCCTTGGCAATGTCGTTGAGCTTCTGAATGCTCATGTCCTTGAGTTCGACCAGGTCGAGCGCATTGCCGTTCTTGCCGACGTTGCCCTGGGCGCGTCGCCGGTTGTCGAACATCCGCCCGCTGGGCTGCTGCGGAGCCGGCTCTGCCTCTTTTGTTTCGAGAGGGGGTGCATCACTGCCCACTGCTGGGGCTGCTACGGGGGCCGAGGCCGGGGGCGCCGCTTCGGCGGCAGGTTTGGACTCGACCGGCGGCGCTGCCTTATCGGCAGATTTTGACCTGCTTCTGCCTTCGGGCTTGCCTTCCGGCTTGGGGGGATCCTGCTGAGCTTGTTCCGGTTCTTGAGCAGTGGTTACTGCATCGTCTTTGTTTTCGAGATCGCTTGCCAAATTTCCCTCACTCCCCGGCCGGTGATGGCCGAGCATTCGAGCAGTTCCCCGGCGTAGTTCTTCCGGATCGCGCTCTGGCTTTGATGCCTTTCTTTCTGAGTCTTGAGCTTGTCAATTTTGGTTACAACTACTAAAAAGGGGCGATTGTGGAACTCCAGCCAGTCCCGCAACTCGATATCCTTCTCCATCCATCCGCGCCTGGCATCCAGCAGAATCACCGTCAGCTTCAAGGCGCTTCGCCCGAGCATGTACTGCTCGATCAGATCTTTCCATTGCTTCCGGACTTCCTGGGGGACTTTTGCGAATCCATATCCTGGCAGATCGACGAAACGGAATCCGTCATCAACCTGATAGAAGTTGATCAACTGCGTACGGCCGGGCCAGGAACTGGTTTTTGCCAGTCCGTCAGCCTCCACCAGCGCATTCAGCAGGCTGGATTTGCCGACGTTACTGCGGCCCAAAAAAGCAATTTCCGGGTCCGTCTCCGGCGGAAACTGCTCCGGTCTGGCTGCACTTATTATAAACCGGGCAGCCATGTCAGGGGCCGACTCTAATCAAGAAGTGCCACTCGCCCCTAGTGCGTAACTTTATTATCTTCCCTGGACCGCTCCACGATCTCGTTGGCGGTCAGCAGCGCCGACATGGGCGCCATTTCGATTTCCTTCTCCAGGGCCAGCTTGAGCACCTCGTCCATCGACGACACGAAGTGCATCTTCATCTCCTTGCGGATGATATCGGGAAGATCCGGCAGATCTTTTTCGTTGTCGGCCGGCAAGACCACTTCACGAATACCGTGGCGGTGCGCTGCCAGCAGCTTTTCCTTCAAACCGCCAATGGGCAGCACCCTGCCTCGAACCGTGATCTCGCCGGTCATGGCGATATCGGCGCGCACGGGAATGCTGGTCAGCGCGCTAGTGATGCTGGTGGCGATCGTGATTCCCGCCGAAGGGCCGTCTTTCGGAATCGCGCCCTCGGGCACATGCAGGTGAATATCGAGGTGCCGGTAGAAATCGCGCGGCAGACCAAACTGGTGGGCTCGGGAACGCACGTAACTCATGGCTGCTTGAGCGGACTCTTGCATGACGTCGCCGAGTTTCCCTGTCGTGGTAAGTTTCCCGCGGCCTTCCATGATCGCTGCTTCCGTGCCGAGTATGGATCCGCCGACTTCGGTCCACGCCAACCCCAGGGTCGCGCCGATCTCGTTCTTCTTCTCTTTTTCCTGTTCGCGATACTTCTGAGGACCAAGCAGTTCGATCACCTTCTCGGAAGTGACCACCGTCTTGGGATGGTCCTTCTTCTTGGGGTCCGCTTGCGAATTCACATACGAACGGGCCACCTTGCGGCAGACGTTGCCTATTTCGCGTTCCAGGCTGCGGACACCGGCTTCACGGGTGTAGTGCTGGACCAGTTCTTCGATGCCTTCCTGGGTGAACTCGATGCGGTCATCGCTCGCCAGTCCTGTTTCCTTGCGCTGCTTGGGAACCAGGAACCGCTTGGCGATCTCCATCTTTTCGATCTCGGTGTAGCCCGAGAGACGGATCACTTCCATGCGATCCTGCAAAGCCGGCGGGATGGTGTGCATCACGTTGGCCGTGGCGATGAAGAATACCTGGCTGAGGTCATACTCCACGTCCAGGTAGTGATCCATGAACATGTAGTTCTGCTCGGGATCGAGCACTTCGAGCAGTGCGGCCGACGGGTCGCCGCGGAAATCGGTCGACATCTTGTCGATTTCGTCCAGCATGAACACCGGGTTGCGAACGCCGGCTTTCTTCATCATCTGGAGAACCTGTCCGGGCAGGGCGCCGATATAGGTACGCCGGTGGCCTCGGATTTCAGCTTCATCGCGCACGCCGCCGAGCGACAGGCGCACGAACTTGCGTCCGGTGGCTTTGGCGATCGACATTCCGAGTGAGGTTTTGCCCACGCCAGGAGCCCCGACAAAGCACAGGATGGATCCCTTGGGATCTTTTACGAGACGGCGAACCGCCAGGAATTCGAGGATGCGTTCCTTGATTTTCTCGAGACCGTAGTGATCGCCTTCGAGCACGGACTGCGCAAATGGCAGATCGCGGATTTCCTTGGAGCGCTTCTTCCATGGCACCGCGAGCAACCAGTCGAGGTAGTTGCGCGAGACGGTGGACTCAGCCGACATCGGCGGCATCTGCTCCAGCCGCTTCAGCTCGGCCATGGCCTTTTCCAGAGCGTCCTTGGTCATGCCGGCGGTTTCGATCTTCTTCTTCAGCTCGTCGAATTCGCTCTTCTCGCCGCGGCCCAGTTCCTTCTGGATGGCCTTGATCTTCTCGTTGAGATAGTATTCCTTCTGCGCCTTTTCCATCTGGCGCTTCACACGGCCCTGGATGGTACGGTCGACATTGAGCTTCTCAATCTCGATGTCGAGCATTTCCGCAACGCGGGTCAGCCGGTCAATGGGATCGAAGATCTCGAGCAGTTCCTGCTTTTCCTCGATCGAAAGCTGCAGGTTCGCGCCGACGGTATCGCTGAGCTTGCCCGGATCGTCGGTGCGCACCGCGGCGACCATGTTGTCGTAATTGACGTTCTGGCTGATCTTGACGTACTGCTCGAACAGGTTGGTAACACGCGAAATCAGCGCGTCCAGCTGCGGTCCCGAGTCGATGCGATAGCTGAAGGTCCGCACCGTGGCGCGGAAGTATCCGTCTTCTTCGCTGACGCTGACCACTTTCCCGCGCTCGACGCCTTCGACCAGGACTTTGATGTTGCCGTCGGACTGGCGCAGGCTCTGGACGATGTTCGCGACCGTTCCGACCGAGAAAATTTCATCCGGACGCGGCTCGTCCACGCTGGCATCGTGCTGGGTGGCGAGGAAGATCTTGCGGTCTCCCGCCAATGCTTCTTCTAACGCACGAACGCTCGATTCGCGGCCGACCACGAACGGCGTCATCATGTGCGGAAAGATCACGACGTCCCGGATGGGCATCATCGGGAGTTTTCGTGAATCGGATTTTTCTTTGGAAGTGATCATCCTGCCTTTTCCAACAGAGCCATGTTAATCTTCTGCGTCATGACCATTTCTTTGGTCACCAGGAACTCGCGAACCTTCTTATACGACGGCAAGTAGTACATCAGATCGAGCATCAGATCCTCCAGGATCATCCGCAACCCGCGGGCCCCGACTTTACGCTCCATCGCCAGTTGCGCGATGGCTTCCAGGGCGTCGTCACTGAACTTCAGCCGCACGTTTTCGAATTCGAACAGCTTCTGATATTGCTTAATGATCGCGTTCTTGGGCTTGGTCAAGATCTGCACCAGCGCGTCTTTACTCAAATCCTCGAGCACGGCGACTACCGGCAGCCGCCCGATAAACTCGGGAATAAACCCACCTTTAATAAGGTCGACCGGCTGGACCTGTTCCAACATAGTCACGTCCCGGCGGCCTGAGCTGCCCTGACGCCGGGAAGAGGCTGCGGTTGGCTCTTCACCACTGTTGGAGAAGCCGATGGTCCTGGTTCCCACGCGCCGGGCGATGGTCTTTTCCAGGCCAATAAAGGCTCCGCCACAGATGAATAGGATATTGGTGGTGTCCACCGGCGTGAATTCCTGGTGTGGATGCTTGCGGCCGCCCTGCGGCGGAACGTTGGCGACCGTGCCTTCCAGGATCTTCAGGAGCGCCTGCTGGACCCCCTCGCCCGAGACGTCGCGGGTAATGGACGGGTTCTCATCCTTGCGCCCGATCTTGTCGATTTCGTCAATATAAATGATGCCCGTCTGGCAGCGCTGGACGTCCCAATCGGCGTTCTGGAGCAGCCGGAGGATGATGTTTTCGACGTCCTCGCCGACGTACCCGGCCTCGGTCAGGGTGGTGGCGTCCACGATGGCGAACGGCACATCGAGAATTCGAGCTAGGGTTTGCGCTAGTAATGTCTTGCCTGTACCGGTCGGCCCGATCAGCAGGATGTTGGATTTGGACAGTTCCACTTCACCCGTGCGCTGCTTGTTCATCTGGATGCGCTTGTAGTGGTTGTAGACGGCCACCGCCAGTTTCTTCTTGGTGGCGTCCTGGCCGATTACGTACTGATCCAGGTATTCCTTTAATTCCAACGGCTTGGGTAGCTTGTGGGGCGCACCATACTGCTGCTCATTGCGGTCATCCTCAAGGATCGAGTTGCAGACAGCAATGCACTCATCGCAGATATAGGCGCGTGGGTAATCCGAAGGGGAGGAGATCAGCTTACCAACAACATCCTGGCTTTTATGGCAAAAAGAGCAACGGAGGGAATCGTCGGAGCCGGCACGCTTCACGGGATCTCCTGCACCAAAGGGATTGAAGTCTTCGAACATCCCCAGTATAGCCGACTTCTGGGTCATTCGTGATCAGGGGGGCAAAGAGACACGCAAGTGGTTCTTGAAACCTGTTCTTTGAGTCAGATACTCCCCCCTCAGCGGTTGTGCCCAATCGGCTATTGCCACCTCCACAGCGGCCCGGGCAAGCGAGAGCCCTCGCTGAAGCGCTCCCTCGTTCATTCCTGTATATGCTTTACTCCTGGCCGCCTTCCTGGTCGTGCTCCTTGCAGGCCGGTCCAGCATCGCCTCCCAGGCCGCGATCGCCCGCGGGCCCGCAGGGTGAGAAGGCAACTCCGCGGAACACTTCTCCGGCGGGCGAGGTCAGCACCGTCTCGAAGTGTTCGTGCGCCGGCAGGGACTCGGCCGCGAGCGAATCGGTGATTTTGACGAGTTTCGTGGGGTCGGGCTCCCCGCCCGAGACAGTGCTCCACTGGGATGTGATGGCGTAGATGGTGACGGCGTCCTCGTCGGTGTGTTCTCCGGTCATGTTGCGGAGACCGTAGGTATAGGTCGGCACCGGGTAGTTGGAAACGTTCACCGGCCGGTATAAGTTGAGACCGGCTTGCAGGGTGTAAAGCAACTGCCATGTGCCATTGATCTTCTTCCATTTCTCGAGGCCGGCTAAGGGATCGGGAATCAGGTTCCCGCTTGGGTCGAGATTAGGATTTCCTTCATCGGCAACATAGACGGTATCGGCGTCCGCGAACCAGAAACCAAAAGGAGTGTAAGGAGAAGACGCGCCGGGCGTGGTGCAGTTAACCGGCGGATTGGCGCAGGTAGCGGGAGCGCCGAAAAGAAAGCTGAGTGTGTTTGCCGTGCCCGTCGGCAGAATGCCGGTTGCGCCCACTTGGTACAGCCCGTCGTCGCCGTTGCCGCCGCTGCCTTTGGAGACATACAGCGTGTTGTTGATAATCCCGATCCCGCGGAAGTTGTTGTCTTTGACGTGCTGCTTGGTGCTTTCATCGGCGCGATCGGCGGCCACGTAGATGCCCAGTTGATAGGACAAGCTCGACACCGGTGTTCCGTAACGTGCGCCGATGGTGGAACCTGGCCCGGGAGCGAATGGGTCAGGACTCTTATAAGTAGTCGAATCAGAGTTGCCGGCCATGTAGAACTGGTTGCCATCCGCACTGATCGCCGCGCGCGGGTTGTCGCCGCTGTAGGCATTCGATTCGTTTGTCACGGTGTAGGAGCCGTCCGCCGCGATCAGCGCGACCGCCCGGTCGTACCTGGGGCTGGTTCCGGGTTTGAGGTCAGTCCCGGCGCCCGTTGTGTAGGAATTGGAGACGCCGTTCGCGCCGACCGGACCGGCGTAGCCCATGTAGGTGAGATATTGCCCGTTGACCGAGCGCATTAGCGCGCCCTCCGATTTGGAGCTGAAGCTGGTAGTGAGGCCGGTGAGCGGGAGCGTTCCAATCCGTGGAAATCCTGGATTGTCGATGTAGCGGTCCAGGAAAATATTGCCTTGGATTCCGGTGACACCGACATCGGCAAAGATGAAGGGGAATGGCGTGACGTCCCCGAAAGTATTGCCCGCGTAGTGGACACGGCTGACCACCACGGTACGCGGCTGCGCAAAACTAAGCGCAGAAACCGCGCACACAATCAGGAAGCTGGCAAGCGGACGGATCGTAAGGTGAAGGCGCATGGTGAGAACTATAGAGCGCCAGCATTGCAACGGGATTAATATTACGCAAATTAGAAGTTTCGACCGACTCTACCAGCCCGCCGGCTTCATGACCTATTTCGTCAGCATCTTGAACGCATGGTGCCAATCGTTGCGCAGGAAGCCGGGCAGGCACCACAGCATACAAAGCGGCTCCAGTGCGCGGGAGGCCGCGATGTCGCCGCAATCATAAGGTTCCCACCCAAACTGCCCGCAGATTCCGGACACCGTGCTCTTGGCTGCGGGATTATTGCCGCACAGGAACATGGTCGGCATGCCCTGCTCGAATTTGGGATTGATCATGAGCCCGCTGCCGACACTATTAAAGGCCTTCACGATATGTGCGTTGGGAAGCAGCATCTGGACCTTCTCGCCGAGAGATTGGTTTGGCCCGGTGGAGAACGTGAGAATCCCATTCACCGGCTTTTCGTCTGCCAGCGGATTGGTGGTGTCGATCACGATCTTTCCGGTCATGTGATCCGGGCCGGCCTGCAAGATCACTTCTTCCACCGCGATTCCCTTAACCGCCAGAACGACGATTTCTCCGAAGCCTGCGGTCTCGCGGAAAGTTCCCGCCTGCGCGCCGGGATTCGACGCGGCGTGTTTGGCAACCCAGGCCGGCACCTCGCCTCGGGCAGGATCGCGAGTACCCAGCATCACTTCATATCCGTGCTTCAGAAATCCCTCGGCGAGCGTTCGCCCGACCACGCCCGATCCGAGGACTCCGATCTTCTTCGCCATGATCTTAGTATGCCAGCCGTCGTATACCAATTAAAGACATGGGCCATCGCGTCGTTTGCCGCGATGTGTCACGCTGAACCATAGCCTTTGACACGACACCCTTTGACCCGACTTGTTCAGATCATCCATCCGGAGTATGGACGCCGCGTCGGCCTGGTGAACGGCGATGAACTCCATCTCTTATCGACCTACCGGACGGCGTATGCCTTCGCCATGGCTGCGACCGAGACGGGCCAGAAACTGCGGGAATTGCTGAGCACGGACCTATCCGGCATTGTTCTGGACTATCGCGAGGTTTATGCGCTGAGGAGCGGGTGGCGCTTCCTGCCGAGCTTCGATCATCCCGAGCACACTGCGTGTTGCCTGGTTTCGGGATGCGCGAACGCACACGGCGCGAACGCCCACAGTTCGGCGAATGTGGCCGCTCCCGCCGTGCCACCCTGGTTTCTGAAGGGCAACGGCATGCACTTGCGAGCACATGGCGAGCCCTTGACCATTCCGGCGTTCTCTTTAGGCGGCGCTGAGGAAGCGGAACTGGCCGCTGTATATCTGATCGGTCCGGATGCCATTCCGCGGCGCGTGGGACTCACGCCCGGAAATGAATTCGCGGATCCGGTCATGCCGGTGCAGGATGCCCGGTTGCTCTCACGGGCCAAGCTGCAGAATTGCGCCATCGGGCCGGAACTGGCGCTGGACGCGGAATTTCAGGACGTCGCTGGCTCGGTTGCCATAGAACGCGGCGGGACCACAATATGGTGCAAGGAAATCCGGACCGGCGAGAAACACACGGCGTTCCGGCTGGAGCAGATCGAGCAGC
>Ga0070735_10005711_pt1 | contig 10249 bp, 9 predicted proteins | sample Coa_R1_FD_66443 | JGI IMG/M metagenome (GOLD analysis project Ga0070735, IMG submission 66443) | Surface soil microbial communities from Centralia Pennsylvania, which are recovering from an underground coalmine fire - Coalmine... | ecosystem: Environmental > Terrestrial > Soil > Unclassified ... | reverse complement strand
CCTGTTTCGACGGACGTATAGGCGATCCACTTTCCGTCTGGCGAAAATCGGCTGCTATGCTGGGTCACTCCAGGTGTGTCGATCAAGGGCGTGGCCTTCTTGTCCCGCAGCGAATAGGTCCAGATGCTGTAGTAGTTGCTGAGCGTAATGAAGCTGATCATCTGGTTTTGCGCCGACCAGGATTCCGGCGCGCGCGCGGCTGCTAAACGCTCCGCGGCTCCTGTTCCGTCAGAGCGCTGAATGTAGAGCGCCTGTTGGTCCTTCTCATCGACGATATAGACGATCTCATCGCCGGAGGCCGACCACATCGGGTAATGATCTCGACCTGCCGTCGCCTTGCGGGGAGCTGCAAGATTCGCCCCGGCTTTGGAGAGTTCGGCGATCCAAACCGTACCGTCTTCGATGTCATAGGCGACACGTTTACCGTCCGGTGAAATGCGCGGGGCAAACGTATGCGCCGGTAGGCGCCCAACCGGCGTCTTATGGCCATCTCGATCGACTAGAACGAGGGAAGGGCGCTGGGTTTGCGCGAAAAAGAGAGTAGCCGATCCTGCGGCTGCAATTGCCGCCAGTATGATAAAGCCAGTTCGCGCTGGGAACGGCACCTTACCTCCAAGGCGGATCGCCGTTATTGCTTGCCGGCGTTCTCGTAATCCGGAACTTTGATGCGTCCCTCGATCAGGCCCTTATTGTTCTCTTCGCAGGAGTATTCCTGAATCTCCCAGTCCGGGCGAAGCGTGAAGGTGCGGTTCTGGACGATCGGCTTGGTGTACGTCTTGGGATCGTCGTAGGTCACCTGATAGGCGATATGGCCCAGGTCGGTCCGCGTGAATCTCTCGATCATGTGCAACTGGTTGCTCTGCGGGTGCCCGTTGGTATCCAGGCGCGTGAATCCGTTGAAATTGGTGGTGTCGACCACCATCGTGTCGCCCTCCCAATGGCCGATGGAATCGCCGAACCAGGTGGGGACTTTCTTCGGGTTGTGCGCGCGGCCGTCGATCGGAAACACCTTGAACCACGAATTCTGCTCGTAGAGGAACGCCATCGAAGTAGGCGTCAGCATGATCTGAATCGGATCGGGCGAACCCATCGCGCGGGAGTGCCCGAACGGCAAACAGGAACCGGTGTAATCGCCTTCTTCCGCGTTATAGGTATTGAACGCCTTCTTCCCCCATTCGGTATACGGCAGAGGGCCGCCGTTGGCACGCTCAATATCCGGCACGTACGGTCTCTGCCAAACGCCGTTGAGGTCGAGCACTCCCCAGGGAGTCTTGGGTGCGGGACCTTCCGGCGGCTGATATCCGCCACGACCCTTGCCGGCTCCAGGACCGCCCTTACCGGCGCCCTTTCCTGCTCCAGGGCCGCCTTTGGCCGCGCCTGGCGCGTCTTGAGGCTGGGCAACGATCCAACTGCCGAAAGCCAAGCAAACGGCGCCGGCGAGCATCAGGCGGTATTTCATATAGATCCTACTTCGCGCCTTCGGTCTGGCTAAGCACCGTGTGGCCGTCCTTGCCCTTCACCGTGCGGGTGCTGCAGATGTTGGTGCCCTTTTTCGCCAGGATGCCGTCCAGAACGATCTCCTCGCCTAGTTTCACGGAATCTTGTGTAAACCCCGCGCGCGTCATGGCATTGGGCGAACCGAGTTCGCACTCCCACTTATCGATGCCGCCGCTGGCATTCTTCACGTCCATGTAGATCCACGCATGTGGATTCCGCCAGTCGAGTTTCGTGAGCGTGCCGGTCAGCGTCACGGGCTTCTTCTGATCGTACTCAGCCGCCAGAGAGTGATGCGCCCAGAGGGAGGTTCCGCCCGCTAACCCAAGCGAAATCACCAGACCGATAAGGCGTTTATCCATGTTGTGCACCTTCCAAAAGTGTCGCCCGCCCGAACATTCGCACAGCGGATCTCCTCATAGTTCAACACCTTCGGAGCTACTTCGCAAGTGCGCGTTGGCGATGTGGGCCGCGCCCCCAGCATAGCTTGTTTCCGTTCTTAAGCGCACAGCGTCGTCAGGACCCGCGAAGTGCCAATCCGAGTGAGGCTTACGAATTCGACGGCCCATCCGAGTTGCAAGACGAAAACATACTTTATCGTCTAGTAAAACAGAAACCGAGCGGCTGCTTGATCCGTCCCGAAAGGCGTCTCTTGTGCAACCTAAGGCTGCCAACCTGTGATCGATGGCGGGCCGGACAGCATGCCTCGCCCGCCGCCCACTTAACGCCCCGAATCTTGGCGGGCCGAATTGACCACATCACGGATGGCCTGAGTTATTGCGTTCGACATCGCGTCACTGCTGTTCACCAGAACTTGGCGACCCGCCCTGGAGAGCGCCACCAAGTGCGGCTGACCTTCCGGGCTAAATCCTGACCCCGGATTCGTCGATGTAATCACAACTAGCGGAAGACTGCCCAGCGTGCCGGCAGCGCGCACTTGTGCAAGGCTCTGATCGAGCGTACACCCTTCGCCCCCTAACTGTGCGACTGGTGTGTTCGAGAGAAATATCAGCTCAGTTCGCTGGTCGGCGCTCAAAGAAGTGGTTGTTATGGGCGGTTGGCCTCGGCCGTTCGAAAACAAGCGTTGCAAGCCTAGTCGAACGACGCCGGGCAGTATCACTGTACACGTCAGTGCTTTTACTTTCGGTGACAATCTGCCCAACGGACCTTTTGAACTTTCCTCATCAGCAACCGGACCTAACTCGTTTGAATCGACTAGAACCGCGCCTGCCACTTCGCCCGGAAAGAGTCCCGTGTAAACGCGAACGTGGAATCCGGCCAAGCCCTCGCCGACAAGTATGTAGGGCGGTCGGATCGTGGCAGCCCGCAAAAGCGCATGGAGATCGTTCGAAACTGCGCTGAACGTACGCGGAGCGGGGCCTGCGTCGCTCCATCCATAACCCGCTCGATCGTACCAGCAGGCCCGAGTGGATGCTGCAATACGCGGCTGAAGGGCAACCCATCGATAACCCGCAGTGTGTGCGCTGCTGTCGAACACGACGGTGGGCGTTCCATCGCCGGAGCAATACAAGTTAAATACGCGCTCACCAAGTCGGAATGATTGCCCGACTTGCGGAAAGCGGGTCCGATCACGCTCGCGCCCCACTTGCTCGAAAGTCACTCCGGCTAGGGCAGCAGCGACTAGCAGAATCCCGATTCCGAGTACGATTTTGATCGAGCCTTTCATCGATTCTGAGAATCCACGTGCAAATTTGACTGCTACAGTCAGAGGCCACGTTTCTCACCGCTTCCGGCCTTAGGAAGGGAACGAAGTGCCTGAATAATGCGTTGATTCCCAGAAACTACCGATTCCAAGTGTTTCCAGCCCAATACGAGCAGGCCGAGGAGGATCAGTGCTGGGAATAGGCTTTCTCCACGCTGACCAAGGACAAAAAACATTATTACGGCGGCGCTAGCCATTGTCACGGCCAGAAGCGCCACGCCCATCAGCACCATTCGTGGGATCAAAATCAAAGCAGCGCCAAGAACTTCGACTACCGCAGCAAAATATCGGAACCACTCGCCGAGGCCAATCTGGTTGAACATGCCCACCCAGTGAGAATTCGGGTTCGTTGCGGAGAATTTCTCCGTGCCAGCGATGAGAAACACGATAGCGACTCCGAGGCGAATCATCAGGTCGGCAATATTGAACCGTGGGCGCGTCTCTTCCGGCAACAGCGTTAGATCTGCCATGGTATTTGTACCTCAACTTACAAACTGGCTAATATTCTATGCCACTAGCGCGCCGATTTCCCATTCGTGATCTGTGAGCTTGGATTCCATTGCGGGCGCACAGGTCCGAGTAACGCGGCTCCAACGGCTGCTCGCGCCGTCAGCCAAGACTTGGCGGTCAGTTGAAGCGTTTGCAACCGCAGCTTTCTGCCCGTGGTCTGTCCGCTTCCGATAATCCGGCGTTACGTCAACAACGACGAACAGTTCCTTTCTTAGAAGCCGGCAGGCAACTCCGCTTCGCGAGGGCGACGCTAATCGTGTCTCAGAGCGACAACGGGATCCACGCGCATCGCTCGGCGGGCGGGGATCAGGCAACCGAGCGTGCCCGCCAATACCAACACGGCGGATGCCACAGCCAGTGTGATCGGGTCGGAGGGCGAAACCTGGACAAGCATGGACCGCAGCAGACGGTTCACGCCAAACGACGCAGTCAGTCCGATAGTCAGACCAATTGCCAAAGGAAGCATGCCCTGCCGGAAAACGAGTCTAAGAATATCGCGAGGCGTTCCGCCGATCGCCATCCGAACGCCAATCTCCTGAGTGCGCTGGCTCACGGAATGCGCGATCACGGTATACAGGCCGATCGACGCCAACAGGAGCGCAATCCCGGCGAAAATCAGGAACAGCGATCCATAGAACCGGCTGTCCCAAAACCTTTCCATGCGATCGGCTATCGCCATGGGGCCATACAGAGGCAGGCCCGGATCCAATGCTTGGACCTCCTGCCGAAATGCGGTTGTCAAACCCGCCGGAGGCACATTCGTTCGCACCAGAATCCACGCGCCGCCTACCGGCTTTTGCCGGTAGGGCAAGTAAACCACAGGATCGAAAGTTTGCCGCGTCTGGTCGTTCTGGATGACATTCGACGCGACGCCAACAACCGTCCGCCACGGCTCCGGCGTGTCTCCATCGAAGAGGCGGAAGCGTTGGCCGAGGGGATCTTGTCCTGGCCAGTACGTGCTCGCGAAGAGTTGGTTCACGATCGCCACGGGAGTTGACGAAAGTACATCGGCATCATTGAATTCGCGGCCGGACAGCATCGCCGCCTTGATAACCCGGAAGTACGCGGGACTGATTTTTAGCGTGGAGAGTTTCCGGTGACGCTCTTCAGGAGCATCGCCCGCAAGCTGGTACGAGAATTTAAAAGAGCCCGATGCAGGGTACCCATCGGCAGTGGCCACCGACTCCACGCCAGGCATCGCTTGCAGGCGTGTTAGCAGACGGTCGAAGAAAGAAATCCTGTCTTCCGCGCGCGAATACTTTTCGGAAGGCAGAGCCACGGACCCGCCGAGCACATTGGCCGTATCAGCGCCAATATCCGCCGTGTGGATCTTCAAATAGCTGCGGATCATCACCCCCGCTCCCGCCAACAGCACCACGGCCAGCGCCATTTCTCCGGTTACCAGGAGAGCGGATAGATGTTTTCCGTGACCGCCGCCCGTGGCGCCTCTGCCGCCGTCCTTTAAGGACGCGTTGACATCGAGCTTCGAAAGCCGGAGCGCGGGCGCCAGTCCGAACAGCAATCCGGTTCCTATAGAAATCGCGATGAGATATGCGAGAACGCCGTGGTCCATGGAATAGTCCAGGACCAGCCAGGACGACTTGTTCGCCATGGCGAGCGCGTAGCTGCGCACACCCCACTTAGCGATCCACCAGCCCAGGAAACCGCCCAGGCCCGATAGCATCACGCTCTCAATGAGGAGTTGCCGGATGATTCGCCACCGCCCGGCGCCCAGTGCGATGCGGATAGAGATCTCGCGGGATCGGCCGATCGCGCGGACCAGCAGCAGATTCGCCAGATTGGCGCACGCGATCAAGAGCACAAACCCAACAGCGCCCCACATGGACCCGTAGATCATGGCTGCGTTTGGCCCGATGAAGAACCGCGTAAACGTCTGTATTTCGGGCATCAGTTCGCGATTGGTCACCGGGTACTCCGCTGCCAGCCGCTTTCCGATGACGTCCATTTCCGCTTGGGCGGTCTCGACCGTTACGCCTTCAGCCAGGCGTGCGACGACCATCCATGTGTCGCGGTTCTCCCGGTTCATTACCTTGGGCGTCTGAACCAGCGGAACCCATACATCCACCGTCTGCGGAAAGGAAAAGCCTTGAGGCATGACTCCTATGTAGGTGGTTAAGGCGCCGTTCATCCGCACCGTGCGGCCAATGATGGCCGGATCCTTGCCATAGCGGCGTTCCCAAAAGCCATAATTCAGGATCGCGACGGGAGCCGCGCCCGGCATCTCATCGGCAGCCGTAAAATCCCGGCCGATGAGCGGTTTCTGGCCCACCAGCCTGAAGGTATCCGCGCTGTTTTCGTTTCCGCTGAGATTCTCGGGAAAGCCGCTCGAATCGGTGAGAGCAATCCCCACGCCGTGGACCAGGGCCATTCCATCGAAAGACTTTGCCTGCGTCTTCCAGTCCAGAAAGTCGGGATAGGAAACGCAACAGTTGGAATTTCTATAACTGATATACCGAAGTCGATCGTTACCCTGGACCAGCGCGAAACCCTTAAACAGCACGGCGTTGGTCACGGTGAACACCGTGGCGTTAACCCCGATACCGACAGCCAGCATCGTGATAGCTACTGCGGTGAAACCTGGATTGTTGGCCAGGGCGCGAAGGCTCAACCGAATGTCGCCGAGCAGAGGCATTTGTGCTTAGACGCTGAAAGGTTGCAAAGACTTCCCACAAAAACTTCGCAAAGCCGACCCCAGCGCTTTCGTATGGTGTCCTTTCTTAGTTGCGCCCGGATTTCAGCGCTTGGGCGTGATGCGCAGTAGACTTCCGCTGCGCGTAAGCAGGTAAACCGCGCCGTCGGGACCCTGCCGGATATCGCGGATAGCTTGCTTCCGGTCCAGGAGCAAACGTTCTTCGGCCACCACTTCATTCTTGTCGAGTACTAGTCTGACCAGGCACTGCGCTTCGAGCCCGCCGACGAACAGATTGCCGCGCCAGTCCGGAAATAAATTGCCCGTGTAAAACATCATGCCCGACGGGGCGATGTCCGGGATCCACCAGTACACAGGCTCCTCCACGCCGGGCATGGAGGATTTCCCGTTGCCCACCGGGACGTTCTTCCGCCCGTCGGTGCGGCGCACATCGTACTGCGTGCCATAGGAGACGTTGGGCCAGCCGTAGTCCTTGCCTGATCGGATGATATTGATCTCATCGCCGCCCTGCGGGCCGTGATCGGTAACCCATAGCTCGCCCGTCGCCGGGTTGATCGCCGCGCCTTCCGGATCGCGGAGGCCATGCGCGAAGGTCGTAGGCGGAACCGTCGCGCGGCTCAGCCAAGGATTATCGCCGGGAATCGAGCCGTCTCGATTGATGCGCAGCACACGGCCCGAAAAATTGCGGCGAAGATCCGGATTGTCGGTGAAAACGCGCTCTTCGCCGTCATAATCTTCCTCGTAGAATCGGAAGCGATCGGCCCCGGTGATGAGCAGCTTGCCGTCAGGCGCAATCACAATCCGCCGCTCCGCCCCCTCAGCGAGAATCTTGACGTCTTCCAGGCGGCGGCCATCGGCGCTCAGCTTGGCGCTGGCGGCCTGCTCCGTGCCGATCTGCATCGTTTGCCGCTCGGCCAACGATTTACTCCAGACGTTGTCGTAGAAAAACTCCACTGGCCACATCGCGGAAGCTTCGCCCGGAGGCGGCGCGAAGTAGTTGAAATAAAGCGTGCGGTTGCGCGCAAAATCGGGATCCAGAACGACGTCGTGCAGACCCTGCGCGGCGACCGATTTTACGTCGGGAACCCCAGCCAGCGGCGCGAAGACGACCCCGTCCGGGCGCACGATTCGCATGGTGCCTCCGCTCTCGGTCACCAGGAACGTCCCATCCGGAAGGAAGGCGAGCGAAAACGGGGAGCTGAGGCGGTTGGTGATGGTTTCCACGGTGAGTGCGGGCGAAGGCTTCGCCGGTTTCGGCGCTTCGGTCTGCCTGGGGAAAGCGGGTTTAGGCTTGGGGGGATTACCGGTAAAAGCGGACTGCGCCCAAATGGGCGCGCATGCGGCGGTCAAGAAAACAGAGATTGTGAATCGAACGTACGCCATGTCGAACATTATGTCACTGCGGGATATAATTGGCCCCAGCGGGAACCTTTTTGAGCGCTGCTGCGTATCACGGCAAGTGGCTAGCGATCGACCACTTAAAAGTCGGACTAAGGAGGAATAAACATGCAACGAGGATTATGGATCGTGCTTTTCGCAAGCGCGGCATTCTCCCAAAGTGCCGATAAACCCGCGGCATTCGATTCCGCCGACGTTCACGTGAGCGCGCCGTCGAAGAATCCCACCATGCGCGGTGGCGCTTTGCGCGGAGGCCGGTTCGAAGTTCGCACCGCGACCCTAGTGGACCTGATCAGCCGGGCATACAACATGGAGTCGGACAAGATTCTGGGCGGCCCGAACTGGCTCGATTGGGATCGGTTTGACGTGCTCGCGAAGGCGCCGCCAACCACCCAGGAAAACCTCAACCTGATGCTGCAGAATCTGCTCGCGGACCGTTTCAAGCTCGTCGTACACAAGGACACCAAACTGATGCCCGCGTTCGCGCTCAGCGCAGGCAAGGGTATGCCCAAAATGAAACAAGCTAGTGGTTCCGGTGATCCGGGGTGCCAGGGAGTGCCGCAGAATCCCGCACCGGGAGCCATACCGTATCAAGTGGTTTCCTGCCACGGCGTCACCATGGCTAGTTTCGCGGATATCCTGCGCGGATTTGGCTACGGAAGCTATCTGCCTGATCCGGTCGTGGACCAGACTGGGCTCAGCGGAGCCTGGGATTTCGAACTTAAGTGGACTGCTCGTAACCGGCTCGCGCAAGCCGGGCCTGACGGTATCAGCCTTCTGGATGCGGTCGACAAGCAACTGGGGCTGAAGCTGGAGGCGAAAAAAGCTCCGCTGCCCGTGCTCATCGTCGACAGCGTGAATCAAACCCCCACGCCCAACGACCCTGGGGTGACGACCAAGATTCCGCCTGCACCGCCAACCGAGTTTGAGGTCGCCAACGTCAAGCCGAGCTCGCCCGATGCAACGCGGCAAAACGGCCGCATGCAGAACGGGCGCCTGGATCTGCAGTACTTCACCTTGAAACAATTGATTCAAGCCGCCTGGGATCTGAGCAACAACGATGATATGATCGTCGGCCTCCCGAAATCCGCGGAGTCGGCCCATTACGACGTTCTCGCGAAGGTCGCCACGTCAGGGCCCGCAAATGCCCAGGATATCGATGATGACACCCTTCTTCTAATGTTGCGGAGTCTGCTTATAGAGCGTTTCGGACTGAAGGCGCATATGGAAGACCGGCCGGTGAGTGCCTACACCATGACCGCGGCCAAGCAAACGAAATTGCAGAAGGCCGATCCGCAAAATCGAACGAACTGCAAATCCGGCGGGGGAACGAACCCCATTCTTAACAGACTCATCACCTGCCAGAACATGAACATGACCCAGTTCGCGGGGATGTTGCAGTACATGGCATCGGGGTACGTGCGCGCGCCCATAAAGGACGCGACCGGACTCGACGGCTACTACGACTTTAGCGTCAACTTCAGCGGTATCAATCTGCTTCCCGGCGCCCGGTTCGATCCCAACGCGGCCTCGGGAGCGTCGGATCCGAACGGTTCGCTTTCACTGCCCGAAGCGCTGCAGAAACAACTCGGACTGAAGCTCGAGATGGAGAAACGCCCGATACCCGTGCTCGTCATCGATCACGTCGACGACAAGCCGACGGAGAATTGACCCGAAGACCGGCTCGATCAAGTAGATCATTTTGTTCGGGACCTCCATTGGCTCGGGTCACGCTGCCCGTGCATGCAAGCCACAATGACGACGACGTCATCGTAGAGCCGATAGAAGACGCCGTACGGGAACCGGATCAAAAGAGCCCGTCGAGTATCTCGATGGATATCGCGTGCAATGTGGGCTGTTTGGCGATGCCCTCGAATGTAACCCGAAGCGCCGCCAGGAACTCATTGCCGAGGCCAGGACGTCGGCGTTCGTACCACAGAAACGCCTCATCGATATCGGCGGCAGCCGCCGGACGAACCACGAGGTGCGTCACCGACCGCGGTTATGGATGTTGCGAAAGACCTCTTCCCATGGAATGCCGGCCGGCCCCTCGCGATCAAGTTCGTCGAGCCGCCGGTCCAACTCCTCTAGCTGGGCTCTGGTCAGACGGATGCCTTCCGGAGTCGCGCGAAGACTCTCCCAGAGTTCCTCCATCAGCCGCAATCGTTCGTCAGTACTTAGGCTTGCGATATCTACCGTGCCCACGGAACAAGTATATCCCTTCCTCAAAAATCAATCGACCCCAGCACTTCTGAAGGCTTCTTCTCAAACGCCCGGCAAATCGCCAAAAAACTTTCGATGCTCGGCAGGTTCGTCCCCCGCTCGATCGCGCTGATCTGCGAGACGCTCAGCTTCGTCTCGGCCGCCAGTTGCTTGAGCGACCAGTCGCGAGCCACGCGCATCAGCTTGATCGCGTGCCCCAGCCGCTCTCTTAACCGATCCTGAGCCGTCTG
>Ga0070735_10005710_pt1 | contig 10255 bp, 8 predicted proteins | sample Coa_R1_FD_66443 | JGI IMG/M metagenome (GOLD analysis project Ga0070735, IMG submission 66443) | Surface soil microbial communities from Centralia Pennsylvania, which are recovering from an underground coalmine fire - Coalmine... | ecosystem: Environmental > Terrestrial > Soil > Unclassified ... | reverse complement strand
GGCGGCGAGTTCGAAGAGTGTTTCATGACTGCGCTCTGGTCATCGGAGGAGGACGCGCAGCTTCAAGCAGTCGCGCTGCTCAAACGCGAAGGCAAAGCGGGTGGTGCCGGCTTCTGGTGCTATGCCGACAACACGAGTGCGCTCGGTGCAAGTTCGATCGGCGAGCGCATGTACATCTACGCTTCCTTCCTGCTGACGTACGATCCGAACTACTCGGTGTTCGAGGAGTCGTTCACGACCTCGCCTTCGACGTTCAAGGTCTTCCCGGAAACGGGATTTGTGCCCCTCAGTCCGGTCATTACGCCGACCGCATCGAGTAGTCTGGAAACGTCCACCGGCGCGTACTTGCGCGAATACAACTCGTGTTACTACCGTGGAAGTTACGTCGGAAAATGCGAAGTCATCGTGAATCCAAGCACGACCAGCTACGTCAGCGTGCCCAATCCATGGGGACTTCACCACGCCATGTCGCTGAGCGGCGGCGGCGTGCTCGACGGCGGCTACGCCTCGTTCGCCGGCGCCGCGCCGACGTCGATGGCGCCGAAGTCCGGCTTGATCCTTACTCCGTAACGTTCCTCGCGCTACGTCTAGAGAAGCATCGCGTCATGTGCGATGCTTCTTTACTTTGAAAGCTTGGTTGCCCTCACTATGAGCGAACCCCCAAATGGCATGAGACCTTTTGGCCCATGACGTATCGAGGCTTGGTCGCGCGCCATTTCAGGGGAGGTTTCATGAATTTGCTGCGCGCCTTTGCGTTCTGCGGCGTGTCTGCTGCAACGGTTGTTGCCGCGGCTTGCTCGGGATCGGGCCCAAGTTCACCATCTGCGTTGCCGCAACTTGGGCCCACATCCGCACCCACGGCGTCGGATTCTCACACTGTCTCGGGCGAGGTTGATTACGCAACGTATTACTCGTCGGAACACGAGTTTCAGGTGAAAGCCTCGTCCGGCAAAACCTATTGGATCCTAACGACGTCGAAGACGCAATGGACGGGTGACGGCCTCGCGCTCAAAGTTGGGGATTGGATTTCGGCAACCGGCAACTGGAAAACGTCCGACACGCTCGACGCTTCCAGCATCTCGCTGAACAGCAGCCCGCAGACCACGCCTGCGCCGACCGCCTCGGCGAGCGCAGCGCCGGCCGGCGGCGCACCCGCGCACGTGCAAACCGGAGAGTATTTGCTGTCGTCGACGGAAATGACGACGAACCCGAGCGTCTACGCGCCGTATTTGAGCTGGGCATACACCGTCGGCGGCCGTGCAGGCATAACGCAGGCGGCAGGGATCAAGATCGTGCTCTATACGGACCCAATCATGCCGGAACGCGGCAGCTACGAGTACGACACGCTGAACGGCTCCTACCAGTCCGCACGCGCCACGACGTGCAGCGGATCATTGGTGACCACGTTCAATGGAACCGGTCTGCTCTCGGATCCGACGAAAAGCGCTGCGACTCCGTATTTTCAAAGCGTCATGAACAACGCGGTAACAACGGTCGAGAAGGCCAACCCGGGATATGCGCATCCGTGGGATCTGATTTACGTCGATGACGACGGGCCGCTCTACGGAGCAAGCGCGACGCCGTGCAATTTCAGCCCGACGACGTGGGGAATCGCGCAAGACACGGCACTGGCAACGACCGGACAGAAATTCATCTTGAATTCGCTCTCGGTCGCGGATAGCAACGTACCGACGTACGTGCAGCGGCTTGCCGGCTCGGCGATTGCGGGCGGCGAGTTCGAAGAGTGTTTCATGACTGCGCTCTGGTCGTCGGAGGAGGATGCGCAACTTGAAGCGATCGCGCTGCTCAAGCGAGAAGGCAAGGCGGGCGGCGCCGGTTTCTGGTGTTATGCCGACAACACCACCGCGCTTGCAGCGAGCTCGATCGCCCAGCGTCTTTACATCTACGCATCGTTTCTCTTGACGTACGATCCGAACTACTCGGTGTTCCAAGAGTCGTTCACCACGCCCTCGACGTTCAAAGTCTTTCCGGAGACGGGCTTGGTGCCGATGAATCCGATAACGACGCCCACGAGTGTAAGCGGCCTGGCGACCTCGACCGGCGCATACATGCGTGAGTACGACGCGTGCTACTATCGCGGAAGCTACGTCGGCAAATGTGAAATCGTCGTCAATCCGAGCACGACCTCGGCGGTGAACGTCCCCAACCCTTGGCGTTTGCACCACAGTATGACGCTCAGCGGCGGTGGTGTGCTCGACGGCGGGACGGCTTGGTTCGCTGACGCGGCCCCGGCGATGATGGCTCCCAAATCAGGTTTGATTCTTACGCCCTAAGTTTCACTTTTGGGGTAAAACGGGCGCATGCCGCAGAGCGCGTCCTTGCTGCACGACGTCGTCGAATGGGACGTCGTAAACTGGTCCCGGGCACTGGACTTTTGGAAAACCCATATGTCCTTACCCACCTCGTCCATGTGTTTGGAAGTGGGCGCACGCCGCGGCGGCTTGTCGCTGTGGCTTGCGCTCCAAGGCTACAACGTCGTCTGCTCCGACCTGAACGACAACCGCGAGATCGCGGCGCCGCTGCATCGCGCATACGGAGTGAGCGAGCGCATTACGTATGAGGCGATGGATGCCGCCGCAATTCCCTATGAAGAACATTTCGATGCCGTCGCGTTCAAATCGGTGCTCGGGGGCGTGGCGTGGGACGGCGATGCGTCGCGTCAGGCCGCAGCGGTGCGGGCAATGCATCGCGCGCTCAAGCCCGGCGGCGTGCTCCTGTTCGCGGAGAACCTGTGCGGTTCGCCGCTGCACGAAGCCGCACGCCGCCGATTCATCAAGTGGAATAGCATTTGGCGCTACGTAAGCATCCGCGAAATGCTTGGCTACTTGGAGCCGTTTTCAAACGTCGAGTATCGCACCACCGGCGTAGCAGGGTTGTTCGGGCGAACACCGGCGATTTCACGACTGCTCGGCAGAGCGGATGGCACCTTTTTCGATAGAGTCGTGCCGCCGCACTGGCGTTACATCATGTTCGGCGTCGCCCGAAAATAGCGAATGCGTTAGACCAAGCCCATCTTGATGGCGTGCACCGCAGCTTGCGTGCGCGCGTAAATGTTGAGTTTGGAGAAGATCCGGCTGACGTGATTCTTTATGGTCTTTTCCGAGAGTTTGAGCCTCGCGCTGATTTCTTTGTTCGAAAGGCCTTCCGCGATGAGCCGAATGACCTCCGTTTCCCGGACGGATAATTCGTTGATGTCCGGGCGCCCGTTGCTCATGCTCCGGCGCCGCAACAGTCCGCCGGCGACGCGAGGATCGACGTAGGTTTCCCCGTTGGCAACGATCTTCACGGCGCGAATCAACTCCGCCGGCGTAACGTCCTTGATGATGTAACCGTCGGCTCCGGCCGCTAGGCAGCATTGCATCATCTCAGCCTGCGGACGCATGGATAAAACGCAAACGCGCGCTTGCGGTGCTGCTTCACGGCACGACGCAAGTGCTTCCCCCAATTCGAGCGCGCCGCCGTCGACGTCGAGCAGAATGATGTCCGGCTTGGCTTTCATCAGCGCGTTCATTACGACGCTGTCGGAATCGCCGACGATTTGCAGCGTTGGGTCCATAGAGAAAACTTGGCATAGTGCCTTACCAAAAAGCACCTGCCCCTCTATCACGTAGATGCGTGCGGTGTCTGTCGTTATCACAGTGTTCCCTTCACCGAAGAAGCTGAATTGTTTTGGATGGTGGGTGGGCGCGTAACGGACTGCCCGGGGCAGAGAGGGAAGTTCGCTGGGTACGGAGATTCCCAAATACGGGACGATTCTCGCAACGTTAGGGCGCATTTCCGCAGAGCAGGGCCGGAAGTCCCCTGACTATCAGGGACCGATTCGCCGAGTGGCGGTTGCCTGCAAGCGACGCTAATAAAAAAACGCCCACACTCCGATTATCTAAATTGTCGAGCCTCCTCTGATGTATTGTGTTAGAGGAAGTGTAATCCATGTTACGCTCGCGTTTGCGAGTACTTGCCGTTGCGCTCTTATTGCCCGCCGTGCTGCCGGCATGCGGCGGAGGCGGCGGCGGCGCAGGCGGTCCCGCTGGAGTGATTCCCGCGAAAGTTGTATCGAATCCGACGGCTACGCCGGCCGGTAGGCCGAGCGCTGCGCCGACGGCAAGCAGCGGACCAATGCCTACACCTCCCCTTGCGCCCACTCCGACGCCCGGCGGTATGCCGACGCCGATCGCCACGCCCACACCGATCGCTGCGCCGACTCCTTCGTCTCCGCTGACAATCCCGACGACTCACGTGCAAACTGCAACATACCTGTGGAGTTCGACTGAGGCGGCAACCGCGCCAACCACGTATGCGCCGTACTTGACGTGGGCGTATCCGCTGTACAACAACATGCCGGCGACGCATCAAGCCGGAATCAAGACGATCGTCTATATGGATCCGGTGATGCCGCGACCGAGCTCGTACGAGTACACCGATCTCAGTGGAACCTACGCGAGCGTGCGCGCTACGGACTGCAGCGGCAACGTCATCACGACGTATAGCGGAACGGGTCTGCTCGCCGACCCGCGCGCACCGCTATCCTCGGCGTACTATTCCGACATCGTCAATTGGTACATCCGGAACAAGCTTGCGCCATATAGTTACACGCAAGATTGGGACGCGATGTTCGTCGACAACAACGGTCAGCTCTACGGGGCGAGCGCTACGCCGTGCAATTACACCCCCGCGGCATGGGGCCAGGCCTTCGACGCGGCGATTTCGGGAATTTCGCAGAAGTTCATCACCAACAGTCTGGCGACGGCCGACAGCAGGGTGCAGACCTACGTAAATTATCTTACGCCGAGCAACGTCATCGGCGGCGAATTCGAAGAGTGCTTTACGAACGGCGAGTGGACCGCGGAGGAAGATTCACAGCTCGAAACCGTCGCATTGTTCAAGAGCGAAGGGAAAGCGCCGTCGCCCGCTTGGTGGTGTTTCGTGGACAACTCGAGCGTCGATGGTGCGACCGTTCTTCCGTTGCGCCTCTTTGCTTACGCATCATTCTTGCTCACCTACGATCCGAACTACTCGCTATTCCAGGAGGCGTTCAGCACGTCGCCCTCCACGTTCCAGGTCTTTCCGGAAACCGGCTTCGTGCCGCTCTATCCCGCAAGCGTTCCGAGCGGCATAGCAGGTCTGCAAAGCAGTACCGGCGCGTACGTGCAGTCGTACAGCGCTTGCTACTATCGCGGCTCGCTGGTGGGTGCGTGCGAAATCGTCGTGAATCCCACGTCAAGCACCGTGAGCGTGCCGAATCCCAAGGGCCTCGCGCATAGCATGGTCTTGAGCGGAGACGGCGTTCTCGATGGAGGGAGTGTTTCGTTTTCGGGAGCAGCGGCCTCTTCGCTTGCTCCTCAGACGGCGGCGATCTTGGTTCCGTAGGGTCAAGGCCGTGAAGGCGAAAGGCCCTGCGGAATTATGCCGCAGGGCCTTCGCGTTCCTTGGACATGGACCGTATGATCGTGCCGAGCATGCCTACTCGATTGCTTTTGCTTTGCGCGGCGGCGCTGCTCTTCACGCTTGGCGCGTACGACAACCCGCCCTCGGACCCGCCGCAGCATGTGCAAACCGCGGCATATTTATGGACGCCCGGGCTTGCGGCAAGCGACCCAAGCCGTTTTAAACCATACCTGACGTGGGCGTATCCGCTCTACAGCCAAGCGGATCGCGTGCATGACGCCGGCATAAAAACCATCTTCTACATCAATCCCGTCATGCCGCAGCGCGGCGAACACGAATACGATTTGCTCACCGGGCAATATGCCGATGTCGGCGCGAAGGATTGTAGTGGAAACGCCTCGACGAGCTACGCCGGCAAGGGGCTGTTATCCGATCCTCGCTCACCCCGAGCTGCGGATTTTTACGCCGACACGGTGGATTGGTACATCCATCACAAGATCGACATTCACGGCGGCGAGCAGAACCCGAACGCGCTTTTCGTGGACAACAATGGCGCTCTGTATGGAGTGAATCCGCAGCCGTGCAACTACGATGCGCGTTCCTGGGGACGCGCATTCGATCGCGCGATCGCCGGCATTCACCAGCCTATCGTCACCAATAGTTTGGCGGCGCGTGATAGCGATACGGCCACGTATGTCGATCGGCTTACGCCGCCGAACATCATCGGCGGGATGTTCGAAGAATGTTTCAACGACCGCTTGTGGAGCGCCGAGGAGGATTCGCAGATCGAGACGATCGCGCTCTTCAAGCGCGAACACAAGTCTTCCGGACCCGGGTGGTGGTGCTATGTCAACAACACGAGTGCTGACGGAGCGGCATCCATTCCACAGCGCTTGTTTGCGTATGCATCGTTTCTTCTGACTTATGATCCAAAATATTCGACGTTCCAAGAGTCCTTCACGACGCCATCCAAGTTCGACGTGTTTCCTGAAACCGGCTTCGTTCCGCTCGATCCCTCGAGCAATCCACGCAACGTGGAAGACCTGCGCACGTCTACGGGAGCATACGTTCAATCGTATAGCGCGTGCTACTATCGCGGAAGACGCATCGGCAGATGCGAAATCGCAGTCAACCCCGGATCCGCCAGCGTCGGCGTACCGAATCGGGGCGGTTTACATCACAGCATGGTGATCCAAGGTGAGGGTGTGCTCGACGGCGGCAGCGTCGCGTTCAACGGCGCTTCGGTCGGCTCTCTCGGTGCGCAGAGTGCGGCGATCCTCGTTCCGTAAAGGAAGGTGTCCCGTAAGACCGACGCCCCATAAGCGTTTGTTGAAGAGCTTGCGGTACGCGGCGGGCGACTGAACGTCGACAATCTCGAATCCCAGATCTTCGAACCACTCGAATAATTGATTGTACGAATGCCGGTGAGCGTACTGCGGTGAAAGCCAATCGCGCAGGTCGTGATTCGTATTGACGAGCTTCCACGCCGCTTTGTTGTTGACTCGCGCTTTGACCAATGGATGCGCCGCGACCGTCAGCACACCGAAAAACGCTCCTCTCATCGCCTTCGGCATGCGCGCCACAACGGGCCTGGCAACGCCTTCGAATGCGTATAACAGTCGCGTTGCCGAGCCCGCAGCGCCCGTCAGAACGAGATGATCGTCTAGCCCATACACCCACACGAACAGGTAGCCATCCGGCGCAACCTGCGCGGCGATACTTTTGAGCGCCTCGCGCGTTGAAAAGGTGTGATGGATTACGCCCTGGCTATAGACCAAGTCGAACGCATGCTTCTTGAAAGGAAGTTTGAACAGCGAGGCCACGACGATATGCAGCCCCGGTTGCAATCTCAAACGCTCCGCCGCCTGAATGACCGCCAAGTTGAGGTCGACCGCAAAAACTTCGGCTCCCCCCAAAACGTTCTGCAGCGCGAGCGATTCACGACCCAACCCTACGCCGACGTTCAACACCGTCCGCAGCGGCCTGCCGATGCTCGCGAGCCATGGCAGCCAAACCTGTTCGTTGAGCGCTCTGAGTTCTTCGTCCGTATAGAGAAATGAGAGGTCGCTGTTTTGAACTGTATCCCATTCTTCGGTGAAGCTGCGCTGTACCGACGCTTCACCCGGCTTCGGCTTTCCCGCCGGCGTGCCATACGTTCCGAGCTTGCGGATTTCCGATTCGAACCGTTCGAAAAAGCGGTTATGCAGCGGCGTTTCAAAGGTCAATAACACGGGCGCATAGGTGTATATCGGGTACCACACCGCGCAGCGGGCGCAAAGCAAAACTCCCCACTTGACGTGATGCGTACCACTTGCTCCAGCATCTTCTTCGAAGGGAACCAGCGTGATATCCGAAGCACAGGCGGGACAGCAAAGCGTGTTCACGATAGAGCGATCCACGGTAAGACCTCCCTTTGGTTTATTTCTCCCAGTGCCGCGTGATAGAGATGCATTACGTTTGCCGGATACGCGTTCGCATCGAAAAGCCGCTCCGCTCGCATTCTCGCATTGCGGCCGAATACGACGAGTTCGTCGTGCCGCTGCGCAAAGTCGGCGAGCGCTCGAGCCCAGGCCGTTACGTCACCCGCGCGAATGAGCGCTCCCGTTTCGCCGGGCGCGATCAACTCCGCCATCCCGTCGAGCGTGCTGGCCAGCACGGCGCGACCGCAGGCGGATGCCTCCACGGCGATGTTCGGGAAACCTTCTTGGAGGCTGGGCACGAGCACCGCGTCGCACGAGCGAATGCAGTCCGCGACTTTCGAGGGGTCGAGCATCCCGGTCAGATGCACGTGCTGCGGATAACGGAGCGCTGCTCTCCAGCGCTGCACGCGTGCGTCCGCGGAGCACGGTCCGCCGATGGTGAGCTGAGCCGACGCGCTCGCAAGAGCTTCCTCCGCCGCTTGCCACGCGGAGAGCAACGTTTCGCCGCCTTTCGTATTTCTTCCGTATGGCAGGTCACGATAGTCGGGGAAGCCGCCGAGAAAAAGAAAGTGCACGCCGCGTCGCATCGGTGTGACGCGCCTGTATCCGTTCGGCGCAAAGCGTTTCAGATCGACGCCACGGTAAATGGCGCGCACGTTGCGCGCCGCCGGATACATTCGATGAAACTGCATGGCCAGCGCTTCACTGTTGCACGCCACGCCGTCGATGAATTTCATCGCCTCTTCGTCAGGCAGCGGCTGCGAGCCGTCGAGCTCGGTCGAGGACGTGATCTGTGTCACGTGGCGCACGCCGCCCAGACGTGCCCAATGCGCGCCGACGAAGCCTGCGAATGAAAGACCTACGGAGTGAATGAGATCGCACTCTTTGATAAGTCTTTGCACTGCGGCCCAGGCGCTCGTCTTGTAAAAATGCAGAGACGTCGCTGGAAAAATCGGAAGACGTGGAATCGCCAACGTCCGCACGCGTAATCCGTCGAGCTCGTCAGTGCGGGCAAAAGGTCTGAACGGACGCCAGCTGCGCAGGTGAATAACAGTAACGTCCGCCGAGCAATTCAGAGCACGTGCGGCGCGCAGATTGAAGATTCCGGTCCCGGGGTCGTTCTTCGAGGGAAACCCTGTAACGACCATTACGACCCGCAGCGTCATACTGCCAGTACCGTATGCCGTGGGGCCCGAACAGGCAAAGTGTCCAGCCGCAGGTGGGCGTCGGCCTTCACGCCCTGGGCGCTGGTGCATCCGCACTAATCCGGCTCTGACGCGGTGCGACCCACACCGGTTTTGGGTACCGACATGGCATGAAGGCGCTCGATCTCGCTCGCCATTTTCCGCTCAGTTGGAAGATGGTGCGGCAGCACCGCATTCCTGCCGGAACGCTGGGCGAACCGTTTCCTATCATTTTCGATCCCGGCGGCGGCGTCTTCGGCGAGCAATGGAATCGTTTCGACGAGCATGGAGTCCTTTACAAGGGGCTCTATAATGCCGCTAGCATCGCGCAATACGGCTTGCACTGCCAGGGACGCCTTCACGACGGCGATCGGAGCGCGCGCGAACCGTTTTTGAGACAAGCCCGCTACTTGCGCGACAGCCAACAGTCTGACGGCACGTATCGGTATGCATTCGCGCATCCCTCGTACGGGCTGCAACCCGGCTGGATATCCAGTCTTGCTCAGGGCGAAGCTGCTTCGCTGCTGTTTCGCGCGTTTGCGTGCACGAACGACGACTCGTTTGTGGATGCGGCCCTGCAAGCGCTGTCGCCCTTCACGCGCGACGTCGCGCACGGCGGAGTTTCGTTTATTCGCGGCGACGACGTGTTTTTCGAAGAATACGCCGGCTGCGCCACGCACATTCTTCCCGGACATCTCGTCTCCGCGTTCGCACTTTGGGAAGCGTCGCGTTACGGCTTCGCGTCGCAAGAGCTGCGCGACTTGCACGCCGCGGCGGTCTCCACGTTGGTTCGCTGGCTTCCACTCTACGACGCCGGCGGATGGTCCTTCTATCAGCTCGCGGTGCGGGACGGAAGGCGGCATTACGCGCCGATTACGTATCATCAGATGAATATCAATCTGCTGTACGTATACGCACTGATGACGAACCGTGACGAATTTGCGCGCATGTCCGCGAGCTGGCGCGCCGGGCTCGACCGCCCTGACGTACGCGCGCGCGTATGGCGCGATAGCGCAGTATGGCTCGCCGAGAGAGCCTTCGTACGTTTCCGCCGCACGGGTATCCGGCAATGGGAGCCGATGGCCGTCGCGCGTTCAACGGCGTAAAAGCTGGGGCATGCAGGATCGCTCCGCGGAGAATTGCCGGCGCATCCAGCGCTCGAGCACGTACAAGTACCAGAGTTGGTCCGGAGCCGTATCCTCTTCCGTGAGCGTGCGCATAAAACGCAGTACCGGCTGCGCGTGA
>Ga0070735_10005709_pt1 | contig 10256 bp, 8 predicted proteins | sample Coa_R1_FD_66443 | JGI IMG/M metagenome (GOLD analysis project Ga0070735, IMG submission 66443) | Surface soil microbial communities from Centralia Pennsylvania, which are recovering from an underground coalmine fire - Coalmine... | ecosystem: Environmental > Terrestrial > Soil > Unclassified ... | reverse complement strand
GCGTTCTCAAACGTCTGCCGGCATCGCGCATCGATAATCGTCGAAGGCCGCGGATCGGCCAGCGTGCTGCGCTGCCCGTACCACGCCTGGACCTACGAGTTGAATGGCAAATTGCTCGGCACGCCCGAGTTTGAGGGCGTCGAGAATTGGGACCGTTCCGAGGTCTGCCTGCCCCAGTTTCGAGTCGAGACCTGGGGTCCGTTCATCTTCGTGAACCAGGACGCGAGTGCGCCCCCGCTCGACGAAGTCTGGGGCGACATACCGCGGCAGACCGCAGAATTCGGTTGTCCGGTGGAGCGGCTTCACCTCTCCGAGCGCCGCGATTACACGATCGATTGCAATTGGAAGGTCTACATCGATAATTATCTCGAAGGCTATCATCTACCCGCGGCGCATCCGGGGTTGTTTCGCGAGCTCGATTACGCACAATACCGCGTCGATACGTTTCGATATTACTCATCGCAATATGCGCCGATTCGATTGAAAGAAGGGAACCCGGCGGATCGGCGGTATCGATATGAGTCGGGTAACGCCGGCGCACTGTACTTTTGGATCTTCCCCAACTTCATGCTCAACATCTATCCGGACAATCTCAGCAGTAATATCATTTTGCCCATCGGTCCCGACAAGACGCTGACCATCTTTGAGTGGTTCACGTTCTCCGGCGGCGGCCCGGTCGCGCCTGAGACTATCGCGTTCAGTGACGAGATCCAGCAGGAAGACATCAAGATCTGCGAAAACGTCCAGCGCGGGCTACACTCGCGCAACTACAACCAGGGGCGGTTTTCGGCGAAGCGAGAGAACGGCGTCCACCATTTTCACCTCTTGTTGCACGAGTTTCTGTCCTGTTCGCAAGCATAAACCGCTTTGTAATAGTCAATTAAGCAGATTGACACATTCGGCAGCTAGACTACTTCATTCACGGAGGTATCTATGGCCGCTGGAGCCGCACCTGCAACCGCGCCCGCACCGAGTGCCCTGCAAAACAAGCTTGCGAGGAAGCCCGGCAAGCTAGGAATGATCATCTTCGGAGCCGCTCTGCTAGTCGGACTGATCTACGCCGCAGTCAGCCTCATTTCGGACCTGTCGGTGGAAAAGAATCAGTCGTTCTTCCCCTATCTCTTACTTGGTGTCGCCTTGCTGATCGCGCTGGGCTTCGAGTTCGTAAACGGATTCCACGACACCGCAAACGCGGTCGCGACCGTGATCTACACGCATTCCCTGGAGCCCCATGTAGCGGTGGTGTGGTCGGGTATGTGGAACTTCATCGGCGTGCTTGTGTCGACTGGCGCGGTTGCTTTCGGGATCATCTCGCTGCTCCCGGTCGAACTGATTCTTCAGGTCGGAAGCGGCGCCGGCTTCGCGATGGTATTCGCGCTTCTGGTCGCCGCCATCATCTGGAACCTCGGGACGTGGTATTTCGGGCTGCCGTCGTCCAGCTCTCACACCTTGATCGGATCCATCATCGGAGTTGGGCTGGCAAACCAACTCATGTCCCCCAAAACCGGCACCAGCGGAGTCGATTGGGGGCAGGCGCTGGGCGTTGGACGAACGCTGTTGATTTCGCCGCTGGTCGGTTTCTTCTGTGCGGCGCTGCTGCTGCTTCTCGCCAAAGCCGTTATCAAGGACCGCCGCCTGTACGAATCGCCTGTGGGTGAGGAACCGCCGCCGTTCTGGATCCGATGTCTTCTGGTCCTGACATGCACCGGCGTGAGTTTCGCGCACGGCTCCAATGATGGTCAAAAGGGCATGGGATTGATCATGCTGATCCTCATTGGCACGGTGCCGACGGCCTACGCACTAAACCGCGCGGTCACACCGTCGCAAACGGCGGACTTCGTGGCGGTCTCTCAGCAGGCCGTCGGTGTCATCAACAGTCACGTGGACACCAACGCGGTGATGGGCATCCCGCGCGATGAGTTGACGGCTTATATCCGATCGGGCGAATTCTCACCGGTCACCATGCTGGCCTTGCGCGCAATGGTAAACGACATCGGAAACGAAGTTGTCACCTACAAGAGCTTTAAGAACGTGCCGCCAGCGCTCACGCGAAACTACCGAAACGACATGTACGTGGTAAGTGAGACACTGCGGCTGGTCCAGAAATCGGGAAGAACGGCCTTCACGGACAATGAGCTGAAGATCCTCGCGAACTACAAGAAACACGTCGATCTGGCGACAAAGTTTATCCCCACGTGGGTGAAAGTCGCCGTAGCGATCGCGCTGGGATTGGGCACCATGATCGGATGGAAACGCATCGTCGTGACGGTCGGAGAGAAGATCGGCAAGCAGCATCTCACATATGGCCAGGGCGCGGCCGCGGAGATCACTGCGATGGCTACAATAGGCGCCGCCGATTACATGGGATTGCCAGTGAGTACGACGCACGTTCTTTCGTCGGGCGTCGCCGGGACAATGGCGGCGAACCACTCGGGACTGCAGTGGGACACGGTTCGAAATCTCCTGCTCGCGTGGGTGCTGACGCTCCCGGCTTCCATCGTGCTGGCAGGATTCCTGTTCTGGGCTTTTCACAGCATGTTCTAATGGGTTCTTGCTTAACATCCGAACCCTAATTCTCCTGGCTCCCTGGGTACTCTGTGCCCAGCCGCAACAGGCGAGCGTCGAGCCGCTCGCCCGGCTTCAGGCGAACATCGAGCGCATCACCAAGTCTGTGAACGCCGACTGGGGCATCTACATCAAGTGCCTCGAGACGGGCGAGGAGATCGCCGTCAATGCCGACCGCCAGATGGACACGATGAGTGTCATCAAAATACCTTTGCTGGTCGAAGCGTTCCGTCAGATTGAGGCCGGGAAGTTTCGGCTCGACGATCGCATCATCCTGAAAGATTCGGATAAACAGCCAGGCACCGGAATCATCCGATCGCTCGATGCCGGCGCCTCGCTCACTATCAAAGACCTGCTCACTCTGATGATCATCGTCAGCGACAACACCGCAACCGACCTGATCTTCGCGAAAGTCGGCGGTATCGAGCCGGTGAATCAACTCATGCAGTCCTACGGATTCAAAACCATTCAAGCGACCGGTTTCGCCGATCGCTGGTTCAAGGCGCTCCGAGCGGCGCCGGATGCCGCCACGTTTCACCGCGAGGGCAAGACGCCGTTCGGACTATCGTCGCCGCGCGAAATGGGCCGTTTGCTTGAAATGATCGAGCGTGGCGAGGCGGTCAGCAAATCGGCGAGCGACCAGATTCTGCAAATCATGCGTGGCCAGGTCTACAGCTCGCGGCTGCCGAAATACGTGACCGGATTTCGAGTCCCGCACAAGACCGGCGATTTTCTGCCGTACATCGCGAACGATGTCGGGGTTCTGGAGCGAGCCAACCGCCGCATTGTGATCTCAGTGTTCACGGCACACCACTATGGGATCGGGTCGGATCTGGAGGATGCGATCGGACGAGTGGCCGAGCAGGTCGCCGATTATTTCAACTATCGAGCGCAATAGGCTCGGCTGCTCTTGTGCGACTCGCAGTTGGCAGAACATAGCTCATATGGGACACTAGTACAAATCAAACCTATGGACGTAAACGCTCTGTTAACGCAGTTGCGCTCTGAACGGGAAATGCTGGAAGAGGCGATTCTGGCCTTGGAGCGGCTTGCACGGGGAGGCGGTAAACGCCGTGGCCGGCCGCCACGGTGGATGACGGACGTCAAAACCGAGCCTGAGGGCGCGGAAGCGGCGCCGAAAAGAAAGATTCGCGTGCTGAACGAGGAGGCTCGCAAACGCATGTCCGAGGCGCAACGCAAGCGTTGGGCGGCGAAACGGGGAACCGAGCCGGGCGAATAGCGCAAGACGGGGGCTTCGATCGTCAGGAGTCGGTTTCTGTCAGGCAGCTAATGCAAACTGTCGGCCAGCGAGAAGATCGGCAGATATAGCGCCACCAGCACGAACGTTACGAAGATGCCCATGAAGATCATGATGGTGGGCTCGATCAATGCGAGCGCGGCGGTCATGCGCGTCGAGACATCGTCCTCATAAAATTCCGCGACACTCGCCAGCATAGCCGGCAGTGCACCTGTAGATTCGCCGACTTCGATCATGTCGATCGCCAGCGTCGGGAAGATCTTTGCCTGCTTGAGTGAGACGGATAGCGACTGGCCTTCCTTCACCAACCGGCCGGTTTTGCCGAGCACCTTCTTCAGCAATTTCGTCCCGAGCGAATTCGAAGCCGTCTCGAGCGCCTGGACGAGCGGAATGCCGCCGACCAGCAGTGTCCCAAGCACACGCGCGAATTGCGCCACCTGGTACTTGATCCAGATATCGCCGAACACTGGTAGCTTGAGGCGAACGCGATCCATTCGTTCCTGGCCCCGCTCTGTTTTCGACCAATAGCGAAACCCCAGAACGGCGGCGATCAGGACCACGAATCCCAATAGCACGTAATTCTTCGCCGTAGTGCCGACTGCGATCAATACCTCGGTCGCCCATGGCAGCTTCGCGGCCATGGTCGCGTACAGGCTCGCGAAATTTGGAACCACGAACGTGATGAGAAACACAACCAGGCAGCAGACCAGTGCCAGCAACAGCGTCGGGTAAATGAGCGCAGTCACAATCTTCTTGCGAATCGCGAGCGCCAGCCGTTGATACGTGATGTAGCGGTCGAGCACTTCAGCAAGCGCTCCGCTCTTCTCGCCCGCCATCACGGAGGTCACGTAGATGGGGGGAAAGATGCCGCGTCGTTCGAAGGCGTCCGATAGCAGCGAGCCGTTCCGCACGTCCTCGCGCACGGCTTTGATATGCGGGGCGAGCTTGGGGTCGGTGAGCCGCTCGGAAAGCAGGTCGAGGCCCTTGAGAATTGGCAATCCCGCGCGAACCAGCGTGACAAACTGCTGATTGAAAATTAGGAACTTCTCGAGATTGAGCTTTTTCTTCTTGCCGCCGATCACCGCCGGCACGCCGATCATCTCGCGCCGCGGTTTCACGGAATAGATCAGGAAGCCCTGCTGCGCGTAGCGTTCGCGCAGTTCGTCCTCGGTGGCGGCCTCGGCTACCTGCTGATGAACTTCGCCGCGCGGATCGGCGTATTTCACGGCGTACTCGGCCATCAGAACCGGCCTCTCCGAGTCACACAGTATGTGTAAACCACTCCTTTAAGGTCGTGGCTCGGAACGGAGGCAGTCGTCATTGGCCCGTCTCCTGGTTGACCAGCGTCGCGCCGGGAGGCATGATGAACTTGAAAATACCGTCATTCACGGCGACGTTGAGTTTTTCGTTGGCGAAATCAAACGTCAGGATCGATTGGTCCTGACCGGTCACCACAAGATGCGTGATGGTGTAATCCGGTGTCATGGTAATGCGCACAGCGTCGTAGGGCAGCTTGTCGGATTTCGCCTTGGCATTGATGACGTAGCTCGACCCTTCGGGCTTGAGCTCGATGTCACGGAATTCGCGCGCGAAATCGAGTTTTCCAAGCAGGAACGCCAGCGGCGCACGAAAGTCTTCCGATTCCTTGAGCGGCATCTTCTCCACGCGATTGGCATCGGGCGTATAGAGGTACACGTTCTTGCCATCGGAAAGAAAGAGTTTGCCGGCGGGTTTCGAATAATCCCAGCGCATGCGGCCCGGCTTGCGGAGTGTCAGCGTTCCGCTCTCGCTCTGATGGGGCCGGCCGGACACCGTATATGTCTCATTAAACGAGACTTGTAGTGTTTTTGCGTGGTTATATCGGTCCTGAAGCCCATTGAGAGCCTTGCTCAGCAGGTCGTCGGCCGCGCTCGCCGAGATCGTCGCAAGGCACACGCTTAGCGCCAGTTTGGTCACATTCATAAAGACGTATCGCACCGCATCTTCGTGCAATCTTACATCTACTTCCTCACAGACCGCACGTACACCTGGAACGGCGCCCAATAGAACGGCTTCCCGTACCGCGGCTGTTTCAGCAGAGTAAGTTTCGCCTCGCGCATCGCAGTGACGGCATCTGATCCCGATGCGAGCCGCCCGTAAAACTCGTTCATCAGCGGCTCCGTCGAGGTGTCGCTGACGTCCCACAGCCCCGCGACGACACCGCGTGCGCCTGCCTGAAGGAAGGCCCAGGCGAACCCGATGAGTCCCTCGCCCGCGTAAGCACGGACGCCGGCGCTCTGGCATGCCGAGATGGTCACGAGGTCCGCGTTGATGTGGACATTTATGACATCGCGCGCATAGAGCTTGTACGAATCGCCGGCATGCGAGAGCACGACGGCCGATTCCAACGGACTGGCGTTGTTCGATTCGGCGTGCGCGGCGAAGTGAATGAGTGAGAACTGCTCCGGTTTCGAATTGCTATACGCAGCGGGCGTGGCATTGCGGCCGACCTCGACGGTCTTGGCAGCGTTCGGGAAGCGCGCGCTGATTTCCGAGATTTCTGTCTCGGCTTTGGGCAGCGCGACGTAGTCGGAACCGTAAGCAGGCGCCCCGATCAGAAGAAGCGACTTGATCCGCCCGTCCGTGCTTCCCGCAGGCGGTTTCGATGCGGCGATTGCGAGCGAGGGCGCCACGGCAAGCTCGACGTCTTCGATCCAGTAATGCGGCTGCGGCCCGGGCACTGGCAGCGTCTCGAGATTCAGACGGTGCAGCGGTCCGTCGGGTATGACGACGACGCGGCTGCCTTTCGGAATGTGGGGCGCGATCTGGCCGAGCAAGGCGTTCCACAGCTTGGGCCCGTTCGGGTCGCTGGTGAGAATGGGGTCCCGGAGCGGGTGTTCGACGATCTCGCGATACGCAGTTACCAGCCGCTCGATCTCGGACTCGGGGGGCAGATCGAAGCGCTGCACCCCCGTTTTATCGATGAGCCAGGCGAAAGACCGCTTCGGGGCGAGCCAGAAGGAGATGATCGACGTGTTGGTCTCGCGAGCCAGTTGCGTGAGTTGTCCCTCGTCAATGGCGCGCGGAACCATTGCGTCGAGGCCCAAGCGCGCCGCGAGCACTCGCGCGCGGCTCGATTCGATGACGCGCAACGCGCCCGGATCGTCGTTCCGGTCGATCAAAAGGTCGACATATTCCTGATGAAAATGGATCAAACGAGAGAGAAAGGTGATCTGAAATTGGGGGTTGAGCAGATCGGACGAGGCTTTCGTAATCGCGTCCAACATCGCCCGATATTCGCGGTCCGCTTCCGAATATTCATGCTGCCGGACGAAGATACGTCCAAGATAAGCGTGGCAATCCCAAACGACGTTCGGCGGCACTTTTTTCCTATTCGCGGCATCGTGGAGCATCGTGATCGCCGCGTCCGTCTGTCCGCGTCCATCAGCGATTCGAGCAGCGTTCACCATCTGAAAAGGACCCGATTCGCTGTCTGGCCCCGCGAGCAGGCGGGACTGGTTGTTCCAATACTCCGCATCGTCCAATCGATTCAGTTCGATGTACACTTCGGAGAGATTGTCGGCATTGCGGGCCGCATCCCGGTTACTCTTCAGGCGCATGGCGATGTCGAAGGCGCGGCGATAGCTTTCGTTGGCGCGGTTGAAATCGTCTTGAGTTGCCCAGAGTAGCCCCAGTTCTCCGTGCGCGACCATGAGATTGAACTGGTCATTAACCGCGCTCAATAACTCAATGGCTTTTTGTCCATGCCATTCGGCTCGCTCAAATTCGCCAACAATCCGATAAAGCGATCCGGCATTCAGATGGGCAACCCCCGCGACGCGCCGGTATCCTCGTTTTTCGGCGATTCCAGCCGCCCGCAAGCTGAATTCAATGGCCTCGCTATAGCGAAAAAGGACCTTCCTGCAAGAGGAAAGATTCGAGAGGGCAGACGTTTCCGCGAAGGAATCTCCTGTGCGAGCGGCGGCATCGGCGGTGTGAGACAGAATGTCTTCGGCGTCCTTAAGCTTTCCCGTCCTGGCAAGCAACTGACCCCGCAGAACATCGAGCCGGTATTGTAATTCAATGCCGGCGGCCTGAGGTCGAATTCGATCAACAATTATGATGCTTTCCGGAATGCGAGCCGATTTCGCGTAGGCGTCGGCGCGATCCATCATTTGACGCAACGCGAGTTGACCCGATTCCAGGCTTGCGGGAACCGGCTCTGCGATCAACGCTAAGGCGTCTTCGGCGCGACCGAGGGCTAACAGCGATTCGGTTTCAATCAGGCGGAACTTCCAGGAGGCGGCGGCATCGCCCGATTTCTTGAAACGCTCGCATTCGCTGGAGGCCGCCTGGACAGCATCCAGCAAGGCGCCACTGGCATAAAGGTTCCAAACACGCCGGTAGGCGGTCTCCGCGGATTCGCGAGAGCAGCCAAGGAGCGATGCAAGGAGAATGGCAACAACAGCGCAGCTACGGGAGCCAACCGCTATTGGTGTGTCCGTCTCCAACCGATCCGCTGCCGCCCGCATCAGAGCCCATTTTCAACCGCAGCATGGTGATCCTGCGATCGTCGTTGCTCACGATCACTTCGCCGAGGTAGATCGTTCCAAATCCTTCCCACCTTATAGAGTATCCATCAATATGGATTTTCTGTAACTCTTGCTCAGGACCATGCTTAGTGACCGATCTGAACACCGACCCGAACACTTTACCGTTGAGTTCCTGGACCATCGGGGTGCCATCGGCCATCAAAAGCCGACTGCTATTCTTGCCGCAATAGGCCTTCAGATCGTCGCACGTACCGCAAGTTGCGAAGGGTTCCTCGTCGAGCTCTAATTTTATGGTGGCGTTGCCTAGGCGAAGCCCCTCGATCTTGCAACCGCTCGTCGAGATTTGTGACCGGGTTCCGCGCACACCGCGCGTCGAGCTTTGATGCATCTCGACCAAATCAACGTGGAGTTTCTCGACCAGCGTTAGCGAGTGGACTACCGCGCTGATCTCGGTTTCGAATTGTTGGTTCGGAAGACATTTCCCGCGCGCCATCGTCTCGGCCTTTCGAGCGGACAGAAGCGTAATGTGGCGAGGATGGCTCGCGGTGTATGCAAAGTGGGCGACCCGGTGGCGAGACTGCCCGCCGACACTCGGAATGACGCTGCTTCCCAAAGTCGGAATCCGGTGGTCGAGATCGTGTACGTCGTCGATGCGGTGGAAGTGCGCGGCCACGCCGATCGCATGGCCTGAAAAGTAGAACCTCTCGTCAATCTTCATTTATTGATTTGGTCCTGTCTCTCATGGAATGACTTCAAATTCATTATTCATCAATTCCCTGCCTGGCTGGCCATTGTCGAACGAACGTACGACCACGTTGTACCGCCCCGGACTCACATGCCCTGGGAAATAGACGTCTAGAGGGTCATGGGCTGCCGGCACCGCGATTGAGCCGCTCGAAACAGTCTTCGAGCCGCTGCGCAACTCGACGTAAACATTACCGGCCGCGGCGCCATCCCAGGGCATCTCGAAGCGCAGCGGAGCCCCGGCTGGCACCTTCGGACCGGCGCTGGAGGACCGCGTGACGCCATCGAGCGAATACGCTTTCGTAATCGATTGCGGCGCCCTCAGGCCAGGAATCACGGAAAAATTCTGGTAGGCCATCACCGCCAGGCAGGCAGCCGCCACGGCCGTCGAGAGAAAGGCGGGACGCAGCCAGGCGGTCCAATTCCGGCCCCGAGCCGCTTTGGGCCGAGCTTGCGGCTCTGCCAGGATAGCCTTCGCGTTGTCCACAAACGTGGACGTCGCGCGTACATCGTCGGCGCACGATTCGCACACAAAAAAGTGCTCCTCGAATTCCTCCCGTTCCGCCGGCTCCATCTCACCCAGGAAATACCGCTCCACGGCCTGGTTCTTGACTGCGAGTTCGTGGTCCATATGATTCCGCACTCGTTTAGTGATTTCCGTGGATTGTTCGTTTCATATCACACGAAAGTCTCAAGCTTGTCAAGCAAAAATCTTTCGTAGTACAGCGCCTCATGCTTCCGGCTCCCGTCTCCCGTCTCCCGACTCCCTCCCCACATACAGCTCACGGATCATATCTCGCTGATTTTCCAGGACCTTACCGCGGCGAACCTTCATCGTCGGCGTCATTTCGCCCTGTTCGATCGTGAAATCGCGGTCCAGAATCCGAAACCGCCTGATCTGCTCGAACGGCGCAAGCTGTTGGTTCGCCTTGCTCACCGCCCGCTCGACGTCGGCGATGACCGGCGGCGCTTTCGCGATTTCCGCCGCGGACCGTCCTTTGAATTCTTCCATCCCCTTCAGCGCCTCGGCATTGGCGGAATTCACTGTGAAAAGCGCTGTTATATAAGGAAGCCGGTCTCCGATCAGCAGCACCTGATTAATGATGGGCTCGGTTTTAAAAAGACTTTCGATGCGGGAGGGGAAAATCTTCTTCCCA
>Ga0070735_10005708_pt1 | contig 10258 bp, 7 predicted proteins | sample Coa_R1_FD_66443 | JGI IMG/M metagenome (GOLD analysis project Ga0070735, IMG submission 66443) | Surface soil microbial communities from Centralia Pennsylvania, which are recovering from an underground coalmine fire - Coalmine... | ecosystem: Environmental > Terrestrial > Soil > Unclassified ... | reverse complement strand
GGGGTTCCCGCACTTGCTTATCACTGGGATTTCGGCGATGGTGTCACCGCCGACGGCGCAGTCCTGACTCATACGTATACTGCCGCTGGAAACTTCACCGTGCGGTTCACGGCTGAAGGCCTTGACGGCAAATCCGCAGAACGGACATTCTCTATTACCGTCAGCGGATCGGTGACTCTTCCGCCTCCTCGGCGATACTCTGAGGCGCGGGAGTAGCTTCGTCGCCCCGCAGTTGGTCGGCAAAACGCTTCGCGGCCTCGCAGCCCTGGGCAGAGTCTTTATAGTCTTGCCACCAGTGCGCCCCGAATGCTCAGGCCGCATTCGGTCCGGCCACAACGTTCGGCACGTCCTAGGATCCGATCGTAGGAAAGCCGATCGGCGGTGTGATCGTTTTCGGTGGAGGATTGCCTTTGTACGACACCAAGGGAAAAATCGTTGGCGGTCTTGGTCTGAGCGGCGATCAACTTGCAAATTCGGACGCGACAGCGTGAAGTGAAGGACTCTAGAAGTCCAAGCCGGGTCTGTGGCCTTCCAGTGCTTAATCTGACAAACTAAAGATTGGCGCTCTTTATCAATATCAATATCAGTACTTCCACATTTTGATCTCACTGCCACTGCTCTCGAAGTGGACCTCGTCCATCAATTGGCAGATCAGATATACGCCCCGGCCATGGTCGGCATACACGTTCTCTTCGCTGTTTGGGTTGGGCACAAGATTGGGACTGAATCCCGGACCGGGGTCGGCCACACTAATCAGGATTCGGCCCATGGGATCAGACTGAAGCTGACAGCGAACCTGTTTTGACGGATCGTTCCCACACCCATGTACCACCGCATTTGCCAAAGCTTCTTGAACTGCTAGGCCAACTTCACAGCGTTTCTGCTCGGGAACCGCAAGCCGCTCCAACCTTTCCGTGATGGCGTCAACGACCGCAGCGATCGCCTCGGGATGCGCGGGTATGCTCAAGTCGAGCAACTTCGATAATGCTCCGGTTTCCTGATCACCAGGCTCAGCAGGCATAGGGGCTCAATCTGTTCTCAAGCTCAACTTCGAGAGGAAACTTATACAAAAGACTCTACAGCTGCGTCGTCGTTATCAAAGATCTCGAACAGATTGAGAACGCCAACCAGACGCAAGGTCTGTACGGCAAATTTGGAAGGTTGCGAGAGCTTGATGTTCCCGCCCTTTTGTTTAATCAAAGCCAGAAAACGCACCAGCACTCCAATTCCACTGGAATCGACCATGGGAACCTCCGACAAGTTCATGACGATGCGAGTGTCCCCGCTGCCCAGGGCCTCCTCGAAGGTCTGGCGCAAAGTGTCGACCGCAGGCCCCATGCGAAGGGCACCCCGAAGCTGAATGACCTGCACCTGCGAACGCTTACGGACATTGATATCCAAAACGATCCTCCGTACAAGACCCTGCGCCGAACAATGTTGAAAAGTGACGATTCGGAGTGCGTTCAAAGTTACGGGAAGCGGCGGGGTTTTGCAAGTCAGCGGCAGACAATGTGGGCTGCGTTTGTTGGCGCAGAGAAAGGTTCCGCCGTAGAAAGATAAATATTTCATCCCCGCTGGTGGAATTTTTGACATAATCGGTGCACCTCGGGGGGTCGAAGTCCCAATGGGTGCCAGGACCGAACCAGAGCGCTGGTCTGTTGTCATCGTCACCACCGATGAGCGGGTGCGGCCGGAGGCGGAAACCTACCTCGCGGGCGAGAATGACCTCTTTCTCCTTCAAACTTGGGATGAACTGGCGGCATTGATCGACAAGCGCCCACCCGACGCGGTCCTACTGGATCTGGACACGGTGGGAGAGCGAAGCCAGGACGGAATTAATGCCTTAGTGGACTTGCGCGCTCTCGGTCCCGATTTAGTGCTGGTTGGATTGACACGATCAAACAGCCGCAACCTCCGCCTGCGGGCGGTGGGAGCCACCGTCGACGAGTACTTCGTTGCGCCCATCAATTTCGAGGAGGTGCGCGATGTACTTAAACGAGCGCTGGAGAAGCGAGCATTGAAGATTGAGCTCCGACAACACCTGGACGAGCAGGCGGAGCGGGAGTCCTTCTGCGACTTGATCGGTGGCAGCGAACCTATGAGGCGGGTGCACGAAGCTATCCGCCGTGTTGCCGAGAGCAAGAGCACGGTTCTGATTCGAGGAGAGAGCGGAACCGGCAAGGAGTTAGTGGCTCGTGCAATTGTCGCGCTTGGGCCGCGCGCTCGGAACCCGTTTGTTAGCCTAAATTGTGCGGCCTTGCCGGAGAACCTGATCGAGGCCGAGCTATTTGGCCACGAAAAGGGCGCTTTTACAGACGCACGTACCGCCCGACCCGGTCACCTCGAAATGGTGCACACAGGCACCCTACTGCTGGATGAAATTGCGACACTGGGCCTCGCCCTCCAGTCAAAGCTGCTGCGCGTGCTGGAAGATCGGGTGGTGACCCGGATTGGAGGGCACAGCGCCAGGAAGATCGACTTCCGCCTCATCGCGGCGACCAACGAAGACTTGGAGGAACTGGTAAGAACCGGGCGTTTTCGCGAAGACCTCTACTATCGTATTAACGTCGTACCGATTGTTCTTCCGGCTTTACGCGATCGCCCCGGGGACGTGCCCTTGCTTCTTGACCACTTTCTCCGCTCTTACTGTGCCTCCAACAAGGTCCCCTTGAAGCGGCTGGAACCGGAAGTGATTCAAATTCTGGAGGAGGATGCCTGGCCGGGCAATGTTCGCGAACTCGAAAACCTGGTGCAGCGATTGGTGCTTATGGTGGACGGACCAGTGGTCAAGGTGCAACATCTGCCGCAGCGGCTTCTTTACAACAGCGCTGCCAGCCAGGAGTCCATGCTCATTCCGGACGGCGGAGTCACTTTTGATGAGGAAATTGCAAAGATCGAGGTTGCATACTTGACTGCCGCGTTGCGGCGCTCCCAGGGCAGCAAAATCGGAGCGGCACGGCTCCTCCGCATCGATAAACAGAAAATGCACTACCTTTGTCGAAAATATAGTCTGGGGAGAGACTGAAGATTTCAAACCTCGATTGCGGACGCATTAAAATATCATCCGACATAGATTAATATTTAATACGTGGCGAGCTGGGCCCCTTCCGGCGTCTCTTCTCCCGTGCCGTAGTCGCGCTTCAACTGCTTGAAAACAGATAGACCTCAGTGGCCAAAGAGCGCTTGCCGCGATTTGGCATCGCAGTTGCTATCAACCCAGCCGAGCAGCGCGAACAAAATCAAACAGGAGAAACAAAAATGGCGATCCAAAAGAAATCGTTGATCGGCAATCTGACAGCGGCAAAGAAGGCCATTGTGGCGACCAATTCGGGTTCAGTGACCAGCATGGCTGGTAACTTTGGGAGCCAGAATCTGGCCACAAAGAATCTTGCAACCAAGAACCTGGCGACCAAGAACCTCGCCACCAAGAATCTGGCGACGAAGAATCTGGCGACCAAGAATCTGGCCACCAAGAACCTGGCGACCAAGAACCTGGCCACAAAGAACCTCGCCACCAAGAAGATCTAGACCGCGCAGTGCGCTGGTGTTCAAGAGATCGCGCCCTGAAAGCGCGATCTCTTCTGATTTTGCGTGACGCGCCACTCACCAAAGCTTCCGTTGCACGAACTCACGCACAGTTTGCGAAACGAATCCGCCAATACTTCGCCTTCCCACTCTAATTTTTGCGCCACCGGACATACCCGGCCTTAGTTCGCCCGGATTCTTCACCAGCGCCGTAACCACGTAATAGCGTGGTGGAGCGCTTCCTTTGTACTTCTCTTGAGGAATCAGACCCTGCGCGATTTCGGATGAAGCCGGCGCGATGGATCCGACTTTGCTCCGGATCGGCCAAAATAAGGATTCCAGTTTGAGCGAACAAGCAGCTTCGGGGAACACTTTCTGGATTTGAAATTCAGGCACGAAGATGCGTGCTACGAGAACCTCCAGATCATCCACTTCGGCTATAGTGGTGCCTTCAGTGACAAACGATCCCGTCAGATTCTCGAGTTTTGGGGTGACCAGTATTCCAGCAATCGGACTGGAAATCAGAAGCGCTGCCACTTGCGCCTCGAGAGAATGGCTCTGCTCCACGTCAGCCGTTCGCTCAGCGCGGGCGGCGCCCAGCCCGGTATAACTGGATTGCGCCCGACGAAGATCGGCGTCGGCGGCGCTGAGGTCCGCTTGCGCTTTGCTGGCCTCCAGTTGAAGGCGGGGATTTTCCAAGCGGAGGAGCGGTGCTCCAGCGGCAACGATCATTCCCTCGCCACCCAATACCTGGGTGACTCGGCCGGCTACCGGTGCACGAATCACGGCGAGCCGATGCGGTTCTAAAAGAAAACGTCCGGTAACACTTTCGGGCCACAAGGGCGCGAAGATGGCCAACACAGCTAAAGCTGCTGCCCCTAAACCTATCCGGCCACCGAGCCGTCGCCGAATCACCTCTGCTTTATCCAAATAAAAGTCCCTCATGAATCTTGCCAGTGAGCGTAGCCGCCCACGAAAAACCATAAGAGCCAGCGAGCCCGCGGGCACGAAGGCCCATTGCGGGCTGATGCGTCCGAATACGTTGTATGAGAACCGCACAATCGCAAACAAGAGAAGGTAACTGTACATCCCGGAGAGCAAACCATAAATGGCGAAGAGCCCTCGCCGGCGGGCGGAAAAGTACGGAACCTCTACCGGCATTCGGAACACATTTCGCTTTATCCAAGTCGTCAGGTACTCCGTTGAGTTCTCTTTGACAGTGGGGATGCCGAGCAGTTCACCAAGCAAGTAATAGCCGTCAAGTTTGATAAGCGGGTTAAGGTTCATGAGAACCACGGCCACGCCCGTGATTAACATCACCTTGTAGGTGAAGTCATGCACCGGGCTGCCCGCGGGCGTACCCCACCAGACGATGGTCGCCACGGCACAGAACATGAGTTCGACCCAAATCCCTGCGACAATGGCTGCCACACGCGGCCACTTCGTGCCGTATACGTACACTTCCGAAATGTCGGCAAAAAATGCAGGAGAAAGATAGATGAGCATAAAGCCCATATTGTGAACCTGTCCGCCAAAATGCTTGCAGGTCACGGCATGAGCGGACTCATGAAAAAATCCCAACCCGCAGAATAGGAACCAGAATTCCGCCAGATCGGCCGCGCTTTTGTCGGTGAAGGTGTAGTAGTTCACCGTGTCGTGCCAGATTTCGCTCCAACCGCTAATGAAAATGGCGGCCATGACCGCGAATATTCCCAATACACTGCAGACGAACCACCGGCTATAAACAAATTTCACGGCATCATAGAGTTTGCCGATATGGACGTCGGGATCCCAGCTCGCAATTACCATCTGACCCAGATCTAGCGTTTTCTTACGGGTCCGTCGTTGACGCTGCTCGGCTAGTTTCTCGGTCGCGGTAATAGTTTTTTCAAGCGGCGTTTTGTACCAGAAATCGAGTTCATCCAAGGAACCCGCCAGTTCCACAACCTGCGCTTCCTCCACCGCCACGCCCGTCTGCTTCTCGAACAACTCTCTGACGTCTTTATAGGAACGCTGCCCATCAAAGAGCTGCACCAAGGACCATTGCTCCGGGCTGAAACGGTAGACATAGACACCGCCTGACACCACCCCAACCATGGTAGGAATTCCGTCTTCGATATGCTCCCGAATTACCAGCTTGGGATGAAGCCGCGGATACCCCTTAGCCCTGCGCGCGGGCAGGTCGGGAAGTGCGACGTTGAGAACTTCAGCCAGATTCATTGAGGGTTTTTCAAGCGAATGTTCGCAGTCATGCCCGGACGTAATGTGCTGGTCGATCCCTGCAATTCAGCGGTGATATCAATCGTGTCGCTTGAGGGATCGACCACCGGGCCTACCAGTATGACTCTGGCCTCATGGAGATCAGCGGGCCTTGCAGGGGTTACGACGATCAGCTCCGTTCCTTTAATTACGCGGCCCAGGTACGCTTCCGGAAGGGCAAACTTCACCCGCAACGGCGAGATAGCCGAGATCCAAAAAAGGCGGTCATTCTTTGCCACCTGCTGTCCCACGCGAAGATACCGGCGAGCGACAACCCCATCAAATGGCGCAGTGATTCTGGTTTTCTCCAATTCGAGCTCCAGAGACCGAAGGGTTTCCTGTGCGACGCTAAGGTCTTCTCGCTGGCGCGCTACCTCAAACTCGGTCGCGTCGTATTGATACCTGGCTTTCTCCTCTTCAGACTTGGCAATAATGTTCGCCGCCCACAACTTTTCGGCGCGGTCGCGCGCGGATTCTGCAACCTTCGCGCCAGATTCCCAGTTCTTAAGATCGGCATCCAAGCTTCGCGCCTTGGCGGCAGCGGCATCCTTGTCGGCCGTAAGCTGACGGTCGTCGAGCTGGGCGAGAATCTGCCCTTTCTTCACGGTCGCGCCAGCCTCGACCAAAACCTGTGCCACAACGCCATCGCGCTGAGCCGCCAACTCGATTTGATTTTCCACAACCATTGGTCCCGAAGCGATAAAGTCCCCAGCCGCCGACTCAGACTGGCTGCTGTTCTCAGTTGCGGGCTTTGAGGGCAGTGGTGCTGCTGCAACTGCGGAAACAGAATTGGAACTGCAGGCGCACTGGTAGATTGTCAATCCCAGAGTTGCCAGCAGTGCCCAGTGCGACGAAAATCTCCTCATAAACAACTCCCCGAGATCCGATTTCTTGCTTATCAGCCGAACCTACCAGCCGAACCTACCAGCCAAACCACGACCACAATTTCCCCCAGACCCACATCGCGGTGCCGCGAAATAAGACGTACCCGGCAGGATGCCAACCCACCGACACTTTTCCTTGTCCTTGCATACCCGGCCGGATTGCTGCGTCGGAGTTGGGTACTCTAACGCGAGCGACAAAGAAACGCCGATCTGCTTCCACCTGACTCTGCGGACTCACAACTGTCACTTCGCCCCGGAAGGTTCGGAGCGGAAAGCTTTCGAGCTTAATCGATGCCGCCTCACCCCCCCGCAACAAGGCAGCGTCTTGCTCGGAAATTGCAACATCCGCAGTAACGGGTGATACCTCAATGACCTCAGCGAAAGTGTCGCCGTGCGCCAAGCGGCGGCCTGCAAAGCTTTCTACCAACGGCGTCGTAACTACACCATCAATCGGAGTTTTGATGGAGGCGCGATCCAACCGTTCGCGTGCGCGAGTCACTTCAGCCCTGAGGTAAACGACTTTCCTTTGTTCGTTCCCCGCCAGAGTGCCGTCGTTTTGCGCCAGGGCCCGATTCATCGTCGCCATGGCTTCTTCGTATTTGCCTTCCGCAGCGGCGAGGTCAGCGCGATAGTCCCAGTCTTCCAGATTCGCAAGCACAGACCCCTGCTTTACAAATTGGCCCTCGCGCACGCGGACATCCTTGATGACACCATCGACGGCCGCCTGCACTTGCGCCGAGTGCATCGACACAATGGTTGCATCTCCGGCGACTCGCATGGGTAACGGACAAAATATTAGGAAGAGTCCTGCGGATACGGCGAGGGCGATCATCAGCCGCCGCCGTCTTTTTTCCATGGCCAGAAAGCGCTTCTTTCGTTGCAGCAGGGGCTCCAAAAGATTGATGAACGGGACTTCCCGGTAGAGGGAAGCATTGCGCAACGCAACAGTCGCCTGGCCCGCCAGAACCTTGATGATTTCGAGATGAGCGACCGTCAGGAAGTCAGGGTCGCTGCTCTCGAATGACAGAATGCCCAAGCGTCCCTGATCGTCGATAAGCGGAAGTGCGTAGAATCCGCGAAAACCTGTAGCCGCAAAGTATTCGGCAAACTTCGCCTGGGTCTCCGGGCGAGGATTGTCAATTTGATCTCCATGCTGAGTAACGTTGGTTTCTTCGGTTGAGATCGAGGCCCACTCCAGCATCTCCTTCAGGCTGGAGACGGCTGGGTCGGCGTGATTGATCTGCGTCATACCCGAGACCGCTTTAAGCTGGAGCGCACCTCGTTGCTCGAGGGCGATCGCAGCGCGTTCAAAGGGAACAATCGCCTGGGTGTGGTTGACCACCGATTGCAGCACGCGATCCAGATTCAGGGTTGAGGTGATCTCACCGCTCACCTGCACCAGAGTTTGCAGGATCTCGACCTTACGCTCCGTCTGCAGAAGGCTGGCATTGTGCAGAGCATTGCTTGCCGTTTCGCAGATATTGACAAGGAGGAACTGGTCATCTTCGTCGAATGGTTCACCATCCAGACGATTGACAGCCTCCACCACGCCGACCAGGTTTTCCTGCTCCATGAGAGCGGCTGCGACGAGTGAAAAGACTACGCCGCCTTCACGATTGGCATTGCGCTTCTGAAGTCGGTCGTTGGCGGGATCGTCGATCAGCACCGGCTCGCCGTTATCAGATATGTCGCCCGCAACCCCCTCGCCAGGTTTCTGTACCTGCCCGATTGTGACAGTGGCATCGAATCCTTCGGAATTCATTAATTGCAGCGCATCGTTGTTCACCATCCATAAGTTGACACCCTGGACATTCATCACTTCCTGAAACTTTCTTGCGATCGTTCCGAGCAACTCATCCATTTCGAGAGTGGAGTTGAAAACTTTCTCGAGGTCATACATCTGGGCGATGCGGCTGATGGAATGAAGGTTGGTGTTGCGCTCGCTTTCGTACGACAAGGCGGCGGCGAGGGCTGGGGCGGCCAGTTGAGCAGTTTCGTCCAGAGCCTCGTGCACCTCTTCCTCAAATGCTTCTTCAAAACTGATCAACTCGATCGCGCCGAGAAGAACTTTTCCCACCAGCAGAGGCATGTATGCGAGAGAGTTCACTGTGCGCCGGATATCGAGGTGCGCGTAGTCCTCGCGTGGCAGTTGGCTTGCATCAAACTGCACGAATTGGTGAGTTTCGAATACCGTCCCAAGCGTACCGCAGTCAGATTCCACCCCACGGGCACTAGTGATGTCACCGGCCATGGCTTTCGGCTGCCATGTTGGATTCTCCTGATCTTCAATGACGTACACCACAACCGGGCCGCCGGGAAGCAGCCGTGCGACCTGTTCAGCTATAATCTGCGATCGTCGGGCGACTTCCGGACGCGCCAGTAGGGCTGCGGCGAATTCCGCTACAGGAATGGCGAATTCGGGTCTTCGAGTCGCCATGAGCGGCGCTCCTCAATTTGCAGATTTGTTGCGATGCAGTTCACTCGCGCTCAGCGGACTTGGAGCGCATTCGATTCGGCATCTTAAGCTCTTGCCGTGAACCGGTCAACCGTTCGATTGGGCATCCAAACGCGGGCGGTTCAGCCCTTCTTCAAACCTGTCGTGCGCTGCGCCACCGTGCGGTGGGCATTAGCGGTTGCCATTGAAAGACACTATGAGGCTACGAGGAGGCCTTCACCTTCAACATTTGCCCACTTCTCAAGAGGGACTCTCACCGACTCTGATTGAAGGCCTACAAAATGCTGCCCAATGCTGAGATGAACTCTTGCACCTCCGCGAACGCCAGAGAGATATTTCTGGAGCCTGCTGTTATCGTTTGCTCTGCATGATTCATCTTCATACTCCAGCCCGAATGTGAACCAATTTCCTGCTTTTTCTCCTGAGGGCGTCCGATCAGACCATTGAGGAGACCTGCAACGAGGACTTTGCCACGCTCAACTCCGGCGGTGAGATCATTCTTCTGTTGTCAAGTTGAATGCAGGGAACTGCCCAGATCGCTTAAGACACCCACGGGACACCAGAAGCCTCTCACACGAAGGTGGAAACCACGATTCGGCAGAGGCAGGAATGCGAAGTAAGTGGTTAGGACTGCAAGAAGATTGGCTGGGAACTGGCCCAAGGCTACTTCTTCTCTAAGCCTGTCGCTACCGGGGTAATCGAACAGCTTTGCATAGTGGCAAGGGCAAACGATCAGTGATGCTCGTTATTACCATTTACTGTTTAATTACTAGCACCTCAGTCAGTTACCGCCATTACTAACTTCGATTACCTTCTAGCGATTGTGGCATGTCCCCTCGTACATGTACTCTCGGTTCATGAAGCACACCCCCAAAGCTGGCGTGTTGAGCTGGAACAAGGATTGGTTCCGCGCGTCCTTCATTTGGAAAATCGAAAAGAGGAATGCCATGAAACCGATCATCCATTTAATCCTCGCGGTAATCACGCTGGGGCCCATCGCGGCCGGGAAAGAGTTACCCAATGCTCCAGAACCAGCTTCGTCCTTCAGCAGCAGCGTATCGGCTGTGCCTTCTGTGCCTACAGCCGGCTTCACCACGGCCCGCTTCGAGACGCGCGTTGTTGACAAGAAGTTCCT
>Ga0070735_10005707_pt1 | contig 10259 bp, 8 predicted proteins | sample Coa_R1_FD_66443 | JGI IMG/M metagenome (GOLD analysis project Ga0070735, IMG submission 66443) | Surface soil microbial communities from Centralia Pennsylvania, which are recovering from an underground coalmine fire - Coalmine... | ecosystem: Environmental > Terrestrial > Soil > Unclassified ... | reverse complement strand
CGCTCTGTTCAACTTCCTGACCGGAGTCGGCAAGAAGGAGTCGTATCGCAAGTTCCTGGTGGCGCCCTTCGATCTGCGGAAGCGGCTCCTGAAGCTGATCGAGCGGGAGATCGCCCTGCACACTGCGGAGAGCCCCGGCCGTATCGTCGCGAAGATGAACTCGCTGGTCGACCCGGAGCTGATTCGCGCTCTCTATCGCGCCTCCGCGAAGGGCGTATCGATCGACCTGATCGTCCGCGGCATGTGCTGCCTTCGGCCGGGCGTGCCTCGCCTCTCCGACAATATCCGCGTCGTGTCGATCGTAGGAAGATTCCTGGAGCATAGCCGGATTTTCCATTTCCACAACGGCGGGGACGACGAGGTCTATATCGGGAGCGCCGACTGGATGCCTCGCAACCTCGATCGCCGAATCGAAGTCGTCGTACCGATCGAGGACGTGGAGCTGCGCCGCGTGCTCGTGGAGGACGTGCTGGAGGTGTGCCTGCGCGACAATCTGCAGTCGTGGGATCTCAAGCCGAACGGGAGCTATGTCCGCCGTCACCCGGCGTCGGCCAAGCAGGGCTTCAGCTCGCAGCTCGCGCTCATGGATCGGATGACGAAGTAGCAACGCTCGCAGGCCCGCGCGCCGAGCTTGTTCCACGAGGCGGAGCGACGCCAGGGCGCCACTGCGGAGCTAACGGCGCGGGAATCGCCGCGATATCGATCAGGAGGATGCATATGATCCGACGGTGGCTTACTTTCGCCTGCGGAGCAGCGGCCCTATTCGTATCGGCCGGGGCGGCGCTCGCCGGCGGGATTAACTGGAAGAGCGACTTCGCGGCCGCCAAGGCGGAGGCCAAGAAGAGCCACAAGCTGTTGTTCGTAGACTTCTATGCCGACTGGTGACCGAGCTGCAAAGAGCTAGACAGGTCTGTCTACCCCGATAGGAAGGTCATCCAGACGACGACGAAGGTGATCGCCGTCAAGCTGAACGTGGACAAGCAGGACGCGTCCAAGATCGCCACGAAGTACGGCGTCTCGGCGATTCCCGCACTGTTCGTCATGAACGCCGACGGCAAGGTCCTCGGCACGATCGACTTCATCCCGGAACCGGCCAAATTCAATGCGCGCCTCCAGGCGATCCTCGCCAAGAACGGCGCCGGCCCCGCGCACGGCCCGCCGCGCAAGCACGGCAAGTAGATAAGATGATGGGGTGATGACGTGAGAGGGTGATGAGGTGATAAACAACCCCATCACCTCATCACCTCATCACCCCATCACCCCTGCGGCGGCGCCTGGCTGAACAACGCCTCGGCGTCTACGATCTCGTAGCGGTAGCCCTGTTCGGTCAGGAAGAGCTGGCGGTGCATGGAAAACTCCTGGTCGCGGGTTTCGCGCGTCACGATCGAGTAGAAGTGGGCGATGCTGCCGTCCGACTTGGGACGCAGGATCCGGCCGAGCCGCTGGGCCTCCTCCTGGCGGGAGCCGAACGTTCCGGAGACCTGGATCGCGACGTTCGCGTCGGGCAGGTCGATCGAGAAGTTCGCGACCTTGGAGACGATGAGCAGCTTGATCTCGCCCGATTTGAACGCTGCGTAGATTCGGTCGCGGTCCCGCTGAAGGGTCTTGCCTGTGATTACCGGCGCGTCGAACCGGCGCGTGATGTGCTCCAGCTGGTCCAGGTACTGCCCGATGATGAGGACGTTGTCGTCGCGGTGGCGCTCCACGAGCGCCTCGATTATCTCCTCTTTCGCCGGGTTGGTCGAGGCCAGCCGGTACTTCTCGCGCGGCTCCGCGATCGCGTACTCCATCCGGCAGTCCTCCCGGAGCCCCACGCGGATTTCGGTGCAGATCGCCGTCGCGATCCAGCCCTGCTTCTCCAGGACCTTCCACGGCACCTCGGCCTTTTTCGGCCCGATGAGCGCGAACACATCGTCCTCGCGGCCGTCCTCGCGCACCAGCGTGGCCGTCAGGCCGAGCCGGCGCTTCGCCTGGATCTCTGCGGTAATCCGAAAGACGGGCGCGGGGAGCAGGTGCACCTCGTCGTAGATGATCAGCCCCCAGTTCTGCCGATTGAACAGGTCGAGATTGAGGTAACCCGCCGCCTGCTCCGCCGTGTCCGCGCCCAGCTTCTTCAGGTCCCAGTCCTGGCCGACCATCGGCGGCAGCGGCGACGCGCCGTCCAGCTCCTCCGCCTCCTCCGGCTCGCCCCGCTTTCGCTTCGCCTTGTTGGGATCGCGCCGAACCGTGAGCACCTGGTAGGTAGCGATCGTGACGGGTTTTATGTCCTTGACCTCGCCGCTGTACTCCCCTATCATCTCCTCGGTAAGCGTCGTCTTGTCGAGCAGCTCGTCGCGCCATTGCCGCGCCGCCGTGATGCCGGTGACGATGATGAGCGTCTGCATCTGCGCCTTGGCCATCGCCTGGATCCCGATGATCGTCTTGCCCGCGCCGCAGGGCAGCACGAGCACGCCGCTGCCGCCTGTCACCGCACCGTTCGCCCAGAACGCTCCCGCCGCCATGTCCTGGTACGGTCGCGGGAGGAACGGCGCGCCGGACCGGGCGATCTCGCGCAGTCGGAAGTCGATCGCGTCGCCCTCGATGTATCCGGCCAGGTCCTCGACCGGAAAGCCGATCTTGAGCAGCGCCTGCTTCAGCCGACCACGCTCCAGGAGCGGGACTTCGACCGTGCGCGCATCGCGGGGCGCGATCAGGAACGGCTGTATCGCCTTGTTGTGGCGAATCTCCGTCATCAGCAGGTTGTCTTCCGCGCGGAGAAGCAGGCAGCCGTCCTCCTTGGTGAGCTTCAGCCGGCCGTAACGGCCGACGTAGTCGCGGATGTCGTGGAGAATGTTTCCGGGCACCTCGTACTTCGAGAACTCATTGAGGACGCCGACCATCTCCTCGGCGGACATGCCGGCCGCGCGCGCGTTCCAGAGCGAGAGAGCGGTCAGCCGGTAGGTGTGGATATGCTCCGGGCTCTTGATCAGCTCACAGAAGCCCGAGAGCTGATCGCGGCACACCTCGTAGCGCGGATTGTCCACCTCCAGCATGACGGTCCGGTCGGACTGGACAATGAGCGGGTTCTCGGGATTGTACATCTGGGGAGCGTCTCCTGGTGCGCCTGCCATGCGCGGCACGGAGTATCGGTCTATGGATTGGGAACCCGCGAAGGACCAGGGGCCGTACGGGCGGAAGCTGCAGGCTCTAGCGGGGTCTTCACCGCGGGTCGCATGGCGACGACAGTATACCTGTATCGATTTAGCCGTACGAGACTGGAATCGAAAGCGCGAGGGCGAATCGCCCTCGCGCTTTCTTCAAGCTGGTTTGTGGCGAGGCCTAGCTGCAGCCGCAGCCGCCACCGCCCGAGCTGCAGCATCCGCCGCCGGAGGTCTGGCCCTCCTCCTCCTCGGTGGCGAAGGAACTGCCGCAGCCGCAGGAGCGCACTGCGTTCGGATTGTCGATCTTGAAGCCGCCGCCCATCACGTCCTCGACGTAGTCGACCGAAGCGCCCTTGATGTAGTTGACGCTCATCGGATCCACCACGACCTTGACGCCGTGACAGTTGTAGACGACGTCGCCCTCCTCGATGCTGTCGTCGATCGCCATACCGTAATTGAGGCCGGAGCAGCCGCCGCCGGAGACGAACACGCGCAGCGCGGCATCCGACTTGCCCTGCCGATCCAGCAGGCCGCGGATCTCCTCGGCGGCGCGCTCGGAGAGGGTGACGCCGGTCGTCGTCGGAAGTTCGAGAGTTGCCATCAGGTGTATCGCTCCTTAAGAGTTACTATCTTGCCGAACGCCGCCGCTTGTAATTCCGGGTGTGGCGGCTGGGTTTGAAAATGCTGCCTATTACGTATACGTTTGCGGTTGGCCGATTCCGCAGCCAGAGCCGTTAGATTGTACTGGATTTGCCGCTGAATTGCAAGCGCCTTCCCGCCGCTCGCGCGTCCGGGCAAGACTCAGGCTGGAATGGCGGATCGGCGGTCGGGACGCGCGCCCTGCTGCTAATCGACGAAGGTGAACTCGTTGGTCATGAGGAGCGCCTGACAGTACTCCTCCCACGGAGTCAGCGCAGCCTGGCCTGCGGCGGCGGTCCGGACCTGCGCCGCGCCCTGCAGGAACTGGACTCCGTAGACGGTCTCCTCCGCGGTGGGCGCGCGCCCGAACAGCGTGGCGTAGGCCGCGCGGATCCGGGCCGTGTTGTCCGGCGACGCCGCTCCTTCGCGCTTTGCGAGCGCCTTTGCCTGTTCCACGAGGAACGGGCTGTTCATCATGAATAGCGCCTGCTGCGGCACCGTAGTGCGGTAGCGCTGGGCGCTGCTGGCGTCCGGGCTGGCGAAGTCGAACGTGCGATAGAGGCCCTGCAGGTTCTGGCGGTCGATGAAGCCGTAGACGGTCCGCCGGGTCGAGTAGGGCGCGGTCGTTATCTCGACCGCCTTGCCGCCGACGGTCCGGTCGAGCGTGCCGGCGACGAAGAGGACCGAGTCGCGGAGCGCCTCGAGATCGAGCCGCTGGCGGTTCTGGTGGGACAGGAGCCGGTTCTCCGGATCGACGGCGAACGCCCTCGGCGTGCCCTCGCTCGACTGCTGCCAGGCGCTGGAGAGCAGAATCTGTTTGTGCAGCTTCTTCATCGACCAGCCGTTCGCCATGAATTCGCTCGCCAGCCAGTCCAGCAGCTCCGGGTGGCTCGGCGTCTCGCCGCGCATTCCGAAGTCGCCAGGCGTACGCACCAGGCCGTACCCGAAGTGGTACAGCCACATGCGATTCACGAAGACGCGAGCCGTCAGCGGGTTGTCCTTGCTGGCGATGTCGCGGGCCAGCTCCAGCCGGCCGCTTCCGTTCTTGAAGGGCTGCGGATCCGGTCCCGCGATGCACGTGAGGAAGTGGCGCGTGGTGGCCTCGCCGTGGTTGCCGGGGTTTCCGCGGATAAAGACGTAGGGATCGAACGGCCGGTCGTTGTCCTGCATCGCCATCGCGAATTCGGGGGTCGGCGGGGCGTGCTTGCCGAGATCGTCTTGCTTTGCCTGCACCGCGGCAAGCGTCTTCTGCGCCTCGGCCTCGAACTGCGGCGAGAGCCTCTTTAACTGGCGGGCGTCCGGAAGCGCCTCCTGCCGGATCGACTGGAGGACCTGCTTGATCTCCTGCGGCACGTCCGCGGGCGACTGCTCCACCTTGCGGCGCAGCTTGACGACCTGCTCGCGCACCAGCCGGTCGTGCTGGCCCTGCAGGTCGCGGACTTCGGCGTTGTACTTCTCGTAAGGCTCGGAGATCGACTTCGGCGAGATGGGCGGCGGCGGGTTCGACTCGCTGCTGCTCGCGAAGACGCCGTAGAGGCCGTAGTAGTCCTTCGACGGGATCGGGTCGAACTTGTGGTTGTGGCAGCGGGCGCAGCCGACCGTAAGCGCCATGAGGCCGCGCGTGGTCACGTCGATCCGGTCGTCGTTGATGAACACCGGATCGTTCAGGAAGCGCCTGCCGACCGTGAGAAATCCGAGCGCCGCCAGCGAGCGGTGATCGTCACCCATGGGCAGCTTGTCCGCCGCGAGCTGCTCGATGATGAACTGGTCGTACGGCAGGTCCTCGTTCACCGAGCGGATGACCCAGTCGCGGTAGGTGTAGGCGTTGTGGAGGACCGCATCCTCCGTGAAGACGTAGCCCTTCGTGTCGGCGTAGCGCGCCACATCCAGCCAGTGGCGGCCCCAGGTCTCGCCGTAGGCGGGCGACGCCAGCAGCCGATCCACGACCTTTTCAAAGGCGTTCGGCGACCTGTCGGCGACGAAGGCCTGAATCTCGTCCGTGGTCGGCGGCAGGCCGGTAAGCTGAATGGTCGCGCGGCGGATCAGGGTGCGCCGGTCGGCCGGCGGGGCGGGCGTGAGGCCCTTTGCCTCCAGCTTCGCGAGGATGAACCTGTCTATGGGCGACTTGACCCACGCCGCGTTCTTGACCTTCGGCGGCGCGGCGCGCTTCACGGGCAGGAACGACCAGTGCGTCGACGCGGGATTGGCTGCCGGCGCCGCCTGAGGCTTCGCGTCCGGCCAGGGCGCGCCCATTTTCACCCAGTCGGTAAGCGCGGCGATCTCGGATGGCTTCAGCTTGCCGGAGGGTGGCATCTTGCGCGCGGACTCGTAGCGGACGGCCTTGATGAGCAGGCTGCCGTCCGGATTGCCTGCCGCGATAGCGGGACCGCTGCCGCCGCCGGCGAGCGCCGTGGCGCGGCTGTCGAGCCGGAGGCCGCCCTGCTGCACCTTCGCGCCGTGGCAGCCGAAGCACTTCTCGAACAGGAGCGGGCGGACGCTGGTCTCGAAGAACTCGGCCGCCTGCGCGGTCGGCGCGTTCGGCTTCGCTGCCGCCTGCTGCGCCGGCGAGCCGGCGGCGGCCAGAAGCGCTCCGGCGCCGAGCGCCGCGGCCAGCGCGCCGAAGCCTACTGCAAATCTCATTCGGTGGTCCCCCGTGCGCGTACGTGCGTTACCCATATTGGAGTCCGGTTGCCTTTCCTATGTTACCACTTAATGGAGGCGGCAGGCGGTCCCCGCATCGGGAGACTTGGGGAACGCGCGGACGAGGATATGATAGACCGACCCCTCGACGGGCCGCGGCGTAGGTCGCGTACTGGTCCGACGGCCGGACGGGCGCGGATGTGCGCGACGACGAACGTCACGTGGTCGCCGTGGCATAGGGCGTAACAGGCCGACGGTCGGACGGGCGGCCCGGCCTCAGACGAGATAGTAGCCACCGTGCTCCGCAACGGCGGCGCGAAGCTCTGCATCCTGCTCGGGCGTCAGGCTGTCTGCATCGTAGACTCCTGACCGAAACTGCGGGTGCGCAGCCAGCGCCGCCTTGCGGCTCGCCACCAGGTCCGCCACGCTTCCAATCGGCCGCGCCGGCACTCCGGCGACGATCTCGCCTGGAGCCACGTCCCGCGTCACGACCGCGCCGGCGGCGACCAGCGCGCCTTCGCCGACAGTCACGCCGGGCATCAGCACCACCTCCGTACCGATGAACGCGCCCGCGCCGATCGTGACGGGCGCGACCCACGTGCCGCCGACCAGGGCGCGGCAGGCGGCATCGTGGCAGAGGATCCGCACGCCCGGCGCCAGGACGGCCCCGTCGCCTATGGTGATGTGGCGTCCGTGCGACCAGTCGAAGCGCGAGGCGTCGCCGATATGCACGCCCCTGCCGACGCGGATGCCGGGCGGCAGCCGCCCGCCCCGGCGAAGCCGCCCGATCCAGTTGTAAAACGATCCTACCATTGTCCGCGCTCTCCGATCATTTGCAATCGCGCGTTGCCGCCAGTGAAGGCGCCGGAAGAGGCCGCCGATTGAAGGCGGCCGAAACGGCGCGCGTGCAGGAAATCGCCTGCTCCGTGTCGCAATGGCTCACGTCTTCCGTGCCAGCGACTCCGACAGGCGCCCATGCATCCCGAGCCAGAATCCGAACCAGACGCCAAACCAAAGCTCGATATCGCGGCCGGCCCCTCGACCGGCCCGGCCGGAGTGGGCGACACGGAGCCGCAGGCAGACTCGGCCGGCGCCGCGTCCGCGGATAGCGCCCCGCTCGGACATGCTGCCGTGGACCGCGAGCCCTGCGGTTCCGCTTCCACGGCCGGCTCGGAGGGGGATTCCGCAGCGCCGGTCCAACCGTCCGCCGGGGAGGCGCCGGCCGAGGGTCCCGCCCGGCCGCCGGCCGCGCGGTCGCTTCAAGAGCAGCTCGATGCAGCCGACGCGGTGGTGGACGATTCGGCCGCGCTGGCGGAGTCCCGCGCGGCCGAAGAGCTGGTCGCGGAGCCGGATGCCGGCCCAGGGGACCTGGAGGACGGCGAACCGCCCGCTGCGGCGCGGCCACGCAGCCTATGGTGGCTGGACCTGCTCGTGTTCCTCGCGCTGGCGGCGATCTCGGCGGCTGGATTCTACCAGCATGCGCGCGGCGATCTCTACTCCGACGAGGCCGACTACGCGCTGGCTTCGACGCGCGGCTTCGAGGCGAACCGCTGGGACCGGTCCGATTCGCCGCGCGAGCCGGACAGACTGGTCGCCGGCCGCCACTACCACGCTCCGCTCACCGTCGATCTGATCGCGATCGCCCACCGATTCGGCGCCGACGACCACACGATCCGGATGCCCTTCGTCGTCGCGGGCGGACTCGCGATCGGCGCGGTCTACCTCTGCGGGCTGGCCCTCTTCGACCGGCGTCGCGAGATCGCGGCGGCCTGCGCGCTCCTGGCGGCGATCTCACCGGCCATCGTGCGCATGGCCTCGCACGCGCTGCCGTGGTCCCCTATCATCCTCGAGCTGATGCTGCTGCTCTGGTGCCTCGCCGAGTACGCGCGGGACCGCGACTGGCGGTGGATCACGGGCGCGATGGCGGTGATGGGACTCCTGTTCGTGACTTCGGAGATGTTCTTCGTGGCGGGAGCCTCCGCGATGGCGGCCGTGGCGATCCTGTTCGGGATCGACATGCTGCGCGGCAGGCAGCAGGCGCGCCGGGCACGCGGGATCGGACTCTATGACGCCGACGCCCCGGCGCCGACGGCCGGGCCACAGAGCGGTAGGGCGCCGCTGGCGTGGCTGGCGATCGGCGCCGCGCTTTTCCTCGGCATCGCGGTGGTGGTGTGGCCCTGCGGCCTCGCTGGTGAGTCGGTGCGGATGCTGCGGCACTACATCATGATGCGGCATTCGGAGTCGTTCCCCGTCAATGTCGGGAGCAGCGTCTATCTCGTCGCGCCCAAGTGGTCGTACGCCTACTGGTACTGGAACGACTATCGCCCGTTCTTCGCGGTATATGCGCTGGCAGCTCCGGGTCTGATCGGTCTCGCCGTCGCGCGCAGGCTGAACGCCGGCGTCGTGCCGCTTTTGGCACTGTCGGCCCTGTTGCTCTTCGCGGCGCACCGGGCGCATATTATCGGGCCGGAGTACCTGGCCCACTGCCTCCCGTTTCTCACGCTTATGGGCGGCCTGGCGCTCTACGGGCTCAGCCTCGCCTGGAGGCCGCTTGCCACGCTGGCGATTCTGCTCATCGCGGTTCCAATCCTGCGCTGGTCGCCACGCGTGCCGCTGCCGGGAATGGACGCGCGCGCGCAGCTTTCGCGCTGGCCGGCCGCCGCGCGGGCCCTCGCGGCCTCCTGGCAGCCCGGAGACAAGATCATGGTCGGCTCGCAGCCGGTGAACGTCGCGCACTGGTACCTGGTCTACCTGGGAGGGGTACCAAATCTGGACTCGCAGTTCCAGCCGATGCCCATCCACGCGCCCAAGCCGCTGTTCCTTCAGCGCCTGGCCGGCGGGTACTACCGGTACGCGGCGGTGAGCAACATGTTCGAGGACCACGTCGACCTGGACCCGAAGACGGCCCAGATACTGCGCGCCTGGCGCGTCGCGTGGCGCAGCGACGAACACGGCGCCGGGCCATCGAGGCTGGTTATCTACCGCTGCCCGCGCTGACCGCCGCTCCGCGCCGCGCTGCCGGACGAACACCGTGATCCGGACGCACCCGACAGACACCAGCGACCGCACCACGCCTTCACTGCCTTCGCCAGCTACCTACTACCCATACCAGCTGCCCGCTACTAGCCACCAGCTAATACGCGACCACAGTCGTAGCGCCGGCGACCGGCCGACCGGCTGTCGCGGTCTCGCTGATAGCGTGAAGCGTTGGACGGAAATGCGCCTGCATATGCGGCCGCGGCGGCGTGAGCAGCTCCGTGTCCGCCATCTCAAGCTCGGCCGCCGAGGCCGCGGGCACGCCGTTCAGCCTGGCAACTCCAACGCCGTACATGAGCAGATAGGCCACGATGGCGCCACGCAGCGCCCAAGAGGTAAAGCGCGGTCGGTGCAATCGCGCCCATTCCAGAAGGTACAGAGGCCCGACCAGAAGGGCCACCTTTGCCAGAATGAACGCCGCGAGACCCATCTCCCAATACCGCTGGAAGAGCGGATTCGCCTCCTGCGCGCCGTGGTGTTTGATGAACAGGATCGTCGTGGCGAGATCGGCCAATCCGATGGCCATGATGATCCACGTCTCCTTAGCAATTCTCATTGTCCAGGGTTCTCCCGCATTATTTCGAGGCTTCATCGTCCTTCTTCCACAAATTGCCCGGTAACCCGCAACGGTTATTGTGTTGCGATAGTGGCAATAAGAACCCGCAATATCGACCCGCGCGCATCTCGATCCGCGGTCAGGTATGAGGCCAAACAAGTCCGAATGCAACGACGGCCGATGCGCGGATTTGTTCTGGGACTTTCGCCTGTTTTGTGAAAAAGGTTGCAGGAGGCGGATTTGAGGCG
>Ga0070735_10005706_pt1 | contig 10259 bp, 9 predicted proteins | sample Coa_R1_FD_66443 | JGI IMG/M metagenome (GOLD analysis project Ga0070735, IMG submission 66443) | Surface soil microbial communities from Centralia Pennsylvania, which are recovering from an underground coalmine fire - Coalmine... | ecosystem: Environmental > Terrestrial > Soil > Unclassified ... | reverse complement strand
TGCTGCTCTCGGAGGAGACGCGCCCGTCGAGATCGGCGACAATCGATCGGAGATTCGCTACCTGAGTTTTCCACTTCTCCTGATAGCCCTGCATCAACGGCTTGTTGTCCATGTTGAGCAACGTGTCTTTTTCATAGCGGCGGAGTTCGAGCGTGGCGATCTTTGCTTCATCGGCCAGTTGCGAGATCTTGGAATCTCCACGGAGCATTGAGACGGTCTCGTGGGTTACGGATTCCATGCCCCAGTAGCCCGCCACGGCGACCACGAGCAGCAGTAACAGGACGACTCCGAATCCGACGGCGAGACGTTTAGCGATCGAAGATTTTTTCAACATATGGTTGCTCCTTTCAATTTCACGTTCAAGTTACTGTGTGGCCCGATGAGTTCCTAAGCTTCTTGTTGATTCAGTTCACTATCTGCGCCTGTTCAGCAGTAACCTCGCGCAACAGCGTGCTTACGTCGAGAATCAGGGCCACTCGGCCGTTATCAAGGATGGTGGAACCAGAAACTCCAGGCACGTCGCGTAAAATTCGGTTCAGAGGCTTAATAATGGCCTGGCATTCTCCTAACAACGTTTCGACTGCGATGCCCGCATAACCACCGTCACGATGGACCACCACCACGTTTTCGCGTTCGGGACGCCGGGCCGGCTTGCCAAACACTTCTCGCAGCCGGACGTACGGCAAGGGCTCACCGCGAAGGCTAAGGACGCCGACGGCTTCGCTGGTGATCTGGTCCGCAGGAACCTCGAGGCATTCGCTGATCATCTCGAGTGGGATGACGTAGGTCTCACTGTTCGCAGTGACTGAGAAGCCATCAATGATGGCAAGCGTTAATGGCAGCCGAATGGTAATGCTCGTGCCTTGGCCCTCGGTACTTTGAATCTCGATATTGCCGCGCAAAAGTTCGATGTTGCGCCGGACTACATCCATGCCCACGCCGCGGCCGGACAAATCTGTGATTGAGTCGGCCGTCGTAAATCCGGCCTTGAAGACAAGGTTGAACAGCTCCTGGTCGGAGATCTTTTCCCCTTCGGGTAACAAGCCAAGAGCGCGAGCCTTGGCTAGAATGCGCTGGCGATTGAAGCCGGCACCGTCGTCTGCGAGCTGGATGAGAATGTTTCCTGCCCTATGGATCGCGGTCAAGGTCAGCGAACCGCAAGGAGGTTTTCCAAGTGAGTGTCTCACCCTGGGGGCTTCGATGCCATGATCTACGGCATTGCGGATCATATGAAGCAAGGGGTCTTTGAGATGCTCCAGGACACGAGTGTCGACTTCCACATCCGCACCGACGATCTGCAATCTTGCAAGTTTGTTGTGGTTTTGAGAAATATCGCGAACGGAACGTGCGAATTGCTGAAACAGAGGTCCCACTGGAACGAGGCGCACTCCCATGACCTGTTCCTGCATGTTCTTTTGCAGACCTTCAATCTCGCGATGCACTTCGAGGGCCTTGCGCCCGGCCTCAGTTCTGAGATCCTCGATCATGCGTCGCAGACGCCCCTGGGCAATAGCGATCTCTCCCGTCAGGTTCAGCATGTGATCCAGTTTGTCGGTGTCGACTCGGAGCGTGCGGTTCCGGGTACCCAGGAGTGCGAAACCCGGAACCGCTTTGGGGGAGGACACTTGGTCAGAAGTAAGGGCGGTCGCGCGCGTCACCGGTTCTTTGCCGGACGCGTAGCTGGCGATTGCCCTTTTCAGCTCCTGGTGTGACGGGCTGAGACGATCGTTGCCGTCCGCAGTCGCTGGGACGAGCGAACGGAGAGCATCGACTCCGTGCAAGAGAACCGAGATCACCTCACGGGAGATGGCGACCTCATGTTTGCGCAGAGCTTCCAGAAGATCTTCCATGACGTGCGCGAAGCTGGCCAGTTCTGGAAAGTCCAGAGCCGAGGCGTTGCCCTTGATCGTGTGAGCGACACGGAACATTTCGTCGAGCAGTTCCAGGTTGCCGGGATCCGCTTCCGCAGCAATCAGGTACTGCTCGGTTCGCTCGAGGCCCTCTTCGGACTCAGCTACGAACGCGGCCACGACTTTTTCGCGATCAAAATCCATTGCTTCTTTCTTCCCGCTAGATGCGCTGGCACCAGACGGCGCCATCGTCAGTGTTAAGCATGATTTTTCTGCCTTGGGTGCCGCCAGTCACTTGAACAACCACATGAATGCCGGCTTTCTTCATCAGATCGAGCGCCGCGACCACATTCTGCGAACCGAGGCACATGCCTGCTCGAGCAGCTTTCTGAAACATGGACGCACCTCCAAAGATCTTGGCCTCGAGTTGCCCAGGGCGGCACCCAAGCCTGTGCAAGGCCTCGAGTAGCGTCCGAGTCGCGACGTCCGCGAACCGCGTGGAAGCGGGGTGGCCTGCACTCGAAGCCGGCAGCAGGAAGTGATTCATGCCTCCAATGCGCTGCCGACTCTCCCAGAGACAGATCGCCACGCAAGAACCTAAGATGGTGCGGATCTGGCAAGGTTCAGCGCTGGCATGGAGTTGACCTGGCAACAGGTAGACGCGCTGGCGTTCTCCGAGGGCGGAACTGCCTTGAGACGCGCCGTGGAGTGCATCCGCATGACCCTGCTGCGAATTTGGGGATGGCGTACCCATCAGAGTTGGTCCGACCATGCGCGGCCGTCGTCGGTTTGGAAAACCAGTTTTCGGCCATGGGTACCGCCAACTTCACTCTGTATGAGGCGAATACCATTCAGTTTCAGGAAATGGGTTACAGCATGCACATTGCGATCGCCCAAGCAGTCTCCTCCGGTGCTAAACGTGACGCCCGGTAAAGAACCACCAAAAACTCTTGCTTCCAGAGAATTCAGATGAGCGCCCAGATCGAGCATGCGCTTCAGCAGTGCCGGGTTGGCTACGTTGGCGTAGCGCGTAGCATTGACACTGTCCTCGGGTCCTTCTGGCAAAATGAAGTGATTAGCACCGCCAATCTTGTGTTCTGAGTCCCACAAACAGAGCGCGACACCGGAACCGACGATGGTGCTGATGGCAAACGGTTGAGCGGCGGCAAAGATTTTGCCCGGAATGAGATAGTGGCGTGCGTGCTTGTCGTCGGAAGCTTCCTGAACCCGCGGTAAGTACTCCATCGGCAGCACTGCCGGGTTGAAACTCTGCGTTCTTGGTTTGAAGGTCATTTCCGATCTTTCTCCAGCGTTAACGTGAGTGATATGGTTCAATCGCGCGGCCGGCGCAATGCGACAGCACGTCGCAAATCTCTCGATCCACCGGTTCGATTCCCGGTTTATGTGGAAACAAGCGAAACAGCACGATCACTGCGGACGGGCTGCCGTCGACCAGAATAGGAACCAGAGCGCTTACCGGATCTTCCGTGGAAAGAAGGTTCTCATTGGAAAGTCTGAGGCGAAACAGCGGCTTACCGCTGCTGAGTACGTGCTTGAGTTTGGGCTCGCGACCTACCTCGAGAACGGAATGCCGGTTGGGATCAACACCAAAGGACCAGTACAGCCAAAGTTCCGAGCGCCTCTGGTCCACCTTAAACACGGCAATTTCTTCGGTGCCGATGAGGTTCGCGGCAATTTCACGAATAGCATCGAGCGCGTCGGCTTGATCGACAGCCTTCTGTAGCCGCATCCGCGCCGCGAACACCTTGGCCTGAGAGCCAGTGTCTTCGGCTGATCGTTTGCTGTCGAGTTCCGCGGGCGAGTCGGAAATGTTGCTCATGTGTCCTCGAAATATCCTTTCCTTCGGGCTCGGCTATTCGCCGAGATAGCTGTGCAGCAGGGTAACCAGTTCAAAACTGTCGATCGGTTTGGTGATGTAGTCATTGCAGCCGCTCTGGAAGCCGGCTTCGACGTATTCCTCTTCGCCACGGGTGGTCACCAGGATGATGGGGGTCTGACGCAGTGTGTCCTCGAGGCGCATGCGCTTGCAGGCTTCGAAGCCGTTCATGCGGGGCATCACTACATCCATCAGGACAAGGTCGGGCGCTTCGACAACAGCACGCGCGATGGCGTCGAGGCCGTCTTTGGCAGTGACGCATTCATAAGCGGTGCGCTGCTTCAGAATCATTTCTTCCATCATCAGCGTGGTTGTTGAATCGTCCACCAGCAAAATTTTCTTCGGCATTCGTTGGCCTCTAACGGTCTAGTCTTGGGAAGGGCTGTCGAATCGATTTTTCGATCCCAGATTTGCTATGGCAATCACGTGGCCAATTCCACGGCGGAAGGGCAGCGGCAGTAAACCACGGAGACTAAGTCTGTTAGCGGATGATGCCGGACGGGGAACGAAGCGCGCGCAGTTTGATTTCCAGAAAGCGCTTACGGAAATCGAACTTGCGAATCAGATCAGGTGCAGGGCCTTGAGCTTCTGGTAGAGCGTGCTCTTAGCGATTCCCAGGCGCCGGGCGGTCTTTTCTACATTTTGATTTTCGCCCGCGAAAGCCGAGGAAATATGGAAGCGTTCCAGTTCTTCAAGGGTCCAGTCAACCTTGTAAGAGTTCGAACGATGTTCGGGGCCCGGTTCAAAGGCAAGGTCACCGGGTTCGAGCACAGCGCCGTCGGTAAACAAGAGGGCGCGTTCAAGGACGTTTCGCAGCTCACGAATATTTCCCGGCCAATAGTAGGAGCGCAAGCGCTCCATAGCTTTTGGGGACAGTTGGGCGCGAGAACGCGCCATGTCGGAACAGATTCTGTTCAGCAGGGATTGAGCGATCGAAGGGATATCGTCCTGCCGCTCGCGCAGCGGTGGAATCGCCAAAGGTACGGTGCTGATACGGAAATATAGATCGCTCCGAAACACTTTGGTTTCGATCAAATGCCGGAGGTCCTGGTGGGTTGCTGCAATCAAACGGACATCGATGAAGCGGTCGCGAACGTCTCCCATGCGACGAAATCTTTTTTCCTCGACGACCTTCAACAACTTAGGCTGGACATTAGGATCGATGTCTCCGATCTCATCCAGGAACAGAGTGCCGCGATGACTAACCTCCAACAGGCCAAGCTTCGCATTGACGGCTCCCGTAAATGCACCTTTTTCATGGCCGAATAACTCTGACTCAAGAAAATCGCGGGTGAGCCCGGCGCAATTCAGGTCGACGAAGGATTCTTCTGAGCGCGGGCCGTGTTCGTGAAGCCAGGTCGCAAGAACGCCTTTGCCTGAGCCAGTCTCACCCTGGATAAGGACAGGGCTTTGACTGTTCGCGACTTTGGCAGCCGCCTCCGCCAATCGCCTGATCGCGGGACTTTCGCCGAGGAATGGATCGAGCACCACCCGGCGGCGGCGAGTGTTGTTCGCCAATTGCTTCTGCTGATTTCGCGAGTTCTCCAGCAGTTTGTGCACGATCATGAGCAAGGCCGAGCTTTCGACGGGCTTGGCAAGGCATTGTTCGGCCCCACTCCGAATGAGCGACACGCCTAACTCCATGGAGCCAAAACCAGTCAGCACGATAATCGGGACAGTCGGTTCCAGTTCCTTGAATTTGCGAAGAAGATTCAGGGCATCTCCGTCCGGAAGACGGAAATCGAGCACCGCGACGTCAGGACGTGTGGCTGCGAAACTCCTGTGAGCGCCCGCCGAATCAGCGGCTTCGTCGACCAGAAAACCGTTCGCCGTCAGATGAGTGGCGTAGGCGTAGCGTAGTTCCTCGTCATCTTCAACCAGAAGAATTCTGCGGCTCACGAACGTGGCAGACATAGTTTCGCTCTTCGAGGCGAACATTATACGAGGTAGAAGGGAAGGGTGTTGTCAGGGAGCGCGGCACGCTCCACCGGGACATCTTTCCTGTAGCTGCCCATTTGGCGAGAAATGAGGATTTGGTCTAATATCAGGCACTCCCCTGGGGTGGTCATTCGCCGACCGGAACTCGGGTTCGACTGACGTCCTGAAGTAACCGGCATTCGCGAAAGAGCAGGTGGTTGGTTGATGTTCGACTCGCCTCTTTGCCGACGCAGGATTCTCGCGGCGCGATGCGCCGTCCTATGCGCAGCGCTGGTCCTCCTCCTCGGTACCCCGCAAACCCCGGCGCAGGATTCTGGCAAACCTCCAAGAAGAGTTCTGCTGCTCTATTCCTTTGATAAGGACGAAGGGATGTATACCGGAATCGATCGTGTTCTCCGGTCAGAGCTGAGATCGGGTGTGCGGGACCGCGTTGAGTTCTATACCGAATATCTGGATTTGGTAAGGTTTTCCAGCCCAGCGCATGCCGCCAATCTGGTGAAGTTGTTGAAACTGGAATTCTCCGAGCAGAAGCCTGATCTCATCGTTCCAGTGTCCTATGCCGCGATGCGGTTTCTCCTGGAAGAAGGAAAGGATCTGTTTCCCGGAGTTCCCGCCGTGGCTTTGTTCAATGCCAGAAGGCTGGACGAATTGAAGCGGCGCATCGCCGGGGGGGCCGCAGGTCGCGACATTACCGGAGTTGCCAGCACGGACGAGCCTATCAAGACTCTGGATCTGGCTCTTCAACTTCAACCAGACACACAACGGGTCGCAGTCGTCGTGGGCTGTTCGCCAGTCGAAAAATTCTGGGTCGATCAGCTGAAACAGGATTTCCTGCCATATCGGCAGAGGGTGGAGGTCGAATACCTGACTGGGTTGACGATGAAGGAAGTTCTCAGCCGCGTTGCTGAACTGCCACCTCACAGTGTGGTTCTGAATACTTTCTTTTTCGAAGATGCGGGGGGAGAGTTCTTTCTGGAGGAAGAAGCATTGGACCTTGTATCCGGAGCATCTCGGGTGCCAGTGTATGCGATCTACTCAAACGATATCGGGCATGGGGTGGTCGGCGGCTGGATGACGGATCCGGAGAATGCCGGGAGACAGATCGCAAGGACGGCGGCTCGGGTGCTTGGCGGCGAGAAGGCATCCACCATTCCGATTGGATTCGATAATTCTGCAAAAGACATAGTGGACGGGCGTCAGTTGCAGCACTGGCACCTCAGAGAGAATCGATTGCCGCCTGCCACCCTGGAACTATTCCGTGAACCGTCGGTGTGGGAACGCTATCGTTACCTCATTATTGGGGTCTTCGCCCTCTGTATCGTGGAAACATTTTTCATCCTGGCTCTTTTCGTCAGCATGCAACGGCGCAAGGGCGCGGAGCGAGCGCTTCTGCGTGAGAAGGCTCTCGCGGATGCGGTCATTGAGAGCCTTCCTGGAATCTTCCTCCTGCAAGACAAGGCGGGGAGGAATGTGCGCTGGAATAGAAACGCGGAAAGGTTAGCTCGCTACGGGCTCAAGGACGTTCCAGAGTTAGGGAACGTGGCCGACAAATACAAAGAGCTTGCGCGACGGGCAAAGGACGAGGCCTTCGAGCGCGGTTCATGCCAGGTGGAGGCCGACCTGCTGCTTCAGGAGGGCGCATCTGCTCCTTACTACTTCACAGGAGTGCGAGTGGATCTGGAGGGCAAGCCCTACCTCGCGATCGTGGGGATTGATTTAACGGAGAACAAGCGGGCTCAAAATGCAGTGCGTCGATCCGAGGCCGAACTGCGGTCTTTTGTCGAAAATGCTCCGTATGGAATCGGAACCATTGCCGTCCAGCAGGACCGGTTTGTGCACGCTAACCCTGCGCTAGTGAAGTTACTCGGGTACAAGTCCGAGCCCGAAGTTCTCGCGCTGACTATTTCGCGCGATCTGTATTCCGACGCGGATGCAACCCCCTTCCGGGCACAGCCGACGCGGGCTGAATTCTTCAGCGCCGTCGAGTTCACTTGGAAGCGCCGGGACGGCAAACCGGTGGTAGTGCGGGCGAGCGGACGGCGCTTGACGCGCCCAGGAAACGACGGCGATCTGATCGAGATCATCGCCGAGGACGTGACGGCCCGGAGGCTGCTGGAAGAACAATTGCGCCAAGCTCAGAAAATGGAGGCGCTCGGACAATTGGCAGGTAGCGTTGCCCACGACTTTAATAACCTGCTGGGAGTGATTATCGGATACAGCGAACTGCTCTCCGTCGATTTAGGTTCTGAAAGCTCGGCCGGCACGCGCCTGGAAACGATCAAGAAGGCCGGGATGCGGGCCGCTTCCTTGACTTCGCAATTACTTGCGTTCAGCCGCCGCCAAGTGCTTCAGCCCAAAGTTCTGAGCCTGAATTCGCTTGTGACAGAAACGCAAAAAATGCTGCAGCGTCTCATGGGAGAAGATATTGACCAGAGGGTTGTGCTTGACTCGGCACTGGGTAAGACGAAAGCAGATCCAGGGCAAATGGTGCAGGTGATCATGAACCTGGCGGTCAACGCGCGCGACGCTATGCCCGCGGGCGGCAACCTCACGATCAGGACAGCGAACGTCGAATTCGCAGATGTAACCAGTATTTATGGCGTTGCCGTTCCCCCTGGCCACTATGTGATGCTGTCCGTCAGCGACACCGGCACCGGCATGGATGCCGACACCAGAGATCGTGTCTTCGAGCCTTTCTTCACCACAAAGCCTGCGGGAAAAGGCACCGGGTTAGGATTGGCTACGGTTTATGGAATCGTAAAGCAGAGCGGTGGGTACATTTTCGCCGATAGCGAAGTGGGCAGAGGCACGACATTCAATGTTTACCTGCCGCAGGTCGATCTGCCCGTTGAAGAAGCCAGCTCGCCGGCATCGAAAATAGCAGACCCTCCACCAGGGTCTGAGACTCTCCTCGTTGTGGAAGATGAGCCCGCGTTCCGAGAGTTGCTACGCGAAGGATTGCAGTCAAGAGGCTATCAGGTGCTCGTTGCCTCCAACGGCGTCGACGCATTGCAAGTGGCCGATCGTCATGAAGGACCGATTCACCTCGTCATCACCGACGTAATCATGCCGCAGATGAGCGGTCCGGAGTTGGCAAGATGCCTGATCGACGTGCGGGGCAATATCGATGTCTTATACATGTCAGGCTACGCGGACGACAAGTTAGGAGCCGTCCCGGCATCGAATGGCGAATTGACGTGGATCCAAAAACCTTTCTACTTAGACGACCTGTTACGGAAGACAAAAGACATCCTCCAACGAAGAGAGGTGCAATCGCGTAGTTCGACCCCTGCCCCACCCCTGCGGCCGGGCAAAATCAACCGACCGTGATAGAAATCAGAATAGGATCATCGGAACTGAATTCATGATCACTTAGCGAATCAAGGGTCGGCAACCAGGACAGCGTTTGGCTGGTAAATGTAAGGTCGCGGCCGGTGAGGCATTCAGGGAAGTGCGGCAATTTATCCTTGAGGGAGAGCCAGAAGGGGTGCGCGCATCTTCACCGACAAGGCCTATCTGGAGGCCTGCCAGCAAGGCCCGGACCAGCACTCCGTTGCAATCGCAGCGCGCCGGGATAAGCACCTCGTGGACGCCATTGTGAGGCTGTTCGGGAAACTAACTTATTTCATGGTGCTGTCCGACCACTATGGCGGCGCGGACTTCTGCAACACGCTCGTCTAGGACGCTTACCGAAGGGAGGAAGCCGGGATGCTCTTTGCGCACGAGTAGGCAGAGCTGCGTCAGATGGACGATGTCGCGACCAGCAAGGACACAAAATGGGATGAGCTCGAAGGCTTCGGCAGAAACTTCTGCGTTCATCGAACGTGTTGAGGAAAAGCGTCAAAAGACATTGCCGCAAAGAAGAACAGTGAGGATGCAGCCGCAGCTTCAGGCTCGGACGAGCAAGCGTTGCACGTCCGACTTTTGAATGTACCAGTAGGGAGAGGGCGCGGCTGTCGGGCAAGCTCCGTTCGTATACCCATGGCAGAAGCCGTCCATACCCCCGGAATCATAATCTGCGGTCCAGTCTTGGTAGAAGTGGCCTGGATCAAAGATGGGTCCGGTGTTCATGGGCTGAGAAAGGTCGCAAGTTTGCATGCGCTGACCGTTTTGCGGGTTAATCGTACAGCCGCCGTTCGCGAAATCAACGCCGGGCTCGAATGGGTCCTCGTCTGTGCAGCTTCCCTTTTGGGGACCCGCTTGAAACCCTATCCTTATTAATGCGCTGTGTGCCGGATCGTCCAGTTTGATGTCTGACTTCTTTCCGATTTACGGCCCATGAGTCGAGATGGCCCATGAGTCGAGATAAGGTCTACGGAGCACTTTGTGCCCCGTCGAGTGGACAAGGGATACAATTCGTTCGGGTTTAGAACAGTTCGATGGCCGCTAGATGGCCCGAAGCGGAAGCGAGTCGACCATCTCGCGTAACTAGCGCAGCTCCGAGTTTCTCGGCGAGCACGATGTAGGCAGCGTCATAGGCAGAGAAATTGTGACGTAGTTGCCAGATGCGGGGCAGGAGCGCGAAATGGGGATATCGAGTAATACGGAGATCAAGCAGATCGCGGAACGCCTCG
>Ga0070735_10005704_pt1 | contig 10261 bp, 9 predicted proteins | sample Coa_R1_FD_66443 | JGI IMG/M metagenome (GOLD analysis project Ga0070735, IMG submission 66443) | Surface soil microbial communities from Centralia Pennsylvania, which are recovering from an underground coalmine fire - Coalmine... | ecosystem: Environmental > Terrestrial > Soil > Unclassified ... | reverse complement strand
TCGCCAGTCATCTTCACATAACCGCCTAGCGGCAGCAGGCAGACCTTGTAGTCGGTGTCACCGCGCTTGACGCCAAACAGCCGCGGTCCGAAACCCACGGAGAAGGATTCGACGCGGACACCGCAGAGTTTGGCAACGGCAAAGTGGCCGAACTCGTGCACCACTACCATGATGCCGATGAGAACGATGAAAGCGAGCGCTGCAACTAAGAATTCGTGCATAGGTCTAGGGTCAAATCCTTAAGCTCGCATTCCCTTGGACGCCGGTTCAATCTCCGGTACCGCAGTCAGCGCATGAGCTCTTTGACGCGCCTCTTTGTCTGCGGCGAGCACACCAGAGATCGTCGTTGGATGCGCCTCCGGGGTCGATGCAAGCACTCTTTCAATTGTATCTGGGATTCCATTAAAAGGAATTCGCCGATCCAGAAACGCCTCGACGGCGACCTCATCTGCGGCATTCAGGGCAATGCAGTGCGCACCGCCCTTTTCGGCCGCCTCATACGCCAGGCGCAAGCAAGGAAAGCGCTTAAAGTCCGGCGGCTCGAAATCAAGGTGGCTCAGGGCGGCCAGGTCGAAGGTCAGATTCGATGCCGGACGCTCTGGGTACGCAAGTGCATAGAGAATTGGCAGCCGCATGTCGGTGACGGAAATTTGCGCCAGGATCGAGCCATCGACGTATTCAACGAGCGAATGCACGGTGGATTGAGGGTGAACGCTGACACGAACCCTCGAAGGAGGCACGTCAAAGAGCCGGCACGCTTCTATGATTTCAAGCCCCTTGTTGAGCATCGTGGCTGAGTCGATGGTGATGCGTCGGCCCATCACCCATGTCGGATGCTTGAGCGCTTGCTCGGGCGTGATTGCGGCAAACTGGTCGAGGGGCAGACGACGGAACGGTCCGCCCGAAGCCGTCAGCCAGATGGTCTTGACCTCGTTGTGCCGCCCTACGCGCAAGCACTGATGGACGGCGTTGTGCTCGCTGTCGATGGGCAGGATGGGCACGTTTCGTTCGCGCGCGGCAGCTGTCAGGATCTCCCCGGCGGCAACCATGCATTCTTTGTTGGCGAGTCCCACCGGCTTTCCGGCGAGGATGGCCGCGTGCGTGGCTTCTAAGCCAGCCACTCCCACAATTGCCGAGACAACGAAATCGGCGTCAGCGTGTGTAGCGCAAGCAACCGTTCCCTCGGTTCCGTGGGCTACATCGACGCCCGATATTCCGGCTTGGCGCAGGCGATGTAGAAGATCGTCGGCCAGTTCTTCGCTGGCGAGTGACACAATCTTGGGCCGCCAGCGAGTTGCCTGCGCAAAAGCCTCATCGACATTGCGGCCTGCCGCGAGCGCAGTGATCGCGTAGCGCTCCGCAAACTGTTCGACGATGGATAGAGTGCTTTGTCCGATCGAGCCCGTCGAGCCGAGAATCGCGAGTCGCTTCAAGAACCTGATTGCCTCTCTTCTTATTATCTCCGAGCCGAACTCGTGGCGACTCCGCCGGACTTAGCGGATGATCTGAGCCCACCAGAGCACAGGCGCGGCAATCAGCAGCGCATCAATGCGATCGAGCACGCCACCGTGCCCCGGCAGCAGACTTCCGGAATCCTTGACGCCAGCCGAGCGCTTCAGTGCGGATTCCGCCAGGTCGCCAACCTGCGCGGCGATATTCACCAAGACCGCGACCACCAGCCAATACCACCACGCCTCGTCGGCAAACGAGAGCTTGGTGAAGTTCCATTGCAGCAGTTGCAGCGAAAGCCAATAGAGCCCCAGAGTCACCAGCACGCTCCCGACAACTGAACCGATCGCGCCGACCCAGGTCTTGTTGGGGCTGATGGCGGGCGCCATCTTGCTCTTTCCCCACAGACGTCCCGTGTAGAGAGCGGTGATATCTCCGGCCCAGACGACGAACAACAGGAAAACCACCAAAGTTGGCCCATTCGATTGCTCGCGCAATGTCGGCAGAGCGAGCATCGTCAACCCCACGTAGACCACGGCGAAGATCGATGAGCATGAATTGACCAGTACGCGCTCCACTGGCTTGCGAAAAGTACAACAGCCGAAGAGGCTCAAACAAATGCCGCTGAGAATAATGAGCGTTTGATCGGGCCATTGGTAGTTCCCGGCGAACAGAGCGACCAGCGCTGCCATCACCGCCAAGCGGGGCGGCTTTGCGCCACAGCGCGCGGCGAGGCCTAAAAACTCCCATGCCGCTAAAATGGCCACCGCGCCAACAACGATGGTGATGAGCCATTTTGGCCCGAAGAGGACCAAGGCGAGCGCCAAAGGCGCCAGTACCGCAGCAGTTAAGACGCGTCGCATTCAGGGATGAGCATACACCGGCAATCTGAGCCGACAACGTTACGGGCGGAAAACCCCCGATCGCGTCTTGCTGTGGACTCCGGAATGTAACACAAGATCGCGGATCCCTCGCTCCGCAGAAGAACGCATCCTAACCAGCAGCGATCTTCATCCGCTCTGGATCTTCTTCGACTTCGCCGCAGCTCTCGCCGATGCCGCCGAAACGGCGCTCACGCCGCTGGAATGCTGCGATAGCCTCCAGCAGGTGGATGCCCCGGAAGTCAGGCCATAGCCGGTCTGTCACGAAGATCTCGGTATAGGCAATTTGCCAAAGCAGATAATTCGACACGCGCATCTCGCCCGAGGTCCGGATGAGCAGGTCGGGGTCGGGCATGTGCGCAGTGTAAAGATGCCGGTGAATATCTTCTTCGCTGATGCGGTCCGGCGAGAGGTGTTTTGCTTTCATCTCCGTGGCCAGGGCTCGAAACGCATCCACCATCTCAGAACGCGCGCCGTAGTTCAGCGCCAAGGTCAAAGTGGTGCCTGTATTGCGCGCGGTGGCCTCCTGGGCCCATTGCATCTTGTCCTGCACTTCGCTGGGGAGATCGTGCGTCCGGCCGATATAACGGATGCGGACGTTGTTGTCCATCATCCGCTGAAGATTGGACTCGAGATAGCTCTTCAGCAGCCGCATGAGGAAGTTGACCTCGGCGCGCGGCCGACGAAGGCTGTTCTCCAAAGAAAATGCATATAGAGTGAGCCAGGGCAGGCCGATGCGCGAAGCGGTTTCCGTTACCAATTGCACGCTCTTGGCGCCCTGCTGATGCCCGAGGAAGCGCTTGAGCGAACGGCGGCCGGCCCAGCGCCCATTGCCATCCATAATGATGGCGACATGATCGGGAAGACGCTCGGGCTTGAGCGTTGCATAGATGGCGCGCTCCTCTGAGGTGAGCTCGTCAATACGCAGCGTGCCAGTCAGTTGCAACGGATCGCCTCGTGAATGCACTTGCGGCTTCCAGGCCAGCGCTCAAGAAAATCCGCAGTGACTGAGAGAAGTTCGGCGCTTGGTCCGGACGGAGGGCCGGGTTCATTCCTATTTAATACGGAGACAAAAACGCCTCCGGCGCCGAAAACTTCGGCACCATCGAACCTAGCACATGCGCCATCGAGCCGCAAACGAGGGCTCGCACCCTGCGAAAACCAAGGTGCGAGCGAGACGAGAGGAGGCGGAGCCGGCGGCGCGCCGTAATCCGTTATGCAGTTCGGCGCCGGTCGGTGACCATATCGCGGAGCGACCCGTAGATCAACGTGCGATGCAGCGAATCCAGATGCGGCAAGAGCGCAGCAATCTCGGCGAGGAAGGGATCGGCAAGGATCGACGCCACCTCTTCTTCGCGCCGGCTGCGGGTATCGCGCACCAGCTGGCTCACTTCAACCTCAAGGGCATTTGCCAGACGCTCGAGGGAACCAAGCGTCGGAATCGCCTTGCCGTTCTCGATTTTCGAGATGTAGGTGCGAGGCACCTGCATCCGGCCGGCCAACTGCCGCTGGCTCAGATGCCGCGCGCGGCGAATCTCGCGCACCTGTCCGGCTACCTGCAATCCCGCCTCAGCCGAAGCCGGGACAGGCATGCTCGTCACCAGTTGAGGAGTTAAGGGAGCCGGCTCCTCGATATCGAGGGGCCTGTGGCATTTTCTGCAGAGAGAGTTGCTAGTCCTGTACTGCACAAGCTTGCAATGTTCGCAACGCAGGACTTCTCTCGAATCCACACTGACAAGAATGGTGGCCATCGTTTGGTTGCGGAGTGCCAGAGCGTTGGACCCCGCGGTGCTAGTTGCACCGTGAATGGTGTTACTTTGGGGGAGGTGAACCATAATTGTCAAGTACAAACTTAGGCTCAAACCGAAGTTTCTCCTATCATATCCGGAAAAACCCGAAGAGTCGCGAACCATAAGCAGCAACAGGAGGTCATTTTTCTAATGCAACCGGACGGTAATCCGCGTTATGGACGTGACCAGGCCGTGGAGTTGTTAAAGGAGTGGACCCAAAGCGACAACCTGCGCAAACATGCCCGTGCTGTCGAGATTTGCGTCTCGGCGTGCGGCGAAGCTGAGGCCGATCGACTTGGCCTGAGTGGGGCGGATCGCGAAAGGATGCTCGAGCTCTACGCAACCACCGCGCTCCTGCATGACTTCGATTACGAACGGCATCCATCTCTGGAAGAACACCCGTTTGTCGGCGTTCGCGAACTCGAGAGACTGGGCTGGCCGCCAGAGTTGCGCACGGCCATCCTCGGCCACGCGCAATACTCCGGAGTGCCGCGCGTGAACCATTTAGACAAGGCTCTGTTTGCATGCGATGAGCTTGCTGGCTTCCTGACGGCATGTGCCCTCGTCAAGCCGACCAGGACAATTGCAGAGGTCGAGGTCGCAAACGTGAGGAAGAAGATGAAGGACAAAGCGTTCGCCAAGGGTGTGAACCGGCAGGATGTCATTCAGGGCGCCGCAGAGCTGGGCGTCGATCTTGATCAGCACATCGGATTTTGTTTGGAGGCGATGAAGAAGAGAGCGGGCGAGATTGGGCTGTGAGGTTTTCCGCCCTTGCGACACGATCTGCATCCCACTGCCAGCACTGCGATGCAGCATACTCCTTTTCTGCCTCGCTTTCAGGCGTCGCGTCCTGCATGAACACGCGCCAAGGCGATTTTGCGCTAGGATAACTGCACTGCCGGACCTGTCACTGCCAAGGGTTCCGTATCCGTATGACGAGCTTCAACTACATCGTCGCTGAGACCGCCAACGGAGTGCGGACCCTCACCCTGAACCGGCCCGAAAAGCGCAACGCTCTAAGTCCGGAGTTGATTGAAGAGCTGACGACTGCGCTGAAGGAGGCCGCCGAGTGCAGTTGCGGCGTGCTTATCCTCACGGGCGCGGGACCGGCCTTCTGTGCTGGCGCCGATCTCGATCACTTGGCGACCATCTCAACAAAAACTCCAGAAGAAAACCGGCGCGACTCAGAGAACATTGCTCGCCTGCTGCGTGCTCTTTACGATTTTCCTAAGCCGGTCATCGCCGCAGTCAACGGTCCAGCCGTCGCCGGCGGCATGGGCCTGGCGACGATTCCCGACTTCACGCTTTCCGTTCCTGAGGCCAAATTCGGCTATACCGAGGTCCGTATCGGCTTTGTTCCGGCCATCGTGGCATCGTTCCTGCTTCGCCAGATTGGTGAGAAGCGCGCCCGCGACCTGCTGTTGACCGGCCGGCTCATGAAAGCCGAGGAGGCGTTGGAGATGGGACTCGTCACGCAGATCGTCTCAGCGGACCAGCTGATGTGCACTGCCAGAGCCCTTGCCCAGTCGTTGATGCAGAACAGCCCCCAGGCAATGCAGTGCGTCAAAAAACTGCTGGCGAAGCATGCCAGCCGGCGGCTCGATGATGAATTGATCGACGCCATCGAAGCGAACACGAATCAACGGTCCACTGAGGACTTCGAGGAAGGCGTGCAGGCATTCCTCAACCGCCGTCGCGCCGAATGGCCGAGCCTGCGGCGCAACGGTCAGATCGCGGACTAAGACGTTTGCCGATCGACCCATCGTCCGCTCTCGATGAAACGATCTTCGGCAGGCTTCCCCAAGTAGTCATAGACCCAACAACGCATGCCGCCGCCGGCGGTGAGGGTCACCAACTGCTCGATGCGCACGTACTCGGGGCCTTCGTAGGCATCCAGCCTGCGCAAAATATCGCCATCATCCGGCAGTTCAAACACAGCCCCATAGATGATCCACGCCGATGCCGGATCGATTACCGCGCCCGGATAGTTTCCCAGATCGTAGAGCTTGCCGAAGGTGAACCCTTCGCCGATTGGACGCAGGCTCTCCACCAATGGCGCAATCTCCGGCGGTGCGAGACCTGGTTGCAGGGTGCCGTAGGCAAAGAGGTGCCGCGTTGGCTCAGTCGTTGTTTCAGGACGAACCGGGATCGGCGCTGTCATTTGCTTTGAGACGGATTTAGAGCGGATTCTTCGCGCGCAACTCCGCCACGATCTCAGCCGCCGCCTGACGCGCTTTGTCGGCTTGGTCGGGCGGGAAGCTGATCGCGCCCACACGCGCATGTCCGCCGCCACCATAGCGTTCGCAAACAGCGGCCAGGTTCACCATCTTCGTCGGGTCAGCCTTCGTCCATGGGTTCGAGCCCACCGCCACCTTGGTCCGAAAACTGGATTTTGAAAGCCCGATCGAGTACGTCGCCTCCGGATGCAGATAATACGGAATGAACTTATTGAAGCCTTCCATCGGCTGATCGGTAATATCAAAAAAGATGGTGCCGTCGCGTGCGTCGCTGCGCGACCGGATCAAGTCGATTGCCTCGCGATGCCGCTCCAGCAATGGCGTCAGCAGCGGAGCAACGAACGGCTGTGCCAGCACCTCGGCCAAAGGCATCTCCGTCAGCAACGGAATCAATCGGGGGATGAACAGCGGATCCTGCGTGGACTCGACGATGAGCGTCAACTTCATCGCGGGAGCTGCCATCTCCACTGCGGCTTCGGGGCTCTCATACTGCGCCCCGTCGACAATGTTGGCCCAATAGATCATGTCGGCCATCGGTGCGGTGTCAAATCCGAATTTTGACGACGCAATGTCCGCAAGAAACTTGGTGCATGATGTATACGTCGGATCGAAGAACTTGCGCCCGGCGCATGCCGGGTCCTTCTGGCACGCTTTGAAATGCTCCTGATCTTGGGCGGTCAGAAATGCCGAGAGATGATGATCGAACCACCAGGTGATCTTCGGCGACGCGGAGTATTTGAAGTCAACGATGGCATTCTCATCGCCGGTGAATTGGCTCTCGTCAAAGAGCGCCCCGGCTCGATGCACAAGGCCGTGGTACTCGTAACGAGCACCCTTGGCAACGCGCTCGCGATGAAACCGCGTGAACAGCGACGCCGAGCAGGCCCCGTCAAAGCACTTGTCGTGATAAAAGACCCGAACTTGCAATCGCCGCTCCGAACCCGCCATCCGGTGAAGCCGGAAAGTTAAGCATCCTTCGCGAGGCTCAATGTGTCAAGGCACGATAGGCGCGAGGCAAAGCGAATGTACCGGCCTCGATGACGGGTCATCGCTCCGGGTAGCACGTCTTTTCAGTAGAATCTGGCCAGAGACAGATTGAGGGAATCGATGGAGCCGCGGACGCCGGGTACGACGCAGGAGGATAGCCCCCGGGGACCCACAACCTCACTCCCACAGGTCGCTCCCGTTTCTCACCCCCACGATATCTCGTGGTTCGTCCTGGGCAACGATGGGCTGCGCAGCGGCTGGTCGGCACTTTTCTTCGTTGCTCTCTACTACCTGCTTTCCTTCTTTTTCGACGTCGTCGCGCTCTCGCTCGATCCGCATCTGGGCGACAACATCTTCTCGCCGATGCAGATGCTCATCACAGAGGTGATTCCAGTTGTCGCCATCCTGGTCGGCGCCCTCCTGATGGCCCGCATCGAGAGTCGCCGTCTGGTGGACTATAACCTCGTCGACTCGCGCCGCCTGCAGCACTTCTTCGCAGGACTATTGGCAGGATTCGGTGCACTGTCGGCCCTTGTCGCGTTGCTGGCCCTGGGCGGATGGCTTCGTTTCGGCCCTCCGGCTCTCAATGGCGGAGCCATATTCCAGTACGGAGCCGTATGGGGCGGGGTCTTTTTGCTGGTGGGCTTGTTTGAAGAAGGCAGCTTTCGCTGTTATCTCCTCGCCACGCTCACGCGAGGCATCAACTTCTGGTGGGCTCTGGCTACGGTGGGATCCCTCTGTCTGCTGCTCGTTGCCAGCCGTGATCCGAACGGCTCAGGCGGGGTGTTCGCCGTCGCTCTTCTCGGGGTTGTCCCCTGCTGGATCGTCCATCGCCGGCGCATTGCGAGTTCGAGGTTCTGGCAAGCCACGTGGACGACCTCGACTGCCTTTGGATTCTTCCACACCAGCAACAACGGCGAAAACGCCATCGGCATCTTTGCCGCTTCCCTCGTGGGCATTGTTTTTTGTGTCAGCGTCCGAGTTACCGGCTCGGCCTGGTGGGCAATCGGCTGCCATGCTGCCTGGGATTGGGCGGAAACCTACTTCTATGGCACGCCAGACAGCGGCCTCGTTCCTGAACGCCACTTGCTTTCCACGATGCCGGTGGGCAATGTCCTCTGGAGCGGCGGCGCCGATGGTCCGGAAGGCAGCCTGCTGGTGATGCCCGTGGTTTTGCTCCTGCTTGCCCTCCTGCTCATTCTGTTTCGCCGCAGCAAATCTGTAGCCATCGTCTCCCAGCACGACTCGCCGGTGGAAACAACGCAAGAACTCAAACCGCATCCCGAATCGCGCGTGCTCTGAAGGAATTAATGTAAAGCGCGTGGCGGTATCCTTGAAGCTGACCGATGTCCAGTTCCGAATACGTCAGCGCATCAACGAAGGTGACTACGCCACGATTGCGAGCCGCGCACCGCTGGCTACGCGTTTTGTTTCGCACGGTGCTTGCGCTCGTGGTTTTAGTTGCAATCGTCATCATCGCCGGGCTCTTCTGGCTGCGCTCTGTCACCAAGGCAGCGCTCCCTGAGCTTGACGGTGACCTGCGCCTCGCCGGACTCTCCAACCGGGTCACGGTGCGCCGGGACGCACATGGCGTTCCCCATATCGAGGCCGCCACGCAGGTGGACTTGTTTGTCGCGCAGGGCTACATCACCGCACAGGACCGCCTGTGGCAGATGGATGCGTATCGGCGCAACGCAAATGGTGAACTGGCCGAGGTGATGGGCCGCTCGCTCGTGAAGCACGACATAGCCCGGCGTGTCCTGCAGTTCCGCAACACCGCGCAACGCATCTACGACCACCTGCCGGCCGATGAGCGAGTGCGACTGGATGCCTATGCGCGCGGCGTGAACGCCTTTATCGCCCAACATCCCAATTCCCTTCCCCCCGAGTTCGCTCTGCTGCACTACCAGCCGCGTCTGTGGACCGGAGTCGATTCGCTTTCGGTTGGCATGATGATGATCGAGACACTCGACTCCAGGTTCGACGTCAAGCTCGCGCGCGAGCGCATCGGGCAAAGACTGCAGAACCCTAAGCTTCTCGCCAATCTCTATCCGGTCGGATCGTGGCGCGATCACCCGCCAACCGGGCAGGTGATCGACTGGAGCCAGCCACGCCCGGCGCCTCCTCCGGTGAACGATAACGATGAAGACGACGACCGCACGCAGACGCAGTTCGCACCTGGTGCGGACATTCGGGCACTGCGCATCGCGCTCGGCCTGGAGAATTGCGATGGCTGCCAGTCCGGATCGAACAACTGGGTCATCTCAGGCCAGCACACAGCCAGCGGAAAGCCGCTGCTCTCGAACGACATGCATCTTTCGCTGACCGTGCCGAATATTTGGTATATGGCCGACCTGAGCGCGCCGGGCTATCACGCCGCGGGCGTTACGCTCACGGGCTTCCCTTATGTGATCGCCGGCCACAACGAGCACGTCGCCTGGGGATTCACCGCTCTCTATGCAGACGTGCAGGATCTCTTCGTCGAAAAACTCGATGGCAAGGGCAATTTCCAGGCGGGGGACGGAAGCTGGAAACCTCTTCATGTCGATCACGAGATCATTCACGTGCGTGGTGGCGAAGACGTCTCGCTGAACGTGCAGTCGACACAGCATGGTCCGCTGCTGAACCCAACGCTGGCGGGCGAGTCACGGCCCATCGCGCTCCAGTGGACGCTCTACGATCCTGCGCTCCATACGCTTCCGATCTATGAAATGAACATCGCATCGAACTGGACCTCCTTCTCCACGGCGCTCGGGCAATGGTGCTGGCCTACCCAAAGCGTTGTCTACTCCGACGATGGGGGCCATATCGCGTATCACGCAGTAGGCCGCATTCCAATCCGGCCAATGGGGATTGCGGATGTGCCTATCTACGATCAGTCGCACGGATGGCAGGGCTACATCGCATTCGACGATCT
>Ga0070735_10005703_pt1 | contig 10262 bp, 9 predicted proteins | sample Coa_R1_FD_66443 | JGI IMG/M metagenome (GOLD analysis project Ga0070735, IMG submission 66443) | Surface soil microbial communities from Centralia Pennsylvania, which are recovering from an underground coalmine fire - Coalmine... | ecosystem: Environmental > Terrestrial > Soil > Unclassified ... | reverse complement strand
CGCGGCCTCGGCATTCCAGAAGAAATGCACGAGAAAGTTTTCGAGCTTTACTTCACGACCAAGAAAGAAGGCAGCGGCATCGGGCTTGCCCGCACTTATCAGATTCTGCAATGGCACTACGGCTCAGTCGAGTTTGAGTCCCGTGAAGGAGAAGGGACAACTTTCCGTTTCCGCATCCCTGTTTCGCCGGAGATACTGGAGTCCGAACGCGAAAACTCGGCCCCGTTCGAGCCCGCTTTTACCAAACCGCATCTTTAGGCTTTTCTTTGTGACTTGAAGCGTAGAATCGAGCTTTGCGAAGGATTGATATGACTCTGGCCGCAATCCTCGTGTTTTTGCTCTTGGCTCCCGGTGTTCCTGGCCGCGCCTATCAGGACCAATCCGCGCCGACACCACAGCAGCCAGGGAAAGCTGTGCAAAATACCCAGCCTTCCGCAAGTCCCTCCGCGCCCAAGAAATCAACATCGGGACATCGGGCGCGACCGAAGAAAACCAAAACCACGGATTGCTCATCTTCGCCTTCAGCCCACGCAGCCAACACGAAATCCGGCTCGACAAATTCAGCCAATGCGCCAAAGCCCTGTCCTCCGAGGAAAGTAATTGTGAAGAACGGTGGTTCGGACGAACCGCCTGTGGAACTTAAAGGAGACACTTCACCCGCGAAAGCTTCGAACGACCTGCTGAACACGGAACAGCTACGCCTGGTGACGGAAGATAATCTGAAGAAAATCGCCGGACGTCAGCTCACGGCGAATCAGCAGGAAATGGTGAATCAGATCAAGCAGTTTATGGATCAATCGAAGGCCGCCGTGGCTGATGGCGATTTAGAGCGCGGCCACAATCTCGCGGTGAAGGCGCGGTTGTTATCCGATGAACTGGTGACTCCCTAAATTACCTTCCCTTGGCTCTTGCTGCGTTTACCTTGGCCAGCAAATCCTGGGACATTGCCTGCACCGGGCCACTGATTTTTACTGCCTGAGTCAACACTTCCCGCGCATCAGTCACTTTGTTTAGCTTGGCGTATGCGAATCCCAGACGGTAAAGCGCAATCGCATATTGCTGCTGCTGGTCCTGATCCTTGAGCAAGTCGATTGATGTTTTCAGCTCTGGAATGGCTGCCGCGGTTTTATCTTCTTTGAGGTATCCGTAGCCTAGAATTGAATGCGCCACTCCAGCGGAGGTTTTGTGAGATTTGTCTGCCGTCGGATCATCTGCCGTTGCAGCCGTGACTGCCCTCTGCGCGTACGCGATTGCTTTAGCCACGCTGCCCGGCTTCGGATCGTCGACATAGGTCCCAGCCAGCAGCAGCAAAGCGGGCAATGAGTTTGGATTCGACGCCAGAATCTTTTCCCCATAAGCGAACAAGCGCGCCTGATCGTTCAACTGCCCTGGGCCGAGGGTATACATCGCATAACTCGAAACCTGATCTCCAAATTTGGATTCAGGAAATGCCGCCGTGTAATCCTCGATATAAGCCATCCGTTTTTTGGGATCGTTTTCGTCCACGATCACATTGAATCCGGCCGATTCCAGAAACGTGCACGAGTTCTTCACCGCATCTTTTTCCTCTTTCACCTGAGTTTGAAACTCGGCATCGTTCGTTCCAGCGGGCTTCGCTTCTTTTCCGACCGATCCACAAGCTGTTCCGCCTTTGGCCGCGTATTCCATCAACTTGGCATTATCTTTTGCCTGCTGTGCGAGGTTCGCTTGCGACACAAGGATATCGATGTTTTGCGGCGCAGCTGCCACTGCCTTATCACCGTATTCGAGCGCCTTATTCACATCTCCCGAACTCTGGTAAGCCTGCGAGATTTGCCAATTCCCATAGGCCACCGCCGCGGGATTCGATGCATACTTCTGCACGAAATCCTGGTACATGCCGAGCTTTTTGTTAGCGTCGCTTTCCGCCGAAATTGCCTGCAGGTCCTTATCTTCGGGCGTACCCGCAGGAATGATGAGGCCGCCCGTTTGTGCTGCGGCGTGTTTCGACAATAAGGAAAAGCAGAAGAGAACAGCGAGAGTTACCAGCAGCCTTCCATTGCGCGACAGATGTTGGGCCTTTGTATCCTTGCACCTCATGGGTCACCTCTGGGGTAGAAGAGACCAGCGTCTCGATTTTCAACAGCAGGCGAATCCTAGCGCCGAAACAGACGGTGTGCAAGGTCTGTGTAGAGATATCGCCGGGAATGAATACGAATTTGATGTCGTCGGCGCGATTACCGCAAACGGACGCGGCGCAATGTCGGGAGGCGATTCGGTGGATGACTTGTCCGGCACACCGAGGCCACACTGCTACAATGCCCTGTTTCAATAACTTGCAGTCGTGATGTGTTCATCGCCGAACTTGCCGATGCACATCCGCGTACTGTCTTGTGTGGGCCTTGTCGCAATTAGCCAAAACAGGTTCCTTCCCGCGCTTCCGGCGTACTTAGGGAATGACAGAGTCCTGCGGCGGCTGAATGCCAGGTGCCAAGTGCTGAAAGTTGAAAGCCGATAGCTGACGGCGATTTTCAGGGGAGCTCGGGATTGGAAGATGTCCAGGTCACAGCGATGTTGGTCCGCCGGTGTATAGCCGGCGACGCTGCTGCCTGGGAGGAAATTGTTCAGACCTACAACCGGCGCATCTATAACCTCTGCTATCGCTTCGCCGGATCAGCTAACGACGCGGAAGACCTCACGCAGGACGTTTTCATCAAAATGTACCGCACCCTTTCGAGCTACGACCCTTCGAAAGGAGCATTCGTAACCTGGGTCACGACGATCACTCGCAACCTGCTGGTCGACCATTTCCGCAAGACCAAGCAGGATCGGCAAACCGATTCTCTCGACGCTCCCGTCTCGGCTCAGGAAGACGCGCAGCCGCTCAGCGAGCAAATTCATGACCAAAGTGTGCCTCCCGACTCGCATGTACGCAGCCGGGAACTCGGGGAAACGGTTCATGCGGCACTGGCGAAGCTCTCGCCCGAGCTGCGCGAGGCCGTGATTTTAAGGGACTTACAAGATTTTGATTACAAAGAAATTGCCACCGTTCTGAAGGTTCCGGAGGGAACTGTGAAAAGTCGAATAAATCGTGGGCGCGCGGAACTTGCGCGCCTCCTACAACGTACCTATAGGCAGGTGATGTGATGCCGAATCACACTGATAACGACCAAACCAGTAACGGAATGCAGTGTCAAGAGTTCGATAGCCTGCTGGTGGATGCCATCGACGGCCTCCTGAGCAGCTCTCAGCTCGACCGCTTCCAGGCTCATGCGCGGAGTTGCTCCGCCTGCGGGCCGCTGTTCGCCGAAGTCGAGGCGGGCCGCACCTGGCTGAAGGAACTCACGGAGGTGGAGCCTCCAGCCGGTCTGGTCAACAATATTCTGGCATCCACAACGGGCGTTGACACCCAACGCCTGCGGGTCAACGTAAGCGCGCCCGCGAGAGTCTCTCTCTGGGAGCGCGCACAGGCGTGGGCTTCGGCCTGGGTTGCGAAATCTGTCCAGCCTATCTGGGGAACGGTCCGGCAGCCGCGGTTCGCGATGTCGTTCGGCATGGCGTTCTTTTCACTGTCGGTCGCGTTGAGCGTGCTCGGCGTCAAACCCGCCGACCTGCGCCAGCTCAGCCTGCGTCCGGCGGCCATACGGCACACGTACTACAATACGCAGGCCCGCGTGGTGCGGTATTACGAGAACATTCGCTTCGTGTACGAGGTGGAATCGCGAGTCCGCGAATTCAAGCGCGATGTCGCTCCCGCAGCGCCGCGATCGAATGAAACCGCGCCGGAGAAGAAAGACCATAAGAACGACACAACACAACAGCCCGAGCAGAAGCAGGAGCGCAACTACAGCTCGACCGAGGATAAAGTTGTTCTCGCCAGCGCTCCGCTGGGTCCATCTGTGAACGATTTGCCTGTAGTGTCGGTGACCACGTACAGGAGGTTCGCATGAACTGCGCCACGCACCCAGAGACCGCTGCTGTCGCGTTTTGCCGCACATGCGGCAAACCGCTGTGCTCCAGCTGCACGAGAGATGTTCGCGGGGTCGTTTACTGTGAGTCCTGCCTCGCGGCGCGGCTGGAAGGAACCGTTCTGCCTGCGCCAGGCGCAGTGCCGCCTGCTGCTCCGTTCGTCCCGTCGCAGGCCGGATACGCACCGGTCGGTCAACCAGTTCCGCCCGGAGCGCCTTTCAGGCCAGCGGGCAGCTCCGGGCCGCATCCGGCGATTGCGGGTATTCTCGCTGGATTTTTCCCATTCGGCGTGGGCGCAGTTTACTGCTCGCAATACGCGAAAGGGCTCGCGCACCTGCTGATTTTCGCCATGCTCATTTTCGCCACCAATCATGCCGGCCGGTATGACTGGGTCTTCGGACTGGGCATCGGGTTTTTCTACGTCTACCAGATCATCGATTCGGTTCGCACTGCTCGCGCGCTGCAGGAAGGCCGTCCCGTACCTGATCCATATGGCCTGGGTTCGACTTTCAGCATGGGAACGCCGGGTGAAAAAGGCGAATCGAAAGGTATTCCTGCGATTGCGATCATCCTGATCGGCCTGGGCGTGCTGTTTTTGCTGCACACCATGAACATCTTCGAGTTTGGACTCGACCGCTTCTGGCCGCTGATTCTCATCTTTTTCGGCGCTTGGATGGGCGCAAAGCAATTGGGAATGTTAGGCCAAACCAGTGCTATCCGACGCCTCAGCTGTCAATGTGACCGTTGCCGCATGCGCCGGCTCATTGGTCCATCGGTGCTGGTCACTATTGGCATTCTTTTCCTGTTACAGAGCCTTGACGTCGTCGATTTCGACCGTACCTGGCCCGCAATCCTCCTGGTGATTGGAATTGTGAAGCTGCTGCAGAGCAACGCGTCCGAAGCCGGGCATACCGGCTTGTCTCCGATCGCTCGAGTTCCTTACACGCCTCCGTCACCCCCGCCACCGCCAGCCTCCCCCGATGCCGGACCTTCTTCCGGGGAGGTGCGCAATGTCTAGCGCTCAGACTCCGGTTCAGCCGCCTCCTGCGCCGATTCCGCCCCGCCGGTATCGCCGCTCGTTCTCCGGCCCAGTGGTGCTGATCATCCTGGGCATCGTCTTCCTGCTCGGCAATCTGCACATGTTGTCGTGGGTACGAATCGGCGCGCTGTTTGCGCACTACTGGCCGCTGCTGCTGATTCTGTGGGGCGTCATCAAGCTGATTGAGCACCATCAGGCGCAACGCGATGGGCTGCCCTCTCGTGGTATTGGCGCAGGAGGGATTTTCCTTGTTGTGATCATCGTTGTCTGCGGCCTGGTCGCAACCCAGGCTTCCCGCTTTAATTGGGGAGAAATTCGCGACAATCTCAACATCGATGACGGCGACCTGAACAACATCTTCGGCGAAACCTACGACTACGATTCAAATCTTGAGCATGATCTGACGCCAGCGGTTACTGTCCTGCGTATCAATGACGATCACGGGGCGATTCATGTCTCGGCCGGTGATGAAAACAAGATCATGGTGATTGTCCGCAAGAAGGTTGGCGCGGAGAGCCAGAGCGATGCGGACCACTATAACAGCGAGACCACGCCGCAGCTTACAGTTACCGGCAACACGGTAATCGTCGACGCAAAGACGCAGGGCGCGGGCGACCACCCTGTGGAAAGCGATCTCGACATAACTCTGCCGCGAAAAATGGAAGTGCACATCGTTTCGCGCCGCGGCGATGCTTCGGTGACCGGCCGGGACGGCGAAGTGGACATCAACAATCAGCATGGCGATGTTTCCGTGGAAGACGTGAATGGAAACGTAAAGCTGACCATCGAGAAGAGTTCGGCAAAGGTGGAACAGGTTAACGGCGATGTCCACATCGACGGGCGGTTGAACGAAGTCTCCGTGACCGACGTGAAAGGCTCGGTGCAGCTGGATGGCGAATTCCAGGAGAGCGTAAAGCTGGCGCGTATCGCAAAGAATGTTTCGTTCAAATCCTCGCGCACTGATCTCGAGTTTTCCCGTATCGATGGGGAACTCGATCTCGACTCTGACGACCTGCACGCCGATCAGATTACAGGCCCACTGCACCTTGCGACGCGATCCAAAGAGATTCGACTGACCGATGTTTCCGGGGATGTCCGCCTCCAGAACAACAATGGCGGCATTGAGGTTGCCATGCGCTCGCTCGGCAATGTACAAATCGACAGCCGCAATGGTGACGTGCAGTTGAGTGTTCCCGACAAGGCGGGTTTCCGTGTCGACGCGCGCACTCGCGATGGAGAAATTCAGTCCGACTTCGGCGATATAAAAATCGAAAATGGCGACCGCGAAGCTACTGCCAGTGGGCAAGTCGGCAACGGCGCCTCGCACATCGTCATCACCAACGAACATGACGGTATAGAAATCCGCAAAGCCTCCTCCATGAACGTGCCTTCGCCGCCGGTGCCACCCAAACCAGCCAAGGCACTCCCGGCTCCAAAAGAGAAAGTCGAGCCTACGGAAAACTAAGGCTTGCCGCAACCTCCTTCCCGGGATAGCGCTGCTCGGTGCTGCGCATCGTTTCAGATCCGCGGATTCAATCCTGCAAACCCACCGCCCAGTTTCTGTGAGACCATGGTGGGTCATAAGCAACAACGCGGCGGGGAACACATACGATGAGCGATCGAAGCGACCAAGAACTTGGCATGCGCCGCAACATCACGCGGCGTGATTTTCTCAATGGCGCAGCGGTGACGGCAGGCGCGGCCATGTTTTCGCGGCAGCTTTTTGCCGCTGAGCAGTGTGAACTGGTTCGCAGCGAAGCGGAAAAACATTCGCCTTATTACCCGCCTGCGCTCACCGGGTTGCGTGGAAGTCACGTTGGGGCTTTCGAAGCCGCGCACTGTTTGCGCGACGGAACATTTTTCGACACCTTTCCCACCGCTCAGGACACGGGCGAACGTTTCGATCTGATCATCGTTGGTGGTGGCATCAGCGGATTGTCGGCGGCTCATTTCTACCGTAAACGGGCTGGGGCAAACGCCCGAGTCCTGATTCTCGAAAACCACGATGACTTTGGCGGACACGCCAAACGCAATGAATTCCGCGTAGGGAATGCTTTCCGGCTCGGATTTGGGGGCACGTATTCAATCGAAAGTCCTGCGCCTTACAGCAATGTTGCGCGCGGATTGATTGAAGAACTCGGCATCGATGTCCCGGCCTATCCCAAGTATCACGACGCGAAGCTGTATCCCTCTCTTGGTCTGCATTCGAAGGTTTTTTTCGATAAGGAGACGTTTGGCGACGATCGGCTCGTGACGAGCCCGGCATCTTTCAGCGGCGGTGAAAAAGACTACGATTCAGCCAACCAGCGCGACGCCTGGAAGGAGTTCATCGCCCAGGCGCCCATCTCAGCGCAAGCGAAAGCGGACTTCGAACGCCTGATCCACGACCCGACTGACTATTATCCCGGGCTGACTTCAATCCAGAAAAAAGCGAAGTTGGCGAGAATCAGCTACGCAAATTTCCTGCGAGACGTAGTGAAGGTGCACGAAGATGTGGTCAAGGTTTATCAGGCCGTGCCGCAACCGCTCTTCGGCCTCGGAATCGATGCAGTGGCGGCGCAGGATGCCTGGGGCTTCGATCTCCCCGGTTTTCGCGGCATGAACCTCGACCCCGCGCCGGGGAAGGGCATGAACCGCGACGCGATTCCGAACGCGGAAGCGGAGAAATATTTCTTTCATTTCCCTGACGGTAACGCGAGCATCGCGCGCCTGCTGGTACGAAACCTGATTCCACAAGCGATTCCGGGGAACTCCGCGACAGACGTGGTTTTGGCGAAGGCGGATTACTCGAAGCTGGACTCTGAGTCTTCGCCCGTAAAGATTCGAGTAAACAGCACGGCCGTGCGAGTGAAACACATCGGCGATCCTGCGAGCGCGAAAGAGGTGGAAGTCGCCTACGTGCGCGACGGCAAGGTTTACACCACGCGCGCGAAAAACTGCGTTCTGGCGTGCTGGCACGTTGTGATTCCGTACATCTGCGAAGGGCTGCCCGAGAAGCAGCGTGAAGCGCTGGCCTCGGCGCAAAAGGTTCCGCTGCTCTACACCAACGTCGCGCTGCGCGACTGGACCTCGTTTGAAAGATTGAAGACGAATGCCGTGTACGCGCCGGGCTGTTATCACACGCGGATGGCGCTCGATCTCGCGGTGAGCATTGGAGGCTACGAATGCGCACGCAAACCCGAACAGCCGATCGTGGTGCACATGATGAAGACTCCTTGCCAGCCTGGGCGGCCATCGCGCGAGCAACATACTCTGGGCCGCATTGAGTTGTACAACACAACATTCGAGACTATGGAACGCGAGATTCGCTCGCAGTTGGCGCGTACTCTGGGTGCGGGCGGTTTCGATCCTGCACGCGATATCGCCGCGATTACCGTGAACCGATGGCCCCATGGCTACGCTTACGAATATAACTCCTTATTTGACTCCTTCTGGCTGGAAGGCGGCGAGACTCCATGTGAAGTGGCTAGGAGACCGTTCGGCCGCATTACAATCGCGAATGCCGATGCGGGCGCTTATGCCTATACGGACGAAGCGATCAACCAGGCCTGGCGGGCTATCGGCGAACTGAAGAGCTAATTTGAGTTCTGACCGGGAAGATTCGGAAGCCTCACCATACCAGCCGCAGCGGCACGGAGTAATAGTGAGCAAGCTCTACCGCAAGAGCGCAGAATAACACCGTTGTGCCAATAAAAATCACGGCGCGACGGCCATCGTGATCATGCTGCGGAGCTATCAGGGCCACTGCCGCCCCAATAAGCAATCCAGTGATCAGGCCCCCGATATGGGCGGCGTTATCGGTGATGCCAATCATCGCTCCGAATATCAGATTGAATAGAACAAAGGCTCCGAGACTGCGCAGCGTGCCAGAGAGCGCGGCTCGGGGAACCGAGAATTCCCCTAACTTAAAAGCTGCAATCATGGCCCCCGCCAGCCCGAAAATGGCGCCCGATGCTCCGACGCTTGGTACGCCAGGATGCCAGAAAACGCTGGTAAGGCTGGAACCGATGCCACATAGGAGATAGATGGCGGCGTAGGTCCAACGGCCATACAGCGACTCGGCGAGCTGCCCCAGCTCCCAAAGGCACCACATGTTGAAACCGATGTGCATGATTCCGCCATGAACGAAAACGCAAGTGAGAAGCCGCCACCATTCCCCGGTCAGCGTGAGCGGTCCCCAATTTGCGCCCCAGTGGACCAATTCTTGCACCGGAAAATCCATGATGGTGGAGGCGGCAAGAGCCATACCCAGAAAAACTGCCGCATTCATTCCGAACAGGATGTGGGTAAGGCTGATGGTCGGCTGGGCGCGCCGCACCCAGGGTGTCGGCATGACGGGCTGGCGCGCGTCCTCCGCGAGTTCGCCGCGCTCGTAGGCTTCGTGTTGCACGCACCACTGGCAGACTTTTCTGCCGAAGGTGAAGCCAGGAAGCTGACGTCCACAACGAATGCAGTTTGCCATGGGCCGAAGGATTAGATTACCAGCATATCGGCCGGCTGCGAGTCGACAAGATCAACGACGGAAAGCGGGGTTCCTTCAGGAGGCAGGTCAGGCTCTCATCGCAGCCCTGCGACAAATTCGGAATGACAGAAAGGATGCTTCCCAATAAATTCGTGCTCAGAGATTCCTGGTGAGCGAATCCATTTCTTCCGGCGGCAAACGCACAAAAGCGGCCGTAGCTGCACATTTTAAGTCGCCGTAGGTTTGCAGGCCGTCAATCTCGCACGCAGTGCGGAGATGGGGAAGAGCGGGCACGGTGATCAAAACTGCACTGCGAAAAAAAAGCCAGACTCGCAGCCTGATTCCGGTCAGCAGGGCATACAGGCGCACTTCGATGGCTTTTTCCTGCAGGGCGGAAGCAAGGTCCGCGCGGCGCGCATCGGGATTGTTTTTTTCGGTGTCGGCATATTCGACAAGAACTTTTGAATTGTGAGCCATCCGGCGGGTGACTTCCAGGTAGAGCCGCATGCGCTTGCGCTGCGCCGCGCGGAACTGGGCGGGACTCAACTTCCAGCGATACTCGAACTCGGTCGCGGGATCGAGCAGAGACTCGGCCAGCGAGATATCGACTGGATAGAGGAAGGGAATGACGTCATCGACGTCGCGTTTGGGAAAGCGAGACCAGGCGCAACGCAGCATGTAAATGCAGGCCAGAGCGCCCCACGCAACAATCAGCCAGGTAAAAATAATTGACAGCATAACCTAGCGCATCCTCCGTAACGCGTCCTTATAATCCTTCAATTCACCGGGGGAAGGGGCCGAGAGTGTGGAATC
>Ga0070735_10005701_pt1 | contig 10264 bp, 12 predicted proteins | sample Coa_R1_FD_66443 | JGI IMG/M metagenome (GOLD analysis project Ga0070735, IMG submission 66443) | Surface soil microbial communities from Centralia Pennsylvania, which are recovering from an underground coalmine fire - Coalmine... | ecosystem: Environmental > Terrestrial > Soil > Unclassified ... | reverse complement strand
CAATACGTTCAGCCAATTCCGAAGCGACGATGATGTGTCGCGGCGCGGCGGCCTCGATACAATGGGCGAGAGCGCCGCCGCTGAGATTGACATTGAGCAGGGCGACGACCACGCCGACCTTCGTAAGACCAAGCCAGATCGCGACATATTCCGGGCGGTTCGGCATGAGCAGGCAAACGGCCTCCCCGGGCGCAAGATTTTGCGCCAAAGCCCAGCGCGCGTAGCGGTTCGCGCGCGACGACAGAGCGGCGAATGTCAGTGTCTCACGATCGGATAGAAGCGCCGGTTTGTCCGGCGCGCGGCGCGCGAGTTCGTCTATCACCGTTGGGAAGATTCGTGTCTGCTCATCGTTCAGGGACGAGGTCGCTTCGAGAGCGCGCATCCAAGCCTGTGCCGGCGTCTGATCGGTAGGCGGATTTGCTCGCGCCGGAAGCGCGTCGGTATTTGGAGGCGCGACTTTGTTCATTCACGCCGTCTCAGCGGAAGGGCGCGGACTTGCCGCGCCAATGGAGCAATGGCCGGCCGCTTGGAGCATGCGCTGAAACGACGCGGCCGATAATGATCGCATGGGTATGACGCTCGATAATCTCTTCGACTTCACAATCGATGATCGCAACCGCCCCTTGTAGCAGGGGGGCGCCCGTCATGAGCGTCGTCCATTCTTCTCCGGCAAAGCGCGCCGCGCCGCGCAGACCGTCGCGTCCGGCGAACCGGTCGGCAAGGTCGGCCTTGTCCCCGCCGAGGAAGCTCACGCCAAAAGCCGCCTCGTCGCGCAACGTCGACAGAGTCGTCGAAGCCCGGCTCAAACAGACGATCAAAGAGGGCGGCTCGAGTGAAAGCGAACATATCGACGTCGCCGTGCAGCCGTTCCTATTGTCGCCGCGGCCAGTTGCAATAATAGCGATGCCGCTTGCAAATTCCCGCATCGCGAGGCGGAAAGACGCAGCCGCCGAAGCGGACGCGGCATGCGACTTGGCGGCAATTTGTTCTTGAGCCGCTTGTTCGCTGAGATAGGCCATCGCCTCATCCCCCCCAGCGCGAAACGAGGGACGATGAATCTTGCGACGCCCGCGCCTTGCGCTCGGCGACAAGCGTCAACCAGTTGCGATAGAGAAGATCAGCAAAGGGGCGCCAAGGCGCGTCGCCGGCCTGTATCTCGGGGAACGACTCGATCGACTCACCGCGCTGGGCTTGCGCCTGGACGTTCAGCCATGCGCGCGCCGCGTCAACAGAGAAATAGCCGTCGGGAAGGCGCGGCGTTTGAAGCAGATCGCCTTTGAGATAGCGACTTAGGTCACGACGGTATTCGCGCGCGAGCGTTTCGTTCTCATATTCCGGATGACCTTGCAGAAAGACCAGGAGACTTCGCAATTGCTTGGTAAACATGTCGACGCCGACATGCGGCGAGCGAGTCAATACCTTATAGTCGCTCCCTGTAAGCTCTTTTTCGTCAAGGCCGTTGTATCGGGAATGCGGGGTTAGCCAATTCCCGTTCGCGCCCTCAGTCAGCCGATCATCCCCGACCACGTCGAAGGCGTAAACGCCAGAACATTTCGTCTCTAGAGGGCGACGCGCAAGGCCATCCAAATGTAGGACGCCGGCGTGAGCGGCCAGGCACGATAGGATCGTCGAGATCGTATTGGCTTCAGCCCAGTCGATGACATTTGTTAAAGCGTCCCAATAAGGTTCCGCTTCCAGATCTGGCGCGATCGGCTGCGCGCCAGTGACAATCATGGCGTCAAGTTTTTGCCCATGTAGTCCGGCCGCGTCGGCATAGAGCTGACCGAGATGCTCCAAGGCTTCGCGCGAGCGCGGGATTTGCGCCAGCGAATAAAAGCGCAAACGAATATCGGCGTCGCCGGACGTCGCCTCGATCAACTGGCCGAACTGACGCTCAGTCGAAACAAGAGCGGCGTCGGGCATATTATTGACGAGGCCGATCGTAATCCGCCGACCGCGATCGCGAATCGTGCCGCGTCTTTTCCGGCGCTCGCGAATATCGCTGATGCGCGGATGAGACGAGAGCGCCGGTCTATCAATCGTGACGGGCATGAGGTGTCGTCGCCTTCATTCCGCGGCCATGGCGGCGCGCCGTTCAACCCCGTCAGCGAGCGCCTGATCGAGATCTTCGATAATATCGTCAATGTGCTCGATGCCGACGCTCATTCGGATCATCTCGGGACGAACGCCCGCCTTGGCTTGCTCGTCGACCGTCATTTGGCGATGCGTCGTCGACGCGGGATGGCAAGCAAGCGATTTGGCGTCGCCAATATTCACGAGACGTTTGATGAGCTTCAGAGCATCGTAAAAAGCTTTGCCGGCTTCGAGCCCGCCGCGTACGCCGAAAGTCAATAGAGACGATCCATGCCCGCCAAGATACTTTTGCGCCAGCGCGTAATAGGGACTCTCGGCAAACCCGGCATAGTTGACCCACTCGACCCGCGGATCGGCGCGTAAAAATTCGGCGACTTTTCGGCCATTTTCGACATGGCGCTCGACCCGCAGCGCGACGGTCTCGATACCTTGCAAGAGAAGAAAAGCGCTGAAGGGAGCCAAGACAGCGCCAGTCGTGCGCTGATACACGCTTCGGCAGCGCGCGATATAGGCTTCAGCGCCGAAACGCTCGATATAGACGAGGCCGTGATAGGATTCGTCCGGCTCGCTGAACATCGGAAAGCGCTTGGCTTGCGCCGCCCAGTCAAAGCGGCCGCTATCGACGATGGCGCCCCCCATTACCGCGCCATGGCCGCCCATGAATTTGGTCAACGAATGGACGACGATGTCCGCGCCATAGTCAATCGGCTTCAGCAAGATCGGCGTCGCGACCGTATTGTCGACGATCAAGGGAACGCCCTGCCGATGCGCAGCCGTCGCCAGCGCTTCGATGTCGCAAATATTGCCGGCCGGATTGCCGATGCTTTCGCAGAAAACAGCCCGCGTGTTCTCGTCGATGAGGCGTTCGATCGTCTCAGCGCTGTCATCGGCGGCAAACCGCGCTTCGACCCCTTGCCGGCGCAGGTTATGGGCGAGCAGAGTGTGAGTTGTGCCATAGAGCTGCGGCGGCGCGATGATGTTACCGCCGCCATCGGCGAGCGTTAGGAAAGCATAGTTCAGCGCCGCCTGTCCGGAGGCGACGCTGATCGCGGCGACGCCGCCTTCCAAAGCAGCGACGCGCTCCTCGAGAGCCTCGTTGGTCGGATTGCTGATGCGGCTATAACGGAAGCCTTCCGTCTCGAGATTGAAAAGGGCAGCGCCATGGTCAGCACTATCGAAGGCGAAGGCGACCGATTGGTAGATCGGCACGGCGACTGCCTTAGTCGTGGGGTCTGAAACGAAACCGCCATGAATTGAAATTGTCTCATTGCGCATCGTCGACCGCCACTCTAACGCCGCCGCTCGGCGCTTGACGCGCTGGGAGCAAGACTTATTCCAACGACCCTGCTCTCGATCGGTCCAATTTTCAATAATTGGTATGCAACGATGGCGCTCAGAGTTAAGGACTCCCATGACGAAAGGCGTGAAAAGCATTGCAATTTTTTACTTTTGCGGCGGGCCTCGGCGGCAGGCGTATGTCACAATCGCGCCGGGCGGGTTGGCGCCATTGAAGAACATTGAAGAAGACTATTGATAGCTCTTGGCTGGCAACCAAACCGGCCAAATATTGGCCAGGGACCCCCGGCAGGCTTGTCCGCCGGTCTTGTGTAGGGCGTTACGCCATGTTAAGCGCCGCGCGCCGACGCTGGATGTCCGACCGGGCGCACGACATAATAGACATTATTTTTTGTTTATTATGTTTCGTTCAAGGACATCGCGCGTTGCGCCTCGTCGGAGAGGTGGCAGAGTGGTCGAATGCACCGCACTCGAAATGCGGCATACGGGCAACCGTATCGGGGGTTCGAATCCCTCCCTCTCCGCCAGTTAGCAAATTGAGAGCGACTTTGCTCGGCTGATCAGCCGGTTCACTCTGCAGCACCCCAGCATCAGTTCTACAGCCCATCCCGCAATTGACGGGCGGTGGAACCACGATTGACGGACCAGCGTCGTTGGCTCCAGGACTGTGGAGAGGCGAAAATGCGGAAAATCGTCATTCTGGCGGTAACGACGGCTGCTTTTTCAGCGGCGTTAACTCAGTCTTCTTTGGCGCAGCAGCGGTGGGATTACGGCTGTTTCCGCTGGGGCGAGACTGGCCATCATTGGTACAATTTCTGCGTGGGGCCGGACTTTCTTTACCCCCATCACCGCAATTGCGATCGCAACGTTTACTGCTGGTATAGCTGAACGGAAGCGTTGCTTCTTACAGAGGGCCGCCACAATGGCGGCCCTTTTCGTGACCGGAAAGACGCAAATGGACAATATTTTCTTTAAGCAAAATCAAAGACTTCCGTTTTATAGAAGCGCTAGTCGCGCCAGGCGGCCGGCCACGGGTGAAGTCGTGAAAATCTCAATTTTTCGGCTCAAAAGCGCCACGAGATCTCGGGTAGCCTATGAGAAGTTAAGCCTTGGAGGCATGCCTTGAGAGACAAATGGTACGTCGAGCGCATTGCTCACAATGGAAGCAAGACGCACTGGCGAGCGCAGCGCGCCGATCTTTTTGAAGTTCTCGAGGATCTCCAGACTGCGCAAGAGGCCGGCGAATACTTCCGATTTCTCGCGCCGAATGACGCGACGGACGAAGAACTGGACATTCTTTTAGAGCGCGGCGCGACGCCGACATTCCCGCCATTGACCATCGCGGCTTAAGCAAAAGCGATTGCTTTCGTTCGGCGTTGATCGAGTCAGGACGTGACGGTCGACTTCGCGAAGCGGTGTAGATTTTCTATAGGTATAGGTCGGCGACAACGCATGGCGAGTTCGCGTCTTCTTTTCGTTTTACCTATCTCCCTGGCGCTGACCGCCTGCATGACGGTCGGGCAAATAAATGGTCAGAAGCCGAACGGCGCTTTGACGAAAGCCGAGATTGAGGCCTGCCTTGCGACGTCGCATCGCGTTGGCGACGAGGTCATCTCGCCAAAGCCTCAGCCTAATCATGTTTTCAAGCCGGGCTACAATTTCACCGCGAAGATGCCAGATGGTTCATACGGGTTTGGTTATGAAGAGGCGAGCGACGGTCATCTCGTGGTGAAATATCCGAAGCATGGCACGGCCTTCGACTATGGCGTCGCGCGCAAGGACGGCGTCGTCTATTTCGGGGATAAGGCGACAAGCTGCGAATGAAGCGCGTCATGCGCGTCTCAGCTCCGGCAGGCGCGCTCCTTGGATTTATCGATCCTCTTTCCGATCTGCGCCGGAGGCCTGTTCAACAGTTTGTCGACCGCGGCGCGCAGGCTCGCCCGCTCGTCCTGGCTGAGGCCCGACAGGACCTCGCGTTCATAGGCGAGCGCCAGAGGCTCGATCTCCTCGAACATCTTCCGGCCCTTTTTCGTCAGCCGCAATTCAAGCAGGCGACGGTCTTCGCCGTTCACCTTCTTCTCGATGATTCCGAGGGCCTCCAATCGCGCCGCCGCCCGGCTGACCTTGGCCTTGTCCATATCGACTCGCTCGTGGATTTCGCGTACCGATACGTTCCGGTTCTGCGAGAGATGGGCAATGACCCGCCACTCGGGAATCGATATGCCGAACCGCGCCTCGTAAACGCCGGCGAGTTCCCGACTGAGACGGCTCGCCAGCACGTTCACGAGATAGGGCAGGAACCGATCAAGGTCGAGAGTGGCGGCGCTGCGCGGCATGGCGATTGACAATCATTTCATTTGATACGATATGAAAACTTAAAGCGAGACCGGCGTCTACGCAACAGACTTGCGCTTAGCGAAGGCGAATAGGGAGGCCGCCGATGACCTTGAACTACTTGCCCGGCTTCGGGAACGATTTCGAGACCGAGGCGCTGCCAGGCGCGCTGCCGCAGGGACAAAACAGCCCGCAAAAGTGCCAATACGGGCTTTATGCCGAGCAACTGTCGGGCTCGCCGTTCACAGCGCCGCGTGGCGCGAATGAACGATCCTGGCTCTATCGTATACGCCCCTCCGTCCGGCATGTCGGCCGCTTTCGCAAAGTTGACCTCCCCTTCTGGAAGACGGCGCCTCATGTCATCGATCATGGACTGCCGCTTGGCCAATTGCGTTGGGGACCGGTTCCGATTCCGGATGAGCCACTGACTTTTCTGACCGGGCTTCGCACCATGACGACGGCGGGCGACGTCTATACGCAAGCCGGCATGGCGGCGCATATCTATCTCGTCACCGCGCCGATGATCGACGATTATTTCTACAATGCCGACGGCGAGATGCTGATCGCGCCGCAGACGGGAGGACTATTGATCTTCACCGAGCTCGGTAAAATGGAAATCGGCCCCGGCGATATTGCTGTTGTGCCGCGGGGGATGAAATTCAAGGTCGACCCCATCGGCGGTCCGTCGCGTGGGTATGTCTGTGAGAATTACGGCGCCAAATTCACCATGCCTGAGCGCGGCCCGATCGGCGCCAATTGCCTCGCCAATCCGCGCGATTTCAAAACGCCCGTCGCGGCCTATGAAGAGAAAGAGACGACGTGCCGCGTCACGGTCAAATGGTGCGGCGGTTTCCATCAGACGGAGGTGGATCACTCGCCGCTCGATGTCGTCGCCTGGCACGGCAATTATGCGCCTTATAAATACGATCTTAGAACCTTCTCGCCGGTCGGCGCGATTCTTTTCGACCACCCCGACCCTTCGATCTTCACTGTGCTGACGGCGCCTACGGGCGAGGCTGGGACGGCCAATGTCGATTTCGTCATCTTTCCGGAGCGATGGCTTGTCGCTGAACATTCCTTCCGTCCGCCTTGGTACCATATGAACATCATGTCCGAATTCATGGGGCTGATTTACGGACAATATGACGCGAAGGAGGAAGGCTTCGTCCCCGGCGGCATGAGTCTGCACAATTGCATGCTGCCGCATGGGCCCGACGCCAGCGCCTTCGAGAAGGCGAGCACAGCCGAACTGAAACCGGTGAAGCTGACGAACACTTTGGCTTTCATGTTCGAGACGCGATTTCCGCAGCAATTAACCGAATTCGCCGCGCGGGCGCCTTCGCTTCAGGACAATTACCCTGCATGCTGGGAGGGGCTCGCGAAAAAATTCGACGGAACGCCGGGCCTCAAGTAATTTCCAACCGAGCGGCTCTTCATCTTGGCGCCGAACACGCGGGCTGACGCAGAATAGGAGAGGAAATGGCCAAGCCTTCCTTCGCCTCGACCGGCGATCTCGCTGAGAAGAAAGTCTCCTTTACGGAGCTTGGCCCGGGGCTTTGGGCCTATACTGCGGAGGGCGATCCGAATACCGGCGTCATCATCGGCGACGATAGTGTCGCCATCATCGACGCACAGGCGACGCCCGTCATGGCGCGGCGCGTGATCGAGAAAATTCGCGCTGTTACCGACAAGCCGATCAAATATGTCATCCTATCGCATTATCATGCGGTACGCGTGCTCGGCGCCTCGGCTTATAATGCTTCGGAAATCGTTGCCTCGGAAAAATGCCGCGCGATGATCCACGAACGCGGCGCTGAAGATTGGGCGAGCGAACTCGGACGGTTCCCGCGTCTCTTTCAGGCCGCGGAGAGTGTGCCGGGCCTGACCTGGCCGACGCTGACGTTTTCGAAGAGCATCACGCTCTATCTCGGCAAACGCCGCGTCGACCTCATCCATCTCGGACGGGCTCATACGGCCGGTGATATTGTCGCCTGGGTCCCAGATTCTGCGACGATGTTCTCGGGCGATATCGTCGAATATCGCTCCGCCTGCTATTGCGGCGATGCGCATTTCATGGACTGGCCGGCGACGCTCGGCGCTATTGCGATGATGCGCCCTAACGCGCTCGCCCCCGGCCGTGGCGATGCGCTCGTCGGCGAAGCGCAAGTCGTCGAAGCCCTGACGCTGACCAGGGAGTTTTTGCTCTGCGTGTACCGTCCCGTCGCGCGTGTCGCCCAAGGCGGCGGCTCACTGAAAGAAGCGATGGCCGCGTGCCGCGCCGAATGCGATCAAAAATTCGGCGCGTACGCCATTTACGAACATTGCCTGCCGTTCAATGTCGCGCGCGCCTATGACGAGGCCCTAGGCGTCGACACGCCACGTATTTGGACGGCGGAGCGCGATCGCGACATGTGGACGGCGCTTCAAGGGTGAAGTGACGGATGGCCCGCTACGCCTATAAGCCGTTTCTCTACCAGAAGCCTGCCGAACTTTCCGGCGGCGGCGGGAAGCGTCGGCCGGTTGTGATCATTGGCGCTGGACCCGTCGGACTTTCCGCCGCAATTGATCTTGCTCTGCACGGGGTCGCCGCCGTCGTCCTCGACGACAATGACGTGGTCTCGCTCGGCTCGCGCGCGATTTGCTGGTCGAAACGTACTCTGGAGATTTTCGATCGCCTCGGCGTCGGCGCGCGAATGGTCGAGAAAGGAGTCACATGGAAGGTCGGCCGGCTCTTCCATGGCGACCGGCAGGTCTACGCCTTCGATCTCTTGCCGGAGCGGGGCCATAAGATGCCGGCCTTCATCAATCTGCAGCAGTATTACGTCGAACAATATCTCGTCGAGCGCTGCGCCGATTTTCCTGATCTCATCGAGTTGCGTTGGAAGAACAAACTCACGGGGCTCGAACGGCGCCAAGATGGCGTGACGCTCGCCATCGAAACGCCGGACGGCGTCTATGCGCTAGAGGCCGATTGGGCGATCGCTTGTGATGGCGCGCGGTCCACGACGCGCAGCTTGCTCAGTCTCGATTTCGCCGGCCGCGTGTTCGAAGAGCGCTTTCTCATCGCCGATGTCGAGATGGCCTCGGACTTTCCGTCAGAACGATGGTTCTGGTTCGAGCCGCCTTTCCATAAGGGCCAATCCGCGCTTTTGCACAAACAGCCCGATAATATCTATCGGATCGATCTCCAACTTGGCGGGGACGCCGATCCGAGCGAAGAGGAAAAGCCGGAGCGCGTCATTCCTCGAATTAAAGCGATCGTTGGCGACAGGCCTTTCGCGATCGATTGGGTGTCGGTCTATACATTTCAGTGCCGCAGGCTGGAGCGCTTTGTCCATGGCCGCGTCATTTTTGCGGGGGATAGCGCTCATATCGTCTCGCCGTTTGGCGCGCGCGGCGGCAATGGCGGAATCCAGGACGTCGACAATCTCGCCTGGAAACTGGCGATGGTGATCAAAGGCGAAGCCGGCGACGCTCTGATCGCGAGCTATGACGAAGAACGCATTCGCGGCGCCGATGAGAACATTTTGAATTCGGCGCGGTCGACGAATTTCATGACGCCCAAGAGCGAGATGGAGCGCATCTTTCGTCGCGCCGCGCTCGAGCTTGCAGTGGATCACGCCTTTGCCCGACGGATGGTCAATTCGGGGCGGCTGTCCCTGCCCTGCTCGCTCGCAGGCTTGCCGCTTCAAACCACAGACAATGCCGGAGAAGGCGTCGCGCCGGGCGTCGCCTGTCCGGACGCGCCAGTCGGCGAGAACTCGTACCTGCTCGAGCGCCTTGGCGGCGCATTCAAATTGCTGGCGATCGGCGAAGTCGAAGCGCCGTTGAACCTCGGCTTGGAGGTCATCCGCGTCGGCAAGGGCGGCCTTCGCGATCGCGACGGATTGGTGGAAGCGCGTTTCGGCCGTAACACAGTCTACCTCGTGCGCCCGGACCAACATATTGCGGCGCGGTTTTCAGCGATGGCGAGTGAGACGGCCGTGACTCAGGCGCTTGCGCGCGCCACTTGCCGCCTTGCGACGCGGCAGGAGGCGGCAGCGTGACGACAATAGCAACCGATCTTTCAAGGGATCGCCTATCGTCACGGGCCGATGAGATCTATTCGACGCTTCTCGCTGCGCATGAGGGCCTGGACGATCGCGAAAGCGCCGCTCTCAACGCTCGCCTGATTTTGCTGCTCGCCAATCTTGTCGGCGACGCGGACGCTGTGATCGAGGCGATCGCGAGGGCGAAGAAAAGCGGTGACGGAGCGCGGGATCACAATGAACGGACTTAAACACAAGATCGCCTTCATCACGGGCGGCGCTGGCGGCATCGGCTCAGCCCTGTGTGAGGCGCTCCTCGGCAAGGGAGGCCGCGTCTACCTGCACGATCTTCCAACCTCGAATGGCGCGGCGAGGACTCGCGACTATTGCGACCGTTTTGGCGCCGGCGCCGCGGTGTTTGTTCACGGCGATCTTAGCGATTTACAGGCGCTCAAGCGTGAGGCGGAAAGGCTGGTCGCCGAGACGGGCGGCTTCGATTTTCTTGTCAACAA
>Ga0070735_10005700_pt1 | contig 10264 bp, 16 predicted proteins | sample Coa_R1_FD_66443 | JGI IMG/M metagenome (GOLD analysis project Ga0070735, IMG submission 66443) | Surface soil microbial communities from Centralia Pennsylvania, which are recovering from an underground coalmine fire - Coalmine... | ecosystem: Environmental > Terrestrial > Soil > Unclassified ... | reverse complement strand
TCCATGAACAAGCGCCTCCTCAAGGACTACCAGGCCTGGCCCTCCGAGTGGCAGAAGTTCGCCACTATCACCGCCATCAAAGACTTCAAGCAGCAGGATCGGGTCCGCCTGGGGGCCTTCGGGAGCCTGTCGACGGTCGCCGAGGATGCCGCCTATACCACCCTCACCATCGCCGATACCCGGGCCATCTACACGCCCACCAAACGGGGCAACCTGGTCCAGGTCACCCGCGAGACCATCATCAACGACGACCTCTACGCCATCAAGCAGATCCCCCAGAAGCTCGCCGTCGCCGCCGCCTTCACCCTCGCCGAGTTCGTCTACAACCTCCTCGCCCCCGCCGGCGGCAACATCTACGACGGCTCACCGCTGTTCGCCACCACCCACAACAACTCCTCGGTGGCCCAGGGATCGCTCGGTACCACCAACTCCGGCGCAGCCCTCTCCTCCGCCGCCCTCCAGTCCGCCGTCATCAAGATGCGCAAGCAGACCAACATGGCCGGCAAGCCCATCGGCCTCAAACCCCGCTACCTCCTGGTCGTCCCCGACCTCGAGTTCACCGCCATGACCCTGCTGCGCTCCGCCGGCCTCCCCGGCGGCAACAACAACGACATCAACCCCATGATGGGCTACGCCGAGCCGATCGTCTCGCCTCAGCTCAACGCCCTCGCCGGTGGCCCTACCTCAACCACCATGGCCATCGCCGTCGCCGATCCCCGCGTCATCGATACCCTCGAGGTCGGCTTCGTCGGCGGGCAGGCCAACCCCGTCCTCCTCATCCAGGACATGCCCCTCTACGGCCTGAACTTCACCCAGGACACCATCTCCTACAAGGTCAGGCACGAGTACGGCGGCGCCGTCGTGGATTACCGGGGCTTCTACCTCATCAACAACTAGGAGCCACAGCGCGACTCAATCTCATGCCCGCTTGACAGTCGAGTTCTACTAGACTGCACAAGCGCCGTTACCCAAGCAGCCTTCTCCTTTCCGTCCAGGGGCCGCTCGCCCTCCTCCAACATGTCACCAGGCGAGCGGCCCCGCCCGCCCTCGGCCGGCTACCAGCAAAATCACGGCCAGGGCCACGGCAAGTCAATAGGGTCTCTGCACGGAGGCACGCATGCCCAACCCCGAATTCGGCGCACCCTCCTCCATGGAGGCCGAGGACGTCCTCGCCGTCGTCTGCCAGGCCGCCGCCACCGCCGACGGCAACGGCACCGTGGCCGATCTCCGCGGCTACGCCGGCCAGGTCCAGCTCGAGCTCAATAACACCGGCTCCGGTACCACCAACGCCAACGTCGAGGGCTCCTTCGATCAGTCCACCTGGTACTCCGTCGGCTACGCCCAGATGGACGGCCAGACCAACCTCACCCGCACCGCCGGCGCGATCGCCGTCGCCGGCAACGCCGCCCATACCTTCACCCTCCTCGATACCTACTCGTTCCTGCGCATCCGCCTCTCCGGGACCTCCGGCTCCCTTACCCTCACCGCCACCCTCCGGGCCTATCCGGTCTAATGCCCAAGACAGCCGTACCACCCCTCGCCACCGCCAGCACCCTCGGCGTCGTCCGACCCGATGGCACGACCATCACCGTCAACGCCCAGGGCGTGCTCTCCGCTGCCGGCGGCGCCGGCCAGGGCACGGTCACGTCGGTCGGCCTCACCATGCCGGGCGATTTCTCGGTCTCGGGCTCGCCTGTCACCAGCTCCGGTACCCTCGCCGTCACCCGCGCCAACCAGAACGCCAACACCATCCTCGCCGGCCCGTCATCGGGCGGCGCCGCCGCTCCGAGCTACCGCGCCCTGGTCACGGCCGATCTGCCGGCCGGCACCGGCACCGTCACGTCGGTGGCCCTCACCGCACCCGCCGAGGTCACCGTCGCCGGCTCTCCCGTCACGACCTCAGGTACCCTCGCCCTCACCTGGACCGCACAGGCCAAGAACCTCGTCTTCGCCGGCCCATCCTCAGGAGCCAACGCCGCCCCGTCCTTCCGCGCCATGGTCTCCGCCGATCTCCCGATCGCCACGGTCTCCGCCCTCGGCGCCGTCCAGCCCGACGGTTCCACCATCACCATCAACGGATCCGGCGTCATCACCGCGGCCGCGTCCTCCGCTTCCCAGCTCTCAAACGGCTCCGCTTCCCTCAAGCTCACCGCCACCGGCGGCCTCACTACCGCCACCGGCACCGCGCCAACAACCTCCAACGCCAACTCCTCCGTCACGTCCATCACCGTTGCCGCCGGGTCCACCGACGTCGCCGGCGCTGTCTACTGCACCGTCAATACCACCGCCATCGCCGCCGGCACCGTGTGGTTCCGGCTCAACTTCGCCACCGCCTTCACCCACGCGCCCTTCGTCGTCATCACCCGCGTCGTCGGCTCAGCCTTCGGGCAGAGCATCGACTCCGCCAACCTGGGCAACTTCTTTTTCATCGCCAACGTCGGCGCCGGCTACTTCGATGTCGCCTACTCCGCCGGCACCGGTACTACCTCCCACACCTACTGCATCACCTACCACGCGATCGGCCAGTAATGGACAAGAAACGACAGCAGCAGATCATCCAGGAGGTCCTCGACGCCGCCGAGGAACAGCTCTTCCGCGCCCGACTCGCCCTCGAGCTCGATACCACGCTCGCTGCCGATACCACCCCCGCTCAGGCTGAGGTCGATCGCTACCAGACCATCGTCTCGACCCTCCAGAAGAAGCTGAAGGCCAGAAGCTGATGCCACGACCGAACCTCCAGCGCTACGCACCATGGCTCTACCTCCCCGATGGCTGGGATGCCACCTGGCGCGCCGCCAAGAGCAACGCCGGCTCAACCCCGGCCCGCATCCTCCATCTCGGCGATTCCCTCCCCACCGGCAACTCCGTCTCCACCTTCGCCAAGTCCTACGGCGAGCTCCTCGCCGCCAACCTCGTCTCCCGCTACGGCCGCTACGGCGACTATTGGGCCGCCATGCTCACCCCCGACTACTCAACCCCCTCCGATTCCCCCTGGTCAGGCGCTCTCAATTCCACCGCCTTCTCCTCCATCGGCACCATCGGCTGGCATATGCAGCTCTACTCGGGCACCGTCTCGAGCGCGATCTATCGCACCTTCACCAGCCCCTATGCCTGTACCTCCATGGAGATCCACTACGTCGACTGCTACCCCGGCTCCTGGCAGTACCAGGTCGACGGCGGCACCGCTCAGACCGTCACCAACTCCTCCGGCGCTGCATCCGCCGCCAACTACACGTCCAAGAAGGTCACGATCTCGAGCCTGGCCAACACCACCCACACCCTCAACTTCCTGAACCAGTCCTCCAATGCCGCCATGATGATCCAGGGTGTCGCCTGCTACACCAACAACTCCGGCGGCATCTACTACTCCCGCTTCCTGGGCTCCGGCGACAAGATTCACAACTACCAGTACAACTCCGGCTATCCCCTCGATCGCGCCGGCCTCCTCACCGGGAAAAGCCCCCAGAACGACGCCACCGCCGACTCCGGCAACGCCTACGGCTATCCCCTCGGGCCGCATCTCTACATCTGCCAGCTCTTCGTCAACAGCGTCGGCAACTCCGATACCGCGGGCGAGCTGCGCGATATCCAGTACCAGCTCGCCGCCGCTCACCGCCGCGCGCAGCAGGGCGCGTCCGTCCTCTTCATCATTCCCTGCTACCCCTTCGGCTCCAACAACAACGGCCAGCCAGGTCCCTACGACGTCACCCAGGACGCCTCCCACACCAACAACGGCCATACCGTCGGGCAGTACATCCTCGAGGTCTATCACGCCGCCCAGGTCCTCAACGCCGGCGTCCTCAACATCCACGCCAAATGGGGCTCGACTCCCGGCGGCCAGGGCTTCATGCAGAACGCCAACATCCATCCCATCGACGCCGGCCACGCCGATATCGCCAACGCCCTCATCAGCATCCTGTAGGAGGAACCATCATCGATCCCCTCATCGAGCACGAGAAGCAGCTCATCCAGGCCAACCTCGATTCCATGAAACGCCAGCTCACCCAGCGTCGGGTCGAGGCCCACGCCCACGAGGCCGGCATCGTCGCCCTGGAACGCCGGCTCAAAAACCTCAGCTACATCCATGCCGTCCGGCACGCCGACGACGGCGACGTCGCTCCTCACGCCCTCGTCGAGCACGACTAATCCCCCAAGGAGATCACCATGGCGCTCCCCATCAATCCCCCGCCCTCCGGCTCCGCCGCTCAGCAGACCTCCGGCAACCTCACCGCCTCCAGCACCTACTACTACGCCGTCACCTACGTCGGCAACTACGGCGAAACCGGACTCGGCACGCCCTTCTCCGTCGCCCTCGACTCCTCCCACAACGGCGTCAGCCTCACCTCCCTGCCCACCGGGCCGGCCGGGACCACCGCCCGCAACATCTATCGCACCAAGGCCGGCGGCTCGGTCTTCTACTACGCCGGCACCATCCTCGATAACGCCACCACCACCTACACCGATACCGTCGCCGATACCGGCCTCGGCGGCGCGCCCTCCCAGTTCTTCCTCGCCCAGGGCCAGATTCAGGGCGCCTTCCTCATGTTCGATGACGAGTCCCTGGCCGCCACCGCGTCGGCCAACTACGGCCTCGTCAACGTCGGGCCGGGTCCGTGGGACGGGACCACCACCGGCTTCTTTGCCGGCTCGGCATCGGGCACCGGCCTCGCCATGAACTTCCCCGCCGGCCACGCGCTGTCCTTCATCGACTGCCAGGCCGCCGGCGTCTCGGTGTTCTCGGTCAACGAGGACGGCCTGGTCAAGGCCACGTCCTCCGTCGCCTCCCACTTCGGCGGCATTGCCACCGCCGTCAAGGCAGGCACCCCGGCCGACTCGGACTTCACATCCGCTCCGCCCAACGGCACCATCATCGTCGACTCAAGCGGAAACAAGATTTGGGCCAGAGTCGGCGGCGCCTGGAAGGGCGTGGCCATCGCCTAGCGTATCTCTCCTTCCTCCTGAGAGCCGGCCGGCCCGAGCACTCCAAACGGGCCGGCCGGCCCGCCTCCGGAGACCGATCCATGCCGCCGCCCTATCACTTCCCCTTCGATCTCCCCCAACCATCTCACCTACCCCCTCAGGTCCTTTCAGGTCGACTGGAAGGAGACCGCCCAATGCCGCGCCCTACCGAGCTCACCCGAGAGCAGATGCTCGCCGTCAAAGAGCACGTCCGCTCGCGCCTCCTTCACGACTACCACTCCTACCTCCTCACCGCCCGCCTCTTCCAGCGCGTCGGCAATATCCCCATGGCCCGCGTCGATAACGCCAAGGCCAAAGAGATCCTCGCCATGCTCGACTGCATCAAGGACGAGCCCGAGGTCCCCGGCGAGCAGACCCAGCGCCTCCTCGAACAGCTCGAGGGCGCCGACTCGTGAACCAGCCGCCCCGGCTCACCTGCCCCAGCTGCGGCACCCTCAAAACCCGCGTCGAGATCGGCGGCACGCACGTCCCGCCTACCCACGCCCGCGTCCTCGCTCTCCTCTGCCAGGGCTACTCCAACGCCCAGATCGCCGACGCCCTTCACTACTCCGAGAAAACCATCAAGAACCTCGTCTCCGATCTCCTCCGCATCTTCGACGTCCAGAACCGCACCCAGCTCGCCATCCTCGTCTCCCATCTCGAGGCCGAGCATCCAGACCCCGACCCCGACCCCACGCCCGATAACCGGGTAGGCCGTCCACCCTCTGTGGCCGGCGACATGCATGCCGGGAGCGATTCATGACCATCTCCAATCCCACCAACGCGCTCACCAAGCAGGTCACCGAAGACTCCATCAACGGCCTGCCGGTCCGCCTCTGTGACCAGAACGGTAACTTCCTCAATACCGCCACTCGCACCATCGTCGTCCCCTCCGCCGCCTATACCGCCAACGGCACATCCGCCACCCAGCAGCCGCCGCCCTCCGCCTCCGAGCTCCTCTTCCTGCTCCGGCTCTCCGCCGTCTCGGGCACAACCCCAACCCTCAACGTCTACGTCGATGTCTCCGACGACGGCGGCACAACCTGGTTCCAGGCAGCCCAGCTCGGACCCTCCAATATCGCGGCCGCTCCAGCCAACAACCCGTATCCCAGCACCTATCTCCTCACCATGAGCCCCGGCAACGCCAACGGCTCATGGGGCGATACCTACCGCATCCGCTGGGTCATCACCGGCACCACCCCGAGCTACACCTTCCAGGTCACCCAGATCGCAAAGCAGCTGTAGGCCATGTGGACCGTCACGACCAAGGGCGACCCGCGCGCCCTGGCCCTCGCCGAGCGGCACTACAACCGACAAACCCCCGGCTCTCGTCAGTTCTGCCCGCCTGGCCAGAACCTGGTCCTCATTACCGACGCCGGCGACGCCGTCTGGGTCACCACCCGGCAGCGCTTCCAGGACCACGACTGGAAGGGCGCGTGGGTCTGCACCCTCTTCCGCAATGAGTCGGCCCAGCGATCCTCCGACCTGATCCGCGAGGCGATCCGAATCACCAAGGAGCGCTGGGGAGAGCCGCCCCACGGCATCATCACCTTCGTCAACCCGCGCAAAATCCGATCCCACAACCCCGGCTGCTGCTTCAAGCTGGCCGGCTTCACCCGGGTCGGGACCACCAGGAAGCACAAGCTCATCACCCTGAGGACCGCATAGCATGGCCACCATCGGCGTCGACTGCCAGCTCATCATCGACGGCAACGGCTACTTCATCGAGCCCGGCTCCTACAAGGTCTCCCGCCCCAGGATCCGCCGCGCCGACCTCACCGGCGTCTCGGCCACCGGTACCGCACCCGGCTACGGCGCCGGCGAACGCTACGTCGACCGCGGCCCGGGCAAGCGTGAGTTCACCTTCATCGTTCCCTGCTTCAACGGCATGCGGGACTACACCGGGGCCACCGTCGCCACTACCGGCCAGCAGTTCCACGACAACCTCCAGACCTCATACAACAAGGTCAATCAGACCGTCGCCTTCACCGATCCCACCGGCTACGCCTGGCCCAACGGCGTCCGCTTCGACGACCTGGTCGAGGAGCTGGCCGACGTCCGCTCCCGGGTCGACGGCTCCAACTGGTACATGCACGTCACCCTGGTCGAAGCCTGATGTCCTCCAACACTGAAGGCCCACAGGCCGATACCGCCCCAACCCCGCCGCCCTGGTGGTCCACTACCCACCAGGCAGGCACCGCCAGCCCGACCCACGGCCACAAGAAGTCCACCAAGAAGGGCTCCCACAAGGGCAAGACCCAGCAGCACAAGGGCCACAAAGGACACTCCTCCTCCAGCAAAACCCACGTCCATCGCAAGGCCATCGGCTACGGCGTCGACGCCGATCATAGCGCCGGCTCCAACTACAGCGTCCTCAAAAACTTCCTCGCCGCCAACGGCCATCCCGTCCCCCACGGCACCTACGGCCATCACCGCAAGTCATCCCACGGCCATGGCCACGGCCGGCACAAGGGCTCGCACAAGCTCCGCCTCCCGCACTACCGCAAAGGTCGCCTCGCCAAGGTCGAGAAGGCGCTCGGCATCAAGACCCCCAAGAAGCACTCGACCTCCCACAAATCAAAGGGCGTCTCGGGCCATCACTCCTCCGGCCTGGTCCACGAGAAGTCAGGCGGATCCTTTCTCCCGCCTCACGTCCAGCTCGTCACCGCACCCGGCATCCGCATGCCCGACAAGGGAAGCCATCTCCAGTCCTTCACCATCCGGCACACCAACGACTCCGCCCTCAAACACCCACCCCATTCCGCCGACTCACGGAGACCGTGAATGAATACCGCCCTCCTCTTCGGCATCGCCGTCGTCCCCGCCGTCATCGGCCTCACCCAGGTCTTCAAACTGGCCGGCCTCCCCAGCCGCTTCGCACCAGCCATCGCCATCTGCTTCGGCATCGCCGCCGCCCTCGCCGAGCAGTATCAGGCCCAGCTCCCCTGGGTCCAGGCCGTCGTCGTCGGCGTCGCCCTCGGCCTCTCCGCCGTCGGCCTCTATTCCACAGGGGCTACCTGGATCCGTGCCGGCCAGAACGGAACAGCCGGCGCAGCATCCTTTACCACGCCGGCCATTCAGGCTCTACCCCCAAGTAGCGCCGTCCTGTCTCAGCCTACACAATCCCAGGTAGCCAGCAACGCCGCAGGGGCTCCAATTTCCTCCGAAATCGCCCCGCCAGCAGGCCCTACCCCCAGCTAGGCACTTGCAATGCCACTGGATGCCAGAAAGCTGGCCCATATCGTCCTCGCCACCAGCCGCTCCTTCGACGCCAGGGCGCAGCCCGTCACCTTCTACCTCCGGCAGCGCGACGGCTCAACCTCCCAGCTCGTCCTCAACGTCATATGGCGCGTCCTCGGCGACTTCGATCCCACCCTCGAGGCGCCAACCCAATCAACCACCCGCCTCGGAACCTCCGACGACATCCTCTGCGCCATCAAGACCACCGATATCACCCTCCAGCAGCTCCGCGCCTGCGTCTACGCCGCCCCAGGCCCCCAGGCTCCAGGCGCTCAGCCCGCATCCCGCTACATCCTCACCAATATCGAGGTCGCCGGCATGCCCCCGGGCGGAGACCGCTACTACGTCTCGTTCGCCCAGCAGCACTAGACCCCTACTTTCCAGCTACTTACCACTCACCCCCAGGAACAGCCAATGCAGCAATCCCAGCAGCCGGCCGCGGCCCTGCGGCCCGTGATCAGCCATCTCGCCCGCTTCTGGCATATCCATCTCACCATCTGGTCCGTGCTGCTCGCCGGCATCATCTTCGGCGCCGGCGGCGCGGTGGCCGTTCAGCATGCCTGCGGGCTCAACTCCAGCCTCTGTACCGGCGGCTACAAGCCCGGCCCGCTCCCGCCCCGCTTCCGCCTCCTGGGCGGCTCTCCCATCGCCTTCTCCCTGGTCCGCGATGAGGTCCGCGTCCACAACCAGGGCTCCTACTGGTCCTGCGTCGGCCAGACCCTCGCCACCATGGAGGAGATCACGCAACGGGAACGCGGCCACCAATTCCAGTTCTCCAGTGGCTTCATATGGAACCAGCTCAACGGCGGCAACCCCGATCAGGGTATCGCCTACGCCGACGCGTTTCGCATTCTCACGCAACAGGGCGATCCCCGCCTCCGAGACTTCGCACCGGACGGCTATTCGGACTACAGCGTCCAGCCCAACCCAGCAGCGCGTGCCGCCGCCCTTCCCTTCCGCTTCACGCGCTGGGGCTCCATCGACCCCGCCGATCGCGCCACCATCCAGGCCGAGATCGCCTCCGGCCGGCCCATCGCGATCGCCATTCACGCCTACTCCAACTTCGCCAATCTCTGGGCCGGGTATCCCTCGCCTCCGGTCCTCGACGATCAGGCCGGCGCCTACCTCTACGACCACTCCGTCACCGGCGTCGGCTACTCGCCCACCGGCGTCGAGATCCAGAACTCCTACGGCCCCTCCTGGGGATTCCAGGGCCGCGCCGTCCTTACCTGGCATTACCTCGCCGCCACCGGGACCTACATCGTCGGCGCTGTCCCCGGGAACTACTACCCGCCCGCGCCCACGCCGCGCCCACGCCCAACTCCGGCGCCGGCCCTGCCCAGGAACCTCGACTGCTCCTCGCCCCTGGCCGGCGGCGAGAAGCTCTGCGTCCTGCGGCCACATGGCCATGCCTAGCTCAGTGCGACTCGGGAGGAAGCGTGTGCGCCACGAACGGCGTCATCGCCTCGCGAGAGAAGGGGAGCCGGTGACGATCCCCCGCGTAGCCGTAGCAGATCTCCTTCGGCTCGAGCGGAATGCCGAGCTCAACCGACGACGTCATGCAGCGATCACATACAACCGCGATCGCGCCATTCGACGGAGTACCGCACACCACGCAGCCATGGCCAGTCCCCGGCACCGGCGCCAGGTACGGCAGCATCACGACGTTCCGCGCCGGCTCGTCAGACCGGCCGCACACACAGCACGGACCAAGGTCCGGAGGATCCCAGGCGACATCAAGGCCGTCGGGACCCTCGAGATACGCAACATCAACCTCGCCAGGATCGTCCCAACCCATCAGAACATCCCTTCATCCTGCGGCCGCACCGACTCATCCGAGTCCATCGCCGGGTCAACTCGATCGATCATGCCGGTCCCGCCGCAGCGCTGGCAGTCAGGCGCATACTCCGCGCCCGTTCCCGGGATCTTCCCCGTCCCCGCACAGGACGGACATCGCACCAGATCGGAGCCCACACCGGAATAATCCATGCCCACCTACTATCCGCTCACCAGCTCCCAGGCTCTCGCCAATCTCAGAGTAGACCTCTCCGACGCCAACCCCGGA
>Ga0070735_10005699_pt1 | contig 10265 bp, 5 predicted proteins | sample Coa_R1_FD_66443 | JGI IMG/M metagenome (GOLD analysis project Ga0070735, IMG submission 66443) | Surface soil microbial communities from Centralia Pennsylvania, which are recovering from an underground coalmine fire - Coalmine... | ecosystem: Environmental > Terrestrial > Soil > Unclassified ... | reverse complement strand
CCAGCCATCGAAGGAGTCGAAAATCTTATTTTCAATTCATTTGTCATCGGAACTCCCATTACGAACTTGATTCAGGTGAACGATACATACACGGCCAGCGATAATTTCACCAGAGTTATAAAGAAGCACACGATGAAGGCCGGATTGGAGCTGAACCTCAACCAGATCAACGTTAATCCCAATCCCGAATTTAACGGGGGGTTTACGTTCAATGGCAGCCAGACCGGGTCAGATTTCGTGGATTTTTTGGTCGGAGCGCCAAATCTTTACAACCAGGCTGACTCCCAGGCCTACTATCCGCGGCACAAATATATGGGCGGATTCGCGCAGGACAGCTGGCAGATCAGGTCCAACCTGACCCTGAATTACGGACTCCGTTGGGACTTGATGCAGTATTGGTCTGAAAAGTACAACCAAATTCCTACTTTCATACCGGGACAGCAATCTAAAGTTTATCCCACGGCTCCGCTGGGCCTCGTATACCCCACCGATCCGGGAGTTCCGAATACGTTGGTGCCGGAGCGCAACCGTTTTACACCCAGGGTAGGTTTGGCCTACAGTCCGAGTTTCTCGAGCGGGCTGCTCGACAAGATTTTTGGCGGACCGGGAAAGACCAGCATTCGGGCAGGCTATGGGATGTTCTATTCGGTGATTCAAGGAAATACGATTGCGTTCGATGAGCCGCAGCCGCCCTACGGATTGAGTTACACCAGCCCGCTCCCACCATTATTCGCGACGCCATTTACAGCGGCGAGTGGCGAACCCGGTATCAATCCTTTTCCGCTGACGTTTCCCGCACTCAACGCTTCCGTGTCACATCCCAACCCGAATATTAATTACGCACAGTTCCCATCTATTGCCGGAATGACGGCGCCTCCTCCCACGAACACGTATCCTTACACCGAAAATTATTTTCTTTCATTTCAGCGCGCGATAAATGAAAGCACAGTGCTGGAACTGAGCTACGTCGGCTCCGAGGCCCATCACTTGCTGCTCGTGTATTCGGCTAATCCTGGCAATCCCGCTCTTTGTCTTTCCTTGCCGGGTTGCGGACCTGGCGGAGAGAATTCCACGTACCTTAATTCCTCAGGGCAGAAAATTTGCACGCGCCAGGGTCTTAGTTGCGCGTTCGGCAATGATGATTACGAGGGAAGCATCGGCAATTCCAACTACAATTCATTTCAAGCCACACTTCAGCGCAGGACGAAGAACCTGACATTTATGATTTCTTATACGTTCAGCAAGTCGATTGACCAGGCGTCGAGCCTTGCGGACATCGTCAATCCTTTTGATTTTCAGCAAACTCGGGCGCTTTCGGCTTTTGACCTGAAACACAATCTCGTAGGCACTTATGAATACACGCTTCCGTTGGACCGCTTCTTGAAACATTCCAATCGCTGGACGCAAGGGTGGGTGCTTTCAGGCATCACTCATGCCAGCACGGGTTTTCCGGTGACTCTCTCGAGCGCCGGCGATAATTCTTTGCAGGGCAGCAATCCCAACGGTGTGAACAATCGCTACCTGGACTTGCCGGACATGATTCCCGGACCACTCGATGTCGGACACTACACCCAGAACGGCCAATCGTACTACTTCAATATTTCATTATTCAAACCGAATGCTCTGGGGACTCCGGGCAATGCTTCGCGGCGTTTTTTTTACGGGCCCGGATCGTTTAATACCGACCTGGCGCTTCTGAAAACCGTCACCGTTTCGGAAACGAAGGCGCTGCAGTTTCGCCTGGAGACTTTTAATGTTTTTAATCACACTCAATTCTTCGGACCTCAGGCCGTCAACGGAAATATTTCCAGCCCTCTGTTCGGCCAAGTCGTAAAGGCCGTGCCACCTCGGTTGATACAACTCGCGCTCAAGTACACGTTCTGAAGAGTTTCGTACCGCCGGCGTCCCGCCAGCGGTTTTGTTCGATTCTGCTACCGACCCGAAAACGCCGGTGAGACGCCGTCGCGACAAGAGTTCGCGTAGGACAGGCTTCGGAGTCTGTGTGAGAACTCCAATATCTGAACTTCAGCGGCTTAAAGCCGCACTGATTTTACAGCCTTTGTCGTGGCTAAAGCCACGACCCACAAGTATTCCGTAGTCGCCACACAGACTCTTCAGCCTGTGTGGTTTTGACTTCGTTTTTTGTTCAACAGTCGAAGAAAAATACACAACCCAGGCGAAAACCACACAGGCTGAAGCCTGTGCTACGAAAGTGGCCGACAGGCTGAACGAGGGGATTGACCGCCTCAGGGGCCTGTCGTATAACGGCTGGTGATTTGCAAGTTCTGAGAGATAACTCCGTCGATATGATTCCTGAATCAGGACTCCCGGGAGGAAATTTATGCGTCGAGCTGCGTTAGCGACTTTGGCGATAGGCATTGTCTGCCTGATCGGTTTTGTAATTGCCAGCAATCAAACAACGGTTCATGGGCAGGGAAGTATGACGAGTATTGCCGCGGTTCCGGGCCAGGTGGGCGGGCAAGATACGTTCGGCGCCTACGATGTCGTCAAGAATTGGCCGGCTGACGTCAGCACCTTGCCGGGGAATGAACCGTGGACCTGGGGAGCGGGACAGGGCATCTATGCCGAAAATCCGGACCGCGTTTTTTTGCTTTTCCGCGGCGAGCTTCCCAACATTAAAAGACCTGCGACCAAACAGCTGACGGATTTCGGACCGAGCCTTTCGTTTCCCATCGGCCGTCTGCCGTGGCGGGACGCAACAATAGCTGCTCTTCCGGGAGCCGGCGGGACAGGCCAGGATCCTGATGATGGACCGAAACTTTGGAAGGGAACTGTCGGCGTGGACGCCAAATGGGAACACTGCCTGACGATCGTGGATTCCAAAGGAAACATCACCCAAACTTTTCCGCAATACGATCATCTATTCAAGCGCCCGCACTTCGTGGCCATCAATCCGTATGATCCTGACAAATATATTTGGATCGTCGACGATCACATGCACGCCATATACAAATTCACACATGACATGAAGGAACTCGTGCAGACGCTCGGCACACCCACCGTAAAAGGCGCGGACGGCACGCATTTCAACCGGCCGACATTTCTGGTGTGGGCGCCCGACAGCACGTTATACGTGGCCGACGGATATAACGGAACGCGCGTCGCGAAATTCGACAAAACCGGAAAATTCCTGATGGATTGGGGCATGAAGGGCACGCCTCCCGACAAGCGGCCCTATTACATGAACAATGTGCATGGAATCGCTTACGATCCACAAACGAAACACGTGTTCGTGAACGATCGCGGTAATCACCGCGTGCAGGTCTTCGACGAAAACGGCAAGTACCTCTACGAATGGAGTCTCGGCGCCGAGCCGTCGGACGTACACCTGATTTACATCGGCGCAGACCGGACACTGTGGGCCTTCGATCGCGGAACTTCCAAAATGCTGAAGTACGATCTTGAAGGACACTTCCTGTATTCCTGGGGCACCTGGGGAGATTTCCCCGGCGGCTTCTGGGGAGTGCACGGATTCAGCGTCGATCAAGAAGGAAACTTCTACGTGGCCGAGGTGGACAGCGGGCGCGCGCAGAAATTTACGCCACGCCCGGGTGTGAACCCAGCGTACTTGGTCAGCAAACCCGTTTACGCGGCTTGGAAGTAGGGCACCGGCGCGAATTGCCTAGATAGCAGCCGCTATTCGTTCACTCACAAACTTGAAGCCGCTGTGTTGCCGCGCGATATGCGCGATGACACAGCGGCGTTTGTCGATTGGTGCAATACAGACTTGCCAGCGATGATTCTAAACCCGCACCCCTTTCAGGAGAAAGAGTGCGGCACCCGAAAAAATTTCATCTTGATCAGAATCGGGCGATTTATCCCAATTGTGAGCATACCGGGGAGCCAGTTCAGTTGAACGAGATGGCCGCTCTGAGGAACCACCGTCCACTTATGTGGGTGCCGCACCCTTTACGGTCCTTGTAAAGGGTGCGGGTGTGGATTCAAATGCAAACGCCTAACAGCGGTTAATCCAGTGGTTCCACCTTCACAATCGAAGCGCTGTGGTTGCTTCCAGTCCAAAATGTGACGGGCGTGGTTCTGTCATCCACGAACACGCGGCGCATGTTGGTGTCTTTCGGCATCAGGTACTCGATCGCCTGGCTCGTCTTGGGATTGAGGCGCACCGCGCGGTCCGTGGTCATGCCTCCGGTCCACAATTCGCCGTTTTTGTCCCACGTAACGTAATAAGGTCCCGTCCACGGAGTGGGCAGCGGCCATTCCGTGAATTTCTGGGTCTTGGTGTCAAACATTCCGATCTTGTTGCCCTGGTATTCGCCAAAAAACAAGCGATCCTGGGGATCCATGCGCACACGCCGCGGACGCGAATGCGGAGTCGGCGTCTGGAACCACGAATACTTTCCCGTTTCCGCATCGACGCGGCCAATCCAGTTGCTTTGGTAATCCGTAAAATATACGTTGTTGTGCGAATCGGAATCGATGCCGTAAATCGAAAACGGACCATTGTCGGGTTGCTGCTTCTGCGCCTGATATCGCTCGTATGTGCCGGTCTTGATATCGAGGCGATAAAGTTCCTGGTGCCCGGCGCTGTCCGTCCAAACTTTTCCGTCAACGTCGTATCGCAGCCCCAGCATGTTCAGTTGGGCGACATTGTCATTGTATTCGGACTGCAGTTTATAGATCTGGAATTTTTCGGCTTTCGGATCAAATTTCGCGAGCGCGCCTTGAAACATCATGCCGACCCAGAGATCACCGGCCTTATCTTCCTCTATATCGAGTAGGCCAACCGGATAACCGGGCTTGAGCTCAGGCACGGGGAATTCCTTGATCTTGCCGGTCTTGGGATCCATCTTGCCGATGAACTGCTCGCCGAAATCGGTGAACCAGACATCGCCTTGCTTATCGAGGATAACGTCGTGCGGCATGATCGTTGGGCGCGGTAGGTCGTACTCGGTGATAAGCGCGTGAGTCGCCTTGCCGGTAGGACGCGGCAAAGTCTTGAGCGGATACTCCCATTTTGCAACCGAGCTGAGATTGATGGTTGCTAGGTATTCGGCCTGCTTGCGGTATTGTTCAGGATTGCCGGCCCAATCCGGATCCATGCGCCGTTGCGGCTTGATCGGCTGGCTGACCTGAGCGTAGCCCATCATGCGCCAGATGACCTGCGTAAATTCGTCGGCGTCATGCGTGGATCGCACGATGCGTTCGAGTGTGTGGCAGCCAACGCAGTTGAGCAGCGTGGCTTTCTGTTCGTCTGTTCCTGGTATGCTGAGGAGCCACTCCGCATTCGTAAGTTGCGGAACAATATTCTTCGTCTTGCGAAGCTTCAAGTCGACCGTGGTGGTCTTCTGCGCTGCAAGATCCGCAACGCCCGGACCATCCAGATCGTAGCCGACTGCGCGAATCTTTAATTTGTAGTGTCCAGGCTCCAGACGATTCGCCGGAAAGCTGTAGTGCCCCTGCTTGTCACTGTACACACTCACAGTAATCGTTGAGCCGTCGAGCTTCGCGCTCACGACAACACCTTCCATCGGCCCTTCCTCTTCCGAGGTGACCTGACCGGTCAACGCGGCCGCCACTTGTCCTTCCGCGAATACGCGACGAGGCGAAACTTGAAAGAAAATGACAGCTACAAAAGCGGCTAACATCAGCAGTTGGTATCGTGCCCGCATCTTGATCCCCCTCATTGTTATTCGTCTTCGGAAGATACTCAGCCCACCGAAATCTGCAAGGCGTCCTTCACCCGTTCCTGCCGGTATGATACACCCGGAAAGCAAGTGCAGCCATCGTTACAAATGTCGTAGTTGAATTGCCGACTCTTGACGTGGATAGGCTATTTCAAGACGGACGTTTCGTGCTCGGGATAGTCGGCGCTAAGCGCGATCTCTTCCCACGCGTCCACATCGCGTTGCAGCAGTTCAATCTTGGACCGCGCGGTTTCCACCGCGATTTTTCCCAGCACCAAATGTAGCGGCATATTTTCTGATTCCACCGCTTTGATGATAACCTCGCCGGCACGCACCGGGTCGCCAACTTGGTTCCCGCTTCCGCTTGTCAGGCGCTCGAGGGGCGCGCCGACAGTTTCGGTGTACTCTGGAATTCGTTCTTTAGTCCTCCTCAAGGAACGTCCGGCCCAATCGGTGCGGAAGGGGCCCGGCTCAACGAGCAGGACTTTAATTCCCAACGGCGCGACCTCTTTCTCGAGCGCCTCCGAGAGACCTTCCACGGCAAATTTAGTCGCGTTGTAGTACCCGAATCCAGGAAATGCCTGCAATCCGCCGTTGGACGAGATGTTGACGATGCAGCCGTGCCGCTGCTTGCGCATTCCTGGGAGTACGGCACGGATCATCCGGGACAGACCAAAGAAATTCGTGTCCACCATGGCTCGAACTTCGTCCTCGTCGCTTTCCTCGATGGCGCCCACGTAGCCGTATCCGGCATTGTTTACGAGCACGTCGATGCTGCCGAACGTCGCTTGCGCCGTCTTCACGGTTTCGACCACATCCGCCTTATTCGTGACGTCCAGCTTCAGCGCCAGCGCACGGCCTTCGCGGCCCGCAGTCAGATCCTGAATGGTGCGCGGATCGCGTGCAGTGATTACGGCGCGGTAGCCGCGATCGAGTACAAGTTTCGCCAGCTCCCGGCCAAAGCCGGACGAACATCCCGTGATGAACCACACATCCGAAAATTGCGCAGGCATCTTTAGTATCCCTTTCACTTTTTTATTTACGCGATGGAGCGATACTCTTTCCTACTAAGACCGCAAGACATTATACATAGTGCCGACTACCATCGCATTGATCACAACCATACCGACACTTCGTATATGACTGCTGTTCCACTCGATCAGTCAAAGGACGCGCGGGCTATGAAGGTGAAGAAGGGCTCGGATTAGCGGGTGTATTCGCTTTGACGCGCAGCCAACTTCTGCGATATGGAAATTGCCTTCCTGATCGACGCTCATTCCGTGGCGGGGTTTTCGTATCGAAACTTCCGGCGGGCACGACACTTTCTTTACTTGTAGTGTCCCGCCGGAACCTGATGCGGATTTATTTTCCGATCTCAATAACCTCAAACGTGGTGGGGTCCGGTTTCGGCCTGGGGTGGGGCTCCTTCGCAGTGGGCGGAACGGGATCATTCTTTTCGGTGGCAATCAAGAAGACGTGATGCGTCTTCGGATCGAGCGAAATCGTGCGCGCGCCATAAGCAGTCTTCACGTCCGCGACCGGACTGATCTTGTCAGGTGAATCGGCATGAAAAATCTTGGTCACGCCAGTTTTTCCGTCTCCGCTATCGCGGCACGGAGCAAAAATGTCTCCCGTGGCGGGATCGAATGCAGTTCCGTCCACGCCAATTGCGATGGGCGCCGATGCAACGACTTTGCCATCGTCCGCATTCATGACTACCAGCACGCCGGCAGAGTTGGGACCTTTTCCACGGCAACCGACGTACAATCGGCGGTTCGTTTTATCCATGGCAAGGCCAACGGGGTTCGTGCACGGCGCAGTTGCGTACTTGTGTTTGACGGCCAGCGTTTTCGCGTCATATTCCATCACTTGGCCTTTATCTTCGAGGTCGTTAAAGATGCTTCCCTTGCCATCGGCTACCGCTGCCTCGGGGTTGGCGTTGTATTTCATGCCGCCGACAATTTTTTCCGTCGCCGCGTCAACAACAGTCAAGCTCGCTCCATCACCGTTATTCACGTAAACGTGCTTGGTATCCGGATCGTACATGAGTGAATCGGTGTCGATGCTCCCCGACTTGAGCGAATTCGTGACTTTCAGTGTCTTCAAATCGAAAACGTAGATTGTGCCTTCCTGCTCCGTCTTATTTCCGGTCACGAATGCGCGATTGAATTCCGGAACGACGGCAACTCCATGCAAAATGTTCATTCCCTGAATGTCGCCGACGAGTTTTCCCGAGTCTTCATCAACCACCATGATGTGCGTGCCGCGAGGTATGTAGATGCGCTTGGCATCCGAATCCACCGTCACGTAGTCCCAATTGCCTGCGCCGCCTAGCGGTATAGTACGGATGATTCGATAGGTCGAATTCTGTGGCGCGGCGTGGAATGCTCTCGGAGAGAGCAGCAGGCCGCAAATGACGAGAATTGTTGCCCAACACAAAACGCCAAAAAAACGACGGTGCGACATAGTGTCTCCTTTTAAGGGGTTCGAGGCAGCGCGAGCATGTTGCAAATAATGTTAAATGTCAACAAAATGACGAGCACGGGTCGTGAGTAACACAGGCTTCAGCCTGTGTGATTTTGTGCTTGTGCGCCTACTAAAACAAAACCACACAGGCTGAAGCCTGTGCTACTTACCCACGGGACAATCTTGGGGGTGCGTTGCCGCTTCTTAAACCGCGTTTACGTATACCTGGCCGTGGCGCACGACTGACTTGTTCACTAGCATCTGGCGCCCCATGCGCTTTCCGCCGTCGCTATCCTCGAATTCAAATTGGCCTTCGCGCAGTTCAAAAATGGCGACGTCGCCTTCGCTTCCGGGTCTCAGAGTGCCAATCTGCGCGCCATAATTGAACATGCGTGCGGCGTTTGACGTGACCATTGCTACAGCTTGATCCAGACCGATTCCCATGGCCATGAATTTGGACACCATCGTGGGCAAATCGTACACGCGCCTCTCGACAGTAACGATAGTCAGGTCAGTGCTAATTGTGTTCGGCAATAAATTCTGCTGAAAACATTTTTCCGCTACGTCGAAATTCAAATGTGTCTGCCCTTGCGCGGGGTCAAATAAGACTCCGCGTTCGTGAGCCTCCTTCGCTTCCGGCAATATTTTTCCATTGGCATCCTGGATGCCGTGCGGGCGGCTATTGAAACAATGTGTATAGATGTCTCCCTTGCGCAGCATTTTCAGGATGTCGGGCAACGGCGAGTAAGAATCTTCAATGTGGGCCATGACCGGAACGCCAACGATTTCCGCCGCCTCAAGCGCTCTCTTCAGACACTCCAGATCGCCCGATCCCGTGATGGCCTTGCCCATGTGGATTTTTACACCGACGACAACTGGTTTATGTTCCATCGCGGATCTCGCCGTCAGCTGAGGATTCACCCAATCAAGATTCACCAGGGAACCCGGTAGCATCGCAGCTCCCACGACGCCGATGTTAATCAAAGCGACGATTCTCGTAACGGATGGCGTGATTACAAATTTATGAAAATTGGCCATCGTTGAATAGCCGGCAGAGCCGGCATCCACAACCGTAGTGACGCCGCGTGCAAGGCAATAGCGATCGGCATTTGTCCCAATGCCCACGCCTTCAAATACGTGGGCGTGAACATCGATGAAGCCGGGCGTGACGATTCGATCTTTGGCCGAAATAACTTTCAGTGCGCGCTCCTTGGCAATGTTCTTGGAGACCTCCGCGATCTTGCCATCCTTGATCGCCACATCCATCGGCGCGTGCAGATTTTGCGAAGGGTCAATGACCGTGCCACCCTCAATCAGTAAATCAAACGCCGGCGTAGCGTTTTGTTGTGGCGAGGCGGCCGCATTGCCCGCGGGCCAGACGCCGCCAGGAGTCAGAAGGGCGGCTCCTCCGGCCACAAAATATTTCGAAAATTCTCGACGATTCAACATGAATGTTGACCCCTTTTTTGGTCTGACGGTCTCACAGGTCCTGCAATTTTCGGCTCATTATACCCTCTTGGCATTCGAAATCACGATGCTTGGAATTTTCCGCGTCCTGACTCATTCAATTTAAAAGGGAACCAACGGTTGCCCCAGCGGCAGAACGGACACCCTGCACAAATCCCGCCAACAAGGAAGGTTCACTCCGTCCCGAGTTTTTCGGGACGGAGTGGACACGCGTATTTAGGCGCGAATTTACCACGAAAAAGCAAACAGTAACCGGTGTGGTCGGGAGTCCCGAAGAGACAAAACAATGCAGTCCAGCCCGGAAGCGGTGGGAACGGCGTCACGATTACGAGTAAAACCCCGGAGGGGCGACACAAAGGTGCCCAGTCAGAAGGACGGCTATCGCACCGTCAGTGTCGTCAAAGAGGGCGCGGGCGCCTTTTCAGGAAGCTCAAACTGACCGGGTTTGCAACAAGCCGCATCGAGCCTCGAATAATCATGCCGCATATCAGGTCTTGTACGCAGGTGCTTCAAGGTTTCATTCAAAATTGAAGACGCCACCGGATCGTCCGGAATAACAAGGCGGTAGTGCATCCAACGTCCCTGTCGTCGCGCCGCCGCAATACCCGCGCGGCGCAAATAGGCCAGGTGGCGCGAGATTTTCGGCTGGCTGATCCCGAGGATTTC
>Ga0070735_10005698_pt1 | contig 10266 bp, 7 predicted proteins | sample Coa_R1_FD_66443 | JGI IMG/M metagenome (GOLD analysis project Ga0070735, IMG submission 66443) | Surface soil microbial communities from Centralia Pennsylvania, which are recovering from an underground coalmine fire - Coalmine... | ecosystem: Environmental > Terrestrial > Soil > Unclassified ... | reverse complement strand
GCGACTGACATGATTCAGCTACGAGCGGGTGTCGCGGCCGATGCGGCCGCCATTCATGGCCTCATTACGGCGAATCTCAGCGTGGGCCATCTGCTGCCGCGCACGTTCGACGACGTCGAGTCGCATGCGGAGCGGTTCATCGTCGCCGAACGCGACGGCGCCGTGATCGGGTGCGCGGAGCTCGCGCCGCTCAGTTCGGACGTCGGCGAAGTTCGGTCGCTCGTCGTGGACGAGGGGAGCCGCGGCCACCGCGTCGGGCTCACGATCGTGACGGCGCTCGCCGATCGCGCGCGCGACCTCGGGTACAACACGCTCTGCGCGTTCACCCACGAGCCGGCGCACTTCATCCGTCTCGGCTTCTCCATCGTGCCGCACCAGTGGGTGCCCGAGAAGATCGCGCACGACTGCGTGAGCTGCAGCCTGTTCCGCCATTGCGGTCAGTACGCGGTGACGCTGCTGCTGCGCGCGGGCAGCGGGCTTCGTCTCGACAACACAGCGCCGCCCGCACGCGCGGTCGCGGCGCCGCGGTCGAGTGTCGAGCGCCTGCGCCTGACCACCATTCCCGCATGAGCGGCCGATCCGTGTCCGCCGGCATGACCGTCAGGCCGATTCAGGGGGCGGTGTCGGCGCCGAAGGGCTTTCGCGCCGCGGGCGTCGCGTGCGGGATCAAGAAGAATGGGAACCGCGATGTCGCGTTGATCGTCAGCGACCGCCCCGCATCGTCCGCGGCGGTGTTCACGCTGAACAAGGCGCAGGCGGCGCCCGTGCTCGTCGCGAAAGCCCGCCTCGCCGCCTCCGCCGGACGCGCACGCGTCGTCGTCATCAACAGCGGATGCGCGAATGCCTGCACCGGCCCCGTGGGGATCGAGACCGCGGAACTGATGGCCGACGCCGCGGCGGGCGCCGCGTTCGTCGACCCGGCGGAAGCGCTCGTCGCCTCGACTGGCGTCATCGGCGTCGCGCTCGATCGCGAACGCGTGATCGGCGGAATCGTGTCCGCGGCCGCCTCGCTCTCCGAGGACGGCGGTCTGGACGCCGCGCTCGCGATCATGACGACCGATCCGTTTCCGAAAGCGGCGGCGGTCGAAGTCACGACGGCCGGCGGCACCTTCCGGGTCGGCGGCATCGCGAAGGGCTCGGGCATGATCGAACCGATGATGGCGACCATGCTCGGCGTCGTGACGACGGATGCGGCAATCGAGCCGGCGCTGCTGCAGCGGGCGCTGACGGCTGTCGTGGACGTCACGTTCAACGCGATTTCGGTGGATGGGGAGTGCTCGACCAACGACTGCGTGTTTGCGCTCGCCAACGGCGCGAGCGGCGTCACGATCGGCGCGAATGAGCTCGACCAGTTCGTGGAGGCGCTGCGGCACGTCTGCGAGCCGCTCGCGATGGGCATCGTCCGCGGCGGCGAGGGGGCGACCAAGCTGGTCACGATCGACGTCACCGGCGCGCAGTCGAATGCGGAAGCGAAGAAAGCCGCGCGCGCGATCGCGAACTCGCCTCTCGTGAAGACGGCCGTCCACGGCGCGGACCCGAACTGGGGGCGGCTGGTCGCGGTGGCGGGCCGCGCCGGTGTCGGGTTCGACCTGGCGCGCGCGCGCGTCCAGATCGGCGACATCGAGTTGTTTGCGGACGGCCGCCCGTTCGACGAGCGCGCGCCGGCGGCGTCGGAACACCTAAAAGAACACGAGGTCGCGCTGCGCGTCGATCTCGGCACCGGCGGCTCCGGCCGCGCGCGCATGTGGACGTGCGACCTGAGCGCGGATTACGTCAAGATCAACGCGGAGTACCGAACATGACGTTGAACGTGCGCCGCACGAGCGAAGCGCGTGCGATCGCGCGAACGGAGCGCGGCGGCGACGCGGCGCGCGAGAGAGCGGGTCAGACCGGCCGTCGGGGCGCAGCCTCCCGAACGAACACGTGGCGCCCCACGCAACTGCTCTCGATTCTGGACCTCACCCCAACGGAGCTCGAGGCCTGCCTCGACCTCGCCGCGGCGATGAAGCTCGCGCGCCGCGCACGGCGCCCGCACATCACGCCGCTCGCGGGGCGCCACGTCGCGCTGCTGTTCGAAAAGCCGTCGCTCCGCACGCGTTCGACCTTCACGATCGCGGTCCGGGAACTCGGCGGCGACGTCATCGAGCCGCCGGCGGACGTCGCGTTCGGCGGACGCGAAACGATCGAAGACGTCGCGCGGAACCTCGAACGGTGGGTCTTCGGTCTGGTGATGCGGACCTTCGCGCAATCGAAACTGGCCCGGATCGCGGCGGCGGCGCCCGCGCTGCGCGTCGTGAACGCGCTCACCGACGAGGAGCATCCGTGCCAGGCGCTCGCGGATTGTCAGACGCTCGTCGAGCGATTCGGTTCGCTTCAGGGGCGTACGATTGCGTTCATCGGCGACGGCAACAACGTCGCCGCGTCGCTCGCGCACGCGGTCGCCATGCTGGGCGGGACGCTCGTCGTCGCGTCCCCCGGGGGCTACGAGCTTCCGCGGCGAGTGCGGGACGAGGTCGCCAGGGTGGCGCGGTTTGGCGGCGGCGTCACGGTGACGAACGACCCCAGGGCGGCGGTGCAGGATGCGTGTGCGGTCTACACCGACGTCTGGACGTCCATGGGCCAGGAGAATGAAACGGCCTCGCGCCACGAGATCTTCCAGCCGTTCCAGGTAAACGTCGCCCTGATGGCGCGCGCACCGGCGGACGCGCTGTTCATGCACTGCCTGCCGGCGCACCGCGGCGACGAAGTCACCGACGAGGTGATGGATTCCGAGCGGTCGGTCGCGTTCGATCAATCGGAAAATCGTCTGCACGCCCAGAAGGCGGTCCTGGCGCTGCTCGCGGGGTAAACTGCCGCGGATGCGGCAGGTCGTCATCCCGAGGCACGGCGGCCCGGAGGTCTTTGAAGTCCGCGACGCGCCGGAGCCGGCACCGGGCGAGGGTGAGATTCGCATCCGCGTGCGCGCGATCGGGGTCAACTTCGCCGACATCCTCGCGCGCATCGGTCTCTACCCCGACGCCCCAAAGCCGCCGGTCGTGGTCGGTTACGAAGTGGCGGGCAGCGTCGACGCCGTCGGCCCAGGCGTGACGACGATCCATGAGGGCGACCGCGTGCTCGCGCTCACGCGGTTCGGCGGCTACGCCGAGGCGGTGGTCGTTCCCGTGACGCAGGCATACAGATTTCCCGACCAGCTCAGTGATGCCGAAGCCGCGGCGGTGCCGCTGAACTACCTGACGGCCGCGATCGCGCTCTATCGACAGGCCGCCGTGATCGCCGGCGACACGGTGCTCGTGCACAACGCGGGTGGCGGCGTCGGCATCGCGGCGGTGCAACTCGCGCGGTTGCGGCGCGCAACCGTGATTGGAACCGCCTCGGCGGCTAAACACGACGCGCTGCGCAGCTTCGGCGTGGAGCACGTCATCGACTACCGTCACGCGAACGTCGAGCGCGAAGTGAAGCGTCTGACCAAGGGGCGGGGGGTGGACGTCGTCCTCGATCCGATTGGCGGGTCCAGCTTCGGCACGAGCTACCGGATGCTGGCGCCGCTCGGCCGCCTCGTCATGTTTGGCGTGTCGTCAATCTCCGGCGAGCGCCGCAACATGTGGCGCGTGCTGCGGGGCTGGTGGGCGATGAAACGATTCGATCCGCTGTCGCTCATGAATCGCAACAAAGGCGTCTTCGGTCTGAACCTGGGTCACCTCTGGGACGAACATCGGCAATTGCAGCCGCTCATGGACCTGATCCTGTCGGAACTGCGGGCCGGCCGGTTGACGCCGATCGTCGCGCGCACGTTCCCGCTCGACAAGGCCGCGGACGCGCACCGCTTCATTCAAAGCCGCGCGAACATTGGGAAGGTGGTCCTGACGACGTGAGGGCATCTGCTCCTCTCAGCGGACGTTGAAGGACCGGATAACGGCCGCCGTTCCGGCGGGTCGAACCAGGTCACGCCTTCCGCGACCAGATCGATCTTGAGTCCCGAAGCTGCCGGCGGCCGACGGCGCGGTGAACGCGCCGGACACCCGACATGCTGCGCCCGGCGCGACGTCGTGCGGCAAGTCCACTCGGGCGAAGTCCTTCTCCACGACTCTCGATTCGGCATCGAGCAGTTGAACACCAACTCTCACGCGACCCGTCTCGCCCGCGTGCATGTCCGGCTTGCTGCGCCACGGCGTGGTGCCGACGTTAGTGACGGTGATCTCGATCGGCACTCTCTCGCGCGGGATCGCGCGATCCGCGAGTGCGTCGACGGCGATGGTGGCGCGGAACGTCGTCGGATAGGTCCGGCGCCGCTCCGACTTCGTCGCGATGATGAACGGGTGCTCTTCGACGGGTCCTGCGGGAGCCGGACGAGGCGCATCGCGAAGGCTTCCTCGAAGAGGACCGTCTGCTTGCCCGCGCCGGCGAACTCGAGCACGGCGCGCGCCATCTTTTCGAGCGCACGATACGGGCGCTTGATTTTCGGAAGGCGGGTCCAGGATCGCCATTCGTCGAGCGACAGCTCGAACTCGGGAATGACGTACGCGATTGGACAGACCGCCGCGTGCCTGAAGCCGGCGGCACGGCAATGCTCGATGAACGGTTCGATCCGGACGTCCTGCTCGAGCACGCCGAAGTCGCGCGACGCGCTCACCGACCACGGCTTGTCCGCATGGCCCACGCCCGGTTCCGAGAACACCGCGACGCCGTCCGGCGCGAGGACACGATGGATCGCTCGCACGGCGGCCGCCATGTCGGGCACGTGGTGAATCGCGCTGAGGCAGACAGCTTTGTCGAAGGCGCCGTCGCGGAACGGAAGCCGCTCGACGTCGCCGGCGACCGCGCGGATTTGCCGCCGGGTCGGCCGCTCGCGGCAGACGCGCAGCATCTCGAGCGAGATGTCCACACCGACCGCCTGTCTGTTGAGCCGCTGCAGGAGATCCGAACACCAGCCGCCGCCGGCCCCCAGATCGACGATGCGATCTTCGGCGGATGGACGCAGCAGCCGCATGGCAACGACGAAATCATTGAGCAGCTCGACGCTTTCGTCGAAGAGGTCGGCACCTGCCGGCGGGAACGGTTTCTCCCGCTCCCAGGCGCTCCCGCCGGTCCGCGACAGGTACGCCTTTTCGGCCTCCTTGGAATCCTGCCTATCCGACACGGCCGACAGCGTATACCTTATTGGTGGCACGGTGAACGATCCGCAACCGCTACTCGCGACCGACCGACGCGCATCATCCTTCTGGGCCGCCGTCGCCGTAACCGTCATCGTGTTCGGCCTGCCGCTCTACAGTCATCTCGGCGCCATCGAGCTGAACGGCGACGAAGCGATCTACGCCTTCTCGATCGATCGCATGCTCGATCACGGCGACTGGCTGACGCCACGGTCGATTCCGGACGAGCGGAACCTCTGGTTCGAGAAACCGCCGCTGAAGTTCTGGATCGTCGCCGGGTCGATGCGCGTCGGACTTCTGCCGCACGACGAGTTCGGCATGCGGTTCTGGGATGCGACGTTCGGGCTCGCGGCGTTCCTCTACGTTCTGGCGATCGGATATCGCATGAGCGGCGTGGTCTGCGGGTTGACGGCGGTTCTGGTGCTGTTCACGCATCAACCGCTGGTGCTCGATCACGGTCTGCGCAGCAACAACATGGAGGCCGGTCTGCTGCTGGCGTACTGCGCGGCGATGTATCACGCGATCGCGTGGGCCGATGCAGCGGCCATGTCCCGGCGCTGGCGCCATGCGATGGCGGTGGCGCTGTGGTTCACGTTCGGATTCATGCTGAAGTTTGTCGCCGCGCTGTTTCTTCCCACAGTCATCGTCGGCACGGCGGTATTGTCCTCGCGGTGGCGCCGGCGACTGCTCGAAGACTGGGCGATTTGGGGAGCCGCCATTCTCGTCGCGGTGGCGCTGATTGCGCCCTGGTTCCTCTATCAATCGCGGCTGCATGGGCACGAGTTCTGGGCCACGATCCTCGGTCAGCACGTGCTCGTGCGTTTCACCGCGTACCTCGATCCTCATCACTTGAAACCGTGGTACCTCTACGTCTCGCGCCTCGCGCAGGAGATCGCCTGGTCGAACGACATCCTGCTGGTGTCCGTCGGGGTGGTGGTGCTCGTGTATCGCGCCGTCACCGCGCGTTCTGATGCCGCCATCCTCCTCCTCGTCTGGTTCGCGCTGCCTGTCGTCGCGATCTCCTCCGTCACGTCCAAGCTCTATCACTATCTCTATCCATTTCTGCCGCCGCTGGCGCTCGGCGCCGGGCTTGTTCCCAAGGTGATCTTCGCGTGGGTCCGAGAGCGGCGGGACCGGTTCGCGGCGCTCGTCGAACGAGTCTGGCCCCGGCGGCGAAGCGAGTCGCTGCCGATCCAGCTGCGACGCCTCCTGACCGCAATCGCGATCGCGGCGGCGGCGGTGGCGCTGATCACGGCGGTGACCGGCAGCGTCTGGCTTCGGATCGCCGGTGTGACCCTGTTCCGGAACTCGACGGTTTCCCGCCCTGTGATTACCGCGACGATTCTCCTGATCGTGACCGGCCGGCTCCAATCGGCGCCAATGATCCTCACGATCGCGCTACTGCTTCTTGCGATGCCGTTCGACGCGTACCGCAACGTGCGGTACCTGGAACGACGAGACGTCGAGGTCCACGGCACGCCGATGCATGCGCTGCGAGACTGCCTGATCCGGCTGCAGCGCGACGGTCTGCCGGTCGGCGTCTTCGCACACTCGCACGATGAACTCGCGTGGCGTTACGCGTATTACCTGCGCGACGCAGGCTGGCGGGAGGAGAACGCCGACGACGGGGGCCTTTTGGATGCGCACCTGTTCGCGCCGGGTCCTGTGACACCCGTCGCCATGACCGGGGTGGATTTCGAAGCGCTTCGCCGCCGTCTCCGCGAGACCGGCGGCGCGCAGCGCAAGCTGGTCGATCTCGATCGCATGCGGCGTCTGGTGTTCGACGACAATCGGGTTCTGCTCCTTCCGGACGGGTTCTCGGCCTGCTCGGGGGTGACGGGCGGCGGCACTCGCGCGGCGGGAGGCGAATGACACCGAACCGCCTCCCGCCGAACGTGTCCGTTATCATTCCTGCCTTCAATGAAGCCACGCGGTTGCCGGGCACGATCGAGGAGGTCGCCGCTTATCTGCGACGGACGAACTGGACCTGGGAAGTTCGCGTTGTTGACGACGGTTCGCTGGACGAGACGGCGGACGTCGCCGAACGCTGCTCCCGGACCGAACCGCGAGTCATCGTCCAGCGCGAACCGCATCGCGGCAAGGGCGGCGCGGTGAAGGCGGGAGTGCTGGCCGCGTGCGGCGAGTACCGGTTCATCTGCGACGCCGATCTGTCGATGCCCATCCGCGAGCTGGCCCGGTTCCTGCCGCCCGAGCTTGACGGCGCCGACGTCGCGATCGCGACGAGAGAAGGGCCCGGTGCGCGCCGCGTCGGAGAGCCGATTCGCCGGCATCTCGTCGGACGGGCGTTCAATTATCTCGTGCAGGTGACGCTCCTCGGGGGGCTGAACGACACGCAATGCGGATTCAAGATGTTCACGGCGGCCGCCGTCGATCGCGTGTTTCCGCGCGTCACGATCGACGGCTGGAGCTTCGATATCGAGGCGCTCTACATCGCGCGCGAGCTGGGCCTGCGGATCGTCGAGGTCCCGATCGAGTGGCATTTCCGCAAAGAGTCGCGCCTGAACGTCGGTCGGGACGGACTGCGCATGTTCCGTGAACTGCTCTACATCCGGGGGCGCGCGAAGGCGGGCGCGTACGGCCCCGTATCGAGATGAACCGCCTCCGCTCGACGAGGCCGCTTCTCGCCGCTGCGACGGCGTACGTCGCCCTGACGATCGCGTACAGCTGGCCGGTTCCCAGGCACCTGGTCGACGGAATCCCGCACGATCCGTGGGATCCGGTGCTCAATACCTGGATTCTGTGGTGGACGACGCGAGCGGTGCCGCTGACGGCCCACTGGTGGAACGCGCCGATCTTCTATCCCGCAACGGGCGCGCTGGCGTTTTCGGAACATCTCCTCGGTCTCGCGCCGCTGACCGCGCCGGTGATCGCTCTGACACACAACGCGCTGCTCGGATACAACGTCGCGCTCCTCTCCACGTACGTATTGAGCGGGCTCGGCGGATATTTTCTCGGCCACACCCTCACGCGGCGGGACGACGCCGCGTTTGTCTGCGGGATCGCATTCGCGTTCGCGCCGTACCGGCTGGCGCAGCTCCCGCACGTGCAGGTCCTCTCGTCATTCTGGACGCCGGTGTGCCTGGCCGCGCTGCACCGCTACGACCGTGACGGATCGGCGAAGTGGGCGGCACTCGCGGCGGTTGCATGGATGATGCAGGGGCTCGCGTGCGGCTACTACCTGCTGTTCCTGTCGGTGCTGCTGGTGCTCTGGTTCGCGTGGTTCGCGATCGGCCGCTGGCCGGCGCGGAAGTTCACGACGGCTGTCGCGTGGTGGATCCTTCCGCTCCTCGTCATCGCGCCGATCCTGCTGGGGTACCAGCACGTGCTCGTGGACACGTACGACTTTCGCCGGGGTCTCGCAGAGATACGGGCGTTCAGCGCGGATGTGGGCAGTCTGCTCACGGCGACGAATGAGCTCCGGCTGTGGGGATGGCTCCACGTGATCGATCGTCCCGAGAGCGAACTGTTTCCCGGGGCAACGATCGTCGCTCTCTCGGTGTTTGCCGTGTTCGCGGCGCGGCCGCTGACGACGTCCGGAGAAGTCCCGGGCGTCCGTTCATGGCTGCGGCGCGGACTGGCCGCGCTGTTCCTGCTGCTCCTCATCGCGGCGGCCCTGCCCATCTACTACGGTTCGTGGCGCGCCACGCTTGGCGGTGTTCGCGTCGTATCGATCGCGCGTGCCGACATGCCGGTGACGTTGGCGCTCTTCACCTCGCTTGCCTGGCTGTCTCTCCTGCCGCGCGTGGCTGCCGCCGCGAGAGCGCGCCGGCCGCTGCTTTTCTACGGAGTTGCCGCGGTCGCCACGTGGGTGTTCGCGTTGGGACCGGATCCGCTCTTCTTCTCACATCCCGCGCTGCATCAGGCGCCGTACGGATGGCTAATGCGTCTGCCGGCGTTCGACAGCCTTCGAGTACCGGCGCGCTTCTGGATGATGACGATCGTCTGCCTTTCGGCGATCGCGGCGCTGGCGATCGAACGTCTGCGCGGGCGAACCCGGCCGGCGATCGTCGCCGCCGCGACGGCCGGCCTCCTCCTCGACGGCTGGCCGCGGACCATTGCCGTCTACCCGGCACCCGATTACCGGCCGGCCCCGGCGGGCGTGAGCGCGCGTCTGGATCTGCCGTCCACCGACGACAGCGACGCCGCCGCGCTCTATCAGCAGACGCTCGAGGACGTCCCACTCTACAACGGCTACAGCGGCTACGCTGCGCCGCACGTGTATGCGATGCGCGCGCTGCTGGACGGGCATGATCCGGCGGTTCTTAAGGCGATGACGGCCCGCGGGTCGCTCGGCGTAGTGATCGATCGAACGGCTGACGGGGACGGCGCTCTGCAGAAGTTCGTCGCCGCGTATCCAGGCGCGACGCTCGAGCAATCACATCCTGCGTGGGTGAGCTATCGCCTTCCAGCCGGACCTCCGGACGACAGCGTTCCGGACGTACACGGCGAGTCGCTCGCGATCGAGTCGCTGGATGCATTCCCGAGCGCGCCCCACGCCTCGCGAACGCAGGATGCGAACATGCGGACGCGCTGGTCCGGCGGCGTGCAGCACACCGCGGCCGACTTCACGGTCGAACTTCACGCGCCCGGGCACGTCGCGCAGTTCGTTCCGTATCTCGGCGAGTTCTGGACAGACTTTCCGCAGCGGTTGCTGATCGAAGTCTCGTCGGATGGCAAGGCCTGGCAGACCGTGTTCGACGGTCCGACAGCGCTGCAGACGTACTACGGCGCGTTGCGCCATCCGAAGGAAGTTCCCCTCGTGTTCCCGATCGATCGCGACAACGTCCGTTTCATTCGGATGAAACAGCTCGGGTGGGGCGCGCACGACTGGTCGATTGCCGAACTGCGCGTCCTGCAGTAATCAGGACTTCCCCAGGGGCGCGATGTAGCGCAGCGTCAGGCCGTCTCGAGCGCGGGCGACGCTCGGCGCGAGCCGTGTGAACTCGGACCAGTAGAGGACGTTCCGCTAGTCGCGGTTGGCTTCGGCGGTGAACTGACGCAGTTTGTCGAGGGCGCCTCGCTGAGCGCAAGTACCGCCATCTGCACGCTCTCGCACGATTCCTTCCAGCGGAGAGATCGACTTCGTCGAGCGAGC